>Ga0335085_10016423_pt1 | contig 10697 bp, 5 predicted proteins | sample Lox_Sample_45_FD_206712 | JGI IMG/M metagenome (GOLD analysis project Ga0335085, IMG submission 206712) | Soil microbial communities from Loxahatchee National Wildlife Refuge, Florida, United States - Lox_Sample_4.5 | ecosystem: Environmental > Terrestrial > Soil > Wetlands | place: USA: Florida... | reverse complement strand
TCTCGACCGCGACCACGCTGACTTTGAACGGCGGCGGCACGAGCCAGTTCAGCAGCACCGCCAACGGCACTTATACCGGCAACATCGTCCTGAATGGTGGAACGCTTATCCCGGGCGGCGCGAATGGAAATAACAACAGCGCGGTCGGCACGGGCGTCATTACCAACAATGGCGGCAGGCTTCTCACCGCGGGCAGGATTGTTGGGAATGTTTTGCAGTTCAACGGGAACTGTGTAGTGGATGCGAACCTAAGCAGCTTCACTTTGGACGGCGCCTGGCAGGGCAGCGGGACGGTCCTCATTACGAACATGACCGCTTCCTCGACGGTGACCGCGGGCGGAAACGGCAATGGCGGCGGCACCATCGCGAATTTCACGGGCACGGTGGTTATCTCCAGCAGCAACAGCGACGGCTCGACGACGGCGGGCAATTTCCGCTTCAACAACGGAGGCGGCAACAATGCTTTGGGCAACGCGAATATGACGTTGGATCTCGGCAACGGCAGCGCGCATTTCACGGAAAAGAACAGCTCGCAGACGACGACGTTCGGCGCTCTGTTTGGCGGGCCCAACACGCAGTTGGCGCAGCCGGAAAAATATGTCATCGGCGGGTTGAACCTGGCCAATGACGTGTTTTCGGGCACGGTGACCGGCGCAGCCTCGACATTCACGAAGACCGGCACAGGCACTTTCACGTGGAACAACATTAACGCCAATACCTACACGGGTGCGACGACGGTCAGCAGCGGCACTTTGCAAATTGGCGACGGTGTGACTCCAGCTGTTGGTTCGCTGGGAACGGGGCCAGTCGTGATCACCAGTCCCGGCTTGCTGGTCTTCGACAAGCCGGACGACTTCGAATTTCCGGACGGCGTCAGCGGCTCGGGCATGTTCATCAAAACGAATGTCAGCACGATAACTTATGATGGAACGAACAGCGCCTCCGGCCCGGTGGTCATTGGGCAGGGCGCGTTGGTTTTGGGTCCTTTGGGCTTGATGTCGTGCCCAATCGTTGTCGGGAGTGGCGCAACGTTCGATATTACGCAGAATCCGACTTTTGTTCTCAATCAAACCATTTCGGGCTTCGGCACCGTCAATGGCACGCTGACGGGATCGGCCGGCTCGATCAACCCGGGACAGCCTGGTGTCGCCGGAACATTGACGATTAACGGCGATCTCATCGAGTCGGGCGGAGTGAACCAAACATTTGAGATTTCGACGGGCAGCAATGACGTCATCAACGTGGTGAGCAATCTCACGGTCAGCGGCGTCAACAACATCACGCTTTCTGCTTTTGGCGGAGGAGTGATTCCGCCCGGAGTTTATCCGTTGATCGAATATTCGGGAGCGTTGACCGGAGGCCCGGCGAATTTCGCCGTCACGATCGTGGGCGCCTCGGGAATCGTGACGAATATCACGACCACGACGCCGCCGGAAATTGCGGTGATAGTGGCCGGCTCTGCACGCGGACCGCTGAGCCTGACGTGGAAGGGCGACGGCGCGTTGAACAATTGGGACAGCATCGGCAGCAACTGGGTGAATGGAGCCACGTCGTATTCCTTCCTGGCGGGAGACAGCGTGACATTTGACGATTCCGGCGCTCCGAATACGAATGTCAATCTCACCATCGCGGCGCTTCCGGCCGCGGTGACGTTTAACGGCAGCCAGTCTTACACGCTCGCCGGTCCGGGCAGCATCGGCGGTTCGACCGGGTTGACGAAAAACAACAGCGGTTCTCTCACCTTGTTGACGACGAATTCCTATACCGGCCCGACCGTTGTGAACCAGGGAAGCCTGGAAATTCAATATGTCACCACCAGTGGAACCCCCAGCGCCATCGGCGCGGCGAACGGTGATCCGACGAACCTGGTTTTGAACGCGGCCACTTTGAAGTTTTCCGGCCCGTCCGCCGGTACGGATCACGGGGTCACGTTGAACGGCGCGGGCGTCGTTTTCGATGTCACCAACGGCGCGAATCTGACCCTGAACGGCACGCTCACCGGCGCGGCCATGGTCGGGGTGGTTGATTCGGGCACGTTGACCCTTGGGAGCGCGAATACTTACACGGGTGGCACGGTGATCAGCAATGGTGTGTTGGCTTTGGGTTCGAACAATGCGAACAACGACGGCGCCGGGCACAGCGGCGTGGGACCGACGAACAATCCAGTGACGTTGTACGGCGGCACGCTTCAGTTGTATGGCGGCCAGCACGGCGCGAGCCAGGGCAACAACTACAACACGCTCTACAATCCGCTGGTGGTGCCGGCGGGCCAGACCGGGACATTGATCATGTTCCCGCGCGGGCCGATCAATACCGGTTCAGCCGCAGGATTGTTCAGCAGCTTGACTGGCGGCGGCACGCTGAATCTCGTGGTGAACTACGTCCGGGATGCGCTTTCGGGCGATTGGTCGGGCTTCACGGGCATGATCCTGGTAACGAACTACAACGCTTCCGGCGACGAAATGCGCATTAACAATAACTTCGGTTATTCCAACGCCATCATTTATCTCAACGGCACGCTAACGATGGACAGCACGCTCGCGACGAATTCGACGATCGACATCGGAGACCTGGGCGGCGTCAGCACGGCTGTGGTTGGGCCCGGCAATTCCAGCGCGGTCAATCCGACGTGGCGCGTGGGCTGGAAGAATATCACGGACACGTTTGCCGGAAATATTACCGACGACGGCCACACTTCCATCATCAAGGTGGGCAGTGGCACGTGGTTTTTGGCCGGCCAGAATTCCTACTCCGGATCGACTTTCATCAACAGCGGCGTGCTGGGATTGACGAATATCGGGAATGGCGACGGCACCATCAGCGCGAGCTCCAATATCGTCATCGCCGCGGGGGCGATTCTGGATGTCTTCGGCCGCAGTGATGACACGCTGTATCTGAATTCCGGCCAGGTCGTCTGTGGCAACGGCACCGTGAATGGGATCTTGGACAACTCGCCGGGCGGCACAATTTCCGCCGGCGGGGGAGTCTATGATAATGCAATCGGCGCGCTGACCGCGACGAATCACCTCAATTTGAGCGGAACAACGTGGTTGAAGGTGAATCACGCCGCCACTCCCAATAGTGACCGGCTGATTTCTCCCGCCATTAACGCCGGCGGCACCCTGGTCGTCACGAACGTCGGCGGGGCATTGCAAGTGGGCGATACGTTCACCTTATTCAACGGCCCCATTACCGGCACGTTCACGCTTCTCCTGCCGAACTATTATACGTGGGATACCAGCCAGTTGTACATCAACGGCACCATTCGCGTGACGGCCGTCAGTCCGCCGAAATACACCGCGGACTTCAGCACGCTTTCGACCGGCACGATCACGCTGGGCGCCTTCAACGGCGTCCCCAACGGGCCGATCAGTGTGTTGAGCACGACGAACGTCGCATTGCCGCTGTCGCAATGGACCTTGGTCACCACCGGTAATTTCGACGGCTCCGGCACTTTCAGCACGCCGGTCACCGTCGATCCCACGAACGTGCCGAAGCAATTCTTCCTGCTGCTGGCGCAGTGATCCGCTCTGAAAACGTCCCGCCCAGGGGCGGGACGTTTTCCAAAGTTTTCCTTCGCTAAAAACAATGAACGTGAAAAAGCAACGAGCTTTCACGTTGATTGAATTGCTGGTGGTGATCGCCATCATTGCCATCCTGGCGGCGATTCTCCTGCCGGCGCTTGCGAGGGCGAAATCCAAGGCCCAACAAACCACGTGTTTGAATAACCTGAAACAGCTCCAGCTTTGCTGGCTGATGTATCCGGATGAAAACGCGGATGTCCTGCCGTTGAATCCGAAAAATTCCTCGGCGAACGCGTGGATTCTCGGCGACATGTCCAATGCAACGGACGCCACCAATGCCACTCTGCTGCAGCGGGGACAGCTATACCCGTACAACAAAAACACAGGCATCTATCGATGTCCCGCGGATATGCGGCCCGATCCGCGGTCCACGCCCAACATTACGTTTCGCGTGCGGAGTTATGCGATGAGCTGTTACATGAGCGGCGAGGACGTGGGCAATACGCATTACGGACTGACGGGCTATCACGTGAACAAAAAAATGGCGGATGTCACAAAACCCGGGCCGTCGTCGGCTTTTGTTTTCGTGGAGGAAGCGGAGTTTTCGATTGATGACGGGCATTTTGGTTTCACGCCGGACGGACAGCCGGGGCAGGGGCCTGAAAATATCTGGTTGAACGTCCCGGGCCAGTGGCATCGTGGCGCGAATTTTTCCTTCGCGGACGGGCACGTGGAATATCGCAAGTGGGTGGATGGCTCGACGCTGGCGATCAAGAGCCTTCCCGGCGGGAACGATCTTTCCGCGGATCACTCCGACCTGCGCTACATCCAGTCGGCTTTGGCGACGAAGTGACGAATGAGGATTCGCAAAACCAAATTGGGGACTGGTTTTACGTTGATTGAATTGCTGGTGGTGATTGCCATCATCGCGATCCTCGCGGCGATGCTGTTGCCCGCGCTTTCGTCGGCCAAGGGCAAAGCGATCCGGGCGCGATGCATTTCAAACATGCGGCAGATTTCGGTCGGGTGTTCGGAGTACGCGACGGACGCCAATGATTATTACCCGGTCTGGTCGGATCATCTTTCCAATCCCGGCGGGCATCCGTTGAATGAAATTCACAGCCAGAGATACGCGCTGTGGACCGTTGGCCCCGCCAGCGCCGGCGCGAACGCGCCCATCAACCAAAATGCGAGCAGGAGCACTTTTGATTTTCAGAACCTCGGGCTGCTATATGCGGCGGGATTGGTCGGCGATGGCGAGGTCCTGTATGATCCGGCTTTCAACAATCTGACTCCTTCCAGCCCGTCCTACATGGCGAGCATCCAGGCGTATTCGCAGTCGTCTTATTACAGCACGGATTCCGGCGGGAACGCTTACTCGAGTTATCTTTTCAATCCGCGCGTGGTCAATGCGGCGGGTTACATGGCGGGCAGCCCGCACGATCCGCCAACGCTGCGCCTCATGCAAAAACAGAGCCAGGCGAAGCATAAGTTGTTCGCGATGGATTTCGTGCAGCAGCCGGACACTTCCGGCGGCCTGATTTTCAAGCCGGATTCCTTTGCGCATTATCCGGCCAAGGGCTTTTGCGTGCTGTTCGCGGACGGCGCGGCGTCGTTCAGTGCGAGCAAATCGGCTTTGAGCATCGTGCTTTCCGGGACTTTCTCCACGCAGCAAACGCTCCAGTCCTGCACGGATTACGACAAACTTTTCGACGCGCTGGAAAGCGGCCAGTGAATGAAATCGTTGTTGCGCGGCGACAAAGGGAATGGCCACCATCCGTCCGAATCGAAAATGAAAATCGCGCGGCAGATTTGTTTTCATGTTCTTGCTTTGCTCCTTCCGCTTTGCGGGTCTGCGGCGCCGATTGACCGGCATGCGCTGGTAACGCGGCACAATGTCGAGCTGCATCAGTTCGACGCGAACAACCCGCTTTCAGTCGGCAACGGCGAATTTGCCTTCACGGTGGACGCGACCGGTCTGCAGACGTTTCCGGAAGCCTTCGAAAAAACGACTCCGCTCGGCACGCTCTCGGATTGGGGCTGGCACACGAGCCCGAATCCGCATGGCTGGAGCATCGATACGTTTCAATTCAAGGTGTACACCAATTTCGACGGGCGCCCGGTGCCTTATGCCGATGTGCCGCACAATCAGCAGACGCCGGAAATCAAATGGCTGCGCGCAAATCCGCATCGGCTGCATCTGGGGCAGATTGGTTTTGTGCTGAAAAAATCGGACGGCTCGCTTGCGCAGACAAATGATCTGACGGACGTCGCGCAGACGCTGGATTTGTGGAACGGCGAAATCATCAGCCATTTCAAATTGGAAAATCAGCCGGTGGATGTGGAAACAATCTGCCAGCCGGATCGCGATGCCATTGCGGTGCGCGTGAAGTCGCCATTGCTGAAGTCCCGGCAGCTCACCATTCAAATTCATTTTCCGTATGGAACGGGTGAAACGATCACTGCTGATTGGTCGCATCCGGAGGCGCACCAGACGATTTTGTCGCAGGTCAAACGCAACGACGCGCATTTCGTGCGCAAGCTGGACAACGACGTTTATTACGCCGCCGCCGAATGGACGCAGGGCGCGATTATCACGAACACAGCGCCGCATCAATTTGAGATTTTGCCGGGAAAAGATGCGGACGCTTTGGAATTCGTGTGCGCTTTTGCCCCGACGAATTTCGCGGCCGCGAGTTTGGAGACGTTTGGCCAAATCAATGAGGCCGCGCGGAGTTCCTGGAATCATTTCTGGCAGACCGGCGGGGCGATTGATTTGTCCGGCAGCAAGGATGCGCGCTGGTTCGAGCTGGAGCGGCGCATTGTTTTGTCCGAATACCTGACGGCGGTCCAGGACGCGGGACATAATCCACCGCAGGAAACGGGTCTGACCTACAACACGTGGGAGGGGAAGTTCCATCTCGAGATGCATTTCTGGCATGAGGCACAATTTGCGCTCTGGGACCGGCTGCCGCTGCTGGAAAGGAGCCTGGGTTATTATCGGAAAATCCTGCCGCGCGCGGAGGGCACGGCGAAGAAGCAAGGCTACGCGGGCGCGCGTTGGCCGAAGATGACGAGCCCGAGCGGCGCGGAATCGCCTTCGCCGGTCGGGCCGTTCCTGGTCTGGCAGGAGCCGCATCCGATTTTTTACGCGGAGCTTTGCTATCGCGAACACGGCGACCAGGCGACGCTCGAAAAATTCAAGGACGTGGTCTTTCAAACCGCCGATTTCATGGCGAGTTATCCGGCGTGGGATGAAAAAACCAAGCGCTACGTTCTCGGTCCGATTTTGCAGTGCGCGCAGGAAATCTTTCCGAAGAACAAAACGTTCAATCCGACTTTCGAGCTGACGTATTGGCGGTGGGCGCTGGAAACGGCGCAGACCTGGCGCACGCGTCTCGGCCTGTCGCGCGAGGAAAAATGGGATGCGGTGTTGCGCGATCTTGCGAAGCCGCCGGTGGCCGATGGCAAATATCTTTTCACGGAAACCACGCCGGATTGTTATACGAATCCGAAATGGAATGCGGATCATCCGGCGGTCGTCGGGGCGTTGAGTTTTGTACCGGGCCCGGGAATTGATTCGGCGACGATGAAAAATTCGCTCGATTGGATCTGGAAGAATTGGAACTGGCCGGACACGTGGGGGTGGGATTACCCGATGCTGGCGATGACGGCGGCGAGGCTCGGCGAGCCGGAACGGGCCGTGGATGCGTTGCTGCTCGACACGCCGAAAAATCATTACGGTCTCAATGGAAATGTTTATCAGCGGCCGGGGCTGACGATTTATTTGCCGGCGAACGGCGGATTGCTTTACGCGACGGCGCTGATGGCCGCCGGATGGGACAATGCGCCGAAGACGAATGCTCCCGGTTTTCCGGCGAATTGGAATGTGCGCTGGGAAAACCTGAAAGTCGCGCCGTGATTTTGCTTTTATGAAAATTGCAATATTGATTCCAATCGTGAGTTTTGTGTTCCTGTCGCTGGCGAACGCGGAGGACAAGGCCGTGGCATTTCCGGGCGCGGAAGGTTTTGGACAGTTCGCGAGCGGAGGGCGCGGTGGCGAGACGGTTCATGTGACGACGCTGGATGATTCCGGCGCGGGATCGTTTCGCGAGGCCGTGAGCAAGCCGAATCGGATAATTGTGTTCGATGTGGGTGGAATTATCCGGCTCAAATCGAATGTCTCGGTCAGCAGCGATGTCACGCTGGACGGCGAGAAAGCGCCGGGCGAGGGCGTGACGCTTTACGGGCGGTCTGTTTCCTTCAGCGGGCAGAGCAATGTGGTGGTGCGCTCTCTGCGTTTTCGGGAGGGCATCGCGGGTGACAAAGGCAAATGTTCGGTGAATCTTTCCGGCGGCAGCGACATGATTTTTGATCATTGCAGCATCGAGTGGGGCCGGTGGGATTGCCTTGGGCTCACGAAAGGCAGCCATGACATCACGTTTCAGAATTGCATTATTGGCGAGGGGATCGATCCGCAACGCTTCGGCTCGCTCTCCGATACGGTCGCGAACATCACGTATTCGCACAATCTTTGGATCAACAACCAGAGCCGCAATCCGAAGGCCAAGGGCCGGATTCAATACGTGAACAATGTGGTTTACAACTGGGGCGTGTGCGGGCTTGTGGGCGGACATTCGGCGACGAACCATTTTTTGGATGCGATCGGAAATTATTTTATCGCCGGACCGAATTCCAACGCGCATGCGGTGGGGGAATTCGCCGCGACGGATCATGTGTTTCAAAAAGACAATCTTGCCGACCTGAACAAGGACGGAAAACTCGATGGGCACGCGATTGCCGAGGGGGATTTCGGCAGCGGCGACGGCGCGCCGACGTTTGCCAAGGAGTTGACGGTCGGTCCGCTGGCGAATGTGACCGTGGAACCGGCGGCCGTGGCGCTGACGAATGTGCTGGCCCACGCCGGGTGCTCGCTGCATCGCGATGCGGTGGATGAGCGGCTGATCGAGGCGGTGAAGTCGTTCGGCAAAACCGGGGAAATCATCCACACGGAACCGGCACAAAATTAAGGCAGGACAGGCATCTTGTGGGACGCCTGTCCTACGGGGCTGTTTTCTGCGCTCCTATTCCATTGATATATTTCTCAATGTTGCTGTAACCGTCTTTGTCCACCAGCGCGGCGTCGGAGGGATCGTGAGGATTCAGGCCGTGGGCGATTTCCCAGGCGTCGGGCATGCCGTCGTTATCGGAATCCAGCGGGGCTTCGCCGGATTTCAATTCAGGCCAGCTGCCGACCTGCGTTTGTGAATCGATGATTTTGCCGGTGCGATTGCGGACGTCGTCGACCAGGCGGGTGTCGACTATGTCGCGTTTGGGCACGGAGGCGCCGACGGTGGGGAGCACGACGTCGATCAGGTTTTTCGCGGGCACGGTCGTGATGTGCGGGGCATCGAAGGGCTGGTCCACGAAATGAACTTCGCGTTTCATGGCGGTGCTGCCGTCCTTGTTCGTTTCTTCCATGTCGAGCCGGTTGAAAAAGCGCGTGTTGTCCGAGGTCAATTCGTCGTTGCCATCGAAGACATTGTCGCGAATGAAAAATTGCATGTCGGAGGGGGTGCCGATGGTGATGGGAGTGCGCGCCTTGCTGCTCGGGCCGGGACGGATGAAGTTGCCGACGTAATTAACCTTGAGCCTGCCTTGCGTGAGGCCGGAGGCGGTGTGGCCGAAGTCGTAGATGATGTTGTTGCGAACGTCGAAGGTGGGGAAGGTCGGGCCTCGGCCGTAGTTGTCGCCGAGGCGGGGGTTTCGGGAATCGTTATGAATCCAAAGATTGTGGTGAAAAGTCACGGGACCGTTCGCGCGGGCGAGTGAGCCGTAACCGTGCGGACCTTTGTGGTGTTTGCTGTTATTCAGCGATTCGCCGATGAGGCACCATTGAAGGGTGATGTTCTGATTGTTGCCGGAAAGAGAAAGGCATTCGTCGATGGACCAGGTCGCGGTGCAATGGTCGTAGATCACGTTGCTGCAGCCGTGCAGGACGTCCAGGGAATCGTCCTCCCTGGCGGTGACGTCACCGAGTCGGCAACGGAGATAGCGGATGATGACGTCGTGGGTGGCGACGCCAAAGGTGTTATCGCGCAGACAGATTCCGTCGCCGGGCGCGGTCTGCGCGGCGATGGTGAGATAGGGCTCGCGGACGGTGATGGGAGATTTCAAGGCGATGGTGCCGGCGACGCGGAAGACGATGATGCGCGGGCCGGACGTCATGCAGGCGGCGCGAAGGCTGCCGGGGCCGCTGTCATCGAGATTGGTGACGAAGAGAACTTTTCCGCCGCGTCCGCCGGGCGTGGTGGAACCAAAACCTTCCGCGCCGGGAAAGGCGGGGATGTCAGCGGCGGAAGCGTTGAGCGCAAAGAGCAAACCGAGCAGGATTCGTGAATTCATCATTTAAATGTGTTGGCCACAATTGAACAGGAATTTAGACGTCTGGCTATATGGCTTTGGTTATAAGCCGGTCATTGGAATTCTGCTAAAAAACTGCAAAAAACTGCGAGGCGGCAAGGTTGAAAAGGGGAGCGCGCCCGCCCCGGGCGCAGTGATCCGCGCCCTCGCGACTCACTCTGGCGTTTAAACCCAACAGCGGCACAAAATCTCGACGATACCATGCGAAATGGGGAGCACACGCCTCTGGCGTGTGGTTTGCGGCGCCCCGCAAACTTCGTTCACCATCTTTTTCGAAGAAAAGATTTCAAAAAAATCCGCAGAGGAAGGTTTCTACAAACGCCATTGAACATCGAACTCCGAACTGCGAAGGAATTTGAAATTTAAGAAGAAGGAGCATTCGAGGACAAGTAAGAGGACGAGGACGAAAAAAATATGGCGGCGCTCATAGAGACTCCGCTGCATGGGGCGCATCTCGACACTGCCCCCGAGTGCAATTCCGCCGGGGCGCGGCATTTATGCCGCTTCAACGTGCGCGAGCCTCACGGATCAATCGTTTGACCTCAAGGCAGCCGAATGTCGAAGCGACCTAAAGGTCGCGCTCCCGGGGGCAGTGTCAAGATGATGCGCCTCGCTGCAGGAGCTTAGAGCATTTCCATCAAAGCTGTAGCGATGAGGTGAAGCGAAATGGAGAGCGGTCTTTTTGGTTTTTGGCTTCGTTTCAGCTCAGTTACAGGGTTTTTCAAACCTGATCTTTCTTCGAAAACGTGG
>Ga0335085_10016422_pt1 | contig 10697 bp, 9 predicted proteins | sample Lox_Sample_45_FD_206712 | JGI IMG/M metagenome (GOLD analysis project Ga0335085, IMG submission 206712) | Soil microbial communities from Loxahatchee National Wildlife Refuge, Florida, United States - Lox_Sample_4.5 | ecosystem: Environmental > Terrestrial > Soil > Wetlands | place: USA: Florida... | reverse complement strand
GACCTGTACGCGGCCTCGGGGGTGGGTCCGCCGGCGGAATGACGCAGTGCGTCCCGTCCCGGGACGGAAGAGGACGGGTGCTCGCCTCCCAGCTCACCGAGGCTGAGCGGTCGATCCTCCAGCGCGTTCCCTGAAAGTCAGTGCGCGCGCTCCGGGCGACTGGATGGGTCGTCCAGGTCCTGCGGGTCCGAGGCGCGCAGCTTCACCGGCTCCCCCAGCCCCACCGTCGTGTACTCGTCCGGCGAGATGTACTTCCAGCGGATGGGGAAGGGGCTCTGGCGCGCCGACTCGGCTCCGTCGAGCTGCACCTTGAAGAGCGCCAGGTCCAGCACCAGGCCCGGCAGCGCCCGGCGGAAGCGCTCCACCATCGCCAGCACGCGCGCCGGATCCGCTCCCTCCGCCCGCAGCGCCGGCGGGGGGATCTGCACCTTCACCGGGAGCTGGCGGGCCGCCTCGTCCGCCTGGGCGGAAAGCTCCTTCAACCCGGCGCGGGCGGCGCGCTCGCCGTCGCGCTTGCGCGCGTCGGCCCAGGCCAGCTCCAGGTACTTGGGCCAGCGCCCCAAGGCGCGGAAATCGGTGGGGACCAGCCCCAGCCCCAGGTGCGCCCGGATGCTCTTGAACACCTTCGCCAGGCCCCCGTTCGCCTCCTCCGGCACCAGCTCGATGGAATCCATCTCCTGGGGCACCCCGCGCGGCACCCGCTGCTCGCCCCGCGGGCCCCGCGAAACGCCGCCCACGCTGCCCGCCAGGCCCTGGGCGAGGACGGAGGCGGCCATGAGGAGCTTCGCGTCCAGGTAGTGGAAGACGTCCACCTGCCCGCGGATCAGGTCGATCTCGTCCACGTCGTATCCGGCCCACTCCAGCTGCGTCTCGATCAGCGGGCACCCCAGGTCCACCGCGAAGCGCACCGCCCGGGCGCGCAGGTCGTCCGCCGCCTCCTCGAACGCGCGCACCCGGATGGCGGGGCGCAATGCCGCCCAGCAGGGGGAGAGCGCCTTCTCGGCCGCCAGGGCCTTGAAGAGGAGCGGCACGCGGCCCACCCGCATCTTGCGGGTCACCAGCTCGTAGATCTCGATCGTCTGCCGATCGGCCTGCGTCTCGTCGACCACCGCCAGCCGATCGGCCGCTCTTCCGCCCGCCTTGCTCGCCATCCGGACCCCCGCCGTCAAAGCTGGTCTTTCAGGGCTCTTTGCACAACCGCGGCCCGGTTCGAGTTCATCCCACAGGACAGCGGTTGGCGCTTGACCGGGAAGCCCCGGCCGTTCACCCTGCGCGCCCGATGGTCGCCCTGCAAGACGTGATCGCCGCCCGCGAACGCATCCGCGGGATCGTGGGGCTGACGCCGTGCCCGCTCTCCGAGCCCTTCAGCGAGCTGTGCGGGGCGCGGATCCACTTCAAGCTGGAGAACCTGCACCGCACCGGGTCCTTCAAGGAGCGGGGAGCGGCCAACAAGTTCGCCCTGCTCACCCCCGAGGAGCGCAAGCGCGGGGTGGTGGCCGCCAGCGCCGGCAACCACGCCCAGGGCGTGGCCATCAACGCCCAGCGCCTGGGCATCCAGGCCACCATCGTGATGCCGGAGACGGCCCCGCTGAGCAAGATGACGGCGACCCGCAAGTTCGGGGCGCAGATCGTCCTCTGCGGCAGCAACTACGACGACGCCTACGCCGAGGCCCGGCGGCTCCAGGAAGAGCGGGGCTACGTCTTCATCCACGCCTTCGACGACGACGCCATCATCGCCGGCCAGGGCACCGCCGCGCTGGAGATCCTCGACCAGGTCCCCGAGGTGGAGGTGCTGGTGGCCTCCATCGGCGGCGGAGGCTGGCTGGGCGGGATGGCGCTGGCCATCAAGTCGCTCAAGCCCTCGGTGCGAGTGGTCGGAGTGGAGTCGTCGCACCTGCCGAAGATGCGTGCGGCGCTCGATGCCGGGGGGCCGATCGTCATCCCCAACGCCACCACCCTGGCGGACGGCATCGCGGTGAAGCGCGCGGGGGAACGGACCTTGCCCCTCTTCCGCAAGTACGTGGACGAGATCGTCGGGGTGGACGACGAGGAGGTGGCCAACGCCATCCTCGCCCTCATCGAGCGGGAAAAGACGGTGGCGGAGGGCGCCGGCGCCGCCTCGGCCGCCGCCCTCCTCCAGCACAAGATCCGTGGCCTCTCGGCGGGCACGAAGGTCGTATGCGCGATCTCGGGTGGAAACATCGACCCCAACCTGATCGCCCGCATCATCGAGCGCGGCCTGGTGGTGGAGGGGCGGCGGGTCCAGATCGCGGTCCGGGTGCCCGACCGGCCGGGGATGCTGGCCGGCGTGCTCGCCTCCGTGGCCGCCGAACGAGCTAACGTCCTGGAAGTCCACCACAATCGGGCGTTCCTCCAGGGGGCTATCGGGGACACCGAGATCAACCTTACCCTGGAGACCCGGGGGCCCGAGCACATCGACTCCCTGATCGGGGCCCTGCAGGCCAAGGGCTACGCCGTGGTGCGCCGCTAGAAAGCTCCGGCATGCCGGGCCGGTCAGTGCTGTTTAGACGATCCGCCCAGCACGTTCCTTGTTGGCAGGGGGCGTGCTGGATATCCTCTCTGGAGCCCCGTCTGCTGAAAGAGCCGCCGCCCATGCGAAAGCACGCTCGCCTCGCCGTCCTCGTTCCCGCCGCCGTCGCCGTCTCGCTCCTGGCGCTCTCCAGCGACCGCGGGCCCCTGCAGGCGCGCGAGGCGCACGCTGCCGTCGATTCCCAGAAGGACAAGAACTACGACCTGGCGAACCTCGACGTCTTCCGCAAGACCATCGTCCAGATCAAGGACAACTACGTCGATCCCAGCCGGATCAACCCCAAGGAGATGTTCACCGCCGCCCTGGAAGCGGTGGAGCGGCAGGTGGCCGAGGTGATGGTGGAGGTGGGCGGCCCGCCCTGCGACGACCGCCCGGCCGCGCGCGAGCCCGGCACCGCCATGGCGGGACCCGTGAACGGCGCTCCCCAGGGCGGGGTGCTGGAGGCCAACCGCACCCAGGCCACGGGCTGCGGGCACGCCAACTCCAGCATCCCCGAGAACCACGTGCGGGTGACGGTGGGCAACGCGGTGAAGGAGTTCGACTACAAGGACATCGACTCCATCTGGCAGATCCCCATGAAGATGCACGAGGTCTTCACCTTCGTGCGCGACAACCTCGTCACCCAGTCCGACCAGCGGGAGATCGAGTACGCCGCCATCAACGGCATGCTCTCCACCCTCGATCCCCACTCCTGGCTGCTCAAGCCCGACGTCTACAAGGAGATGAAGGTCCAGACCCGCGGCGAGTTCGGCGGCCTGGGGTTCGTCATCTCCATGATCGAGGACAAGCTCACCGTCCGCAAGGTGCTGAAGAACACCCCGGCCTGGAAGGGCGGGGTGAAGAAGGGCGACGTCATCACCCAGATCGACAACGACTCCACCGTGAGCATGGAGCTGCAGGAGGCGGTGGACCGGATGCGGGGCAAGCCCGGCACCAAGGTGAGCATCTGGGTCTCGCACAAGGGCACCGAGGCGCACCGCCTCGATCTCACCCGCGCCCTGGTCACCTACGAGACCGTGGTCTCCAAGCTGCTGGACAACGGCATCGGCTACGTGCGCCTGAGCGGGTTCTCCGGCACCACCACCCGGGACATGATGGGGGCCATCCGGGCGATGAAGCAGCAGAACGGGGGCAGCCTGCGCGGGCTCTTGCTGGACATGCGCGGCAACCCCGGCGGCCTTCTCGAGCAGGCCATCCAGGTGAGCGACGCCTTCGTGGAGGAAGGGACCATCGTCACCACCGTGGGCGTGAACGGCACCCTGCGCGAGCCCAAGCTGGCCCGGGCCGACGGCGGGGAGCGCGAGTTCCCCATGGCGGTGCTGATCAGCAGCGAGAGCGCCTCCGCCTCGGAGATCGTGGCCGGCGCGCTGAAGAACCTCAACCGGGCGATCATCGTCGGGCGGCAGAGCTTCGGGAAGGGCTCGGTGCAGGTGCTCTACGATTTCAAGGACCGGGAGAGCGGCGACGAGAGCGCGCTCAAGCTCACCATCGCCCAGTACCTCACCCCGGGCGACGTCTCCATCCAGGAGGTGGGCATCACCCCGGACATCGAGCTGGTGCCCGCCCGCATCCTCAAGGACCGCATCGACCTCTTCGCCCCGCCCAAGACCTTCCGCGAGGCCGACTACGACAAGCACTTCTTCAACGGCTTCGCCCACGACGAGGAGCAGGCCAAGGCGGGGCGGGAGCGGGTGCAGCAGAAGCCCTTCGAGACCCTGCGCTTCGTCAAGGAGGAGACGGCCAAGGAGCGGAAGAACCGCGAGCTGATCGAGGCGGGGCAGGCGCCGGAGGACGACGACGACGATCCCTCCGACGAGGACGGGGTGGTGGTGGACTACCAGATCGAGTTCTGCCGCGACCTGCTCCTGCAGGCCAACTCCACCGACCGCCGGCAACAGCTCCTGCAAGCCAAGCCGTTCGTGGAGCAGCGCCGGGCCGCCGAGCAGGAGAAGGTGCGCAAGTCGCTGGAGGCCATGGGGGTGAACTGGACCGCCCTGGGCATCTCCGGCGCGCCCCGGCCGCAGGCCAAGGTGCAGGCCGAGATCCGCGTGCCCCGCACCCAGGCGGGGAGCACGATGGAGCTGGCGGTGACCGCGCACAACACCGGCACGGTGCCGCTCTCCCGGCTGCGGGCCTTCACCAAGAGCGACAACGGCGTCCTCGACCGGCGGGAGTTCGTCTTCGGCCTCTTGCAGCCGGGCGAGAAGCGCACCTGGACGGTGCCGGTGAAAATCCCCCGCTACATCCCTTCCCGGCGCGACGACATCACCCTGAAGTGGGAGGACGAGGCGGGAGACCAGTTGGAGGAAGCCAAGGCGGAGAGCGACATCGCCGAGCTGCCCCGGCCCGCCTTCGCCTGGAGCTTCCAGATCGCCGGCTCCGACGGCCTTCTGCACAAGGGCGACAAGGGCGAGACGGCGGAGATCGTGGTGGACGTGAAGAACGTGGGCACGGGCCAGGCCTACGACGCGTACGCCGCGCTCCGGAACCTCTCCGAGGACAAGATCAACGTGAAGAAGGGCCGCACCAAGCTGGGCCCGCTGGCCCCCGGCGAGTCGAAGAGCGCCACCTTCGTGCTGGAGGTGAAGAAGCCCCTGGACGAGGCGGTGCCCATCCGCCTGGAGGTGGGGGACAAGGACCTGTACGAGGCGCAGCGCGACAAGCTGACGCTCCCGGCCGGCGCTCCCGTTCCTTCCGCCGCGGCCACGCACCCGGTGCGGGTGCAGGTGGACACCTCGATCCTGGCCAGCGCGCAGGAAAGCGGGCAGAAGCTCGCCTCGGTGAAGAAGGGCGCCATCCTCGCGGTGCACGGCAAGACGGGGCAGTTCTGGCGGGTGGAGTGGCAGAAGGGCCGCAGCGGTTTCCTTCCCCTGGCGGCGGGGAAGGAAGCGCCGGGCGCCAAGCCGAACCTCAAGACGGTGGCGGCGGTGATGCAGAGCGAGGCGCCCAGCATCAAGCTGGCCAACGTCGACACCTCGCGCGGCGGGGTGGAGACGGACCTGGACCATTTCACCCTCACCGGCACCGCGGCCGACGCCAACGGGATGCGCGACCTGCAGATCTTCGTGCAGCATGAGAACGATTACCGGAAGGTCTTCTTCCGCACCTCGCGCAAGCCCGGCCAGCAGGCGATGGCCGCGCCCGCGCAGCTCGACTTCCAGACGGACCTCTCGCTCAAGCCGGGGAACAGCACGGTAGTGATCATCGCCCGCGAGGACGACGACCTGCAGACGCAGCGGACGCTGGTGCTGCACCGCAAGCAACCGGTGGTGGCGCAGAAGCAGGCGGAGCGGGATCGGCCCGTCCAGAGGTAGCCCGCTCCGCAGGCTACGAGATGTAGATCGTAGCCTGCGCTCCGGCTGCCCCGGAGAGGAATCCCCAGGAAGATCGGTCCTCTCGCGGGGCTTCGCTCCGCGCGGCCGCCGTGGTTTGCCCCTTGCACTTGCCCGGGGCCATGGACCGCGCCCTCCGCCTCGCACGCGTCGCCCTCGAGACCAGCGGCGACCTCGGCCTCGCCCTCTCCATCTCCTTCGTCGCCCTGCAGTACCTCTGGATCCAGGCCAGGACGCCGCGATGATGGCGGCCGCCGCGGGAGCGCTGGCCCTCGCCCTGGTGGCGGGGCCCTGCGTGGCCGTGACCGAGACCAGCCGCCGGCGCCCGTTCGGCGCCCTGGCCGACTTCTCCGCCTTCTGCGCCGCCGGGGCCGCCCTGATCGCCGCCGCCGCTACCGTCGTGGAGATCGGCGTCCTCCTGCGGTACCCAACGTCGCGCATCGCCTTCGCCGTCCTCGCTCCTCCGTCCATTGCCGTCGCCACCTGGGCCGCCGGTGAACTGTGTGCGGGACCCTCGCCGAGGCAGGGCCTGTCGCTCGCGGCGGCCATGGTCGCCGCCTATCTCGCCGTCCTCCTCTTGCAGATCGTCAGTGGTTCCTTGGTGATGGGAGCCTGTTCCACGGCCGTCGCCGCCACCGCCGCCTATCTCTGCACGCGAGGCGAATCGACATGAAACCCGGGACCGGTTCGTGCGTCATCTCCTGCAGGAGGCCCCCATGCTGGCATCCGCGTCCCTGACCGAGTGGACGTTCGGCGTCACCTTCGCCACCATCTGGTCGACCGCGCTCCTCGCCCTTCCTGCGATGCTCGGGGTCCACCGCCTGCTCCGGGGCCGCCTCGTCGTCCCCTTCCAGCGCGGCGAATTGGAGCGCCAGCTGGTGCTCTACGCCGCCCTGCTCGGCGCCCTGGGCGCGCTGGCGACCGCAGACGGGCTGGCGCAGGTCTTCGGCGCGGAGCGCGCCATCGAGCCGGCGACGATGCTCGCCGGCTTCATCGCCCCGGTTCCCCTGGCCGCTGTCTCCTGGAGCGCGGGCGAGATCTTCACGGGACCCTCGCGGCGCCCCATCGCCGCCTTTCTCGCCGCGGCCGCCGTCGCCTGCCTGAGCAGCTGGACTTTCTATGGGGTGCTCTTCTCTTCGGGTCCCCAGGGCCCGCTCACCGGCTGGACGATCCTGATGCAGCTTCCGCCGCTCTTCCTCTCCTCGATCCTCGCGGCCAAGACGTACCTGTCGGTGCGAGGCCTCTCGCTGCACGAGCTTCCACTGGAAGCGCTGGCCCTCGAGCGGCTCTAGCAAGGTGTTCGAGGATCCAGCGCGCTGCGTGTCAGCCGCTCGTAGACCCTGCACGGCAGGTGACGTTGCGTTCGGCCCGGGAAAGCAGCACCATCCCCGTCGGCGATGGAACCGACAGCATGTTCATCCTGGCAATGACGGACCGGCTGGTGGTGTCGTGGTCGAGCGAGACGGCGGGCGCGGTCTTCTGGGTGCCGAAGCCGGTCTACGCGCCCTGAGCCTGGCCGCGGAGGAGCTCGCTAGGCCGTCACGTGCCCCGGCCGCCCGGCGATGGGAACGAGCCGCCAGCGGCCATAGGCGACGAAAGCGGCGAATACCCCCACCAGGAACGGGATCCACGCCGTGGCGGCCATGGGCGTGCGCAAGGTGACGATGGTGGCGCCGATCATGATGAGGGTCAGCCCGGACGCGGCCAGCGGCGTGAGCGACGGCCGGATCCGGGTGAGCGCCGGCACGATCACTCCGATGCCGCCGAGCGTCTCACACACCCCGATGAAGCGGACGAAGCCCAGCGACAACCCGCCCTGGGTGAGCTGCTCCGCCGGCATGTAGAACTTCGAGGTGCCCGCGAAGAGGAAGAGCAGCGCGAGCAGCGCCTGGAGCGTCCACAGGACCCGATTCGTCGCCTTCATGGGATCTCCTTCGTGATGGTCCCGAGGAGATGACGGACGAGCCCGGCTGGATTCGACATCACTTCGATGAAGGCTCCCTGTTCACTCCAGCTCGATGAGCGAGAAGCGGTCGTTGCGCGGCTCGTCGGGCTTCTTCTGGCCCGGTTGCTGCGGCTGGGCGGGCTGCGCTGGCGGCGGCTGTCCCTGGGGACGCTGCTGGGCGGGCGGGGCGGGCGCTGGCGCGGGAGCCCCGCGCGGCGGCGGCGCGGCCTCGGGCTGGTAGAGCGCCCGGTTGTAGATGCTCCCCGCGGCCCCCGGCGCGCCTTCGCGCCGCGGCACCACCTGCACGGAAACGCCCGGGCCCGCGGGCGGCGGACCGATGGGCCTGCGGTACTCCGTAATGGGCAGCACCCCTTGCCCGTCGATGCGCACGGAGATGTTCTCCCCGTCGATGATGAAGCGCTCCAGCACCGGGTCCTTCTTCGCCGCCTTCAGGCGCTTCAGCAGCTGGGCGAAGCTCTCCTCGCCTGCCGTATCCGCCGCCAGGTCCGCGCTCTCGCCGGCGCGGGAGAGCGGCACCACGCCCTCGATCACGTAGGTGGTGAGGAGCTGGGCGCACAGCTCCACCAATTCGTCGCCGCCCATGGCCCGCAGCCTGGCCCGCACCTCGGCGGCCACCTGGGCGGCGGGATCTTGATCGTTGCGCTCGCTCATGTCCCGAACTCCGCCGGCAGCTTGCAGCCCAGGGTGACGGCGCCGGTGAAGTCGGCCCCGGTGAGCGCCGCGTCGCGCAGGTCCACCCCGATGAGCGTGGCCCGGGCGAAGGAGGCTCCCATCAGATTCGCTCCTCGCAGGGTGACGTCCACCAGCCGGGCGCCGGAGAAGTCGGCCTTCTCCATCGAGGCCGCGCCCAGGCGGGCGTCGGCGAAGGCGGTGCGGACCAGCAGCGCCCCGTCGAACTTCGCCCGGTACAGCTTGGTGTCCTCGAAGCGGGTCACCGAGATCTGCGCCCCGGAGAAGACCGCGTTCATCGCCTCGCAGCCGTGGATGCGCAGCCGCCGTCCGGCGATCTGCCCGGCGTCGATCTCGTTCAGGTCGCAGAAGTAGAGGTCCACACGCTCCAGGCGCGAGCCGCGCAGCCGGGCCTTGCGCAGGGCGGTATGCGCAAACGTGGTCTCCCGGATCCGCGTCTGGGCGAGGTTGCCCTCCGCCAGGTCGCTCTTCTCCACCACCGTGCGCAGCCAGTCCGATCCGCCCGCGAATACCGTGGGCATGGCGCAGGACTCGATGCGGTCGCCGTTGAAGCCGCCCTGGTCCTTGAGCCGCTGCAGGGCCATGGGGGCCTGGTGCGCGGTGAAGTCCACGCGAGGACCGTAACGCCGATGCGCTGCGGGCCGCAACCTCCGCGAATTTGCAGGTGTTCGGCGTCACGCCACGGGGGCTACGCGGATTGCCCGGCCCGGAGCGCGCGTGCTAGCCTTTTCGCTCTCATGGCCCCCGTCGAAGCCGACCCGTTCGGCGCGCAAAAAAAGGCTGCCGCCCCGGCGCCGGCCATGGCGCTCTCCAGCCAGCCCAGGGAGGTTGCCGAGGACGTCCAGCGCCAGGCGCAGTTGCGCCGGGTGGACAAGGACATCGAGCACCTCATGCGGGCCCGCTATCCGCTCATCTACATCCTCTCCAGCGAGGAGAAGCGGGTGGAGCGGAGCATCGCCGACGTGCTCCAGACCCGGGAGCGGGAGAAGAACTACAAGACGAAGATCTACACCTGGAGCGTCACCGAGGGCGTGCGCCTGGGGAAAGAGCCGCAGGGAGATTCCAAGGATCCGCTGAAGGCCCTGCGCTTCGTGGTGGAGGCCAAGCACGACGAGCGGGCGGTCTTCATCCTCCGCGACCTGCACGCGTATCTCAAGAACCCCGAGGTGGTGCGCCTGTTGCGCGACATCGGGCGCAAGCTCAAGGAAGAGCTGAAGACGGTCTTCCTCATCTCCCCTTTGCTCGCCATCCCTCCCGAGCTGGACAAGGAGGTGGCAGTGGTGGAGTACCCGCTGCCCGAGCTGGCGGAGATCGACAACATCTTCGACCGGGTGTCCCGCAACACCGGGGCCAAGATCCCTTCCGGTCAGGACCGGGAGCACGTGGTGGAGGCGGCCCTGGGGCTCACCGCCGACGAGGCGGAAGGGGTGTTCGCCAAATCGCTGGTGCAGACCGGCGGGGCCTTCGACATCGACGTCATCCTCTCCGAGAAGGAGCGCATCGTCCGCAAGAGCGGGGTGCTGGAGTTCTTCCGCACCCACGAGAAGATGGAGAACATCGGCGGGCTGGACGTGCTCAAGGGCTGGCTGCGCAAGCGGCAGAGCGCCTTCAGCGAGGAGGCCCGCCAGTTCGGCCTGCCCAGGCCCAAGGGAATTCTCATGATCGGCATCCCCGGCGGCGGCAAGTCGCTGACCGCCAAGGCGGTGGGGGCGGCCTGGCGGCTGCCGCTCTTGCGCCTGGACGTGGGGAAGATCTTCGCCGGCATCGTGGGGAGCTCGGAGGAGAACATGCGCCGGGCCATCCAGATGGCCGAGGCGGTGGCCCCCTCCATCCTCTGGGTGGACGAGCTGGAGAAGGGCTTCTCCGGCACCGGATCGTCCAACAGCTCCGACGCGGGCACCGCGGCGCGCGTCTTCGGCAGCTTCATCACCTGGCTGCAGGAAAAGACCAGCCCGGTGTTCGTCATCGCCACCGCCAACAACGTGGACGAGCTGCCCCCGGAGATGATGCGCAAGGGGCGCTTCGACGAGATCTTCTTCGTCGACCTCCCCAGCCTCCCCGAGCGGGAGGAGATCGCCTCCATCCACATCAACCGGCGGGGGCGCGATGCCTCGCAGTTCGACCTGCGGCAGATCGCCGAGAAGAGCGAGGGGATGAC
>Ga0335085_10016421_pt1 | contig 10697 bp, 10 predicted proteins | sample Lox_Sample_45_FD_206712 | JGI IMG/M metagenome (GOLD analysis project Ga0335085, IMG submission 206712) | Soil microbial communities from Loxahatchee National Wildlife Refuge, Florida, United States - Lox_Sample_4.5 | ecosystem: Environmental > Terrestrial > Soil > Wetlands | place: USA... | reverse complement strand
CCTCACGCTCAACGACATCGAACTCATCGAATTGAATGAGGCCTTCGCCGCGCAGGCGATCGCCATCATCCGCACGCTCTCGCTCGATCCGGCACGCGTGAATGTAAACGGAGGAGCCATAGCGCTCGGTCATCCACTGGGCTGCACGGGCGCCAAGTTAACCGCATCACTCGTCCAAGAGTTAAAACGCCGGAAGGCGCGGTACGGAATGGTGACTATGTGCGTCGGCGGCGGCATGGGCGCCGCGGGCATCTTCGAGCTGCTGAATTAAATCGCAAGGATTTGAAGTCCCTGCTCCCTGATGCCTAATTCTTGAAGAACTCCCCATGCCCGCCGTTTGCCCACGGATCGTAGTGCAGCGCAAAGTTGGCCCGGTGTTGCACGCTGGGGTGGTTGTAAAGCCAGAACTCGATGAACGGATTTGGATTTGGATCTTCCAGCCACGCTTCTCCCAAATCGTTGAAGGCGGCTACCGCTGTTTTTTGTGGATCGGCGACGATGCCATGGATCGCCTCCTGCCCATATACATCGGCCTGGTGCTCAAAGTGACGGCTGAAGGCGTTATCGACCGGCTCCAGAACAAAGCCGGCGATCGAAATCGCGAACAGCAACACCACAAATCCGGCCCGCGACGCTAGAGCAGATTCAGAGTTCGTGATTGGCAAGCCCCATCCCGCCCCAAAGCGTTTCACCATCCACGCGGCCAGCGCGGCGCACGCCCAATAGACGAAGAAGAGCGCGATGATGGTGCCGGCAACGCCCTTCCAGATGTGATGCAGCACGTAGTGCCCGCTCTCGTGGCCAAAGATGAACAGCACTTCGTCGTCGGGAATGCGCCCGGCTGTCGTATCCCACACCACAATCCGCTTGGTGGCGCCGATGCCAGTTACGTATGCGTTCAGCCCGTTGGTTTTCAGGCTGGCTTTCATTAGGTAGATGCGATCCGGAGGGATGTTGGTTCCTGTGCGCGCAACCACCTTCTCAAGCTGCGCGACCAGTGCGGGATTGCTTTGGGCGAGCGGGGCAAATTTGTCAAAGAGCGGCTCGATGACCACGGGTTCGGCAAAGATGGCGAGAAGCAGGATGGGAATGGTGACCAGCCACATCCCGAACCAGTACCGCCGCGGCCAACGGCGCACGATCCAGTTGAAAAGCAGCAGCACCAGGGTTCCGATCACCAGTATCAGCACCAGCGCCTTCGCCTGGTCGCCAAGCCAGCCGCCCCATGCCTGCACGCTGATCCCGTAAGCCAGGCTGTAATGATGTCCAATCCAACTCAGCGGCATGCTGGCGAGCCTTTTGATGACAAAGAAGGCGGCGAAAAAGACAACTCCCTGAGCCCAGTGGCGGCTCAGGATTCGCTTTGCCCAAGCCTCAAGGCCGGACCAGGCGCGCGTAGCCAGCAGCAGCCATAGAAAGACAAGGCTCCAGAGCGATCCGGCAATGTCCAGAATGTTTCGGATGCGGCTGAGAGCAATCGCCTTGGCCAGCTTATCCGGCGGCAGATTGTAGGCCTGCGCATTGGCGGGATGCACGATGGCCGTTGGCGCAGCGGCAGGAGCCGGCGCGGCCTGGGCGGCAGAGCAGCGGACTCCCAAACCCGTGAGCAGCAGCGCCAGGCAAATAGCGAGCAGCCGATGGCGGGCAAAGTGGCGGACAAATATCATGAAATTTTTCCTTGGCGGGGCAGGTTTGAACTCTGCGACAATCGATGCAACTAAAAATGCCCTTACCTGAGTGTTCTCAGTTTATGCGAGCGATGCCCACCGCTGTCGCCGTAGCCGCCCAATATTGCGCGGCAGACGCGGCCGGCCATGCTCCGTCATTTGAGAGGAAATCATGAGTTTTATCATCTGCATCGCGGCGCTCTGCTTCCTGATGTTCGTGGCGTACCGGGGTTTCAGCGTGATTCTCTTTGCCCCTATCGCGGCCCTCGGCGCGGTGCTCCTTACCGATCCCGGGGCCGTGCTGCCTGTCTACAGCGGCCTGTTCATGCCCAAGATGGTGTTCTTCGTGCAGAACTACTTCCCGGCCTTCATGCTGGGCGCCATCTTCGGCAAGCTGATCGAGATCTCCGGCTTCGCCAAGTCCATCGTCCACGCCGTGGTGAAGATCGTAGGCGGCTCGCGCGCCATTCTCTCCATCGTGGTGGTATGCATGCTTCTCACCTATTTCGGCGTATCGCTCTTCGTGGTGGTTTTCGCCGTCTATCCATTCGCGGTTGAGCTATTCCGCGAATTGAACATTCCCAAGCGCCTTATCCCGGGCACTATCGCTCTGGGCTCGTTCACGGTTACGATGGATTCCCTGCCGGGCACGCCGCAGATTCAGAACATCATTCCGACGACCTTTTTCAAGACCGACGCCTATGCCGCGCCCTGGCTGGGCACTTTGGGAGCGATCTTCATCATCGTGTTCGGCATACTGTACCTGGAGCGCCAGCGCCGCAAGGCCGCCAGGGCAGGCGAGGGCTACGGCACCGGGCACATCAACGAGCCCGCACCAATCGATATGAGCAAGCTGGCCAATCCGGTGATCGCCATTCTGCCGCTGCTCACTGTCGGCTTCGCCAACTACTTCCTCACCAAGGTCTTCATCCACCGCTGGTACGGCAGCGCCATCTCGGTAAAGCTAAGCGACGGCATGAAGGACCCGGTCGTGGCCAATGTCAGCGCCTTAGTCGGCATCTGGGCGGTGGAGATCGCCCTCGTATTCGGCATCGTCATGGTGGTGATCTTCGGCTACAGAACCATCAAAAAGGGCTTTATCGATGGCACCAAGACGGCCATTGGCGGCGCGATGCTGGCCTGCATCAACACGGCTTCAGAGTATGGCTTCGGCTCGGTCATTGCGGCCCTGCCCGGCTTCGTCGTCATCGCCAATGCGCTCAAAGCCATTCCGAATCCACTGGTGCAGGAAGCCATCAGCGTCAACGTCCTTGCCGGTGTTACCGGCTCGGCCTCCGGCGGCCTGGGTATTGCGCTGGCCACCATGTCGCAGCAGTTCATTGCCGCCGCCAACGCTGCGCACATTCCCATGCAGGTGCTACATCGCGTGGCGTCAATGGCCTCTGGCGGCATGGATACCCTGCCGCACAACGGCGCAGTCATTACTTTGCTCGCCGTTACCGGCCTCACCCATCGCCAGGCCTACAAGGACGTCTTCGCCGTGACCTGCATTAAAGCCACGGCCGTCTTTGTGGTCATTGCCTTGTACTACCTGACTCACCTGGTTTAATTGCTCGCGGCCGTGACCCGGCACGATCCTTATAGCCACTGAGGTACGTAATTTTGCAAACGGACCCACAACACTTGAACCTATTTGATGTGAGATCGCTCCAGCTTTGGTATGCGTACCCCGGCGATCTGGCCGGGCCCGGGGTGGAAGCAGCCTGCGTCACGCTCCTGAACGACGAGGAAAAAGCGCGTGCCGACAGGTTCCGCTTCGAGCGCCATCGCCGCGAATATCTCGCCTCTCATGCCCTGTCCCGCACCGCGCTCTCGCACGCCCATCCCTTGCCGCCGCAGGAATGGTCCTGGTCGGTCAACGAATACGGCAAGCCGGCGCCCATTCCGGAGTGCGGCCTTTGCTTCAATCAATCGAACAGCGCGGGGCTCGCCGTTTGCCTGGTGGCGCCGGCGGGTGCGGGAATCGCCGCAGAAGCCGGCCGCGAGGCCGGTCCAGCAGTCGGTGTCGACGTGGAGGGCTACAGCCGCGCCGCTGAGATCGTCGAGCTCGCGCCGAGGGTCTTTTCACTCGCCGAACAAGCGCAACTGAACGCCTTGCCCGTAGCCGAGCGCCCGCAGCGCGCGCTGACTCTCTGGACCCTCAAGGAGGCCTACTTGAAAGCGCGCGGCATGGGGCTCTCGCTTCCGCTTCGCGGCATTTCTTTTCTCTTTGGCGGGAAGGAAGGAATTCGCCTCGAGGTCGGCGCGGGTGTGGACAACGACCCCGCACGCTGGCGTTTTTGCCTCCTTGATCACGTCGAGCACCGCATTGCACTGGCGGTCGACGTTGCCGCTCGCGGCAATCTTGAGATCTTTGAGGCAAGCCCGCCTTTTGCGCCGCGCGCTCTCCTGAGCTCCGGCCCGACGACCTGGTTTCCTCTAATTTAGACTGCAAACCAATCCCATCAGATGGGATAATCCACCCGTACCACTCCGCCGCGGCGATTTTCGCACCCGGGCAGTTCCTTTTGCATCTAACTTACAGTCGTGTAGCCCTTGGTCACTCAGTCACTTAGACCTTTGGTCTGCTAACCGCCGATTCCGTGTCTTGTGACGTACACTTTGAACGATGAAAGAAGGAGAACGTATCTATGGCATATGAACTCATGCCGCTTCCCTACGACTACAACGCGCTGGAGCCCTACATCGACACCGAAACCATGACAAGCACCACCAGACCTACGTGAACAACCTGAATGCAGCGCTGGCCAACCATCCTCAATTGGCGGCGAAATCCGTTGACGACGTGCTCGCCGACCTGGCTGCGGTTCCTGAGGAGATCCGTACTGCCGTGCGCAACAACGGCGGCGGCGTTGCCAACCACAACGGCTTCTGGACCCTGATGGGAAAGGTAGGATCGGCTGGTGTAGGCGGCAATCCCACGGGCGAGATCGCGAAGCAGATTACGGCCGACTTCGGCGACTTTGAGACCTTCAAAAAGACCTTCAACGAGACTACGGCCAAGCAGTTTGGCTCCGGGTGGGGCTGGCTGGTCTTCACTGGCGGCAAGCTCAAGGTCATCACCACGCCAAACCAGGACTCACCGGTATCGCAGGGAATTTACCCGATCCTCTTCAATGACATTTGGGAGCACGCCTACTACCTGAAGTACCAGAACCGCCGTGCCGATTACCTCGCGGCCTGGTGGAACGTGGTGAATTGGGCTGAGGTCAACAAGCGCTTCGCCAAGGCGAAAAGCTAGAAGCCAGCTTTCAGCTTTCAGCCGTCAGCTCACAGTTTGGTACGGTGGGCCATTTGCCGAAAAGACCACGCGGTCCTGTTCTCGCAAAACAAGCCGACAGCTGAGAGTTGAAAGCTGTCTTACCGAGGTTCAACCAACCATGGCCACCATGCAAATGCGCGTGCGCCCCGAGGATCTTTCTCAGGTTCCCAGGGGCGCCGAGCGCATTCCCGATCCCGTGGTTCTCGTCATCTTCGGCGCCTCAGGCGACCTCACCAGGCGCAAGCTTCTGCCTGCGCTTTTTCATCTCTTTCAGGCCAACCTTTTGGCCCGCCAGTTTGCCATTGTGGGCGTGGCGCGCCGTCCACTGGGCGATGAATTCGCCGCCGACATGCGCTCCGGGATCGTGGAATTTGGCGGCATCGAGGCCGACGACCCCAAGATCGACAGCTTCGTCTCACACATCAGCTACTTCTCCCTCAACTTCGACGATCCATCCCACTATGCCGCTCTGAACACAGAGCTCGACCGCATCGCAGCAGAGAAGGGAATCGGGCCGGACCGCCTCTACTACCTCGCCACGGCTCCGGAATTCTTCGCCGGCATCATTGAAAATCTCGGCGCGCAGCATATGGCGCAGCCGGAAAAAGGCCGCTCCACCGTCGTCATCGAGAAGCCCTTCGGCCACGACCTCAACTCGGCCCGCGAGCTGAATCACCAGGTCAACGCCGTCTTTGAGGAGAGCCAGGTATTCCGCATCGATCACTACCTGGGTAAGGAGACGGTCCAGAACCTGTTGGTCTTCCGCTTCGCCAATGGCATCTTCGAGCCTATCTGGAAACGCAATTACATCGACCATGTGCAGATCACTGTGGCGGAGACTCTGGGCGTCGAGCGCCGCGGGCCGTTCTACGAGAAGGCCGGCGCGCTGCGCGACGTGGTGCAGAACCACATGATGGAGCTACTCTCGCTGGTTGCGCTCGAGCCGCCGTCGAACTTTGACGCCGAGAGCGTGCGCCGCGAAAAGCTTAAGGTCTGGCAGGCGATTCCTCCCATCCCCATCCACAATACGGTGCGCGGCCAGTACGGCCCCGGCATTGTGGAGGGCAAGCGGGTCGTGGGCTATCGCGATGAAGATCGGGTCAGTCCCGACTCCGGCACCGAGACCTTTGCGGCGCTCCGCCTTGAGATCGAAAACTGGCGCTGGGCCGGCGTTCCTTTCTACCTTCGCGCCGGTAAACGCCTGAAGAAACGCGCCACCGAGATCGCCATCCAGTTCAAGCAGCCGCCGCTGTTGATCTTCAACCGCATGCAGTCGACCGGCCCTTGCAGCGAGATTCAGCCCAACCTGCTCACTATCCGCATCCAGCCCGACGAGGGCATCGCCCTGCGCTTCGGCGCCAAGGTGCCCACCAGCCCTGAGATGGCCGTATGCCCCGTGAATATGGACTTCGACTACGAAGCGGCCTTCGGTAAGTCCAGCGCCAACGGCTATGAGCGCCTGCTGCTCGACGCGATGCTCGGCGATCAAACGCTCTTCTCACATCGCGACGGCGTCGAAACCAACTGGGCGCTCTATACGCCCATCCTGCAGGCCTGGGCGGGGAAAAATCCCGAGGTTTTTCCGAATTACTTTGCCGGCTCCTGGGGCCCCGAATGCGCCGACCACCTGCTCGAGCGCGAAGGCCACGTCTGGCGCAACGACCTGGGGCGCAAGTAGCAGGGGGCAAGGGGACAAGGGAACGGGGACCGGGAAAGCGGCCTTCGGGGGGCTAACGCAGCACCGTCACTCTTTTCATCGCACCCTCTTTGCGATGCTCTGCAATTTCAAATTTGAAATAGTCCAGCTCACGGTGAAGCGGCGCGTTGCGCCTTGCCCGTAATCCGCTCGATCGCAATGCGGATTACCTGGGCGGTTTCGTGCTGCCTGAGGTGCTCCTCGAAGCGCGCGCCGGTTTCTGCACTTGGGCCGCAGAATCGCTCCATTAGCAATTTGAGCGCGCGGCGCTTCTCTTCTTCGTCCACGACCACGGCGGCGCGGCCAAAGACAATGGCGCTCTCGTACAAAGTGGACAGCTTCTCTGGAAGAACCCGAGCGCTTGCCACCGCGCAGTAGCTCACGCGTTCTTCGTGCGCGATGTTGTCGATCTTGTGCCCCTCGAAGGCGCAATGCAGGTAAATTGCGTCGCCCACAAGAACGTGATTCAGCGGCACGGCGTAGGGCCAGCCGTCGGCTCCGGCAGAGGCCAGAATCCCGTACTCGGCCCGCGCCAGAATCTCCCGCGCCTCGGCCTCATCAAGCGCCCTCTTCCGTACCCGGATCTCCCGCAATCTGCCCTCCGCCGGCCGCTTACCTGCTCATCCCTGATCCCTGGTCCCTAATCTTTGCCCTTTATTCATGGCTTCATTCGCCAGCCGGTCGGCATCTTTGTTCCCGCCGCGCAGGGTGTGCCGCATCTCAAATTTCTCCAACTTGAGCGCGCGCCGTTGCGCCTCCTCCCAGAGGGGCCGCAGCCCCGGGTTCTTCACCTTGTAGACGCCCTTCATCTGCCGCACCATGAGCTCGGAATCCGAAACCACACGCAACCGGCGCACCCCATGCGCCAGAGCCCACTCCAGCACCGCAAGCAGCCCCTTATACTCGGCATAATTATTGGTTTGCCGGCCTAAAAACTCGCTCAACTGCGCCACGACCCCGCCTTCGGGGGCCTCAATCACGGCTCCAAACCCCGCCGGCCCCGGATTCCCGCGCGACCCGCCGTCACAGTGCGCCGTGAACCACCCGCCAGCCGCTACCGCTCCCCGCTCGGCCTCGTTTTCGAACAGATTCTCGATCATTGCCCTCCCAGTGTAACGGCTGAGCCTGTAGCCAGTAGCCCGTAGCTGCCGGCTACAGGCTACCGGCTCGCTCCCTCAGACCCTGCCTTCTGGCTCCCTTGTTTCCTCTTTCTTTGTTCCCTCGTACCCCTATCCCTGCCTTTTCCCGGTTGACCAAACCTATCATTCCGCGTCTATTACCTTACGCAGGCTTTAATCTTCCGGGAGCGGAGCCAATGGAAGCAGACGCCATGAGTTTTCCCCTCGCCCCGGTTTACGCGGCGGGGTATTTGGCTCGGCCAGCTGGGCGAAGGGTACAATTTTTCCCAGGCATGGCTGCGACGAGGGCAATGGGCGGGGCAAGCCGGCAAGGTAAGGACGACGCTGTCCGGAACCGTGAGCGTGTGCAATCCCGTGCGCACGAGGCGGAACTGATCCGGGAGGCGCAGGCCGGTTCGCGAGCGGCCTTTGACGCTCTTGTCCGCCAGTATGAACACCAGGTTCTGCGTCTTGCTCTGCACCTTACCGGCTCAGAGCACGATGCAGAGGATATTTATCAGGACGCGTTTCTTAAGGCTTACCGGTACATCGGCAACTTCCGCTTCGAGTGCTCGTTCTATACGTGGATCTACCGCATCGTAACCAACCTGTGCCTGGACCAGTTGCGCCGGCGCAAGACCCGCCGCGAGGACCGTGCTGTGGTGGTTGACCGCGCCGGAGACGAAATCGATGTGCTGGCGTCCATCTCTGATAACCGGTCCTTTTCCGACCCCGCCCGCGAACTCGACCGCAAACTGCTCGGCGAGAAGATTCAAGAAGCGCTGGAAAAGCTCACGCCGCGGGAGCGGATGGTCTTTGAGCTGAAGCACTATCAGGGTCTGCGTTTGCGTACGATTGGCGAAATGTTGAACACCACGGAGGAGACGGCAAAGAACACACTCTTTCGCGCCACCAAAAAATTGAGGGCGCAACTGGCGGGATTGAGATAGCTGTGAGCTGTGAACTGTATTTCTTTGAGGCTAAAAGGACGTAACCATGAATTGCGAACTTGCACAGGAATGGATCGTAACGGCAGCGTATGGCGAGCTGGCTGACGAGCAGATCCATGAACTCGAGAGACATATAAGCGGCTGCGCGAAGTGCCAAGAGGAGCGGGAACAGGCGCTGGCGCTCAAAGCGCTCGCCGATGCGCATCCTGTCGCGGAGCCGACGCCGAATCTGATGGCGCGCGCCCGCCTGCGGCTGGACGAAGCGCTGGACACGCTGCCGCCGAAGCACTGGTATGAGCGGCTGGGCGAGCATATTTTGAACAACCTTGCCAGCTTGCAGGCTGCGCCCGCCGCGGCGCTTCTGCTCGTGATCGCCGGAGCCGGAGCGGGCGTTGTGGGCGGCTATGAGTTTGCGCAGGGCCGTGCGGCGCATGAAGCGGTGGCGCAAGCCGCCACATCACAGGCCAGGGCTTCATCCGCGACCGCGCTTCCCGAATTGGCCAACGTAGCCGGCATCTCTGAGATCGTGCGCCGTCCCGACTCCGAAATTGTCGATGTGAGCTACAACCAGCTTGTTCCGCGCCAGATCGAGGGCTCCCTCGGCGATCCGGCCATCCGCCAGTTGCTCATGCTGGCCAGTGCCGATGCCTCTTCGCCGCGTGTACGCAACGACTCCGTATCGTTGCTCGCCGCCGAATGCCGCGCCGGGCACAGTTGCCAGCCCTCCGGGATCCGCGATGCGCTCATGGCCGCTCTGCGTTATGACAAGAGCGCCAAGGTGCGTGAAAAAGCGCTCGAAGGCCTTGAACCCTACGTGGCCCAGGATGTGCGCGTGCGCGACTCCGTGCTTGAAGCGCTGCTTAACGACAGCGATCCGGCCATCCGGACCGAGGCCATCAATTTGTTGGAGCCCGTCGAGGCTGATACCAGCGTTCGCCAGGTGCTCTATTCGGTCTCCAACTCGGACGATAGTCCGCAAATCCGGAATGTATCACGGCAGGTTTTGAGCCGGATGCCGGAGATTCAATAAGGAGACTCTGAATAGCCGCTTTTGAAGCGCGCCGAATTCGATGCGTATAACTTTCCGGCCGATGCGCCGTCTTAAGGAGCGCGGACCGGGGTTTCCAGCAGGCCTGCTTTTGGTTTGCTGGGGTGGTAGACCGGACGAAAAACATCCGGGGGAGAAATAACCATGGAATACTTTTTGAGGCCGTCCCGCAGTTTTCAGTTGATTCTTGGTTTTGCAGTATTCGCCGTTGCATCAGCGTATCTGTTGGTTGTGCCTCCTGCGGCCCATGCGCAGGCGCAGGAACTGGCACCAATGTTTCAGGATCCCAGTCCCTTCGCGGCGCACGCCTCTGCGGCTGGTTACCTGGGCGTTGAAATCGTCGATGTCGATGCCGCCAAAGCGCAGGCGCTCAAGCTCAAAGAGGTTCGCGGCGCTCTGATCACGCTTATCGATCACGATGCGCCCGCCGGCCAGATCGGGCTCAAGGTCAACGATGTTGTGCTGGCGCTGAATGGCCAGGAGGTCGAGGGCGCCGAGCAATTGCGGCGCATGCTCCGCGAAATACCGCCCGGCCGCAACATTAGCCTCGAAATCAGCCGCGACGGCAATATCCAGACCATGGCCGCGCAACTGGCCGACCGCAAGGCCATGGAGCACGACGTTTGGGACAGGATCGGTATCGATGTCGGCGGCATTGCGCCCATACCGGCGCTGCCGGCAATGAGTATGATGAACGGCGGTAACGCACCCGTGCCGCCCGACGGCCTGCACATGTCGGTCTTCACCAGCAGCCTCAACGTGGGCGCGGTGGTTGAACCGCTGACCTCGCAGATGGCCGAGTATATGGGCGTCCAAGGCGGCCTCATGGTCAAGCAGGTGGCGCGCAAAAGCGAAGCCGCTGCCGCCGGATTCAAAGCCTTCGACGTGATTCTCAAAGTCGGCGCGGATTCCATCATGACCTCCGCCGACTGGGA
>Ga0335085_10016420_pt1 | contig 10698 bp, 10 predicted proteins | sample Lox_Sample_45_FD_206712 | JGI IMG/M metagenome (GOLD analysis project Ga0335085, IMG submission 206712) | Soil microbial communities from Loxahatchee National Wildlife Refuge, Florida, United States - Lox_Sample_4.5 | ecosystem: Environmental > Terrestrial > Soil > Wetlands | place: USA... | reverse complement strand
GCGATGATGTTCGGCGCCTGGGGCAACACCGACCACGACGACTCGATCCGCATCATCCACCGTGCCTTGGACGCCGGCATCAACTTCGTCGACACCGCCGACGTCTATTCGGCCGGCGAGGCCGAGGAAATCGTCGGCAAGGCCCTCAAGGATCGCCGCGACGACGTCGTGCTCGCCACCAAGTTCTCGGGGCCGATGGGCGACGACCCAAACCGTCGCGGCGTCTCGCGCCGCTGGATCATCGCCGAGGTCGAGAACTCGCTGCGACGCCTGCGCACCGACTGGATCGACCTCTACCAAATTCACCGCCCCGACCCCGAGACCGACATCGACGAGACGCTCGGCGCTCTGACCGACCTCGTCCACCAGGGCAAGGTCCGCTACATCGGCTCGTCCTCGTTCTCGGCCGGCGAGATCGTCGAGGCACAGTGGGCGGCCGGCGAGCGGCGCCTTGAACGCTTCCGCACCGAGCAGCCGCCGTACTCGCTGCTCGTCCGCGGCATCGAGCTCGACGTGCTCCCCACGGCCCGACGGCAAGGCATGGGCATCCTCACCTACAGCCCGCTGTCTGGCGGGTGGCTGTCCGGAAGCTGGAGCGCCAACAGTTCACCAACTTCCCCGTCGCGTCAGTGGGTGACGGCGCGCTTTGACATGTCCCTATCGGAGAACCAGCGCAAGCTCGAAGCCGTCGAGCAACTCGCGAAGGTCGCCGACGAGGCCGGCGTGTCGGTCATCGAGCTCGCGATCGCCTTCGTAACGAACCACCCCGCCGTGACCTCGGCGATCATCGGACCACGCACGATGGAGCAGCTCGACAGCCAACTGCCCGCCGCCGAGGTCGCGCTCGACCAGGCGATCCTCGACCGCATCGACGAGATCGTCCAGCCCGGCGTCAACCTCAACCCCGCCGACACCAGCTACGGCGAGCCCGTCCTGAAGCCAACGCTTCGGAGGCGGTAGACCCCGCGGCGGGCGTGCCTGGCAGCGGCCGCCACCTGACGGACGTCCCTGACGGCCGCCAAGTGACTCCCGGGCCGACACGAAGCGGACTGCCACTCGAGCAGTCTCACTTCCTTGGAACTAGTCGCCAATTGGGGCGCTCCGGGCGTCTGGAGTGCTGGCGCGCCGACGCACCCGGTCGCCCGCGAACAGCGACGTGCAATCGTGGGTATCAGCGCGCGCCGGGTGAGCTGATGCTGGACACGACAGGCCGATCGGGACCAGGCTCGGGCCGAAGGGCAGCTTATGCTTCACGCCCGGTCTATCGGGCCGAGCCACCGCAGTCGCTCACGCCTCGCCGCCGGCGTCCTCGATATATTCGCGGGCGAAGATCAGCACGTCGTCGATGTGCTCGTGGATGACACTGATCGCCGCCGCCATGTCGCCGGCCTCGTAGGCCGCGAGCAACTGCACTAGGGAGCGGTAACCGGCGTCGGCCGCCGGCCTGTGGCCCTCGGCCTGGGAACTGATACGGGTCAGCATCATTGCGGCAGTGTTTACCCGCCGGTGGAGGTCGGTGAGGGCTGCGCTGCCGACAAGTCCGACGAAGTACCTTCGGAAGCGGGTCCACTGTTCGATGTTTTGGTCTACGTCGAACTCGTCCCCCGCGGGCGGCCGCGTCGCATGCACCGCGGCGCGAAACTCCTCGAGTTGCTCCGTCGAGAGGTTGCCGACGGTGGACGCCGCGACACCCAGCTCGATCGCGAGGCGCGCCGCAAGGGCCTCCGACACGGACTCCACCGTAACCGGGGTGACGACGAACAGGCCGTCGGCCGTGCGCACGACGAGGCCCTCCCCGCTTAGTTTCGTGAGTGCGTGATAAGCAGAGCCGCGCGGCACGTCGAACCGCTCGGCGATGGCGTCGAGGCTGAGCGGCTCGCTGGCCGGTAGCTCGCGGCTCATGATCCGAGCGCGAATGTCGCGGTAGGCGTCATCGTCCTGCTTGAGCTCGAGCCGGCCGAATTGCCCGCGGAAGTAGGCCAGGGGCGCGCCCTGGCGACCTGTCGCGTGCTCGACCTCGGCTAGGAAGACCGAGTGCGTACCGCCGGTGACCTCCTCGACGACGCGACACTCGAGACTTGCCAGCGCTTCCTCTAGCAGCGGCTGCCCAGCGTAGCCGCGCGCGACCGGCACCCCGGCGAACTTGTCGCCCTTGCCGGCGAAGCGCATCGCGGCGTCGACCTGCCCCTCGGAAAGAATGTTCACCGCGAAGCGGCCTCCTGCGGCGATCGCCTGGCCGGTCGTCGAGGACTTGTTCAGGCAGACGAGCAGCATCGGAGGCTCCAGCGAGAGCGAGCTCACCGCGCTCGCCGTTGTGCCGTAGAGCCGGGACTCGTGCTCGGTGGTGATCACGGTCACTCCGGTCGCGAACCGGCCGATGATGTCGCGGAATTCATTCGAGTCGAGATCTCGCCGCCGGCCCGTCGGCCCCGCTGTCTTCGTTCCGGGACTCATGGCAGCCCCGCATACCCGAGCTTGACCGTGACCTGGAACCGCTCAACCCGGCCCCTCTCCACAAGCCCGCGGATCGCGGCGACCTCCAACCACCCGAGATGGTGCAGTGCCTGGCTGGCACTGGCGACGGCCGCGCGCACACCGTTGTCGACGGCCCCCGTCGAGGCTCGGGTCACCTCGACGCTTTTGTGCACGTAATCCCTACTCAATGTTCTCCTCCGGGTCGATGAAGTGGGCCGTCAGCCCCGCGGGCACCCCGCACCATCTGCGCTTCGTCCCCGTGAGGACGTCCCTGAGGCCTCATCGTAGATCCTCGACGGCAAGAAGTCGACGAGGGGTTCCGACGTCGTCTGTGAAGGACGTGGTGTAGTTTCTAGACCTCGGTTATGGTAAATGAGCGCGCGCTCGGGCGGTAAGGACTGTCGAAGCGGAGAGGGTGCTGGAGGCGCGCACCCGGGGGCTCGGGGCGGCGGCCCCGGCCCGGTCGGCTGCTTCGGCGGTCGTCAGGCCACTGAGTCTCGGACTCGACGGTGCTGCAAGTCGCTGACGTGGATTCTGAGGAGCAGCCCGCGCCGGGGAACGTGCACCAACATCCTCGCCGCACGCCGATCCTCGAACGCGAGCCCGAGCTCGGTGACGATCCCCAGCGGTTAAGTGATTCTCTGACCGGGAGTGACGCGGAGTCGTCGTGCGGTGGACATCGAAGCGCGGCGCGGCGCTGTGGGGGATGGCCACGGCGGCGGGGATCGGCTGGCGCTGCCGCCGTCGAGGGCCGAGGGATACAGCGTGCAAGCGCACACGAAGACGCAGGAGGGTTCTCAGCACCCGGCCGCGACGCTCAGCCGCGCGCTCGTTGTCGAACTCGACGCGCAAACCACCCAGTACGGTCCGGCGCGTCATCACGCACCAGGGGGTGACCGGCCGCAGGCCCCCGCCTGCCCAATCGGCCGCAACTAGCGCGAATCGATGTCGGACAGCAGGTGGCCGAGCCGCTCCTGCTTGGTGCGCAGGTAGGCGAGGTTCTCGTGGGTGGGATGCGGCGGCAGCGGCACCCGCTCGACCAGCTCGAGCCCGTAGCGGTCCAGACCTCGCAGCTTCGCCGGGTTGTTCGTCAGCAGGCGCATCTTCCGCACGCCGAGCTCCAGCAGGATCTGTGAGCCGATGCCGTACTCGCGTGTGTCGACGGGCAAACCCAGATCGAGGTTCGCGTCGACCGTGTCGCGGCCCTCGTCCTGGAGGTTGTACGCCTCCAGCTTGTGCCCGAGGCCGATGCCGCGGCCCTCATGGCCGCGCAAGTAGACGACGACGCCACGGTCCTCGGTGGCGATCATCGCCAGCGCGTCGTCGAGTTGCTGGCCGCAGTCGCAGCGCCAGGAGCCGAACACGTCGCCGGTCAGGCACTCGCTGTGCACACGGACGAGCACAGGCTCGCCGTCGTCAACCTCGCCGCGGACGAACGCGAGGTGCTCGGTCCCGTCGGTGAGCGTCTCCCAAGCGTGGCACTGGAAGTCGCCGTACCGGGTCGGCACGCGTGCCTGCGCCACCTTGCGCACGAGCCGTTCCCGCCTCAGGCGGTAGCGGACGAGGTCGGCGATCGAGATCAGCGGCAGCCCGTGCTCGTCGGCCAGCGCGCGCAGGTGGGTCGCATCGGCCATCCCGCCCTTGTCCTCGGAGACCACCTCGCACAGGACGCCGACCGGCACGCGGCCGGCCAGCTGCGCGAGGTCGACGGACGCCTCGGTGTGCCCGGCCCGCTGCAGCACCCCGCCGCGACGCGATCGCAGCGGGAAGACGTGGCCGGGCCGAGCGAAGTCGTCCGGCTCGGAGGCCGGGTCGGCCAGCGCACGCAGCGTCGCCGCGCGGTCGGAGGCCGAGATCCCCGTGGTCGTGCCGCGCACGAGGTCGACGGAGACCGTGAACGCGGTGCCCTGGGCCTCCGTGTTGTCCTCGACCATCAGCGGCATCCCCAGCTGGTCGAGTCGGTCGCCGGGCAGCGCCACGCAAATCAGGCCCGACGTGTGGCGCAGGAAGAACGCGATCTTCTCGGTGGTCGCGGCGTCGGCGGCCATGATGAAGTCACCCTCGTTCTCGCGGCGCTGGTCGTCGGTGACGATCGCGATCCCGCCGTCCGCGATCACCTGGATCGCCGCCTCGACCTGGGCGTCGTCCACCGAGACCTCCGTACGTTCACCCATTCAGGCGAGGGTAGCGCCTGTCCGCCTCCGTCCGTTTGCTCGCTCACGTGGCTGACGGTAGGCGCTCGCGCACGCCCAAACGTCGTCAACCCACCTGCCCCCCGCGTACAAAAAACGCCCAGTGTTGGTACACGGTCGCGCGAAAGACCCGCGGCGGGCTTACCCAAGATCGAGGCGCTCAGCGACCAGGCACTCCCAGAACCTCGCTGCACCTCCGTTTTTCCGACCGTTGCGCGGCCAGCTGGAGAACACACCGATAGAGCGCGGCCAGCTCCCGATGGCCGCTGCGGACCGCCCGGAAAGACCGAGCGGCCGCGCTCACCATCTACCGGTACGCCCATCCAACATCCGTCACCGGCCCGGAGCCAACCCCGCGCCTCAGCCGCCCAGGATCACGTCCTCGCGGTGGAAGTCGATCCCGAACTCGTCCGGGCCGAGGGTGACATTCGCACCCTCGTTGTCGATGAAACTCAGCGAGCTGGGTGTCACCCTGAAGAACGCGATGTTGGCCGTCGAGGCGTTGGATGACGACGACGGGAACTTCTCCGCGAGCAGGCCGAGGACTTGCGCGAGCTCCTCGCCCGAGACGGGCGCGCACTCGCCGCCGCCCTGGATGCCCTTAGTCTTGTTCCAGTCGGCCACGTACTCGTCGATCGTGAACGATACCTGCGGGTTGCTGTGGAGCTGACGGACGGTCGTCGAGTCGGTGCGCGCCCAGAAGTAAAGGATGCCCCCGTCGCTGGCGTACATGAACGTCGCGGCGTGCGGCACCCCATCCGGTGTCGCCGTCGCCAGCGTCATCGTCTTGGCCGAGCCCAGGTAGTCGAGCACGGGTTGCGGAATGGCGGTCATCGATTTCTCCTTGGCTTGGATGTGTTCATCGGCGGGTGCACCGCCGGTACCCGATCGCTGCAGGCTGGACTGCTCGAGTGTCGCCGGCGAGTCGCGCTGGCGATGCCGCCGCTCGGTGGAAGGCGGCGCCTCACTGGAGCCGCACCACCTTCGCCGCCGGCAGCGGCTCGACGATGACGTTGATGGTGCCCGGCTCGCCAGCCGCGACGATCTCCCAGGCTCGTTGATGTCGGCCGTGGCCACCCGCCCGGCGCCGGCCGCGCGCGCCACAGCTCGTCAACCTCTCGTCGATCACGTGATGTCAGGCCAGTCGCAGTGCGCTTGCACGCCGTCGGTGCCGCTGCCCCAGCCCTTCGCACGGGCATAGTCCACCATGGCGTCGAACGCTTCGCCCCACTCCGCGTCCTCGCTGAGCGGGCCGGCAAGCCGCCTCAGCCCGCCGATGCGGAGAACCGCGTGGCCCGAGTCATCGATGAGTCCGACGGGCGCGAGCGCGCGAGAAAGCTGCTCACGACCGAGTGCCGGACCACGGACGACGACCTTCAACGCGCGGAAGTTGTCGGCTTCTTCGAGGCGCAGTGCGGACGGGGATTCGTTCAGATCAACGAGGACGTACATGCGTTAGAGGCCCGGTAGATCGGGAGTCGCCAGGGCGCGTATCTCAGGCTATCCGGGGTGCCGGTCACGTTTCGTCTATCAGAGGATCGCCAAGGCGTTGGCCGTCGAGCCGATACCACCGCGGACGTGCAGTGGCGCTGAGGTGAGAAAGAATTCGTACCGCCCCTCGCGCTCGCACGCGGCGGCCAGCTCGTCGACATGCCAGAACTCGCCGATCGGCATGCCCAGCCGGGGCAGTAGGTCGACGTGCATGACGTAATCGCCCATCGGCATCGGCTCGAGCCCGAAGTTGTCCGCCGCGACGGCGGCGAGGCCCCAGTCCCACAGGTGCTCGACCATCGCCAGCGATGGCTCCAGACCCGGTGAGTTGAACACCGGCCGGATCACTGCGAGACGCTCTGCGACCGTGGCGGCCGTCCAACCGGTCTCCCACCCGAAGCGGACGATCAGGATCGTGCCCTCGCCGATCGCCACGCCCTGGGCGTCCGCGCATTCAACGAGGTCGTCAACCGTCACAACGTCGGATGCGCTCCAGTCGATCGCGCGCCCCTGCGCCTCGCGAAAACGGGCGACGTCGAGAAGGACGCCGCGGCCGGCAATCCCGCGGGCCGCCCACGCCTCGATGCCCCGCGACTCGTCGGTGTTGCCGTTGTAGAAGCAGTCGTGCTCCATGTCACGGAAGTGCAGGAACCCGTCCCACTGCGAGCCGGACTGTGGATACAGCCCGTCGAAGTATTCGTCGCGGCGCTCGGGATAACGGATCACGACATGCGTAGGCGCCGTGCGCCGGACGTGCGGATGAGGGTACGGGTAATCGAGCGGCGCGTTGAGCCCGAACGTCTCACCAGTGCGGATCAGACCGGCAGCGGCTTGGGTTCGCTCCGGGGTCAGCGCATTCAGACAACCGCGCTGCTCATCGGACCCGTAAACGCCAACGGCGCGCCCGTCCGGAAGGGTGCAATACAACGGTCGGCCGCCGCTCAACTCCCACTCCTTGCCCGGCGGCTAATGAGGGCACTGGAGACTCTGTTGCCAGTCTCGGAGTGCAGGGAGATCACGACAGGCACCGGCGCTCGAGGGCAGACAGAGAGATCGATCTCCAGCCGCAGGCCAGCGACAATTGCAACAAGCCACCGGGGTGACCGACCTCCGGAAGCCACGCGCCGTCGAGATAGCCGTGCCCGCTCGTGTCGCCGACCCCGGTCGCCGGCGCCGTGGTTCGCTCGATGGTCGTCACGATCTGTCTGCCTTTCGCGAAGTTCCACTGGCCGGCTCGTCACTTGAAACGCCCCCGCAGTTCAAGCCGCAGGGAATCCGACGAGATTTGCTCACTTTTATTCTCCGACCGTCCAAGACGACACAGTCGCGTGCTCCGAACCGTTACTTGCGAAGGATGACGGTGCCTTCGTCGACGCGCACCTGCCGGGCGGGCGGCACCAATACGGTCTCCCGCCCTTCACGGCGAGAGCCTACCATCGGGTCGGGTCGGGTCGGGGGCGCGCGAGGACGATTCGGGGAGGACTGTCACTCGGGGTAGTAGCCGCTGCAGTCGGCGGGCCCTACTCTGTCTGCGCCTGCCTCTGGAGCAGAGCCTCGCCTCGGTGGGCCTTCACCGAAGATGTGATGCCGCCCTTCGCCGAAGCTCACAGCCCCAGCACAGCCGCGTGACCGCCCGATGATGTTCGCGCGCACGCGCACCGAGCCCATCGCAAACTCCATCCGCGCCGCTCACCTTGCCGGCGGCCGATGGCGTCCTCAGGCCCGTGCGGCGGCCTGGCGTGTTCGGGAAGCGGCCGCCAAATGCGCGTCGCACTGTCGGATCAGGCAGTTGCGCCTCGGTGCGAAGCCGATCAGAATGTCGCCGTGAGTCGCACCGGACCAAGAGAGATGTTCAGCCCGACGATCGCGGAGGTTGACGGCGGGCGCGGCCCGTGCGACCCCGAGCACGTTGTGACACCGGGCATTGTGGTTGGCCGCGTCTTTTGCCCCGATGCCGCAGGAGGGAGCGTATGAGCGTCACCGTCGCGCCGTGGACCCGGGCTCAGGTTGCTGAGCGAGCCGCCCGAAGCCTCCGGGAAGGGATGGTGGTCAACCTCGGGATCGGGATGCCGACCCTGGTGGCCGATTACGTGCCGGTCGACCTGGGGGTAATTTTCCACAGCGAGAATGGCGTTCTCGGGGTTGGTCCCGCGCCGGCGCCTGGAGACGGCGATCCGCAGCTCATCAATGCGAGTAAGGATGCCATCACAGTACTTCCGGGTGCTTCCTACTTCCACCAGGCGGACTCGTTCGCGTTGATCCGCGGCGGTCACATCGACGTAGCCATCATGGGCGCGTTCCAGGTTTCGTGTGGTGGCGACCTGGCGAACTGGTCGGCCGGCGAGGATCGCATTCCCGCTGTCGGAGGAGCGATGGATCTGGCGGTCGGTGCCAAGACCGTGATCGCGATGCTGACGCATGTGACGTCCGCCTCTGAACCCAAGCTCGTCGAAAAGTGCACGTTGCCGTTGACTGCGTCGGGTGTCGTTCGTCGGGTCTATACGGACCTCATGGTCGCCGATGTCCGGGATGGCGTTTTCATCGTCCGCGAGATGCAGGATGGCATGACGCTTGAGTCGCTCCAGGCGGTCACTGCAGCGCCGGTGCGTCTCGGTGACGGTGAGGGTTCTTGGGAATGACAGTGCAAGATCCTCACCGGACGCCAGTGATCGTGGATGTTCTCCGGACGCCCGTCGGCCGAGCCGAGAAGGGCTCGCTCGTCGATTTCCGACCAGACGACCTGGCTGCGTTCGTCCTCCGCGCGCTGCTCAATCGTTACAGCGAGGTGCCGGAGGACACCATCGACGACGTCATCTGCGGGTGCGCGTTCCCGTGGGGCGAGCAGGGCTACAACGTCGGCCGGTCGATCGCAATTCTCGCCGGCTTGCCTCACACCATCCCGGCTCAGACGGTCACCCGGCTGTGCGGTTCATCGCTGCAGGCGCTTCGCAGCGCAGCGCACGCGATTACCGTCGGCGAGGGAGAGACCTTCGCCGTCGTAGGGGTTGAGTCCGTCACGCGGGTGGGCCGCGGTCATCACTTGGCGACGCCGAATCCGCTGCTTGATCCTGCAGCTCCGGGCGAGACTATCGGGGCCGTGTTCATGCCCATGGGCGAGACGGCCGAGAACGTCGCGGACCGGTGGGCGGTGTCACGGCAGGCCATGGATCAGTTCGCGCAGCGCTCGCAGGAGCGCGCGGTAGCAGCGCGAGAGTCGGGGTTCGTCTCTCGCGAACTCGTCGCCGTGCCCCTGCCACAAGGGGGGACGCTCGAATACGACGAGTCGCCCAGGGCCGGGAGCAGCCTGGAGAAGCTGGCGACTCTTGAGCCCGTGTTCCGCGCCGACGGGCGCGTCACCGCCGGAAACTCCTGCCCGCTCAATGACGGCGCCGCCGCTGCGCTTGTGCTGAGCGAGGCCACGGCCGAGAAGTGGGGCCTAACGCCGCGGGCGCGAGTCCTCTCCTCCGCCGTGTCGGCGGTTGACCCTGCGCTCATGGGCGTAGGTCCGATCACCGCCATCCGCGCGGCGCTTGATCAAGCCGGTCTCAGCATCGACGACATCGATGTCTTTGAGCTCAACGAAGCTTTCGCGGCGCAGGTCATCCCCGTATGCGAGGAGGTTGGCATCGACGCTTTCGACGACCGTGTGAATCCGCACGGTGGTGGCATCGCGATCGGGCACCCATTCGGGATGACCGGCCTCCGTATCATGTCAACGCTGCTGAATGGGCTCGACGCGTGCGAAGGCAGGTTCGGAATCGAGAGCATGTGCGTCGGCGGCGGTCAGGGGCAAGCCATGGTTGTGGAGCGCCTCGCATAGCGGACACAGTAATCCGATCGCGAGGCAGGCGCCCGTGTCGGATAAATTTTGGACGCATGCGACCAGGAGACAGGATGTGAGCATGCACGAGGCGAGCAGTGTCACCCGTTCGCGTACTTGGACGGGCGGCAGCTCACTGAGCGATCTCCGCAGGCCTGCCAGACGCGACCCAACATCGACCGACGGACCCACCGCACTCGCATGGAATACCGGAATCTAGGCAAAACTGGGCTCAGGGTATCCCGAATCATCTTCGGTGGCGCCCACATCGGAGAGCTGCTCTCAGAGGAGCAGACGGCGCCGGTTGTCCATGCGGCGTGGGAGCGCGGGATCAACACTTTCTACACCGCCGACTCGTACAACGGTGGCCGCGCCGAGGAGATCTTGGGCAAGGTGCTCAAGCCCCGCCGCGACGACGTGGTCTTGATCGTCAAGGTAGGTGCCTACGTAGGCCAGGACGGGAAATCCTACGATTGGGTGTCCAACGATCCGACCGGCCTCGATGAGGCGGCGCTATGGCGCAAGGGGATTGCGCCAGGTTCCATGGGCCTCTCCCGCAAGCACCTCGTGAAGGCATTGGACGCAAGTTTGGCGCGGCTCCAAACCGATTACATCGACGTCTACTCCCCTCACGGCTGGGACACGTGGACGCCGATCGAAGAAACGCTCGAGACGTTAAATGACTTCGTCAGAGCGGGAAAGGTACGCCACCTAGGGTGC
>Ga0335085_10016419_pt1 | contig 10699 bp, 12 predicted proteins | sample Lox_Sample_45_FD_206712 | JGI IMG/M metagenome (GOLD analysis project Ga0335085, IMG submission 206712) | Soil microbial communities from Loxahatchee National Wildlife Refuge, Florida, United States - Lox_Sample_4.5 | ecosystem: Environmental > Terrestrial > Soil > Wetlands | place: USA... | reverse complement strand
CAACTCATGGAAGGTCGCCAAACTAATCTCGTGGACGCTGCAAAATCTGCCCTTGACCTACCCGCCCGGCCAGCACTGGGCCTACTCCAACTTCGGCTACTGCCTGCTGGGACGCGTCATAGAAAAGGTGACCGGGCAGTCCTATGCAGACTACGTGCAACAGGCGGTCCTGGCTCCCTGCGGCATCAGCGACATGAGAATCGCTGGCAACACGCTCAAGCAGCGTGCCCCGAACGAAGTCGTATACCAGGGACAGTTTGGAGAGAATCCGTACAAAATGAATGTCACGCGCATGGATTCGCACGGCGGGTGGATCGCCACGCCATCCGACATGGCGCGCTTCCTGACCCACGTGGGCGGAGCTCCCGGCGTTCCCAGCATTCTCCAGCCGGACAGCATCCGTATCATGACCACGCCCTCACCGGCCTACCCGCAGACTTCTGCCGGCAGGTATGCCCGCGGGTGGATGGTGCTCGACCAGGGCAAAGGCAACTGGTGGCACAACGGCAGCCTACCGGGTAGTACCAGCATCATGGTTCGCACTTCGTCTGGAATGTGCTGGGGCGCGGTGACCGATACTCGAACTCAACCCTCCGGCCTGATCGACACCGCCCTCGACAAGATGGTTTGGGACATGGTCGGTCAAGTTCCGGCGTGGAACAGTTGAGGCCCTTGATCACGCGCGCTGTTGCCTGCCGTATGGTCGCGTGAGGCCGGCCTCGGATTAGAGCGGCAGTAAATCCGCTACGTCGGCCGGCCGAAATCGAACAACTCTAGTTGCTGGCCCGGGCGGCCGTACGGCATTGCGGCTGCGAAAGACTCTGGTCGGTGTCTGCTCCGCGGAAGACCACGGCACACATCTCGCTCACATTGGCGTGCTTGGGCACTACGACGTCCTTGGTGAACCTCTTGTCGGCCAGCTCCACGTCCCACTGTCCGCTGAAGAAGTCCGTCGGAATATCGGCCATGCGAATGTTATTTCCCGGCACCGAAAACGAAATCTGAATGAGTTCGCTCTCCAGCATCCCGCTGGGAACCGCGAAGCACTGAGCATTCAGCGGGACCGTGTTCTCGAGCTTCCGTGTTTTCAGAGTGACGGACTGCGGACCGTCGATCGGCTGACCGTTCAGATGCACCTGAATGGCGAAACAGTGAGGTCCCTTGGGAGCTGCTCCCTGTGCCGACAGCCCGGCAGGATACGCGCACACCGCCAGGGCCAACCCCCACATTGCCAATGGTGAACAACTCAGCGCGCGCCGAAGCGTGTCAACACCCGCTCGTATATACACGTTTTCCTCGCTTGTCCCAAAAAATCATTCTCTCGACTGCCATCCGCCCCAAACGGAATAGCTTCCGAGTCTTCCCGGCGGAGTGCCGAGACTACTTTGTGAGGTAGTAAGTTGCGTTAGCCTAACACTTGAGGCCGCATCTAGCAAGGTGATTCCGGACGGGCACAACGCACCCAATCGCCGAAGGTGGCACCTGCGGTCCTCCACAAGAGTGCTACAAGCTTGGTTTCCGAAAAATCTGACCGAACGGCCCGGGCCCGGGGTGGTACTGACCCGGTCTCCGTCCGGCAGCGGACGTTCGATAGCGAATCCGGACGCCAACTTTTCCGAAGCGATTGTCAGTGCAAGAGGCATTTCGTTTTGTTTTCGCAACTTAGAGCGGACTGGAAGTGGCCTCGAACGTGTACCTTCGCAGCACACGGCTGAGGCTCGCCGGAACGAGCCAGGAGGATGGAGTGTCCAAAACAGAGCGCATGCGGCAGGAAACGCACAACGTCCCCAACATGATGGAGTTGGAGCAGCGGAACGTGCAAGGCTGGAAACTCATCGCCGTCGAGTGGGAGCGGGAGATTCCGGAAGAGCCGGCGGGAAAACTTCCTGAGGAGGTCCCCTTCGGGCTGCAAGTTGCGCCGCAGGGCGGACGCCTGGAGGAGAACCTGGCAGAACGCGACGCTTTGTTCCTGATGATGGAGCTTACGGTCCAGGATGGACCGTACTCGATGATCGCCGAGGAATTGAACCGTCGGGGCTATCGTACCCGTCAGGGCATGAGGTGGACACCGATATCGGTGTTCCAGATGCTTCCCCGGCTCATCGAAGTCGGACCGCAAATCTTCGCGACTGCGGAATGGCAGGAGCGGCGGAAGCGGCTTGCGATAACGAAGTAGTGTCAAGAAGCGAGATCGAAGGCACAAGCATGTCCGGCGCGGATCCGTCAGGGGAGACGTGCGGCAAAAGCAAAAGGCGCAGCCGGAAGCTGCGCCAGGGAAATCGGTAATTGCTAGAACGCGTATTCCCGCGCCGGCTCAACGTCCTGATGACCATGCTTCGAGCCGGAAGTATTGCACGGCGCATGCGTGATCGATTTGACATAGACCCTCGTCGCAGCGTTCTGCCAGTTGTCGGCAGCAAGTTGCAGTTTCGCCACGCGCGTCGCGAACTTATTGCTAAGGACCGCCGCCCTTGCTTCCATGCTCTCATCGGGGCTGGTCGGCATGGTGAACTGGAAATTTGTGTAAGCGAAGTCCGGGTCGGCCGGTATGTGCGCCAGCTTCTGCTGGATTCTCATGGCTTGCCGTTGTGCATGCTCAGCCTGCCGTTGAGCGGTTTCACGCGCACAGCGAGCCGCCTGCTCGGCAGCCTGTTGGGCAACCCTGGCCTGCATGGCCGTGAACGGCAGATCCATTTCCGCAAGCATCTGGGCTTCTTCCGGATTAGCCGGATGCAGCCGGCTCCGCACTTTGGCGGTCCAGTTCTTGATCGCGGGAGACTGAAACGGACACTGTGCGCCGGCATTTATCCCGAGGTGCGTGCCGCTCTGCCTAGAGTAATGCTCGAGGGATCGTAGGCCACGGCCGAGTCCGGCGAAGGTCGCCACCAACGCCAGAGTAAGGATCAAGTATCGACGCTCCATGCTTGCCCCCTTTGCCGCTTCAGACGTATCAGACCGCGGATCGTTAGAAGTTTCTTTACCGACGACCCGGGCAAGTTACAGAAGAAAAGGCACGTTCACTGCCATGACGCGAAAGCCGTAACCCATTGCAGTACACAGCAATACGGCGGGATCAATGACCGCAGAGCCGGCGATAGCGTTCACACTCAGGATGCTGCGTCCAAAACTGGACAATCGCTGGGAGGAAAGGCTGACCTAGTTTGCGTCCCGAGCCAAAGCGCACCAGGATTTCGCCGCATGCAGATGTTGCTGCCTTGAACGCAGGCGAGTCTGGCAGTCCATAGCGGACTGCTGCATGAGCCCTAACTGCGCGCGAAGCCGCACAAGGTTAGCGCCATAGTCGGCAAGCTCTTGCCGCATTGCCGCGTGCTGGGAACGCTGGATGCGGTCCTCCAGCAACACTCGTACCGACTCCAGCGAGAATTCGACCTGCCGGAGCGCTTCGATCTCTTCGTCTGTGCCGAAGAGCGCGGCGCCGGAAAAGCGGGCAAAGAATCGGCCGAAGCAGGAGTTGGCCCGGCGCAGCACTTCCAGTTTGGCGTCGTCGGCTATGCCCTCCATTTGTTGACGGGACCTCCGGATTCAGTCTCAAGCGAAACGGGTGGAGTCGGCAGTGTGGCGGGCAAAGCTGTTTCGGGACGCATTACGATCTCGGCGCGAACCCAGCAGTCGCGGACCTCCGACATGAATTGCAGTTGTTGCTGCATGAGCTGGTGCGAATTACGGAGTTGAGCCTCCAGCAGGCTGGCGCGCACAAGGTTGTAGAACTGCTCAAATTGTCTGGCGGGCGCGCCGCCGCGCTCAAAGTCCAGTGTGCCTTGCAGTTGCTGGAGGACCAGCAAGGCATGTTGGATTGCCCCGGCCCGTGCCGGGATGTCGCCGCGGCGCATGGCGTCCAGGGCATGCCGCAGGTCTTCGATGGCAGAGTCGTAGAGCAGAATGACCAGTCCGATAGGCGTCGCACCCCAGACCGCGTGTTCACGGTAGATCCGCCGAGGATCAAGCTTGCCGGTCATCGTCTCTATTTGCTGCTACTCAGGCTGTTCAGTTGCGCACTGATCTGTTGCATCAACATCGGATACTGGACCAGCAGGGCGTTCACCGAACTGTACTGGCTGGTCAGTTCCTGTTGTACGAGCGTCATCCGCACCTCGAAATTGCTGATGTCGTTCGTGAGATCCTGGTTCGTCTGCTGCAGTCCGGTTACGGCAATGGCAACCGGGCCTTGCGTGACGTCGTTCAGTTGCATCATCTGGGTGCCGAAAGAGTTTGCAAAACCCTGCGGCGCCAGCGACTGAAAGAAATTCTGCACATCCTGGAAGTGATTGCTCAACGCCTGGTTTAAAACGTTGGAATTCACCTGCAAAGTGCCATCGTCCTGCATCTCCAGGCCGAGTGACTGCAAATTAACGTATTGCCCTGTCCCGGAAACCGAGTAGGAAACAGCCGCCAGCAGTTGGGTCTGCAGATTCCGTATGCCGTCGTTTCCCGCCAGCAAGCCTTGTTGACCGTTGGCGTCCACCGCAAACTGGCTGTTCAGGTCCTGGATTACGGTGTTGTATGCAGAAACGAAGGTGTTCAGTGCCTGCGAAGCCTGGCTGGTGTCGTTGGCGACGCCTATGGTGACCGGGGTATCCGGCGATGCCGCAAGCAGGTTGAGAGTCACACCCGGAATTGCGGTTGTAACTGTGTTGCCGGCGCTGGTCATGGGAACGCCGTCAACGGTGAGCTGCGCGTCAACGCCTTCCGTCCCCTGCGTGAAGTTCAGGGCAGCACTGCGCACGGTCAGGTTGCCGGCCGCCCCCGAGTTGCGGCTGGTCAGAACCAGGCGCGATCCCTGGGTGTCGGTAAGTATGCTCGCGGTCACTCCGTAGCTGCCGCCATTGATGTAGTCAGCGACGCTCTGCAGGGTATTGTCAGCGTCCGGGACCAGGATCTTCTCCACCTTGGAAGGGTCGTTGGGGTCGCCGTAGTCGACATCGATTTCCGTCCCGCCGAGCTGCTGGTTCGCGGGCACAGGATCGGAGTAGCTCGACGAGACCGTTGCGAGTTTGCCTACCACCACTCGGTGTGTCGCAGCTGCTGCCGTGTACGTGGCGCTGGCGGTTACGAGATCGGTCCGGCCTGAAGTGGCGATCTTGGCGTTCAACGCGCCGGTAACATCCCGCAGGTTGTCGGCCGCCGTAGCCAAGGCTTGCATGTCGCTGCCAATGCCCGCGAGCAGGCTTATCTGCTCACCAATCTCGGTTTGCTGCTGCAACATCTGGGTTTCCGGCTGACGCTGCAGCTGCATCAACTCCGCGACCGTCGTCTGTACGTCGATGCCGCTGGTCTTCCCGCTGAACGCGTCGTTGATGCTGGAGAGAATGCCGGAGAGATTGACTTGGGAGCTGCTCATGGCGGGATCACGCTCCTTCCGTTGCTGCTGCCGCATCGGCGTTTAGCACCGCAAGGGAGAAGGGGGACCTGCGGTCCCACCTTCTCCCCCGTGCAACTTCTTCGCGACCGCCGGGCCCGGTTGCGGGGACGTACCGCAACCGGGCTTGTGCCTACTGCAACAGCCGCAAGATTGCCTGCTGCATCTGGTTGGCCTGGGCCAGAGACGAGATACCGGTCTGGTTCAGGATGGAATATTTGGTCAGGTTTGCGACCTCCGTCGGAATGTCGGCGGCGGTGATGTCGTTCTCGGCAGAGGTCAGGTTCTGGATCTGGTTGCTGACCACGTTGCTGGCGGCCTGCAAGCGGTTCACGCTGGCGCCGATGTTGCCCCGCAGAGCGGAAACCTGGCTGATCGCACTGTTGATGTCGGCCAGTGCCACCTTGGCGCTGGACGCCGTCTGCAGATTGTCGTTTGCCAGGCTGATGCCATTCATGTTGTTGCTGGAGAACTGCCCCAGCATGACCCCGATCGTGCTGCTGCCGGTCACCGTGGAGTCGCTCAGATACACATTCATCGTGCTGGAGTTCGTGGTGTTGGTAAAGGTCTCGCTGGCGTCGCTCCCGATGATGAAGCTGCCGGTAGCCGCATCACCCTGGAGTTCGTTGGCCGCTGACGTGCCACGGTTCTGCGCGTCGGTAATCATCAGATGGCCGGCCGCATCCAGTGTGGCCACCAGACCGGTGCCCGAGCTGTTGATGTCGTTGATGACATCGCCCACCGTGGCGTCAGCCGCGTTGGTGGTGTAGATGGTGGCCCCGCCGGTGGTCTTGAGGGCCAGCGTTCCGCTAACCGCGGTGGCCAGGCCAGCGGGAGTATTGGCCGCATCCACTTGGTTGTAGTTGGTACCGCCGCCGGCAAAAATCGCCGAACCGTTGTAGGTGGTGTTGCTGCCGATGCGGTCAATTTCCGCCTTGATGGCGGTAAACTCCGCGTCCAGGGCCTGCCGCTGTGCACCATCGTTGATGGTGCCGTTGGCCGACTCGGTGGCCAGGGTGACGGCGCGGTTCAGCAGGGTGACAACCTGCGACAGGGCGCCGTCGGCGACCTGCAGCTTGCCGGCGCCTTCGGTGGCGTTCAAAGCTGACTGCGTCAGCGCCGTCACGTTTGCCTGCAAGCCGTTGGCGATAGCCAGACCGGCTGCGTCGTCCGCTCCCGAATTGATGCGTGAGCCGGTGGACAGCCGATACAGGGTCTTCTGCAGGCCAGCACTGGTGACGTTCAGCTGGTTCTCCGCCGCGAGCGACGGGATGTTATACAGAATGCTGATTGCCATGGGATAGCTCCTCTCTCATGGTTCCACCTTGCCCGAACTACGTGGAGTTCGTTGCCCGCAGGTACCCTGCCGAGTTTGACCGGCGGAACCTACTGCTCGTTCACGGTGCCTATCGGCCCACCAGCTCCCACGCTTTAGTCGCCCTTCCCCCGTGCGCTGAAAGATGCCGCCGCATTAAAGACCTCTAACTCATTCCCGGCGAAAACCGGTTCCATCAGAAGACGTGCATTTGTACATCCAGGATGGTTCAAGAGCCCGGCAATTTTTGCCGATGTGCCGGCTGAGTCTGCTTCCGAACCGAGGCTTGCATGATCCAGCTCACTCGCCTGAACAATTCCCGCCTTGCCTTGAACTCCGACCTGATCAAGTACGTTGAGGAGGCGCCGGATACCGTCATCACCTTGCAGAGTGGAGAAAAACTCGTAGTACTGGAGACCTCTGAGCAGGTCATTGAGCTGGTGCGGAACTTCCGACGCTCGATTCTGGCACCGCCTTGTGGCCAGCTCGGCATGACGTTCACCCCGGCCGGATCCGCGACCATGACCTCCGTCGGCGAGGGTCCTGTCTGTGGATAAGAGCAGCTTCGCCGGGCTGATTGTCGGCATCGGCGGCGTCGTCGCCGGGCTGCTTCTGGAAGGCGGAAAGATCGCGCAAATCCTGCAGCCGACCGCGGCCCTGATTGTCTTCGGCGGCACACTCGGGGCGGTCATGCTGCAGTTCCCGGTGCGCATTGTTGGCTCTGCTTTCCAGCGCCTGATAACGGTCTTTTTCGAGCCCAAGCTCGATCCCCAACAAGCTGTGCGTCAACTGGTGGCCTTTGCCAACAAGGCACGCCGTGATGGCATCGTGTCGCTGGACGCCGATCTGCCTGCCATCCAGGATCCCTTCCTGAAGAAATCCCTCATGCTGGCGGTGGACGGTACGGAGCCTCAGGAGCTTCGCAAGATGATGGACTTGGAGATCAATAACCAGGCAGAACACGAGGAAAACATTCCCAAGGTATTCGAGTCTGCCGGAGGCTTCTCTCCCACCATCGGCATCATTGGTGCAGTCCTGGGCCTCATTCAGGTCATGCAACATCTCGACAACATCGACGCAGTAGGAAAAGGGATTGCCGTCGCATTTGTAGCAACCGTATATGGAGTCGGCGCCGCTAACCTCTTCTTCCTTCCCAGCGCCGGCAAGTTGAGGTTGCGGATCCGCGAAGAACAGGTCGTACGCGAGATGACTTTGGAAGGCGTAGTGTCCATCCTGGAAGGGATGAACCCGCGCATGCTGGAAACCAAACTCTTCGGTTTCCTGAAGGATTCCCCCGGAGTAAAGCTGACTCTTGGAGTGGAATCGTGAAGCATCCTCATGGCGGCGCCCCTGTCAGCCACGAACGCTGGTTGGTGTCGTATGCCGACTTCGTAACCTTGTTGTTCGCCTTCTTTGTGGTCATGTATGCGTCTTCGCAAGTGGACCAGCGCAAGGCTGGAAGACTCTCCGTCGCCATCGAATCGGCCTTTCAGCAGCTGGGCATCTTCCAGTCGGAGGAAGCAAAGGCGGGAAAGACGGCGTTGCACACTTCGGGCAGACGGGCGACCGCACAGCAGGAAAATCTCGGCGTGATTCGCGGGCAACTGGAGTCGGCCCTTGCTCCAGAGATCAAGCATGGCGAGGCGGCCCTTCATCTGGAACCCGATGGCCTGGTTATCAGTCTGCGGGAGGCGGGCTTCTTCGATAGCGGCTCCGCTGTGATGAAGGCTCAGGGGGAGGACGCGTTTCGCCGGGTGGCAGAGATTCTGGAGACACATACTTACGCTCTCCGCATTGAAGGTCACACCGACCCGGTGCCTATCCACACGGCACGCTTCGCCTCCAATTGGGAGCTATCCACGGCGAGGGCTACTGAACTGATCAAGATTCTGATTGAGCGCTACAACATTCCGCCGGGACGGCTGTCGGCGGCGGGCTACGCTGAGTTCCATCCTGTCGCCAACAACGACAGCAACAAGGGACGACAGCTCAATCGACGTGTGGATGTTGTGATCCTCACCGTGCCCTCTCCCTCCAGTTCCGGGGCGGAAGCGGCCGTCTCCTCAGCTCGTGACCAAACTGGTGCTGGCGCTGATCAGAGCGATACATCGGTTTCCGGCGGAAGAACCGGTTAGAGGCCAGCATTACTGTGCCACGCCGGTTTTCATCGCGTCCGCCACGGTTGCGAGTAACGCAGCCACCGTAAAGGGCTTTTGCAGGTGCAAAGCTCTTGAACCGCCGAGTGCCTTATGCACCGCATCGGGCGTAGCGTAGCCGGACATAAAGATGGTTATGAGTTCGGGGTATTCCTCCTGCAACAGGCGGGCCAACTCGGGGCCGTCCATGCCCGGCATGATCACGTCCGACAGCAACAAACGAAGGTTACGGCGGTGCTGCCTGGCGATGGCCAGTGCCTGCTCCGCTCCCTCGCACTCAAGGACGTTATAACCCGCCAACTCCAGGACCTGACGGGTCACCTCCCGCACCACCGGTTCGTCCTCCACCAGCATGATGAGCGGACCCGGCTGCTGTGCCTGACCCTCCGGAGCAGAAGGGTTGGAATAGAAGTGCATGCCTGCCTCCGACGTTGCGCCAGGAAATGCGGCGTCATCTCTCGGCATGCAGGTGCTTCGCCACGCGGGGTTAGCTCCTGTCAACTACTGTAATTGTTGACCACACAAGGCAGTACGAAGAAAAAGCGAATTTCCGGACAGCTTGCAGGGAGGACACAGTTGGGACTATTCCCACTATGGGAGCGCCAATTAGGGAAGGCCGACCACAACCACTCCGGCGAAATCCATCTTGCCCGGCCGCGAGACCCGGTAAGTCTCCGGCGGCGAGATCGGAATGTGGGCCCGGGTTCACTGCCGCGGGGTAAGTCGCTATTTCTCTGGGCTGAAGCGGAACGGCTTGCTCGCAACTTTGCTATCGATTCGTGTTGCTGCGGGTCTAAGTAGTTGGCGGGGGGCGCGTTCGTTCGGGTTCCCCTGCCGCTCCACGGAACAAACTTCAACCCTCGCACGTAATAACCAGCAGAATGGAATCCTGCCCCGTTGGGAGGTATTTGTGGCGAACGGAAAGAACGGCAAAAACAAGAAGAAGCGCTGGCTCATTATTTCAATCGTGACAGTTGCGGTCCTGGCGCTGGTCATCGTCGCAGTTGCCGCCACCCGAGGGGGCACCAAGATCGATCCCACCAAGCTTGCCAAAGTGGAAAAGGGGGACCTGGCCAAGAGCGTCGTGGCCACGGGTAAGATCACACCCATCACCAAGGTCGAAATCAAGTCCAAGGCCAGCGGCATCGTGAAGAAGCTCTACGTGGATGCCGGTGATCGGGTCAAGCAGGGTCAGGTGTTGGCGGAGCTCGACCGGGTGGAGATCGAAGCGCAGGTAAATTCCGCTCGAGCACAGTTGCTGTCTTCCGACGCCAACCTTAAGAGCGCCGAGGCCGACGAAAAGCGCGCAGAAGTCGATGCTCAGGGCGTTGACATTCCCACCCTGGAACGCGCCTATGAACGTGCGAAGGAGATGTCGAAGGATGGAGTGGTTTCGCAGGCCACCTTGGACGATGCCCAGCGCAGTTACATCCTCGCCGTGAACAAGCGCGATGTGGCGCGGGCGCAACTGACGGTGAACAAGGCCAAGCCCAAGTGAAGAAGGATGATGCCAGTTTGAAGCAGTTCGAGGAGCAACTGAGCTACACCACAATCGTTGCTCCCATTGACGGCGTTGTTCTCTCGCGCGACGTGGAGATGGGTGACGCAGTCAGCTCCATTCTGGTGCTGGGCTCGGGCGCCACGCTGGTCATGACCCTGGGTGATACCAGCGAAGTGTACGTCAAAGGCAAGGTTGACGAGAGCGACATCGGCAAGGTGTATCTTGGCCAGCCGGCCCGGATTCGCGTCGAAACCTTCAAAGACAAGACCTTCACAGGGCACGTAACCAAGATTTCGCCGATGGGCGTCGAGAAAGACAACGTAACCACCTTCGAGGTACGGGTGTCGATC
>Ga0335085_10016418_pt1 | contig 10699 bp, 6 predicted proteins | sample Lox_Sample_45_FD_206712 | JGI IMG/M metagenome (GOLD analysis project Ga0335085, IMG submission 206712) | Soil microbial communities from Loxahatchee National Wildlife Refuge, Florida, United States - Lox_Sample_4.5 | ecosystem: Environmental > Terrestrial > Soil > Wetlands | place: USA: Florida... | reverse complement strand
TTGAAGGATTATGCATCACCATGGAACAAGGAACAGTAAAGTGGTTCAATGACGCGAAGGGCTACGGCTTCATCAGCCGTCAGAATGGCGAGGACGTTTTCGTCCATTACTCGGCGATTCAGGCGGGCGGCTTCCGCTCCCTGCAGGAAGGTCAGGCCGTTCAGTTCAGTGTGGTCAAGGGACCCAAAGGCTGGCAAGCGGAGAACGTGCAAGCCGTCTAAATCGAGCGCAAGTTCGAAGAGTGGCGACCGAGCGAATCGGTCGCCTTTCTTTTTGGTACCTCCACTTCCAAACACCATGGATGGCCCAGATGAAAGAAGCCCGAATTGCTTCGGGCTTCCTGTAGAGAGATTCAAATAGGGTTTCTCGATACGCAAGTGGAGCATCGAGCATTGCCCTAATCAATTGTCAGGTTGTAAGTCACGGCAAATGCAAGTCCCGCTCCCGGTCCACTCACGAAACGGCCTTCGAAGTGAACCATATGACGACCTGGGGGAAGCGGCTTGAGCATTACGGCATACTCATCGGCAACAGATGAACCTGAGCTTACGCCGTCGACGCCCAGAATATTGTCATGCGCTGGCATGACAAAGTCGAACAGCGGCGACTGCGCCCGGTAGCTTCCCAAGTCCTGTATCTTCCTGCCGTCGACGGTGACCCTCAGCGTCTTAACTCCGATCCCGTCAGTGAAGGCGAGAGTGCATGCCCGCATTTCCTGGCCGTTATCGCCGTGAAAGGGAGGGGCTTCCGCGGTAGAACATTCACAACCGACATTTGGAATGTATAGGGCTTTCGATCCGTGAATCGTGCACGACCGGGTTATCAGCACACCTGGCGCGAAACTCCCATTGAGGAAGAATACTGGACCGCTCGACTGGCCGAGATTGCAATATTGGCCCGTCGTGTCCAGAGCCGGGTTGGTACTGGCGGGAATTGACAGAATATATTGCCAATAAGCTGCAATCCAATCTCCGTGCGTCATGCCGAAGGGCGTGGCATCAGGCGAATAAACCAAGTTATCCCAGTCGTCCCTTTGGGCGAGCGATGAAGTTGGAGCGCAGAGAAGAATTGCCATGATTAGAGACATACCGGCAATCTTCAAGGTGGATTTGTTGAACAGTGATTTCATGACGGTTCTCCTTTCAATGTGCTTGGCCTCGATGAGGCAGTAGGGCTTCTGTGGGACCAGATTGGAACGGGGCGGACGGCCAGCTAGTCTAGCGGCCCACCTCCAAGTCAGGCTGACGATTCCGCAGCTTGGCGACTTCGATCTCTTCCTTGCCCGTGGCGAAGGTCTGCACGCAAGCCGCTCCAGGTAACTGGACCTCGGCTAGGAAGTAGAGGCCGCCGTACTGGTGGAAGGTCAGCTTTCCCCCGTTCCCCAGCCGCCGGGCGCTGCGTTGCGTCATCAGGATCACGCCGGCCTCGCCCTTGCTGTGCTGTATGGCTACAGCGTCCTGATAGACACCTTTGATGAAGTACTCGCCCGCCGGCATCGGCGTGTCAGTGACCGTGAACTTGAACGGTACAGTAATGGTCATGCTGTGTGTCTGCCCGTACAGCATTACCGCCGGCGCGGCTAGCATTGCGACCAGAAGAATGATGCTGAGTCTTGTGCTTTTCATGGGCTACCTCCCAGAACCTGTTCTGGTTCGTTTGTCGCGTCCACTGTGCAGCCCTTCCGAAAGCAGCTCAATCCCCTGGAGATACATTGCGTATATCTTCTCGATATACGCGGAACCTCTTGAAGGAAATAGCTGAAGGAGAATTACCGCAACTTGGTGTACTCGGCTTCGGCTTGCTGATGGGTGGGAATGTCGGGATCGGCATTTTTCCAGAGGGTCAAGAACGTCTCGTACTCGGCTCGTGCTTTGGGCATATCGCCCTGTAGGCCATAGGCGCGCGCCAGCCCCAGATGTGCCAGTGCGGCCGCCGGTGTATTCAGTACGATACCAGGGTGATCCACAATCCTCTGAAATGCAGCTGCTGCTTGCGTACCATCCGCCAATTGCAGGAAGGCTAGACCGCGCAAGTAGACGGGGTACATCATGCCAACGTACATGCCTGGTGGCTGGCTCAGCTCGTATTCCGTCGTAGAGCCTAGCAGGTAAAGAGCCTTGTCGGCGTTATTTTCATTGAGTTCAATAGCAGCCCTGATAGAAGGGATCCAGTAGTTTTGGAAGAGTGTGTTTCCGGGGAAATTCCGTTCGAGCGAGTCAGCTATTTGGCGAGCTTCCTTGTCGCGCCGAGCTCTCGCCAGTGCCAGGGCTGCTAACGCCCGTACCGGTGAGCCTTCATTGGAAACCAATGCAGCATGAGCTGCTCGCCGCGCGAGATCCCTGCTTCCAAATTCCGCCTCGCGTAGTGCCGCGGTAGCTTCAAACAGTGCGGCAGTTTCCAAAGCATCGAGAGCTCTTGCCGAATCGATGGCTCGCACTGAGAACTCACGTCCCTTAGCCAATCGGCCAATGTAAGCTTCGGTGTCGGACTGCGCTGCCAGGAACCATTCTTTCTCTGCCGTACTCGCAGCCGGCAAACCTGCTTCACGCCGCATACCCTCAAAATCGCCGCGCACAAATGCTGCGTAGTATCCCCCGAGGCGAAAAAACCAGACATCAACGCCCCGTGCTCGTCCATCCTGGTAAGTGATCTCAGCTTGCCCAGACCGATTCAATGCCAGATAAATAAACACCATATTGCCCCAGCAGTACGCGTCGTCTGGCGCCAATTGCTTCGCCCGTTCTCCTTCCGCCAACGCTTGTTCCCACTGGCCAAGGTTCATAAAGAGGCCAGTTAGGTCAACGTAAGGAATGATGTCGTGGGGATAAATCTGCTGCCAAACCTCATAGGCTTCCTTGGCCTTCTCCAGTTCTCCGGTGACGATCCAGTGGTAATAGGCCAGGATCCGGAGCCTTTCGTGCTCGCTCACACGGTCACGCAAAGCGAAGGCTCGTTCGATGGATTCGGTTGCTCGCGACATCTGTCCGGTATTGAAGTACGGTGCTGCGATTTGAGCATATGCCAGGGCAAATGTCGGATCGAGTTCGATGGCTCTCAAGTAGAACGGAATGGCTTGCACGTCACCACGAAGTTGAGCCTGGTAGCCCAGGCTGTAAGCCTGCAACGCCTCCAGCGAAGAAGTAGTCGCCTCCTCCAGCGGAACATCGTACTTCTGGATGCTGGCCAAGGACTCACCCAAGCTGCGGCGAAGCACGGAAGCCTGTTTGCCCAGTGCGTACAGGACATTTTCTTTCCGTGCTACTTCGGTCTGTTGCTGAACCAGCACCTCTCCCGTCTGGCAGTTCACCGCTTTGAGACCTAGCACGTATTCGCTGCCCAGACTGGCGATCGATCCTGAGATGAAGACCTTGCTCTGGTTGCGCGCGCAGACTTCGCGCGCCAGTTGATCACTGAGCCACTCCTGCGGCTGGCGGCCCATTTGCTTTAGTGTCGTCCGCACCTTGTCGTCCGAGAGGATGTTCAGAAAAGGCGACTGACTCAACTGCACCAGCAGGCCCTGCCGCAGCGTATCGATAAAGACCACATCGCCGGTCGTGTTGGTGAAGTCGCCTACCACGACTGTGTCTTTCTCGGTTAGCGTCGGCGCTCGATGCGCCCGGTAGTACAGGAACGCAGCCGCTGCCAACAGAATCACGGCAAGCGATGACAGGACGATCCAAAGGCGCGTCCGGTGGTTTACCTTGGCGGCGACCACGGATGAGGCGTCCCTTGATTGGTTAATGGCGGCAGCAATTTCCCGCGCTGATGGTGGTGCTGACGCCTGAGCTTCTGGAGTTTCCCCAACCTCTTCCTTTGCGATCTGCCCCACGAAGCGATAACCGCGTCGCGGTAGTGTCTCGACGTATTTGGGAGTCTCGGCCTCGTCGCCCAGCGCTTGCCGCAACTTACGCATGGCGTTGTTCAAGCCGTGTTCAAAGTCAACAAAGGTCTCCGTTTCTGAGGGCCACAGTTTCTGGCGGATCTCTTCCCGGGTGATAAGGTCTCCCGGTCGCTCCAGCAGCATGGCAAGGATTTGGATGGGATGGCCCTGCAGCTTCAGCTTCAAGCCATGCTTGAAAAGCTCGCCGGCGTGCGTATCGAGTTCGAAGGCGGCGAAACGAATTCGGGGTCTGCCGAGAACAGGCATGGCGCACTCCTGTCCTCAGAAAATCCTATGGCCACACAAAAACAAAAGTCAGTGACTTATGAACATCGGTCGCGTACCCAAAGGCAGCAGCATGCGAGTAACATGCTTATTGTCAATCACTTACGCCGAAGGCCTTACTGGCTCCCAGCCGCTCGGCAGCTTCCGCCGCGCCGTGTAAAGAACCTCGCCGCCCTGGCGCATCGCTAAGCGCCACCTGGAATTCCTTCGCCGCCTGTTCCGGATTGTCCTGCTCCAGCAATAGGTCGCCCAACTGCTCGCGAGCGGGAATGATCGGGCCCGGCGTGACCGGAAGCTTCTCGACGGAATCCTCTTTGTCTGCCGCCTCGCGCATCAGCGCCACGGCCTCCTGTTGCTTACCTTGCGCCTGTAAGGCCCATGCCTTCACTTCCTGCTTCATGATCCCAACTTGCGTGGCCCAATAATCGTTGCCCGCCGCGCGAAGGCTGTCCTGAAGGCGCTGCAGCTCCTGAATTGTGCCGGCGGCCTCCGCGGGATGGCCGCTGCGCGCAAGTCCCAATCCTCGTGCCCAGACCGCGATTGCGGCGACCTGCGGCGGAGCTGACGCTGGTGGCGGGGCGATTTCGGCAGCCTCTGCCCATTGGGCGCGTTCGACGATATAGCGAACGGGCAGGGCAGTGGCTGCATACCCAGTTTTGAAGCCGCCGACGTTCAGGTTCTGCATGCCCTTCAGTTGCGCGATAACGGCAGCCGCGTCGGCATCGCGTCCGCTTTGCAGGTAGGCGTAAACCAGGTAGTCCATCGCGTGCAACTGCTCGCCGATGTCGCCGGCCTTGCGCGCCGCCTCGCTGGCTGCAAGGTTCGAAGCGATGGAGTCATCCCAAAGTCCCAGTCGGGTAAAGATGTGGCTGGGCATGTGCAGCGCATGCGGAGCGGAAGGCGCGATCTTGGAGTAGGCGCGGGCTGCGGGCAGGCCTCGTTGCGCGAGTTCCGTGTTGTCGCACGCGTGAATCAGGTAATGTGGGATGCCGGGATGGTCAGGATACTTGGCGTACAGTGGCTCTAGCAGCTCGACTGCTTCTTTCTGGCGTACGTGGTTTTTGTCCGTCGGCGGCGCATTCGCCAACAAAGCCAGAGCGTAGAAGGCCTGTACCTCGACATCCTTGTCCTGTGCGGCAAGCTGGGCCATGGCCTGTTCGTACTTCAAGGCTCGCGCGGCATACGGAACAGTGCTCCCATCCTGAAAAACTAAGCCTGCGGCTTGAATGAATCCGCGTTCGCGGGCCGTGCCTGCTCCAATCCGCCGAGCCTGCTCAATCTCCTGCTGCCCCTTCCGCAAGCCGTCGCCGGGGATGGCAGGCTCCCACAGTTCGTGGTAGTAGGTCATCGCGATGCCCCAGTGCGCCATGGCGCATTGAGGGTCACGTTCCGCGACATCCTGAAATGCTTTCTCGGCGGCGCTGTAGGTAAAGGAATGAAGCAGAGCAACCGCCCGGTTAAATTCCTGCTGTACGGCGGGCTTGCACGATACCGGGAAGGAAACCTGCCCTAGGTTCTCGGGCGCGGGGTGATCGTGCGTCTCCTGCGCGAAGACGGGAGAAGTCAAGAGAACTGCAACAGCGATCAACCATCGCGATCGGAAGAGCATGGTCTGCCTCCTGGCACGCGCAAAACGCTAGTCGCCAAGTTTACCTCGGTTTGTCGACGTGGAGCGCGCCCGGCCACTTCTCTTTTGGGAATAGATCTGATGTAAGTATTCGACTGCCAGGCTCGGCATCGCTCTGGCGCACCTATAATCTTCCCGGACGATGCCTCTTCCTCCCGGCACAAAACTCGGGCCTTATGAAATCGTGTCCACCCTCGGTGCGGGCGGGATGGGCGAGGTCTATCGCGCGCGCGACACGCGCCTCGGGCGCGAGGTGGCGATCAAGATTCTGCCTGCCTCTTTCGCCGCTGACGTTGAGCGCCTGCGCCGCTTCGAGCAGGAGGCGAGGGCGATTGCCGCGCTCAACCATCCCAATATCGTTGCCCTTTACGACATTGGCCAATACGGCGAGACGCACTGCATCGTCTCAGAGTTGCTGGAAGGTGAAACTCTGCGCGAGGTGCTGCGACGTGGCCTGCCTTCCCATCGCAAAGCGGTCGACTATGCCATTCAGATCGCGCACGGTCTGGCAGCGGCGCACGAGAAGGACATCGCGCACCGCGACCTTAAACCCGACAACATCTTCATCACCCGCGACGGACGCGTGAAGCTTCTCGATTTCGGTCTGGCAAAATCGGTGAAGCCCACTGCACAGGGATCACAGACCAGCCTGGCGACCATGACCTCGACGGCCCCGGAGACGGACGCAGGCACAGTGGTGGGCACTGCCGGCTACATGTCGCCTGAGCAGGTCCGTGGTGCAGCGGTGGACTGCCGCACCGACATATTCAGCTTCGGATCAGTGTTGTACGAGATGCTAAGCGGCACGCGCGCATTTCAGCGCGAGACCACCGCCGAAACCATGACCGCAATCCTCAAGGAAGAGCCACCTGAGCTGATGGAATCGGGACACGAGATTCCTCCTGCGCTAGATCGCATCGTCCGCCACTGTCTGGAGAAGGCTCCCGAGCAGCGTTTCCAGGCGGCACGCGACCTCGCCTTTGACCTGGAATCGCTCTCGACGCTGACGCCATCGGGAGGCGTATCAGCAGCCCAAGTCAAAGAGCACCGGCGATGGCTGCTGTATGCCGCAGTCGCTGCGCTGGCAGTCGTGGCAGCGGCAATCGGGTGGAAGCTATCTTCCGTGATGCGACCGGCGCGCAATCCGGAATTTCACCAGCTCACGTACCGGCGCGGCACTCTGGCAGGTGACGCACGCTTCACGCCGGACGGGAAGGGCATCATCTATACCGCCGCATGGGACGGTCCTCAGCCCGAGCTGTACACGGTCGCAGCCGATGGCATGGGCGGGCACGCGCTAGGCATCCGCGATGCCCGCTTGCTGGCGATATCGAGACGCGGCGAAATACTGGTTGCACTGGCCCCCACGCCACTCACGAATTTCCTCATGCCCGGCACTCTGGCTCGCACTATGGATGGCAGTGGGGCCCCGAAGCCGGAGATCGACAACGTGGAGGCGGCGGACTTTGCTCCGAACGGCACGGATCTGGCGATTGTGCGTTTCACCCCTTCCGATTTCATGTGCCAGGTGGAGTACCCAATCGGAAAGGTGCTTCAGCGCGGACGTTTCATCGCGAATCTGCGGTTCTCGCCCAACGGACAATACCTGGCCTTCATTACCCACGACAACAACACCGATGATCGCGGCAGATCGGTCATTCTCCGCAGCAGCAATGGTGAGCGGGTGGCGCAGAGCCCGCTATATGAAAGCGCGCAAGGTCTGGCGTGGACGGCATCAGGAGATGAAGTGTGGACCACCTCGCCACTGGAATCGGGCGAGGTTCACGCGCTTTCCATCAGCGGCAAGAGTCGAACCGCGTTGGCCGTTCCGGGCCGGCTGCACTTGCAGGACATCGCGGGCGATGGCCGCCTGCTTGCGCAACAGGGCATTTCCCGCCGTGGGATCGTCGTCAACAGCAATCACGGCGAAGCGGTGCGCGACCTGTCGTGGCTCGACTTCAGTTACCTGCGCGCCCTCAGCGGCGATGGCAAGACGATCCTCTTTGAAGAAGAGGGCAGTACTACGCAGGGCTACATGGCGTATATCCGCAACGTCGACGGCTCTCCCGCTGTCGCGCTTGGCCCCGGATATGCTCTGGCCCTCTCGCGCGACAAGCGATGGGCCCTGACTCAGCGACTCACCGAACCTACGCAGGCAATCTGGCTGGTACCGGTCGGTGCAGGCGAGGCTCGGCGCATCAGTCCGCCCACCCTCGAGCCGCTCATCGCCGCCAATTTTCTCTCGGATGGCAAGCGCGTGCTCTATATGGCGCGCGAGCCCGGTCATGGAAATCGCACCTGGCTGCAGGACCTGGACAGTGACACTCCCAAGCCGATCACGGCGGAGGGAGTCTTCGGTTTTCTGCTTTCACCCGACGACCGCTGGCTTCTGCTGGCCACTCGCCGGCGTCAGATTGTGCCGGGACTGCCTCAGCCAGGCATCGTCGAGATAGCAGGAGGCGAGCCACGCGAGATCGCCGGCTTGCATCCGGATGACTTCATCCTGGGCTGGACGAGTGACGATCAGCTTTACGTCGGAACGGCCCACCCGGAGCGGGGAAACTTTCACATCGAGAAGCTGAATCCGGTAACTGGGGCCCGAACACCATTTCGTGACCTATATGGTCCGTCGATAACAGGAGTTCTGCCCGACCTTCCCATCTTTACCCCCGACGGCGCGACGTTAGCGTTCGACTACCGCCTGCGGGTCTCAGACCTATACGTCATCAGCGGCGTGCGCTAACGAGGTTCGGAACTCCCTCAGTGCATTTCCGCGTTGCCGGCAATGGCCTCCGCCCGTGCGTTCGCTCGTTGAGCATCGCTGGTCCCGCCATAGCTGGCATAGAGATGCGCCAACTCTTGCCAATCGGCAGCGGAGCCGGGATCTAACCGATAGGCTTGTTCTTCAAAAGACTGCGCGGCAGCGGAATCTCCAAGGGCGGAAGCGATGGCAGCACGTCCCCGTGCAAGGCGGGCAAGAACGCGAGCGGGCAACACGGACCGCGGATCCGAGGGCAAACTTCTGCTCAGTTCATCGAATGCGGCTCGTGCGTCCTCCGGACGGTGCGCTTCGAGATAGACGTAGCCTAGAGGCAACAACGCCCTCCACGAGGGTGGAGTCAATCGAGCCGCATGCTCCCATGCTTCCACCGCCTCCGGCAGCCTATGCTCATCTTCGTAGAGATACCCCAGATCGGCCCATATCAGGGGGCTCGATGGATCGTACGCGGCGGCAAGGCGGTACTGCTCTTCAGCAGCGGGAAAGTTGCCCATCTGCGCGAATAGCACTGCCTGGTTCCAGCGGGCGTAAGCGCTGGTGGGAAACATCGCAAGGGCCTTCTCATTGCCGGCCCTGGCTTCGGAGTTTCTACCTAACGAACGGAGAACTGCCGATGCATTGACCCAATGATCAAATGCGTTGCGGTCTGTGCCAGTGGGTTGAACGGCAGGGATCGGTGTGGTCGCACAGTCGACGGGAGGGAGAAGGAACGCGCGCTTGTCGTCGCGCCGAACAAATACCGCCGCAGCCTCGTCGAGATAAACCGGCTTCCACACCTGGCTGTGGCAGAACTGATCGAGCGCCGGAAAAAACTCCAGGACGTTGTAACGCGCGAGCGGCAGGATTACCCCTGCGATTCCGTACTGCGCGATCTCCTTTTGCCACTCCGCCGAATCGGGTGGCACTCTGGTTAGGTCGTCCGAGCGGGTAATGATCTGCGGACCGAACGGCAGGGCCCTCCCGTCGACATAATCAAGAAAGCCCGGTCCTGCAGCGTAGCTAAGGAATCCACCGTCATCGTAGGTATTGAATACTCGGCCGAGATTGGCCCGCGACAAGTACCTTGCCCCGCCGAGTGGCATCTGCGGTGACAGACCCACTCCGAATGCAACACGCTCTCCGACTTCGAGGTAGTCGCGCCCACGTACCAGGTCGATCACGCGGAAAACCACAAAGAGCGCAATCAGAGTGGCCGCGACTCGACGTACTGCGAGCGTTCTCTTTCCAGCGAAGTTCTTCCCAATATGCGCGGCCGCCTCTGCCAAGACAGTACCTGCGATCACCACCACAACCGCCGCGAACAGCGCGTGATATCGCAAGTGGCGAGTGTCCAGCCAGGCGGCGACGGCCAGCAGTAGAGCGGCGCCGAAACGACCACGCCAACCCGCAACGATCACGCCTGCCAGCGCGGCGCCCAGCAGCAGGTAGATGCCCCAGTTGGTTCCGCGAAGCGAAAATGTCGATGAAATAGCCGTCCAGCTCAGCGGCAGCGGCGCCCACTCCGCGATCCAGTACGAGTGCTCCTTCATGGCCGCCTGCTGGCGAGCCAGTGCCCTGTATATTCCCCAGCCCCAGGGATTCATCAGGGTCGCCAGGGCCGCTGCGGTCAGCCACACCCAGCTTCGACGCAAACGAGCGAAGGCCGCTTGCCGCCGGCCGGGCCACATCATCTCCAGTAGCTCAATGCCGGCATAAGCCGCGATCAGGGCAAGGCCAGCGATGAATCCGGGGTGGAGGTTTACCCATGCAAACATCAGGAGCGGCAAGCTCCACAACGGAGCTCGCCCGGTCTCGTGATACTGCCATAGCACTACGAGAGAGCCGGCAAACAGCAGGGCCGTAAACATTTCGGCTCTCGGCATCGTTCGATCGGCAATAACGGTAACCGCGACCGCAGCCAGGGCGGCCGACCAGATATTCCCTTTTCGCAGGAGCAGCCAGACAGTTAGCGCACAAACCGTCGCACCGAGCAAAGACAGCAGTATGTAGCTGCCGATGACTTGGAGGAAGTACAAAAGCAATTCCGATCCGATCGGATAAATCCAGGGCTGGCCCTGCGCGGTGTAGGAAAGAACATCTACCGAGGGAATGTGGCCGTGTTGCACGATCCATCTTCCCGTCGCCAGCT
>Ga0335085_10016417_pt1 | contig 10700 bp, 9 predicted proteins | sample Lox_Sample_45_FD_206712 | JGI IMG/M metagenome (GOLD analysis project Ga0335085, IMG submission 206712) | Soil microbial communities from Loxahatchee National Wildlife Refuge, Florida, United States - Lox_Sample_4.5 | ecosystem: Environmental > Terrestrial > Soil > Wetlands | place: USA: Florida... | reverse complement strand
TGCGCGCCCTCCGGCCGCGCCGAGCGAAAGAAGGTGTAGGAGAGCGTGATCTCGTGCACGTCCTCGGTATTCGGGTCCGTGGCCAGCCGCGGATCAACGTAGAACGTCACCGGCATCTGCACCGATTGATGCGCGCCGAGCCGCTCCTCGGTGAAGCAGAAGCACTGCACCTTGCTGAAATAAGGACCGGCCTTCTCCGGCGTCACGTTGAAGGTGGCGTGCCCGACGATCGGGGTGTCGGAGACATTCTCCGCCGTGAAAAAGGCGAGCGCGTTCTCGCCGAGATGCACGTGGATCTGGCGCTGCACCGGCTGGAAGCGCCAGGGCAGCCCCGGCGCCGTATTGGTGTCGAAGAAGACGGTGACGAGCCGGTCGGTCTCCACCGTGCTGGCGGCCGCCACGCGCTGGGTGGTGCCGCCCGCCCCCGTCACCTGGCAGAACAGGCGATACAGCGTCACCGAATAGGCGGTGAGCCCGCCCATCAGCGCCAGCAGGGCGCCGAGCAGCAGGTAGGTCGGCCAGTGTCGCCTGCCCCTCATGGCGCGCCGCCCCCCTCGCATGCGATCACCCTCATTCCAGGCATGTGCGTGCGGCCCCCGCATCCGACAAGCCCAGACCGCCCCGCCTCACCCGCCGGATGACGGCATCGAGGCGGCGACCAGCGGCGCCAGCGCGCGATAATCGTCGATGCGCGGTGCGCCGGGCCGCCAGGCGAGGCTCAGCGTCCGCCAGCTTCCCTTGCCCGCCAGCGACCGCAAGGCCAGCTCCGCCCCCGCCGTCACCCCGCCGGCGACCGCGAGTCGCGGCAACAAGGTCACGCCCAGCCCGCCCGCCACCATCTGCACCAGCGTATGCAGGCTGGTGGCGGCGAAACCGTCCTGCCCCTCGCCGCCGCGCATCTTGGCGCAGGCGGCGAGCACCTGGTCGCGCAGACAATGCCCGTCCTCCAGCAGCAGCAGCCGCTCGGACGCGAGCTGCTCCGGCTGGATCCGGTCCTGCGCCGCCAGCGGGTGCGCCGGCGGCAACGCGGCCACGAACTCGTCGCGCGTCACGGGCATGGCCTCGACAGCGGCGCAATCGCAGGGCAGCGCCAGCAAGGCGACATCGAGCCGGTTGGCGCTGATCCGGTCCACCAGCCGCTCGGTCGTGTCCTCGCGCAGGAACAGGCGCAGCCTTGGATAGGCCTCGCGCAGCGCCGGCATCAGGCGCGGCAGCAGGAAAGGGCTGACAGTCGGGATCACCCCGAGGCGCAGCGGCCCGCTCATCGGCGTGCGCGCGGCCGAGGCGGTTTCGCACACCGCCTCCAGCGCCGCGAGCGCCGCCCGCGCCCGCCCGACCAACTCCACCCCGAGCGGGGTGAACACCACCCGCTTGCCGGCGCTGCGGTCAAGGATGCGCGCATCAAGCTGCCGCTCCAGCGCCAGCAATCCGGCCGAGAGGGTGGATTGCGTGACCGCGCAGACGGCGGCGGCGCGGCCGAAATGATGCTCGTCCGCCAGTGCCAGGAGATAACGGAGTTGCTGCGGCGAGGGCAGAGGCGTCATCGATTCACTCGATCAAAACCAACAACTAAATTCATTGGACCATATCATACCACGACGCCATACCAAGGGCGCGGGCCCGGCGCGCCTAGAGCGCCATCGGCTCGGATGGAACCATCTGAACCGATAAAGGTGCTCGTAAAAACAAAGACTTAGACCATGACCGGATCAGTCAACCCGATCCGATCATGGTCTAACCGCCGACGCGCAGTGCCATTCCCTGAGGAGACCAGACTTATGCTCACCATTGGCGACAAGTTCCCGAGCTTTTCCCTGGACGCCGTGAAGGGTGGCCCCGATGGGCTCAACCTGAAGAGCGCCTTCACCCGCATCACCAGCGAGAGCGACGCCGGCAAGTGGAAGGTGGTGTTCTTCTGGCCGAAGGACTTCACCTTCGTCTGCCCGACCGAGATCGTCGCCTTCGGCAAGCTGGCGAAGGAGTTCGCCGACCGCGACGCCGTGGTCTACGGCGTTTCCACCGACAGCGAGTTCGTGCACCTGAACTGGCGCCTGCATCATGACGACCTGCGGGATCTGTCGATCCCGATGCTGGCCGACATCAAGCGCGAGCTGTCCGAGGGCCTCGGCATCGTCGAGAAGGAGGCGGGCGTCGCCCTGCGCGCGACCTTCATCGTCGATCCGCATGGCGTGATCCAGTGGGTCAGCGTCAACCCGCTCTCGGTCGGCCGCAACCCGCAGGAAGTGCTGCGCGTGCTCGATGGGGTGCAGAGCGACGAACTCTGCCCGTGCAACTGGAACAGGGGCGAAGAGTTCCTGCACCCCGCCGCCTGATCCACGGTTCCGGCCGCGCCGCTCCCCACGAGGGGCGCGGCCGGGCTTCCCTCTTCCGGGCGGCGCTCCCCGCCCTCCCGGTTCCCGTTGAGGAGACCTGCCTTGTCGATCGAAGCCCTGAAAGACCGCCTGCCGGATTACGCCAAGGATCTCCGGCTGAATCTCGGCTCTCTGGCGGCCGACCCGACGCTCTCGGCGCAGCAGCTCGCGGGCACGTTCATCGTTTCCGCCCTCGCCTCCCGCAACGCCGCGGTGACGCGGGCGATCGTCGCCGAATTCGGCCCGAAGCTGAGCCCGGAGGCGTTGCAGGCGGCCAAGGCAGCGGCGGCAATCATGGGGATGAACAACGTCTATTACCGCTTCGTCCACCTGCTCGGCGGCGACTACGCCAACATGCCGGCGAAGCTGCGGATGAACGTGATCGGCCGGCCGGGCGTCGAGAAGGTGGATTTCGAGCTGTGGTCGCTCGCCGTCTCCGCCATCAATGGCTGCGGCATGTGTGTGGAAAGCCACGAGAAGGCGGTGCGCCACGGCGGGCTGTCGCAGGAGCAGGTGCAGACCGCAGTGCGTATCGCGGCGACCGTGCACGCCGTCGCCGCCGCGCTGGATGGTGAGGACGCGCTGGCGGGCTGAGGGACGGAGCCGTTAGGGCGGTATCAGCCGAACCGGTTCCGGTCCGGCTGATATAAAGACAGCCGCCGGCAGGCCCCCCCGCCCCGCCGCCGGGCGGAACGGTGCAGGGTCGTCACGCGCCTGTTCACCGGAAACGAAGAAGAAGCTATTTAGAGCGTTTTCCGTTCGCCTTGGCTCACAGAAAATGCTCTAAATCTTTCATTTGGTGAGCAATTTTATCCGATCAGATGAGTCCATCTGATCGAATATTGCTCCAAGAAAAAGCGACACTTGGCGAAGCTCGGCCAGGCATTGCTGCGCATCACCGTGGATCCACGGCGGAAAGGAAACGTCGCCGGTCGCAGTGACGGAGCACTGAACCATGTTGTCATCAGGGCGTCCCGCGCGCCGGTTCGATGTCGTGCTTTCACTCGGCCTGGTCCTGTTCGCGGCGGCTTGCGCAACTGTACCGCGACCATCCGCCGGACCAGCCGCTACCGTGACGGCTCCGGTCCCCCGAGTGCCCGTTCCCCAGGCACCGCCCGGCCCGGCCATGGCGCCCGCCGAAATCAAAGCCGAAGTCGCCCACCTGCGCGCCACCTTCGCGCGGGAAGTGCCGCGGGCCATCCCTCTGTCCCCGGAGCGGCAACGAAACTGGATCAGCCGCGCCAAGGCGGCGGTGGCGACCTCCGGCATGAGCATCGATCATCCGCAACTCTTGGTGGTCGTCGATTGCAACCCGGCCGTTCAGGAATTGGCCATCATGCTGGCACAGCCGAATGGGCCCTGGGCGGTCATCGGCAGCAGCAAGGTTTCGACCGGTCAGGCAGGGCGGCGCGGCTACTACATCACGCCGACAGGCATCTTCCTGCACACCGACGCCATTCTGGACTGGCGGGCGGAAGGCACCTTCAACGAAAACCACATTCGCGGCCTCGGGCTGAAAGGCATGCGCGTCTGGGATTTCGGGTGGGTCGAAGCGCGCCCGGGCTGGCTCACGGACGGTGAAACCGGCGAAATCCGGCTCCTGCTGCATGCGACCGATCCCCACATCCTGGAAGCACGGATCGGCCGCCCCGCATCAAAGGGCTGCGTGCGAGTCCCGGCCGCCATGGACCAGTTCCTTGATCGTCACGGCGTGTTGGATGCGGACTATGAACAGGCGGCGGCGGACGACATCCGCTTTCGGGCCCTGCTGCGCTCTGATCGCGCGCCGACTCCTCTGGCGGGCCGCGCGCTCGTCATCATTGATTCGGGGGATGCGGTTCGGTGAGCGACAAGGCCAGGGGCTCTCCCTCCGTGGCCATTCCAGCGGCCGTTCCGGCCGCTGGAATCTTGGGCCACTCCGCCCCCGGACCCGCAGTTCGTTGGTGAGCGATCAATCCCCGTAGCCGTTCGGATGCGCCTCGCGCCAGGCGAGCGCCGTCCGCACCATATCCTCCAGCCGGTAATAGCGCGGCGTCCAGCCGGTTTCCTGCCGGATGCGGTCGCTGGCGGCGACCAGGATCGCCGGGTCACCTGCCCGCCGCCCGGCGAGACGCACCGGCACCGCGCGGCCGCTGACCTGCTCGACCGTGCGGATCATCTCCAGCACCGAGCTGCCCTGACCATAGCCGAGATTATAGGTGACACTGCCCTGATCCAGTCGGTCGAGCGCCCGCAAATGCGCGTCGGCGAGGTCGGTGACATGGATGTAGTCACGGATGCAGGTGCCGTCCGGCGTCGGGTAGTCGGTGCCGAACACGACGATCTCCGGCCGGCGGCCGAGCGCCGCGTCGATGATCAGCGGGATCAGATGGGTTTCCGGCGTGTGGTCTTCCCCCGCCCGCCCCTGCGGATCGGCGCCGGCGGCATTGAAGTAGCGGAGCCGGGCGCTGCGCAGGCCATGAATCCGGTCGGCCCAGAGCAGCGCCCGCTCGATCATCAGCTTGCTCTCGCCATAGGGCGAGGAGGGATCGATGCGCGCGGTTTCCGGGATGGGGATTACCTCCGGATCGCCGAACAGATTGGCGGTGGAGGAAAGAACGAAGCGCCGCACCCCGTGCCGCACGCAAGCCTCGATCAGCCGAATGCCGTTCCCGGCATTCTCGAGCAAATAGCGATACGGTGCCTGCATGCTCTCGCCGACCAGGGAGAGCGAGGCGAAATGGAACACCGCGTCCCAAGGGCCGTCGGCCAAGACGGCATCGACCGCCGCGTCATCCGCGAGGTCGGCCACCACCAGATGCGCCTCCGGCGGGACCGCGGAGCGGTGACCGAGCCGCAGATTGTCCAGCACGACAACCTCGTCCCCCCGATCGACCAGCGCCAGAACCAGATGGCTGCCGACATACCCGGCACCACCCGTCACCAGAAAACGACGTTTCATATCGTCCGCCTCGCCCTGTGCGGATGCCAGTTACCAGAAGCAGCCGATCTGGGGAATGCTTGCCAGGCAAAATAATTTCGTTTCCCGGCAGAAAGAAGCGGCCGGCAACAGACATCCCCCCGAGAGAGGAACGCCGGCAAACTGTAAATCGAAATAAAGGCGACACACCATGGTATCGCGAGATCCATTCCTGGACGCCGCCGCGCCTTTTCAGTGCGTCGTGTTGTTTACAACTGGATTAACATTGTACGAGAAGCCCCAGGTCACCGGCAGGAATTGCTGGAAATGCTGGTTGAACCAGACATAAGCCTCGGAAACATGCGAGCGCGGGACGAAGACCACGTCGTACGGGGCCAGACGGATATCCGCCGCCGGATTGGTGCCGGTGGTCGCCCGGCGATAATCCGCCCGGAAGACAAGCGGCCGGTCGTCCGCCCCGCGGCGCAGGATCAGGATATCCTCCGCATCCGCGCTCACCCGTAGCCCGCCGGCCCGCGCCACCGCCTGCGCCAGGGTCAGATCCGGGCCCATCGTCTGGAATTCCCCGGGAGAGGCCACCTCACCCGCCACATAGACGCGCGTGGGCATGAAGCTCTTGACCACAACAGCAAGGCGCGGGTCACGTAATTCCTGCCCGTAAACCTGGCGCAAATCCGCCGCCAGTTCCTCCGGCGTGCGTCCCGCGGCGCGGACCCCCTCGGCAAGCACGGTCGAGATCCGGCCATCGGGGCGGATGACGACCTCGTCGTTCAGCTCCGGATTGAGCTGCAGCTTGATGTCGAGCACGTCGCCAACCTGCAGCCGGTACGGCTGCGGATCGGGCGGAACGACGCTGGCGGGGCGTTCCGGCGCCGGCGGAACGCTTGCGCACGCCCCGAGCAGGAGCGGCAGCGCCGCCCAGCCGCACCGCATCGACTGGCCTCTATGTCAGCCGCGGCACGGCGGGTTCGGCCGGGAGCGATGCAACCGCGCCACGCCCTTCCACCAGCATGCGCTCCACCGTCAGCCGGACGGTGTTGACCGAGATCGCCCGCAGGCAGGCATGGCCACGCCAGCAATCGGTGACGTGGATCAGGTGACAGGGCGAACAGGGGACATCGGCCTTCAGAGCGGCCACGCGGGGCCCGATCGGCAGCCACATGCTGATCGGGTCGATACCGGAATAGATCGCCACCGTCGGCACCCCCAGCGTCGCCGCCGCATGGGTCAGGCCGGAATCGTTGGCAAGGTAGAGGTCCACCGCTCCAAGCAACGCCAGCGATTTGTCGAGCGGCAACTGCCCGGCCAGATTGCGTACATACCGGCCGCCGATACGGCGGGCGATCACCTGCGCGTCCGCGCGATCCTTCGGGCCACCGATCAGCACCACGGAACCGCCAAGCTCCCCGACGATCCAGCGGCAGACGCTGAGATAGTTCTCGATCGGCCAGTTCTTGATGGCACGGCCCGAGGACGGATTCACGGCGATGATCGGCCCGCGCAGTCCCTCCAGCACGGTCCGTGCCTCCGCTTCGTGCGGCGCGGTGACCCGCGACAGCAAGACGCGGCTGTCGCTGAACGGATCGAAATAGGCCGTGATGACATTGACGAGCTTGAGCATCAGCATGCGCTGATGCTGCAGCGGATCGTCGATCGCCGCTTTGTCGATTCGCTCCTCAGGCAGAACGATCGTCATGTCGGCGGGCATGTAACGGGAATAGAACCCGGCCTTGAAGCGAGCCGAGATGCTGTCGAGGATGATGCGCGTGTCCTCGTCGATCCGCAGATCAATGGCGAGGTCGTATATCGGCAGGTCGAGCTTCCCCAGCTCGCGCGGGTCGAAGACCGGCCGGCGCGCCGCATCCGCCTTGCCGGGGAAGAAATCGATCGGGATGACCTGATCGAACACGCCGAACCCGCGCGCGAGGCCGACATTCCAACGGCCGCACATCAACGTAAGCGAGGCATCCGGGAAATGCCGGCGCAACTCGGCGATCGCCGGCAGGGCGAGCAGCAGATCGCCGATATGGTCCACCTTGACCATCAGGATCGAGCGGATGCGTTCGCCCGGGCCAAGCTTGGCGATCGGGCTCGACAGGGTGACGACCCGCGCCGGCATTGGCGCTTCCTTGCGCTCGATACCGAGCACCGCCTTGACCACGGGCCGGATACGGAGGGCCCAGAACTTGTCGCGCCGCGAGCCGCGCGGAAAGACCAGTTGCCGGCCAAGCCGGGCGGCCCGGTGCGCTACCCGCCACCAGATCGGTCGCGGTGGCGCGGGCTGGCCGGGATGATTGGCGGATCCATTGGAAAAGGCGTTCATCAAATCCATCTCGATCGCAAGGGCCGAGGCCCGCCAATTCATGTCAGCTCATGTCAGCGCGGCCGGGCTTGGCCGTCCCTGCGGATTAGCACCGCGGGACGCTCCATCCTGAACATCGCCCGATCCAGAGTAACAAATTGATACGGCGAAGCCAGACCGCAGGCAAGCGACGCCGTCTCAGCCACGCACGGCGCGTTCAAGTTCGGCGAAAGCCATGAACAGGTGGTAGAACGAACTCGCCGGGATCTTATCGACCGCGGGCTTTCCAGCCGGGTCCAGGATATCGATCCAGGTGCCGCGCGGTTGATGCGCGAGATGCCCGCCAAGCATGGCGCGCACCAGCGCCTCAATCGTTTCCCCGACATCCAGGCCGGTCCGCTCCCGCATCGCCAGATGCGCCTTCACCGCCTCGGTCTGGGCCCAGAGGCGGCAGGCGCCGTCGCGCAACGCCCCGTCACGGTCAAGGATGGAAACGACGAAGCCGCTGCCGGCGATGCCGTGCCGTCCGGCGAAGCGATAGAGCCGGTCCTCGTGGGCGGAGAGATCCACGCCGGACGCGTCGGCGTAGCGCCGCAGCAGCCACACCCATTCGTAATGATGGCCGGGCTCGACATGGCCGCCGGCCTCGCCGGGAGCCGGCCGCCAGTCATCGGTGAAGAACTCGCCGAGCGTGCCGGTCGCCTCGTCGAAGAAGCGCCGGCGGAACAGGTCGATCAACTCGGCCACGAAACCGAGTGCCCGCGTCTCCCTGCTCGTCTCGTACAGCGCCAGCGCCGCTTCCAGCAGGTGCATGTGCGGGTTCTGCTGGCGGAAGCCAGGCTCGCGCGGCACGGCGTTCCAGAAGCCGCCCTCGGGGGCGCGCATGCGCAGCTCCAGCCAATCGAGCGTGCGCCAGGCCCAGTCGAGCGCCTCCGCGGAGCCGGTCGCCCGCGCGTACCAGGCCAGGGCGAAGAGCACGAAGGCATGGTCGTAGAGGTCGCAGACCGGATCGAGCACACCGCCCGCGCGCCCAAGGCGCCGCGCCCAGCCGCCCTCGGGAAGCCAGCCATGCCGGGTGATGAAGGCGTAGCCCACATGCGCCGCCTCGATCGCCCCCGGCCAGCCGAGCAGCGCGGCATTGGCATAGACATAGATCTGCCGCGCCTGCACCCGCATGCGCTTGTAGGGAACATCCGCCGGCACGCCATCGAGCGTCAGGTGCTCGACGAAGCCATGCCCCGCCGGATCACGCCCGGTCGTGGCCCAGAACGGCAGCGCGGCATTCCACATCCAGTCGCGATAGGCATCGGCCGCCCGCACCAGCGCGGCGGGCACCGCGATCGACTCCACCATCGTCCCCGGCCTACGCGGTCAGCGTCGGCGCGCGCATCCGGCCGACAATGGCGGTGGTGGACTGCCCGGGGACCAGTTCGGCCAGCACCACCCGGCCGCCGGCGCCCTGCACCACGTCCGCGCCGACCACCCGATCGATGCTGTAATCCGCCCCCTTGATGAGCACATCCGGCACCAGCCGCCGGATCAGTTCGAGCGGCGTATCCTCCCCGAAGGCGACGACGCCATCGACATGGCGCACCGCGGCGATCACCTGCGCCCGGCTTTCCAGCGTGTTGATCGGCCGGGTCGGCCCCTTCAGCCGGACCACGCTTTCATCCGTGTTCAGCGCCACGATCAGCCGGTCGCATTGCGAGCGGGCATAGGCCAGCAGCGAGACATGCCCCGGATGCAGGATGTCGAAGCAGCCATTGGTGAAGCCGACGGTAAGTCCCTGCGCCTTCCAGCGCGCGACCAGCGTTTCCATCCGCCCGACCGGGACCAGCCCCTCGGTGGTGTCCTGCGCCTGCCGGTCCTGCGCGTTCAGCTCGCGCAGCACCTCCTCCATATCGACGGTGGCGGTGCCGAGCTTGCTCACCACCACCCCGGCGGCGGCGTTCGCGACATGCATCGCCTGGACGAGCGACAGGCCCGAGGCGTGCGCGAGCGCGAGCGTGGCGATCACCGTGTCGCCGGCGCCGGACACGTCGAACACCTCGCGGGCGCGGGTGGGCACGCTGTGAAATTCGCCGTTCCGCTCGACCAGGATCATGCCCTTCTCGGAGCGGGTGGCGAGGATCGCCACCGAATCGGCCTGCGCCATGACATGGCGGCTGGCGGCGACCACCGGCGCTTCGTCATCGACGGGCATGCCGGAGGCGAGGGCCAGTTCCTTGAGGTTCGGCGTGATGCAGGTCGCGCCGCGATAGCGCGAGAAATCATTGGTCTTGGGATCGACGAAGACCGGGATGCCGGCCGCGCGCGCGGCCTCGATCACCGGGGCGACGATGCCGGGGCTGAGCACCCCCTTGCCGTAATCGGAGAGCACCACGGCCCGGACCTCGGGCAGACGCGTGAGCGCCGCGTCACGCAAGGCGGCCTCCTCCGCCGGCTGCAGCGGCAGGCGGCTTTCGTCATCGGCGCGGACCACCTGCTGGCGGCCGGCGATGAAGCGGGTCTTGCGGATGGTCGGGCGCAGCGGGCTGGCGACGAAGCCAGGCTCCAGCCCGTTCCGCTCCTCGACCATGATGCGCACGCGGTTGCCCGCCTCGTCGGCGCCGAGCAGGCCAACCAGGATCGCCCGTCCGCCGAGAGCGGCGATGTTGCTCGCCACATTGCCGGCGCCGCCCAGCATTTCCCGCGTGGAGGTCGTTCGGATGACCGGGACCGGCGCCTCCGGCGAGATCCGCTCGATCTCGCCATGGATAAAAGAGTCCAGCATCACGTCGCCCAGGCAGAGCACGGCAACGTCGGTAAAATTCATCTTGCCAATCCGTTTCTTGATCCGCGCCGGTTCTTGATCTGCGCCGGAACAGCCCCCGCCGCGCCAGAAGCTACCGGCTATCTCATTTCAGAGCGAGCCGGGCAACAGGGGGCGCCATCACCATTCCGCTTCCGTCCCGGACTCACCGCCGGACATCCCGCCCGCGCCGCGCGCCGGATGACCCGGCGGCGGCACAAGGGTGCACACAAGCCGGCGGCAGGGCGGCGAGCAGCTCATCCACCGTCCGCCCGAGTCGCGGATGCACCCAGCCCGGCACCAGATCGCGCAGCG
>Ga0335085_10016416_pt1 | contig 10701 bp, 7 predicted proteins | sample Lox_Sample_45_FD_206712 | JGI IMG/M metagenome (GOLD analysis project Ga0335085, IMG submission 206712) | Soil microbial communities from Loxahatchee National Wildlife Refuge, Florida, United States - Lox_Sample_4.5 | ecosystem: Environmental > Terrestrial > Soil > Wetlands | place: USA: Florida... | reverse complement strand
AACTGGCCCGCGCCGCCGCCGAGGGGCCGTCGAGGGATGAACTGGAGGCGCGGCTGCGCGCGCAGCCGGATGATTTCGACGCGCGGCATCAACTGGCGCTGCGCGATGCCGCCGAGGGACGCCATCGCGAGGCGCTCGAGGGCTGGCTGGCGATCGTCAGGCGGGACCGGCAATTCCGCGACGACGGCGCGCGTAAAATGATGCTGCGGCTCTTCGGACTGATCGGCGCCCGCGCGCCGTTGACGGAGGAGTACCGGGAGAAGCTTGCCCGGGCGATTTTCTGACGAAACATTCAACCGGTTTTATTGTAGAGGAGGACAGCATGGTGATCGTTCGACGGCTGTTGATCGTATTGGTCATGGGCGCGGGGATGGCTGTGGCGCTTCACCTGCCGGCGTCGGCGCAGCCGCCCGGCAGGATCGAAGTGACCATCCGCAACTCGACCTTCGAGTTTCAAGGCGCGGTGCTCAAGTTGAACCAGCCGGCCGTCATTGTGCTCAAAAATCTCGACCAAATCACCCACGGCTTCATGTCGCCGCTGCTCGGCCAGCAGGAGGTGGAAATCGAATCGAAGGGCGCCACCACCTACGGCAAGGGGATCAGAGGATTGCACATCAATCCGGGCGAGACGGTGATGATCCGGTTCATGCCGACCAAACCGGGCCGTTATACGTTCGAATGCGACATCCATCCCAACATGAAGGGTGAAATCCTGGCGCTCTCCATCGGGGAGGTCTGACCGCCTATTGTAGGGGCTCGCGTCGCCGTCACGAAGGGATCAGCCCGCCGGTCTTTCGGATTGAAAGAAGTGAATAGTTGATAGTGAAAAGTGAAGGGAACGCGGATCAGCGGTGAAGGGCCGCCCACTCGTCCGGCGAGAAGTCATCCACCCGCAGCGCCTCCCGGCGGAGCGCTTCCGCCTCCCGGACCTGCTTGGCCTCGGCCTGACTGATCACGCCCGCGCGCACCGCTTCGTCCAGCAGGGCCGCGCCGTCCGATTCGTTCAGCCGGCCATCATGCGCCGCTGTTCGCACTTTTTTCTCCGCCGGCTCGGCCGCAACCACCGCGGTCAGCGCCGCCTCCAACCGACCCAGCCGGTCTGTGGGATCGTTCGGCAGATAAATGCCGGCGGTCAGACGATCCCGAACGGGACCTGGCTCCGTCAGCAATGCGGCGACCTGCTCGCCCACCCGATCCTCCGGCGGCCGGAAAGGCCGGCCCAGCGGGAAGAGCACTCGCCGCAGCAGCCAGGCCGCGGGCCTGTTGGGGAGATTGACCAGCAGATCGTCCAATCGCTGCTGGATGGTGTGGAGGCTGTACCAGCAGGCCCAGTGGACCAGCGGCAGGTCCGCCGCGGGGCGGCCCTGGTCGGCAAACCGCTTCAGCGTCGCCGAGGCCAGATAGAGATAACTGAGCACGTCGCCCAAACGGGCCGAGAGCGCTTCGCGCCGCTTTAATGTCCCGCCCAGCGTCAGCATGGCGACGTCGGAGGCGAGCGCAAGCGCCGCGCTCATGCGGGTCAGCCGCTGACAGTAGCGGCGCATCGGTTGATCGGACGGCGCCGGCGCAAACCGCGCGCCGGTGAACCCGTACCAGAGCAATCGGGCCGCGTTGCCGACGGCAAAGGAGACGTGGGCGAAGAGAGCCCGGTCGAATGCGGCCGCCGCCCGCGCGGGGTCGGCGTCCCCGGCCGCCTGGATTTCCTTGAGCAGATAGGGATGGCACCGGATCGCCCCCTGGCCGTAGATGATCAGGTTGCGGGTCAAAATGTTGGCGCCTTCGACCGTGATGCTGATCGGCACCGCTTCATACATGCGGGCCAGATAGTTGCGCGGCCCCATGATGATGCCCCGTCCGCCGTGCACGTCCATCGCATCGTCCACGGCCCGGCGCATCAACTCGGTCAGATGATATTTGACGATGGCCGAAATGACCGACGGCTTCTGCCCCCGGTCGAGCGCGCCGACCGTCATGACGCGCGCCCCGTCCATCAGATAGGCGAGGCCGCCGATCCGCGCGAGCGCTTCCTGAACGCCTTCGAACCGGCCGATCGGGACGTGAAACTGTTTGCGCACGCGCGCGTAGGCGCCGGTCGCGCGAGCAGCCACCTTGCCCGCGCCGGCCGCGAGCGCGGGCAGCGAAATCGACCGGCCCGCGGCCAGACACTCCACCAGCATCCGCCAGCCCTGGCCGGCCCGCTCGGGGCCGCCGACGATCCACTCGATCGGAATGAAGACGTCGCGGCCGCTCGTGGGGCCGTTTTGAAAATAGTTGTGTAAAGGCGCGTGGCGCCGGCCGATCTCGACGCCGGGGGTGTCGGTCGGGATCAAGGCGACCGTGATGCCCCGCTCATCCTTCCCGCCGAGCAGACGGTCCGGATCAGACAGCTTGAAGGCGAGGCCCAGGACCGTGGCGATCGGACTGAGCGTGATGTACCGCTTGCTCCAGTTCAGACGGATGCCCAGGACGCCGGGCTTGCCGTCGAACTCGCCCCGGCAGACGACGCCCGTATCGGTCATCGAGGCGGCGTCGCTGCCCGCGTCGAGGCTGGTCAGCGCGAAGCAGGGAACCTCCTCGCCGCGCGCCAAGCGGGGCAGATAGTGATTCTTCTGTTTTTCCGTGCCGTAGTGCAGCAGCAATTCGGCGGGTCCCAGCGAATTGGGGACCATCACGGTCACCGCGCCGGTGATGCTCCGGCTGGCGACCTTCATCACCACGCTTGAATGGGCGAGCGCCGAAAATTCCAGCCCGCCGTATTTTTTCGGAATGATCATGCCGAAGAAGCCCTTCTCCTTCAGGAAGCGCCAGACCTCCGGCGGCAGATCGCGCCATTGCTCATTGATCCGCCAGTCGTCGAGCAGCCGGCAGAGCTCCTCGACCTGGCCGTCGAGAAACGCCTGCTCCTCGGCCGACAGCGCCGGCGCCGGCGTGGAGAACAGTTTGCTCCACTCGGGCTTTCCGCTGAAGAGCTCGCCGTCCCACCAGACCGTCCCGGCGTTGAGCGCCTCCCGCTCCGTGTCGGACATCGGCGGCATCAGCCGGCGGAACCATCGCAGGGTGGGCCCGCTGATCAACGTCCGGCGGAGGGGGGGGAGATTGAAAGGAAGAGCGATGAGAAGATAAATCGACCAGGCGATCAGATGATAAGGCGGGCTGGGCCCGATACGGTCGGTCATCGCCGCCGTCCAGGCAAACAACGGTACTGCCAGCGCCGCCGTCCAGATGATCGCCGGCGCGCGCACCGCCGCCAGCCCCCAGAGGGCCAGCAGCCAGAGCAACGACCCGGCGAGCAGCAGGATGGTCATCACACTGTTAACTATAGCAGATTCTCAACTCCCCCCCACCACCTCCGACCGGCACTGGGCGCAGAGTGTGAGGATCCCGCCGCCCGTCTGGACCGGATGGGTCGGCTCGTCATCCACCCCGCAATGCTCGCAGGGGTGGTACTGTTGGTCGGGTTTTCGCGGCCCGTCCGGTGCGTCGTACGGCGGCATAGCCGTATCGTAGCACGTCGGTTTCGATCGATCAACGGTCCCGGGGCGTTGCAATTGACGCGGTTGATCTTTGCCTTCAGCGGGCATATACTTCCACGGGTTGCCCGGCCTTTTTCAATGCCGGCGCCCCCGTCGTACGCGTTCCCTGAGGGGGGATCGTCATGATGATCTGGATTCTCCTGGCTGTTTCCGTCGCTCTACAATGTGTCGCCGCCTTTCTCGCCATCCGATTGGCTCATTTGACCGCATGGCGCACGGCCTGGCTCTTCATCGCGGGGGCGATCGTCCTGATGGCCGTCCACCACGGCGTCATGCTGGCCGATATTGTGTCCGAGGGCGCCCCTGATCCCCTGGACGTGATCTCGGAGTGGATGACGATGATCATCTCCATCCTGCTGGTGGCGGGTTTGGCCCGATTGGGGCCGCTGTTCGTTGAGAGACAACGGGCAGATCAGGAGACAACGACACTGCTGGCGCGCAATCAGGCGCTGGTGCAGGCGCTGGCCGAGATCGTCTATGACTGGCGGCCGCGGACGGGCAAGGTGCAGTGGGGGGGGGAGTACGCGCGCATTCTGGGCTATACCGACGAAGAGATGGGCTCGGACACGGCGAGCTGGACCAGCCGGGTCCATCCGGAGGACCTGCCCGGCGTGCTGGATGAAGTCGAGGCGGCCAGGCGCGAGGGACGCTGTTTTGAGAGGGAATACCGTTTCCGGCGGCGGGACGGCACGTACGTCTGGATGCACGACCGCGGGGTGCTCACGCTGGACGCGGGAGGAAACCTTGAGCGCATTGTCGGGGTCTTCCGCGACATCACTGACCGCAAACGGGCCGAGGAACGGCTCAGAGTGAGCGAAACGCTCCTGACCGAGGCCCAGAGGGTCGCGCACATCGGGAATTGGAACTGGGATATTGCGACGAATGCCATCGTGTGGTCGGAGGAAATGTACCGAATCTTCGGCCTGCCGCCGCACGAGGGGCCCGTCACATATGAAGCCTTTCTCAGCCGCATTCATCCGGAGGATCGGGATGACGTCAACCGCGTTACTCAAAAAGCGTTGAAGGAACGCCAGCCGTTTGATCATGACCGCAGGGTTGTGTGGCCGGATGGAACCATTCATGTCTATCACTCGCGCGGCGTGGTTGAGGTTGATGCGGCGGGGAAGCCCGTCCGGATGTACGGCACGGCGCAGGACATCACCGAGCGCATGCGGGCGGAGGAGGCGCTCAGAGAGCGGGAAGATCTCCTGCGTCTTTTTGTGGAGCACAGCCCGGCGGCGCTGGCCATGTTTGACCGGGAGATGCGGTACGTGTCCACCAGCCGACGCTGGCTCATCGATTTTGGTCTTGGCGACAGGGAACTCACCGGCCGCAGTCACTATGAGGTGTTCCCTGAGATCCCGGAGCGATGGAAGGCGGTCCATCAACGCTGCCTGGCCGGAGCGGTCGAGCGGATGGAGGAGGATTCATTCGTCCGGGCCGATGGGCATACCGACTGGGTGCGCTGGGAAGTCCGGCCCTGGAAGCGGGCGGACGGCGGGATCGGCGGAGTCATCATGTTCGTCGAGGTGATCACCGAGCGCAAGCGCGCCGAAGAGGCGCTGCGGGAGAGCGAAGAGCGCTATCGCCACGTGGTGGAACTGTCGCCGGAGTCCATCTTCATCAACCTGGGCGGCCGCATCGTCTTCGCCAACCCGGCCTGCGTGAAGCTGCTGGGCGCGCGCGCGGCCGGCGAACTGGTCGGCAGATCCCCGTACGAGATCCTCCATCCCGATGATCACCAGGAGGTGCGCAGCCTGATCCAGGGGCTGCTGGAACGCGGCGGACAGATGCCGCTGACCGAACGGAAGTGGATCCGGTTGGACGGCGCCACGGTGAATGTGGAGGTGACCGCCTCCGTCCTGCCGTTTGCAGGCGGCACGGCCATCCAGGTGCTCGCCCGGGACATCACCGAGCGCAAACGGGCCGAAGAGGCGGTGCGCGAAAACGAGGAGCGGCTGCGGCAAACCGTTCGCGTCTCCGACATCGGCATCTTCGATCACGACCATCTGGCCGGGACCATTTACTGGTCGCCGATGCAGCGGAGTCTCTTTGGATGGGGTCCGGATGAACCGGTGACCCTGCCGGGCTTTCTCTCCACGGTCTATCCGGATGACCGTGCGCGGATCACCGCGGCCGTCCGGGACTCTCACGACCCGTCCGGAAACGGTCTCTATGATGTGGAACATCGGATTGTCCGCCGGGACGGCCAGGTTCGATGGTTGTCCGCCCGGGGGCAAACCTTTTTCGGAGGGGAAGGACAGGCGCGCCATCCGGCGCGCACCGTGGGCGCCAACATCGACATCACCGATCGGAAGCGGGCGGAGGAGGCGCTGCAGGAGGCGAGCCGGTTCAATCAGCAGATCATTGCCAACGCCCGTGAAGGCATCATCGTCTACGATCGCGACGGGCGCTACGTGGTCTGGAACCCCTACATGGAGGAGCTGTCCGGCCTGAAGGCCGAGCGGGTTCTGGGCAGGCGGCCCACCGATCTGCCGGCGCTGTACGAAGCGGAGCAGGCCAGGCTGGTCATGGAACGCGGGACCATGGAGCGCATCGAAGCCGCCGTGGCGCGGGCCATGACCGGGGAAACCTTCGCTTATCTGGAGGTCCCGATCGTGATCAGGCAGACCGGCGAGACGAGCTGGACGTCGGTCCGCTACGGACCGTTTCGCAGCGCGGAGGGCGAGATCGTCGGCGTGATCGCCACCGTCTGGGAAATGACCGAGCGCAAGCGGGCCGAGGAGGCGGCGCGGGAATCGGAAGCCTTCATCAGCTCGGTGCTCGAGCACCTGCCGAACATGGTGTTTGTCAAAGACGCGCGGGATTTGAAGTTCGTCCGGTTCAACAAGGCTGGGGAGGAACTGCTGGGCTATCCGCGGGAGGCGATGCTGGGCAAGAGTGATCACGACTTCTTTCCGAAGGAGCAGGCCGACGCGTTCACGAGCGATGACCGCGACGTCCTGCAGGGCGGCGGATTGGTCGATATTCCGGATGAACCGGTTCGGACGAAGGACAAGGGGGTGCGCATCCTGCACACCAAGAAAATTCCGATCGCCGACGCGACGGGCAGGCCGCGGTATCTGCTGGGGATCTCCGAGGACATCACCGAGCGCAAACGGGCCGAGGAGTCGGCGCGGGAGGCGCAGCGGCTGCTGGAGCGGACCTTTGCCAGCCTCAATGACGCGGTGCTCATCGTCGATGCGGACACGCGCATCATCACCGCCTGCAATGCGGCGGTCCGCACCGTCCTCGGCTACACGGAGCAGGAGATGATCGGGCGCAATACGGAATTGCTTCATCCCACCCGGGAGCGGTATCTCCGCTTCGGGGAACTGTTCCGTTCCCAGCTCGACGCCAAGGGCATCTTCAAGGCGGAGTACCAGTTGCGGCACAAAGACGGCCGCATTTTTGATTCGGAGCATGTGGTGACCGAGATCCGGGATGACAGCGGCCGGCGCGTCAGTCTGGTCAGCGTCGTGCGGGATATCACCGAGCGCAAGCGCGCCGAAGCGGCGCTGCGGGAGCACGCCGAACGGTTGCAGATGCTCTCCCGGCAGCTGGTGGAGGCGCAGGAGGCGGAAGGGCGCCGGATCGGACGGGAGCTACACGATGATTTTGGGCAGATTCTGACGAGCCTGAAGATCTATCTGCAGACGCTGCCGGGCCGGTCAGACCCCGGATCATTCAGCAAGCAGAAAGCGGACAGCCTCGCCCTGATCGACCAGGCTCTCGACCGGGTCCGCAACCTGTCGGCCGATCTGCACCCGACGGTGCTGGATGACCTGGGGCTGGCGGCCGCGCTGCGCTGGATGCTCGACCGCCAGGCCCAACAAGCCGGGTTCAAAACGCGGTTTGTCTCGCGCGGCATGGAGGAACGGCTTTCGCCGGAGATCGAAACGACCTGTTTTCGCATCGCGCAGGAAGCGTTGACGAACGTGGTCCGGCATGCCAAGGCGCGGAACGTCCGGGTGGAGCTCTCCCGGCGGAAGGACGGATTGCATCTCGTCGTTTCCGATGACGGCGTCGGCTTTGACCCGGAGGCGGCGCGCGCCGAGGCGATGCGGGGCAGGAGCCTCGGCCTGATCGGGATGGAGGAACGGGCCTCGCTGGTGAAGGGCCGGCTCGTCATTCGCTCGGCGCCCGGCAAGGGGACGGAGCTGCTCATCGAAATTCCGTTGCCGGAGGCCGCCCTCCGTCCCGCCGGCAGGGAGCGGTCGCTGCCCGTATGAGCCCCGTGCGCGTCCTGGTGGCGGATGATCATGAACTGGTCCGGGCCGGCTTCCGGTCCCTGCTGCAGGCCATCGACGGCGTGGAGGTGGTGGCCGAGGCGGACGACGGGCTGCGGGCGATCGAGCTGGTCCGGACACACCGGCCGAATCTCGTCCTGATGGACATCGCCATGAGCGGCTTGAACGGTCTCGAGGCGGCCTCGCGCATCGTGAAGGAATTTCCGCAGGTGCGCGTCATCATCCTGTCGATGCACAAATCGGAGGAATACGTGCTCCAGGCGCTGCGCAACGGCGCGTCGGGCTATCTGTTGAAAGACGCCTCCCCCTCCGAGCTCGAACTGGCCATCCGAACCGTGATCCGCGGCGACACCTATCTGACCCCCGTTATCTCCCGGCAGGTGATCGAAGGGTACCTGCGGCGTCTCGACCCGGAAAAATCACCGTCGGATCTTCTGACGCCGCGCCAGCGCGAAATCCTTCAACTGATCGCGGAGGGGCTGACCACCAAGGCGATCGCCGACCGGTTGCACGTGAGCGTCAAAACGGTCGAGACCCACCGCAGCCAGCTCATGGAGCGGTTGAAGATCCACGATGTGCCGGGTCTGGTCCGGTACGCCATCCGCACCGGCCTGATCCAGGCCCAGTAACCCGGGAACCCGCCGGCGGCGGCTTCCTCCCCCCTCTCAGGTATTTCCCCCGCCCTTCTCAGGCCCGCCCCGATGGTCAGCGGCCTGATTTCCCGGTACGCTGGAGCGGCAGTGGTGAAAATCCGTCGGTGACCCGACGATGATCTGACGGAAGTCGACAGGAACAGTTCGAGAAGCAGAGGCCGAGAGGGTCATGCCGGCGCCCGTGAAAATTCTGTTGGTGGACGATCATGCGGATTTTATGGAAACGCTCGCCTATTATCTGGCCAAATTTCCGCAGGTCAGGGTGACGGCAAAAGCCGGCTCCGGCGAGGAGGCGCTCAAGCGGGTTCAGGCCAGGCCGCCCGATCTCGTCCTGCTGGATTTGATGATGCCGGGGATGAACGGGTTTGACGCGGCGCGCCGGATCAAGGCCCTGCCGAAGCCTCCCCGCGTGATCATTCTCACATTGTTCAACAATGCCGAATACCGCGCCAAGGCCGATGAGGCGGGCGCGGACGGCTTTCTGGGAAAGTCCGAAATCACCGCCAAGCTGTTTCCCCTGATCCACGCGCTGTTTCCGGAGCGGACAGTTTCCTGACCAGCGGCGCCGCATGCGTGACGGTGGCCGTCGTTTTGCGCTGTTCCGGGGTGTCATTCGGGGAAAACCCGGACGGGGAGGGTACGTGGAATCGCGATTGCCGTCCCGGTCAAGGCCGCCTCGTCCAGCATATTTGACAAACGCAACTGAGTTGCATATACTGCCCGCGTCATGGATGCACACGCCGATCTCCTCCAGCGGGTCAAGGACAAGGGCGGCCGGCTGACCCCGCTCAGGAAGGCGATGCTCGGCGAGCTGGCCACGTCGGATCATCTGCTCTCTGTCAATGAGATGATGAAACGGCTCAAGGGGAAGGGGCTGGCGCCGCACAAAACCTCCGTCTACCGTGAAATCGATTTTTTCATCGGGCAGGGATTGGTCAGACGGATTACGCTGGGCGAGAGGGAAGACCGGTTCGAACCGGCCGGCACGCCGCATCATCATCATGCCGTCTGTGACGGCTGCGGGGAAATCAAACATGTCGACCTCGAGGCACACATCATTAAAATGGAGCGGCAACTGATCCGGCAGCACTTTCAAGTCAACTCCCACTTGGTGGAGTTTTTCGGTTTGTGCGGAAATTGCCAATGAAGACGACCGGTCGTTCGCTTGTCACGATGGGGTTGGCGCTCTATCTGCTCTGTTTTTCCGCCTTCGCCCTCTATCACGTCTACGCTGAGAATGAACTGACCGACTCGCACGGCTGCCAGATCGGCGACTGGGTGCAGCACGCCCAGGTGATGGTCTTCATCGTGGTCTTTGTGTCCACGGCCTTGGCCCCCATTCTTCTTTCTCTTCCCAGGTTCACGTTCTTCTACCACCGGCCCTTCCAGTCCACGGCCTCGTTGCGGGGGCCCCCCTCGCTGTTCGCTCTCCTGTAACTCGTTTTCCCATTTTTTATCACATGAAGCACGAGGTGGGGTGTGGTGTCATGACACCTCGCTGTAGAGGAGTCTCCCATGCGGGTTATCTTCCTGATACTACTGTTCTCCCTGGCTGTTGGATTAACCAGTTCGGTCAGGGCACAAGAACCTGATGTCGCTCTGCCACCACAGGTGGAGAAGCCCACTCCGGAGGGGAAGAACCCTCAGCAAGCGGCAGGTGATCAACAGCCGCTTGGCGAGCCGGTGCCCGCAGGGCAGGTGCAAGGCGTGGTGCACGATGCGTTCGGAAGACCGCTGGCCGGCGTGCCGTTACGTGTGCAGTCTGCGGAGGGGCAGGTTGTTGGCAAGACGCGCAGCCAGGAAGACGGCCGGTTTGCCGTCACGGGCCTGGCGCCCGGCACCTATGCCGTCATCGCCGAACCAGCCGACTTCCAACCCGGCACGGTCATCGTGACCTTGGCGGCTGACGCGGGAGTGAGCACGACCCTGACGCTGGCGGCCAACAAGGCGGAGGAGCTCAAAGTGGTCGCAGAACGGTTGAACCGCGCCCGGAACGGGCTGTTACCGGAAACGGGGAGCAGTATCTATCGATTCGATCAGCAGGACATTACGGCCCTTCCCCAAGGGGTGCAAACCCCGGTCAACCAAGTCTTGCTCCAGGCCCCCGGCGTGGCGCAGGACTCGTATGGTCAAGTCCACGTGCGCGGCGAGCACGCCAACCTCCAGTACCGCCTTAACGGCGTTCTTCTGCCCGAAGGGATCACCGGCTTCGGCCAAGTGCTGGACACCCGCTTTGTCGACCGCGCCAACTTCCTGACCGGCGCG
>Ga0335085_10016415_pt1 | contig 10701 bp, 9 predicted proteins | sample Lox_Sample_45_FD_206712 | JGI IMG/M metagenome (GOLD analysis project Ga0335085, IMG submission 206712) | Soil microbial communities from Loxahatchee National Wildlife Refuge, Florida, United States - Lox_Sample_4.5 | ecosystem: Environmental > Terrestrial > Soil > Wetlands | place: USA: Florida... | reverse complement strand
GTCAATCAGAACGTCACCATGTTCCCCGTGGACGTGAACATCTACAACCCAGGCCACCTGCTGAAGCCAGGGATGAACACCGAGGTGGAGATCCACGTCGGCAACCGCCCCGGCGTGCTCGCGATCCCCAACTCTTCGCTGCGCACCCAGAAGGACGTGGCCTCGGCGGCCACCGTGCTGGGACTCGATCCGCAGGCGGTGCAGCTGCAGCTGGCCCAGACGACGCAGCACGCCGAGTCCGGCCGGGCGTCGATGGGCGGCGCCGCACCGGCGACGGGTGACGGCAAGGGAGCGAAGGCCGGCGCCAAAGGCCCCGTCCAGGACACGCTGACGACCCCCGACGGGCGCCGCATTCCCCTCCCCCCCGGCGTGTCCGCCCAGTTGGTGCAAACCGCCTTCCAGAAGCGGATGAACGGGCAGACATTGTCGGCGGAGGAGCAGAACGCCCTGAGCGCCATGCGCAAGATGTTCCAGAACGGCGGGGGCGGCGGGTTCGGAGGCCGGAGCGGCAACCGCGCCGGGATGCGGCAACCGGGAACCGGCGCCAACCAGACTTACATCGTGTTCACGGTGAAGAACGGCAAGATCGTCCCGGTTCAGATCCGCACCGGGCTCACCGACCTCGATTACGTCGAGGTCGAGAATGGACTGTCCCTTGGGGACACGGTCCTGGTGCTCCCCAGCGCTTCACTGGTCCAGGCGCAGGAGCAGTTCAAGCAGCGGTTCCAGAACTTCACCGGGGGCGGCCTCCCCGGCCTGCGGCAGCAGAGCTCGGGCGGCGGCGGGCGGTAACATGCTGCTCGACGAAATCATCAAGGTCGCCCTCCAGGCGATCCGGGCCAACAAACTACGGTCGCTGCTCACGGCGCTCGGCATCATTATCGGCGTCGGGGCGGTCATTACCATGCTGGCTCTCGGCACGGGCGCGCGACGCTCGATCGAGGAGCGCATCCAGTCGCTCGGGCCGACCCTCCTGACTCTGTTTCCCGGGCAGAGCTTCCGTGGCGGGATCGCGTTCAACCAGCGGGTCAGTCTCACCATGGACGACGATACCGCCCTCGTGAACCACCGTCATTACATCATGGAGGTCGTGCCGGAGCTCGCGACCAACCTCCAGGTGCAGTTCGGCGACAAGAACATCAACACGACCATCACCGGAACCACCTCGAACTATGTGGGGGTGCACAACTATCACGTCGTCGCGGGCCGCAATTTCACCGACGGCGAGGACGACGCCCGGCGTCGCTACGCCGTGCTCGGCGGGTCCGTCCCCGACATGCTCGAGGCCAACCCCGCCGCCATGATCGGACAGACCCTGCAGATCCGCGGGATTCCGTTCGAGATTATCGGTGTGCTCGACCAGAAGGGGTCTCAGGGGTTCTCCAATCCCGACGAGCAGATCCTGATCCCGCTGCAGACGGCCCGCTTCCGCATCCTCGGCACCGACCGACTGCGCACGATCACGATCGAGGCGCAGGACATCAACAGCATGACGCTCGCGATGATCGAGGCGGAGGGCGTGCTGCGTCGCCAGCACAAGATCCGTGTCGGCGCCGACAACGATTTCCAGATCCGCAATCAGTCGGACATCCTGTCGACGTTCCAGCAGACGACGCAGACGTTCGGCTTCCTGCTTGCCGGGATCGCGGCGGTCTCGCTGCTCGTCGGCGGCATCGGCATCATGAACATCATGCTGGTGTCGGTCACCGAGCGCACCCGCGAGATCGGGGTACGCAAGGCGCTCGGAGCCACCAGGGGCAATATCCTGCTGCAATTCCTGGTGGAAGCGCTGGTCCTCTGCCTCGCGGGCGGCACCCTCGGGGTGCTGCTCGGTACCGCCGGCGCCCTCGTACTCTCCAAGGCCGCGCAGTGGAACACCAGTATCTCGCCCTTCTCCGTCTTCCTGGCGTTCGTCTTCAGCGCCGCCGTAGGGCTGTTCTTCGGCATCTGGCCCGCCCGGCGGGCCGCCAGCCTCGATCCGATCGACGCGCTGCGGTACGAATAGCCGGGAAACGCACTACGGGTAACGGGAAACGAGGGTTCGCTTCGTAACCTCGTTTCCCGTTTTTTCGTTTCCCGTTTATCGTTCCCCCCATGCTGCCGTTGCTTTTCCAGCTGGCCGCCACCACACCCGCCCCGAGCCCCGCTCCCCCCCGGCCCGTCTACAGCGGCTGGGCCCGGGCGGTGCACGTCACCACCCCCCGGATCGAGGGCGCGACCGTGCACATCGACGGCGAGCTGGACGAGCCGGCCTGGGCCCAGGCCGCGGTCCTCACCGGGTTCTCCCAGTACGTCCCGGTGGACGGGCGACCCGCCGAGGATTCCACCGAAGTGCTCGTTTGGTACGGTCCCGACGCGATCTATTTCGGGATCCGGGCGTTCGAGCGGCACGAAGGCGGCGTCCGCGCCACCCTCGCCCAGCGCGACAACATCGACAACGACGACAACGTCCAGATCCTGCTCGACACCTACAACGATCACCGCCGGGCGCTGCTGTTTGCCGTCAATCCGTTCGGCGTGCAGGAAGACGGGGTGCGCACGGAAGGCCAGGACGCCTCAGCGGGCGGGATGAGCGCCGGGGGACGCTTCGACGGCGTCACGGACGTGAATCCGGATTACGTCTACGAGTCGAAGGGGCACCTGACCCCATGGGGCTATCAGGTGGAAGTGCGGATTCCCTTCAAGAGCCTGCGCTACCAGAGCACCGACCCGCAGACCTGGGCGCTGCAGATCATCCGCAACATCCAGCATTCCGGGTACGAGGACACCTGGACCCCGACGGTGCGGGCCAACGCCAGCTTCCTGATTCAGGCCGGCCAGCTCGAAGGCCTGTCCCGGCTGCACCAGGGTCTGGTGATGGATGTCACCCCGGAGTTCACGACCCAGGTTCCGGGGGACTCGACCGCGCACGGCTGGGGCTACACCGCGACCCCCGAGCTCGGAGGCACGCTGCGCTGGGGGATCACCCAGAACCTGAGCCTCAACGCCACGGCGAACCCCGACTTCTCGCAGGTCGAGGCCGACGTCGGCCAGGTCACCGTGAACCAGCGGTTCGCCCTCTTCTATCCCGAGAAGCGACCGTTTTTCCTCGACGGGCTCGAGAACTTCAACACCCCGAACCGACTCATATACACGCGCCAGATCAGCCAGCCCGACGCGGCCGCCAAGCTCGTGGGGAAGATCGGGAACACCAACGTGGCCTACATCGGCGCCGTGGATCAGCCGCTGCCGGCGCAGGGGCTCCCGACCGACAGCCTCAATCCCATCTTCAGCATGCTCCGCCTGCGCAACGACATCGGCGCGAGCTCCACGGTCGGGTTGCTGCTCACCGACTGGCTCGCCGGGAGCTTCTACAACCACGTCGCCGGCGTCGATTCCCGCGTGATCTGGAAGAAAATCTGGTTCTCCTCAGTGCAGATCGCCGGGGCGTGGACCCGCGACGCGAGCGGCACGCCGCGGTTCGGCCCCCTCTGGGACGTGACGCTGTTCGACCGCACCGGACGCTCCTACGGCAACCACGCCGAAGTGAGCGGCATCGGCCCCGACTTCACCACCGCGAGCGGCTTCGTCCCCCGGACCAACGTCGTCACCGGGAATCTCTTCAACCGGCGGTCGTGGTACGGGGCGCCGGGCGCCACGATCGAGCAGTTCCAGACCTACGTGATGATCAGCGAAGCGTGGCACTACACCGATCTCTTCGCGCCGTCGTTCCACCTGACGGGCGGCCTCGAAGGCAACCTGAGCGACCAGCTGTTCATGACGCTGCGGGGGGGGTGGCAGCTCTCCGGTAAGTTTGGAGTGGCGCACCAGCGCTTCGACGCCAGCGCCTACTCCGGCTACGCCGTCGATCGCGGCGTCGACACGGTGTCGTTCGGCGTGCCGAACGGCCTCTACGGGTTGTGGTCGGGGAGCGCCGGGGTGACGTCGCCCGCCCGGGCGCTGCAGGTCGGCTTGAGCGCGGCCTACGGCGCCGTGCCAGTGTTCGACGAAGGGAGCAAAGGCCATGAGACCGACGTCAATCTCACGGTCACCTGGCGGCCCACCGTCAGCCTGCGGTTCGAGGGCCTGTGGACCCACGCGCGGATCACCCGCGCGAGCGACGGGAGCCGGTTTTCGGTGGCGAACATCCCCCGGCTCAAGGTGGAATACCAGCTCTCGCGCGCGGTGTTCGTGCGGTACGTGGGGCAGTACGTCGCCCAGGAGCGCGACGCCCTTCAGGACCCGGCGACCGGCTTCCCGGTCCTGGCCCCCGACAGCACCGGGACTCTCGTCCCGCTAACGGCCAGCATCAGCAACACGTTCCGGAACGACGTGCTGTTCTCCTACAACCCCATCCCCGGCACCGTGGTGTACCTGGGCTACGGGGCGTCCCTCGCCGAACCGACCGCGTTCCAGTTCAATCAGATGTCCCGGACGCAGGACGGGTTCTTCCTGAAAGTGAGCTACCTTTTCCGGCTGTGAGCCGGCCCGCCATCATTTTCCATCCGTGACCGCACTCCCCAACGCCTCGCCGGAGGCGCTGCGCCAGCTCGCCGACGAGCGCCTCGCCAAGCAGCGCCAGTACGTGCTCGCCAACACCCAGGCGCGGTGGCGGCTGATCACCGTGGGTACGCTGCTCGTCGCGGGGGTGCGGCTGCTGCACATCGTGCCGATCTCGTGGTGGTTCATCACCGCCTTCGCGGTCGTCTCGATCGGGGTCAACTTCGCGATGATGCGGATGGTGCTCATCACCGAGTTCCGGTCCTGGTATCCGCTGCTCACCCTGCCCATCGGGGCCGCGATGATCTCGGCCGTGCTGTACGGGCTCGGGCCCACCGGGCACCTCCTCTACGCCGCCTACCTCATCGCCCCGCTGCAGGTCGCCTTCTATCTCGGGCGCCGCCTCGGGTGGGCCGCCCTGGCGATGAACCTCGCCGGGTTCGCGATCGTCACCTTGCTTCGGGGGGCCGACGGGGGATGGACGTGGAGCGTGTACCTCCAGGAAGCCCTGGTCCTCGTGTTCGTGACGGTGGCGCTCGTGCCCCTGGTCGAAGGGATCGTCCGGCGGCTGCGCCGGGCGCGCCGCATCCTCGCCGAGATCGAGGCGGGCGCGCTCACGCGCAAGCTCGCCGATCCCGAGCTGGACGAACTGGGCTACCTGGGGGTCAGCGTGGACCGGGTCACCGAAGGCATCGCCGCCGTCGTGCGCGAGGTGCAGCACCAGAGCGCATCGCTCACCGCCATGGCGCAGCAGCTCGCCGCTTCGGCCCAGGAGCTGCAGGCGGCCGCCCAGGAAGTCGCGGCCACCTCCCAGCATCTGGCCGACGGCACGGAACGGCATCGCGCGATTCTCACCGAGAGCCGCGAAGGCGGCGAAGCCGCCGCCCGGCAGGCTGAAACGTTGCGCGCCGAGGCCGAGGAAGCCGACCGCCGGGCCGAAGCCGCGGCGCGTCAGGCCCGGTCCCATGGCGACCAGATCTCCCGCTCCGGCGCCCTGCTCGACACCCTCGTCGCGCACATCGACCTCGCCGCCGGCGCCGCCGCCACGCTTGAGCAGGGCTCGCGCGAGGTCGCCAAACTCGTCGACGCGATCGCCCGCATCGCGAGCCAGACCGACCTCCTGGCGCTGAACGCCGCGATCGAAGCGGCCCGCGCGGGCGGCCACGGGCTCGGGTTCCGCGTCGTCGCCGGCGAGGTGAAGAAGCTGGCGGACCAGACGGGGAAGGCCGCGGACCTGGTTCACGAGAAGGTTCGTCACACCGAGGAACAAGTGGAGAACGTCGTCGGGGCGCTGCGGGAGGGGCGGGAGAGCGCACGGAGCGTCGGGATCGTCTCGTCCGCCATGACCCGAGGGCTCGAAGCCATCCTCGCCGACCTCGGCACGTCGGCGGAATACATGACCCGGTTCGCCAAGGTGAGCGAGGCACAGAGCGCGGAGCTGCGCGAGCTCGTGACGCGCCTGGGGTCGCTCGGCGATCTGGCCGATGCGGCGGTCCAGGGGGCCCAGCAGACCTCCGCCGCCACCCAGGAGCAGATGGCCTCGTTGGGCGAGCTCTCCACGACGTCGCAGCGACTCGCCGAAGCGGCCGCCCGTCTCGCCGAGACCGTCAGCCGGTTCGTCACGGGCTCAGCGGCTGCGCCTCAGCTTCCCGCGGAGCATCTCCCGCGCCGGACCTAGACCGACCCGCGCTTCTCCACGCGCCGACGGAGGCGGCGAGCCGCGGCGTTGGCCTTGACGCGGATCTCTTCCAGGTCGGCGGACCTCAACCGCCCCCCGTCCACCACGAGCCGACCCTCCACCACCACGTGCCGGACGTCCGCGGCGCGCGCGCTGTAGACGAGGCGCGACGCCAGATCCGCCCCCTCCGGCTGGGCATGCGGACCGCTCAAGTCGACGACCACGAGGTCGGCGCGCTTGCCCGGCTCGATCGAGCCGATCTCGTCGGCCAATCCCATGGCCCGAGCGCCGCCCAGCGTCGCGAGCTCCAGGACCCGGGCCGCGGGGAGGGCGTCGGGCCCGAGCCGCGGCTTCTGCACCAGCGCCGCGAGCCGCATCTCCTCGAACGCGTCGAGCCGGTTGTTGCAGGCGGCGCCGTCCGAGCCGAGGGCGACGCGGCACCCGGCGGCGAGCATTTCGGGAACCGGAGCCGTACCGCTGCCCAGCTTCAGGTTGCTGCTCGGACAATGGACGACGTTCGTACCCTGGCGGGCCAGACGGTCGATGCCATCACGATCGACCCAGACGCAATGCGCGAGCGCCGCCCGCGGCCCGGCAATCCCGATGGAATCGAGATAGTCGAGCTCGGGGAGCCCCGTCTCCCGCCGCACCGTTTCCATCTCGAGCGGGGTTTCGGCGGCGTGGGTGTGGATCACCGCGCCGGCGCGCTCGGCCTGGTCGCTCACAGCGCGCAGCAGGGGACCCGAGCACGCCGGGGCGAACCGCGGGGCGAAGCAGTAGCGCAGGCGGCCTCCCGCCGCGCCGTGCCACCGGGCGCACAGATCCACCGCTTCCTGGAGGGCCCGATCGGTGGGCTCGCGCAACTCCGGGATCACGGACGCCGCATCCATGAGGCACTTCCCCGCCGTCGCCCGCAGGCCGATCTTCTCCAGGGCGGTGAATGCCACCTCCGTGTGGCGGACCGTCTCCATGTCGAGGATCGCGGTCGTGCCGCCGAGCAGCAGCTCCGCACCGCCGAGCATCGCCGACCAGTAGACGGTGTCCGGAGTGTGCGCCGCCTCGAGCGGCAGCACCCGGCGTCGCAGCCAGGCTTCGAGGGGCAGATCGTCGGCCAGGCCGCGGAACAAGGTCTGGCAGAGATGCACGTGCGCCTGGACCAGGCCGGGCAGCACCACCAGCCCGCGACAGTCCAGGACCCGCGGGCCCGGCCGCGCCGCGGCGCGGCGGCGCTCGCCCGAACCCGGCCGGAGCGCTACGATTCGACCCTGCTCGACCAGGACATCGGCCTCGAGCACCCGGCGCCGGGGGTCCATGGTGACGACGCGGCCGCCGGCGAGTAGGAGGGACGGAGAGCGCACGGCGGCGCGACTAGGTGGTGACGTGCGGCGTCGTCGCGGTCGAGTCTTCGGTGAGATCGAAATACACGTTGATCTCATCCAGCAGCTCGTCGTCGGAGTAGATCCCGGTGAGGATCCGCTCCGGACCGCCCGGATCCACAAGCAGATAGCCGTAGGGGTAATCGAGTCCGGACAGGAGAATCGCGCGGCGGGAGTGGTTGGGCAGCGCCACGTAGACGGTGTCGGCCCGGGTCGGGACGAGCCGGATATGATTCGCGGCGAGGGTCGGCGCCACGAGACCGGTGTAGTAGCCGAGGTCGTCCACCGCCGACGCGGCGTCCTCCCGCGGCAGCGTGTCGGCGCCGGCCGGGAGCCAGAAGACGAGCACGCTCGGCGCGTCGATCACGGGAGGCGCGCGGAGGGCACTGTCGGCGGCGTCATGGCGCGGCCGGAACAGGGGTGCCAGCGTGGTCGTGTCGCGTGAATGCGGCTTTTTTGCCACCGGCCGCGGATGGCATCCGAGGAGGAGCAGCATGACGACGATGAGCGGGCGCTTCACGTTCGGGAATATACGTTGCCCTTGACGGCGCGACCGGCCGCGCGGCGGCATCACTGGATCGTGCGGCTCACGCACTGGCTGACGGTGCTCGTGCTCGCCGGGATGATCGCGAGCGGGCTGCAGATCTACGGCGCCTACGCCCGCTTCGGCGACCGGGGGGACGCGGCCTACGTCAACGCGTTCGAGGGCGCGTCCTTCCCGCACTGGGCGCGACTCGGGGGTTGGCTCGCCGGCGGGCTCAACTGGCACTTCGCCCTGATGTGGGTGCTGCTGCTCGTCGGGCTCGTCTATACGACGTACCTGGTGGCGAGCGGAGAGTGGCGCGCGCTGCTGTTCCGCCCACGGGACATCCCGGGCGCCGTCGCCATGATGCGGTACTATCTGCGGCTGCGCCGCGATCACCCGCCGCAGGGCAAGCACAACCCGCTGCAGAAGCTCGCCTACTCGACCATCGTCGTCCTCGGCGGGCTGGCCCTCCTTTCGGGACTCGCGATCTACAAGCCGCTGCAGTTCGCCTGGCTTACCGCGCTGTTCGGGGGATTCCAGCTCGCGCGCTACTGGCACTTCTGGATCGTCTGGATCTTCGTGGGCTTCACCCTGACCCACGTGGCGCTCGTGTTCCTCGTCGACCCGGCCTCGCTCCGGGCGATGCTCACCGGGTGGTACCGCGGGAGGTTTCCGAGCCATGACTGACGCGGACTGTCGGAGCGGCGGACCCGGTCGTCAGGGCGGTCACGGCGGTCTGGAGAGGCGAGCGTTCCTGCGGCTTGGCCTCGCCGGGGGTACCGCGTCGCTCGTGGCCGCGTGCGGGTGGGATGGGGGAAACGCGATCCGCCCGAAGCTCCTCTCGATCAGCCGCCTCAACGACTGGGTCGGGGAGCATGTCCTGTACTCGCCGATGCGGCTCGCCCCGACCTACGACGTGTCGCAACGCGCGCGGAGCCTGCCGAGTTATTTCATTTCCGACTCGACCCCGATGCTCAAGGACCCGGCGGCGTGGCGCCTCCAAGTGAACGGTCTCGTGCGCCAGCCACTCTCGTTGTCGCTGGACGACCTCTTGCGGCTCCCCCGGACGAGCTACACCGTGCTGCATCATTGTGTGGAGGGGTGGTCGGCGGTGGCCTCGTGGGCAGGCGTCCCGATCGCGGCGATCGTGGAGCGCTGCCAGCCGCGTCCCGAAGCGCGCTACATCAATTTCGTGTCGTTCGACGCCGACTACTCGAACGGCTGGGACCTGGCCAGCGCGATGCATCCACAGACGATCCTCGCCTACGCCATGAACGACCAGCCTCTCCCCCCGGCGCACGGGGCGCCGCTGCGGCTCTACTCTCCGACCAAGCTCGGGTACAAGCTGACCAAGTATCTCGTGTCGATGACGTTCACCGCTGACCGGCCGGGGGGATACTGGGAGGACCAGGGATACCCCTGGTTCGGGGGGATCTGAGCCCGCGCGGTCACTCCCACGCGCCGGGGTGCTTGCCTTTGCGCCGGTAGGCCTTCCTGCTGCGATGCACCTTGTGGGAGGGGACGTTCAGCCGCTCCTTCACGGGTGCCTTGGGATTCGGGACCCGCACCGCGTGGCGCTTCCGGGACCGCCCGCCCCCGCTCATCCCGCGACGCGCTGCCGGATCTGCTTCGTGTGATGCCGCGCGTGCAGCACGTGAAAGGCGAGCCATTCCGGGAGGCAGAGGTCTCCCAGCCGGGGATGCTTCACGAACAGGTCCGTGGCCCGCGCCGGGAGCAGCAGGCGCTCAACTTCGCGGAACCGGGTGTGGGCGTCCCGGAAGTGGGTCTCCGCGGTGGCCCGGTCCACCGGCGCCGCCGGGGTGGTGCGGGATGGCGACTTGAACCCCGGCGGGAAGACGCCCACCTGGAGCAGCAGGAAGTACGCGGCGCGCTCGAACAGCGTGCGGGGCCGGCGCTGCATCGGGTCCCGGGCCCGCCGCTCCTCGAACCCGAGGGCGGACAGGTGTATGGAGAGCGACAGGTGCTCGACGATCTGAGCGGCGTTCCACTTCCCCGCCGGGGCGCGGTACCAGTCGGCGTCGGGCCGGCCCGCCAGGGGGCCGAGCACGAGATCCGGGAGATCGGCGAACCGGGTCATCGCCATGCGCCGTCCAGTTCGGTAATTTCCATGCGACCGCACATGCCCGGATTCTAGAGGTGAACGTGGTACGTCGCCACCCCGTGGCGGTGGCGCTCGGCCTCCTCGTCCTGATTACGGCATTCCTGTCCCTGCCGGCGCTCGTCGACGCCGTCACGGGGACCCCGCCCGGCGACGCGACGCTCGTCAAGCCGTTCTGGTACCTGGTCCTCGCGCCGCCGTCCGACATCATGGACGCGCTCACCTTTCTCTCGCTCGAGCGGGCCAAGGCGTTGCTCGGGACCTGGCTGGTGGTGCTCGCGCTGGCCGGAGTCCTCCAAGGCACGGGATGGCGCGACCGCGTCGTCCGCGCGATCGCGTACCCGCTCGCCCTCGTGGCCCTCGCGGCGGCGACGGTGCTGCTCCCAAGGCCGGTGCCCTCCCTCGTCTCGAGCGACCCCGACGGCACCGTCGTGGACTTCCACGCGCACACCGAAGCATCGCACGACGGGCGCCGTGGATGGACGCTGATGGATCTGGCCCGCTGGCACGCGCGGCAGGGCTT
>Ga0335085_10016414_pt1 | contig 10702 bp, 6 predicted proteins | sample Lox_Sample_45_FD_206712 | JGI IMG/M metagenome (GOLD analysis project Ga0335085, IMG submission 206712) | Soil microbial communities from Loxahatchee National Wildlife Refuge, Florida, United States - Lox_Sample_4.5 | ecosystem: Environmental > Terrestrial > Soil > Wetlands | place: USA: Florida... | reverse complement strand
CCGAAACCCATGCGCGTTGGGTCCATCTCGACTTTCATCGCATCGCGAGAATTCCACCAGTAATCGTTGGCGAAATTTGGCATGCTCGCCTTGGCCGCTTGCGCCGCTTTGGCGGCGTTATTTGCGGCGCGTTGTAACAGCATATCGACGCGAGCACGAGGGAAATCCGGCGTGAGCAACTCCGGCAGCGCTTTTTCGAATTGATCTTTCTTGGGTGCGGTGCCGTGCCAGTTGGCTTGGTTCTCCATGTAGGAGACGCCCTTACCTTTGATGGTGCGCGCCAGAATGACAGTGGGCCTTCCGGTCTCTGCGCGCGCGCGGGAAAACGCTTCCAGGAGTTGCGGCATGTCGTGGCCATCGGTTTCGATGACGTTCCAGCCGAAGGCCGCATACTTTTCCGAGAGCGGTTCCACTTCCATCACTTCTTTGACTGGGCCGTCGATCTGCAGACGGTTTACGTCCACGATGGCGCAGAGATTTCCCAGTTTGTAATGTCCGCCAGACATGGCCGCTTCCCAGACGCTGCCTTCCTGCTGCTCGCCATCACCCATGATTACGTAAACGCGATGATCGTCTCCGCGCAATTTTGCCGCGAGCGCACTGCCGACGGCCGCGCCGAGGCCTTGCCCGAGAGAGCCGCTGGATATTTCGATGCCGGGCACTTTCAACCAATTCGGATGGCCTTCGAATTTTTCGCCCAACTGCCGGAGGAGTACGACGTCGTCCAGAGGGAAGTATCCGGCGCGGCCGAGAGCGACGTACAGTGCGGGCGCTTTGTGGCCGGCCGACCAAAATACTCGATCGCGATGGGCCCAAGCGGGATTCGCAGGATCATGATTCAAGACGTTCAGGTACAACGTGGCGGCAATGTCCATTACAGACAGCGTGCCGCCAGGATGGCCGGAACCCGCGGCAAAAATGCTGACGATATTCATCGCACGCATTTCCGCAGCGGCGGCTTTTAATTGTTCGACGGTAAGCCGTGGACCACGAGCTTCCGGATTGGCTTTCATAGTGAAAGCTCCTTCGAAGCAAACACTGAGCCAGAAGACGCAGCGGTTGTGGGGATTCCCTCGGTCCGAGGCGGTGAATTCGCGACCGGGTCACCGAGCGCTTTGACCCATTCTCTCTGCCAGCTGCGTAACACCCGTTTCGTCAACAGGTTAAGCAAGAGCAAATGGCGAGAGCCGGAGGAATAACTCCGGCAGGACCCGGAATCGGCAGACAACTAGTGGTTAAGGAAGCAAGATACAGGCCAGAGCGGCTTTCATCTTATGATGTTAAGGACCTCAATGGGCGCAAGCGCGCCGTGAAGTGTCTGAGGAATGGCGCGTGGTGGATCAATTCGTATCCAGGGATTTTCTCGCGGCGCCGCCACACATCCAGAATCACTTCCACCACATATTCGATGTGACTTTGTGTATACACACGGCGCGGGATCGCCAGGCGCACTAGATCCATCGTGGCGTGTTCCCCAAACATGAGCGTGCCGATTTCCACGGAGCGAATTCCACCTTCGAGATACAGTTCCACGCCCAAAGCCACTCCCGGAAATTGCGAGACGGGAACGTGCGGAAGAAACGCGCGCGCGTCGATATAAATCGCGTGACCACCGGGCGGCTGGACGATGGGCACCCCTTCCTTGGCAATGTGATTGCCGAGGAATGCCGTGGAAGCAATTCGATAATGCAAATAATCCTCTTCCAGCGCTTCGTTCAGACCCACGGCGATAGCGTCGAGGTCGCGTCCTGCGAGGCCGCCATAGGTCGGGAAGCCCTCGGTAAGAATGAGCAAATCTTTTTCCTGTTGCGCGATGAGGTCGTCGTTCGTGCAGAGGAAGCCGCCGATGTTCGCGAGGCCATCTTTTTTGGCGGACATGGTGCAACCATCCGCGTACGAAAATATTTCGCGAGCGATTTCGCGGGGAGTCTTGCTGGAGTAACCGGGCTCGCGCAATTTAATGAAATAGGCATTTTCGGCGAAGCGGCAGGCATCGATGTATAGAGGAATGCCGTGCTGTTTGCAGATTTGCTTCACCTCGCGGATATTGGCGAGCGAAACGGGCTGACCACCGCCGGAATTGTTGGTGACCGTGAGCATGACCAACGGAATTTTTTTGGCGCCATGCCGTTCGATTAATTCCGTCAGCCGCGCGGTGTCCATGTTGCCTTTGAACGGATGAAGATGCGCGGGCTCCTTGGCCTCCGGAATAGGAATGTCTACGGCCTCGGCGCCGACAAATTCGCAGTTTGCGCGCGTGGTGTCAAAATGGGTGTTGTTGGGCACGATGTCGCCCTTTTTGCACATCACGTTGAAGAGGATACGTTCGGCGGCGCGGCCCTGATGCGTGGGGATAACGTGGCGAAAACCGAAAATGGATTGAACGGAGTTACGAAAACGAGTGAAGCTGGGTGAGCCCGCGTAGGATTCGTCGCCGCGCATCATGGCGGCCCACTGTTCAGTGGACATAGCGGAAGTGCCGGAATCGGTGAGCAGATCGATCAGGATGGCTTCCGAGGGAACCAGGAAGAGATTATAGCCGGCGTCTTCAATGAGCTTTTGCCGTTCGGCGCGCGTGGTATGGCGAATCGGCTCGACGCTTTTGATGCGAAACGGCTCAATGATCGTGCGAATGGACATGGCGTCCGTGGTCTCCCAGCCTCACACTATCATAGCTGCGTGTAGCGTTTGCGCGTCGAGGTGCAAATGGTATTAATCGTCGCCGGGTGCCGGTTCCGAAGCGGCGATGACGGGCTTTTCGTCTTGCTCTTCCGGAGTTTCCACCAGACCTCGTCTCACGAGTTCGCGGTAATACGCCGGGCGGGTGTGCCGGTAATGGTCGGCGGGAATTTTGCCATCGAGCCAGGCGGTATCCATGGGATACACGGAGGGATCGAAGATCACCAGGTAGAAGTGCCAGATAAGAATCGCAAAGGTAGCCAGCAGGGCTTCGTACCAGTGCACGGCGGTGGCAGCGTCGGTAATCCACTTGGGAAAGTGGCGCAGAGCGAAATTGTTGAACCATAACAGGAATCCGGACAAGGCCATGACCATGGTGCCCCAAATGAAAGCCCAATACTCCATTTTTTCGGCGTAATTGAACTTGGAGAACTTGGGTTCCTGATTGCTGAGGCCCAGGTTGTAGCGGAGCACGTCGAGCATATCCGTGGCGTCTTTTATCTGCGGAATCATCGCGGAGATAAAGGAGCGGTCGCGCTTCTTTACGAGCAGATGCACAAAATGAAAGAGCGTCGCGGCGATCAGGACCACAGCGGCGGTACGGTGCAAACCGCCACGGACGCCGGTGCTGGATTCCCACATCAATAAAGGCTTGGCCCACCAGCTGTCCGGGAACTTCAGCGCGAAGCCGGTAAACACCAGCGTGGGAAAACTCGCCATGATGCCCCAGTGCGCGATGCGAAACCAGATGTTCATTCGCAAGGCGAGTTCGGTGCTTTCGTGGCGCGGTTTGCGTCGAATCAACTTGCTCAACAGGTCCAGCAAATTGTGGAGCAGCATGAAACCCAGGGTGAAGGGGATGAGCGTCAGGTAGGTCCAGCGAATCCATTTCACTACCGGATGATTCGGTCCCACGCCGGTTTGCACGTGAATGGGGCCGATGGAGTAACGCGCCTCGTTCACACCGCTGTGGCATTGGCCGCAGGTCTTGTGCAAATTTGCGGTGTTTACCATCGAGCGCGGGTCGCTGGACTTGAAAATGTTATGCACCCCGTGGCAGGAGGCACAGTTCGCGGCAGTGAGTTTCCCGCCCTTCAATGCCAGGCCGTGGTAGCTTTCGGCATACGAGGGAACGCGATCCGCCGGCAAACCGTAAAGTTCCGCCATACGCGCGCTGGCGTGACAGCGCCCGCAAGTTTCCACGGAAACGTTAGCGGCATTGACGGGAGACGCGGGATTCTTCGGGTCGAGAATCAGGTGTTCGCCGTGGCAGTCGACGCACGCGGGAGCATCCTTCACGCCGGCTTTTACGGCTACACCGTGCACACTTTCGCTATAGGTTTTGGCAATTTCCGCGTGGCACTCGGCGCAGGTTTCCGAGACTTTCCAGTGATTTACGCGCGAGCGCTGGTCCTTCGCCGGGTAGATGTTGTGATTTCCGTGGCAGCTATTGCAATCCGCGGCCTTTTCGCTGCCTGCGGCAATGGCGCGGCCATGGACGCTTTGCTTGTAGGATTCGACCGGGTGCGCGACGGGAATCTGGTGGCGCGACAAAAATCCCGCGTCGCTGTGACACTTGGCGCAGGTGTCCGCAAGATTCTTGCGGGCTACCGTTGCATCTGGTTCGCTGGCGGCTTTCACTTCGTGAATGCTACCGTGACATGACGTACATTTTGGCGCATCGCGATCGCCGCGGGTGGCAGCCTGTCCGTGGATACTGGCGGTAAATTCCTTCACTTCATCGGCGTGGCATTCGGCGCATTTTCCGGGCGCAAGTGATTCGGTGGTGGTTAATTCGTGCACGCTACCGTGACACGTTGCGCAAGCTGATTCGCCGAGGAGGGCATGCGCACTGGTGGCAAAGTTCTTGGCTTCTTGATCGTGACAGGTGGCGCACTGCACTTTAGGGACTTTGGCCGGGTGAGGGAAATCTTTAATCGAAGTGTGGCAATCCTGACAGCCCAAAACGCCGTGCGCGCTGGCCGCATGCTTCACGGGATTAATGGAAATATTCTGGCCCTTGCCGGACTTCATTCCTGCGGCGCCGTGGCACGCGAGACAAGTTTCATCCTGTTTCAGGGGATGAGCGTTCTTAGGATTTGCAGTAGCGCGAGTGGGAGCGAGCACGCACGCCAGGGCGATCAGCAGGGAGCAAAGATACATGGTTTGCCCTTGCCTTAGCGCTCGGTTGGAGCTCATAAAGCACTACCTTCGGGCCGAGTTGGCCCAGGAATTTTTATCTACTGCAGTCCCAGATCCGTGAGGATCTTAGGCTTCTCCTCCTGCACCGCAAGTAGATTGTGGCAAGCGGTGCAATCATTGGAAATGGTTTGGCCATCGGCGCTGGTATGCGAGCCGTCGTGGCAGCGGAAGCAGCCAGGAAAATCGTTGTGACCAAGATTGTTGGGATGAACACCCCAGGTCACCTTCATATCGGGGAAAATATTGCGCAGGTAAATATCGGCCGTGGAGTCAGCGGCTTGCTCGACGAGGGCGCGCTTGGTGTTGTACACGTCAGGATAGCTGGTGCGGTAGAAAGTAGTAAGCCCTTCCACGATTTTGGCCTTGGCGGTATCGCGATCGGGATAATCAACCTTGAGCAGTTCCACGGCTTTTTTCCGGACGTAGGGCAGATCGGTGCTGATCAGGCCGCGAGACATCCGCAGGTCCACAGCGTTCTCCGGCAATTCGAAGGCATGCGTGGGGCGATTGTGGCAATCGATACAGTCCATCGCGCGCTTTTCGCCTTTTTCCAGCTGTTCTTTGGTGGCCTTGATGTCCGTGGAAACAAACTCGACGGTCTTGCCTTTGTCGTCGGTGTAATAAACCACGGGAATGACCTGGCGCTGTTCGTCGATCGAGATGTAGTGAATGCGCGAGCCCGCGTCCAGGTGGCGGCCGTGAATGCCCACTGAGCCTTGCCACGTGCGCCCTCCAACCTTAAGAAGCAGGGCCGTGGTCAGCGGAGTGTTCTTCTCATCGTCCTTGTAATTGGTTTTCACCAAGAACTTGTCTCCGGTGAAGCGCGCGGGCCAGTGGCACTGCTCGCAAGTCTCTCGCGCGGGGCGAAGATACTTCACTGGCGAAGGAATGGGGCGAGAATAGGTCTTAAAGGTGACCGCGAAAACCTGGCGCAAGCCAGACAGTTTCGACTTTACGAACCACCCTGCCCCGGGACCGATGTGGCACTCCACGCAATCCACGCGCGAATGCGGCGAGCCTTGATAGGCGCTGAACTCCGGAGCCATCACGGTGTGACACGTCTGGCCACAGAACGTGGTGGTGTCCATGTAGGAAACGCCCTGATAGGACGCAAATCCGAAAATCATAATGTTCAGGAATGTGGCAACGCCGATGAACATCAGGCCATTCCGTACCATCGGCGACTTCATGTCGATCGCGGGATAAATGGAAGGCAATTCACCGGCGGCCCGGAGCTTGCGGCGACGAAAGAATATCCCAATGGGCATGAGCAACAGGCCGAGGATAAAAACTCCGGGGAGCAGCAGGAAAATCAGAATGCCGACGTACGGGTGGGGAGGACCGGGCAGGAGGAAATCGTAGATCCAGAATGCGATCAAAGTGATGGCACTGCTGGTGGTCAATACCACGCCAATGAGGCTCAGCGCGTTCTGGCTCAAGTAGTAGAGCAGCCTGGCCCAGTCTTTCACGGTGTTTTGCGGACTCATCGCAGGAATGCCCTCGCCTTCTCGCTGGAACCTGGAACGCTGATTCGCGCGCTACACGAGCCCCGCCGAAGGATACGACGGGACCCGTGCGCGAACAGCAATGTTGTGAGCCCACGGTACAAGCCCACCGGCAAACTTACGGTTGCGGTTACTTCAATGTGCCCAGATAGGCGGCGAGCGACTTCACGTCATCCGGGGTGAGGCTCTTCGCGGCGGCGTGCTTGGGCGAAGTCGAGATCTGTTTCTGGATTTCGTCCGCACTCTTGCCCTTGATCGGGGGCGCCTTCATTGCGGGCTTGCCTTCCGCTTCCTGGCCGTGGCAACCAGCGCACTTCGCCTTGTACGTCTTCTCACCGCTGGCCACATCCTGAGCGCGGACGAGGGAGCCGGCGAAACACAGAGCTGCTAGGATTGCGATCCCTGACAAAACCTTCTTCATCACTTCCTCCTTATTTGTTTTTCACGGCACGAAGCGCGTAGAAGCGTTCGCGCTTCGTGCCAGATATCGATGGCTGCGACTGTCCGCAGTTACTTCTTCAAAGAGCGAATGTACGACACCATGTCCTTGACCTGTTCGGGTGTCATGCTCTTGTACGGTGGCATTTTAGGAGGCTTGCCGTTGGTAATGATGCCGGCCAACTCGGCGTCGCTTTGCTTCTGAACGTCTGCGGAACTCAGGTCGCGAGTCTTCAAGGCTTCCTTGCCCTTGGCGTCGGCTCCATGACATCCGGCACACTTCGTTTTAAAGGTCGCCTCTGCCGCAGCCACATCGGCTTTGGCAGGCGAACTCAACAGGCAAACGCTCAGCAGTAAACCTCCAGCCAGTGCCATTGCTCCAACGTTCCATATCTTTTTTTCCATAGTGCTCTCCTCAATGATTTCAGCAGTTACCTGTCTCCAGGCTCCTGCCGCCCTTCAACCAAGTTGCCTTTCCGCAGTGCTCCCGGAAACTTTTGTGAATTGCCACGTCGCATACGCACTGCGAACCCCCAGCATACGCAAGAGCCCGCGAACGTTCCAGATACTTTCACGTAAGGAACGAAGGGCAACAAAACCCGGGGCAGACTTGGGGAGCGAGCCGTAGTTTCGATCTTTCGCGACATGGCTTGCAGGTTTCATCAACTTCCTTCACCGCCGGCGAGTTCAGAGGGTGCGGAGCGAGATTATTCGGGCGTGTTTCGTGCGTCTGACAACCGAGGACGGCGTGCGGCAAAGGAACAGGAACTTCGGAAGAAGTTGTCAGGGTAAGGGCACGAAAGGATGACTAATCGTTGCAATAACTGTGGAGAATGTCAACAAATTTGGGGAAGAATGTAGAGAAATTCATCGGCAAATCACGACTTTTTTGGTCCGAAATGTTGATTTGGTGGCGCGCTATTCCGTTGTCGCGAGGGTACGGGAACCGCGTAAAGCGCAGTTTGCTCTATCCTTGGTAATCGGGTCTAGCCTATAATTCCAGCGCATATACCGCCCGCCGAATCGACCTGTTGGTCCCGGCACATAAAGCATCGGAGGAGTCTTACGTATGAGAAAAGCATGGGTTTCGCTGGTCGCTACGGCGTTCCTGGGATTTACGGGTTCCAGTTTGTTAGCGGCTGACGATGTGAAAGAAGCAGATCGGGTACAGAATGCGGGCCAAGTGATGACCGAGATCCTGAACGTACCGGATGACATTCCGCAAGACATCTTGAATAAAGCATATTGTGTCGTGGTGCTGCCGTCGGTTCTGAAGGCAGCCTTTATCGTTGGCGCGAGCTATGGCCGTGGCGTGATGACCTGCCGAGGCGGGGCCAATTTTGAGGGGCCATGGGGCGCACCGACGATGATGGCTCTGGAGGGCGGAAGCGTAGGTTTCCAGATCGGCGGTGAAGCGACGGATTTTGTGCTTCTGCTGATGAGCGATCGCAGCGCCAAGGGAATTCTTACCAGCAAAGTAAAGCTCGGAGCAGATGCCTCTGCGGCGGCAGGTCCGAAAGGGCGCACAGCCTCCGCGGCGACGGACGCGACGATGCGCGCGGAGATTCTCAGCTACTCGCGAGCACGCGGAGCGTTTGCCGGGGTATCGTTGGAAGGTTCCACGCTGCGTCCGGACAACGATGCCAACAAGAAGCTATACGGCAAAGAAGTGAACGCGGAAGCGATTGTCTTAAAGCATGCAGTGGTCGCGCCACCGAGCGCAAAGCTGCTGTTGCACACGCTGGACCTGAAATCTCCGCATCGTAAGAAGTAATCGCGGTATCTTCAAAAAAACAAATCGAAACGAGAGCGGCGGCTGAAAAGTCGCCGTTCTTTTTTGTATGACGGATCTTTCGCAAGACAATTGCGCTACAAATCAGGAGACGTGATAGCCGTGGGAAGCTAAAGCCGGCGCCATAGGCAAGGCGTGCGAAGCAATTCCGGTGGCAGCGAGAATCGCATTGGCTATCGCCGGGGCGATGCCGAGGATTGGCGCTTCGCCTGCTCCCACGGAAGGTTGGTCCTTGCGATCGATCAAGAAAGCATCCATGGGCGGCACATCACGGAACCGCGGAACGCGATATTTGGAAAGGCGATTGTTGACGATGCGGCCATCTTGAAATTCGATGGCTTCGAACAGCGCGCCGCCGATGCCCATAATATTGGCGCCAATCAACTGGTTGCGCAGGCCGTCGGGATTCATGATGGCGCCGCAATCAAAGGCTGTGAGCACGCGTTCGATCTGGATATCGCGGGTTTGCGGATTCAAAGAAATTTCGACGAAGGTGGCCATGTAGCCGAGCTTTTCATAGCCACCGCCTACGCCAAAGCCATGGTTGGCGGTGCGCGGATTGTGCCAGCCAAACTGCTTGCCACCTTGTTCGAACACGGCGCGGAGACGTTCGTCCTTCAGATTCTTCAAGCGAAACTCGAGGGGATCCATCTTCAGGGACGCCGCGATTTCATCCATATGTACTTCGCGCGCAAAGTGATTCGCGGTGGCCGCCAGGGCGCGATACGAGCCTTGGCGAAGCGGCGAATCCACGGGATGAAACTGAATCCGCTGATTCGGTATTTCGTAGTACGTGCGAATGCCGGCACCGCCGGAATTGTAGTTGTGAAACTCCCAGGCGGTGAGTTTTCCGGCGGAATCGGTCGCGCTGCTGACCTCGATCAAGCCTGCCGGTCGAAAATAAGCCCAGGTGAATTCTTCTTCGCGGGTCCACAGGACCTTCACAGGCCGTTTCGCCGCCCGCGCTAACCGCGCAGCCTCGAGTGCGGCTTCTCCGGTGTGCTTTCCGCCGTAGCCGGAACCCATGTCGGGCATCAACACGCGCACCTTTTCTTCGGGCAAGTGGAACGCGGAGGCCAGTTCGCTGCGCACGCCAAAGGGACGTTGCGTGCCAGTCCAGACGGTGAGCTGATCGCCATTCCACTGCGCGAGGGCAGCGCGTGGCTCCAGCGGCGTATGCGCGATGTATTGAATCTGGAAAGTGGAGTTCAGTTTGTGGTCAGCCGAGGCGAAGGCTTTTTCTACGTCGCCGGATTCTTGGGCGGGTTCCCGCTCGTTCTGTGACTGATTTTTCTTGAAGTAATCGAAAAGTTCTTTGTTGGAGATCGGTGGCTGCTGCGATTTCCATTGGGCTTTGATGGAAGCAGCCGCTTGCTCAGCCGCCGCGGTATTCGGGGCCGCAACGGCGAGGAAATCGCCATCGCGTACAACCGTAACGTTGTCTAACTGTTCGACTGCGTGGGTGTCCGCGGAAATCAGCGTAGCGCCGAACGAGGGTGGCCGCACTACTTTGCCGTACAACATGCCGGGCAGAGTGCAGTCGGACGGATAGCGATGCTTTCCGGTGACAAAATCGCGACCGTTGACTTTCGGAACCGCCTGCCCCGCCACTTTCCATTGCGCTGCGGGTTTCAGTGGATCTTCCGCCGGAAGAACTTGCGTGATTTGCTGTCCTTTGACCAATTCAGAATAGCTGGCGGAATGATGGCCCTTGACCTCGAGAACTCTGCCATCTGCAGCGGTAAGATTTGCGGGATCGGCGTCCCATTGCTTTGCTGCCAGGGCAATCAGCGCATCACGCGCCGCGGCCGACACGCGGCGAAGTTGCAGGTTCATTACCGGAGTCGTGCGGCTGCCGAAGGTGCCCATGTCGAAGGGCACCAGTTGCGTGTCGCCCATAACCAGGCGGATCGACGCCAGCGGTACCGCGAGTTCTTCCGCAACAGCTTGTGAAAGCGAAGTGCGGATGTTCTGACCCACTTCCACTTTTCCGGTAAACACGGTAATTTCGCCGTTTTCCCCGATGTGCAGCCATGCATTGATTTCCCGAGGTAGGTCGTCTTCGCTGTTGCGTCGTGTTTTTCCA
>Ga0335085_10016413_pt1 | contig 10703 bp, 11 predicted proteins | sample Lox_Sample_45_FD_206712 | JGI IMG/M metagenome (GOLD analysis project Ga0335085, IMG submission 206712) | Soil microbial communities from Loxahatchee National Wildlife Refuge, Florida, United States - Lox_Sample_4.5 | ecosystem: Environmental > Terrestrial > Soil > Wetlands | place: USA... | reverse complement strand
GCCTGCAGCGGAGCAGCCTGATCGCCCTTCGGCGGCGGCAGCCTGTGCACAATCGCTTCCAGCACCTGATCCACTCCCTGCCCGGTCTTCGCGCTCACGGGAATGGCGTCCGTCGCGTCCAAACCCACAGCCTGCTCGATCGCCTCCTGCGTGCGTGTAATGTCGGCGGAGGGCAGGTCAATCTTGTTGATCACGGGGATGATCTCGAGTCCGTGATTAATTGCCAGGTACGCATTCGCCAGGGTCTGCGCTTCGACACCCTGGCTCGCATCCACCACCAGTAGCGCTCCTTCACACGAAGCCAGCGAGCGCGAGACTTCGTAGCTGAAGTCCACATGCCCCGGAGTGTCGATCAGGTTCAGTTGATAAACATTGCCATCGTGAGCCTTATACATCATGCGCACCGCGTGCGCCTTGATCGTGATGCCGCGCTCGCGCTCCAGGTCCATTGCGTCGAGAATCTGTGCCTGCATCTCGCGCAGGGCGACCGCGCCAGTCATCTCCAGAAGGCGGTCGCTCAACGTCGACTTTCCATGGTCGATGTGGGCGATAATGGCGAAATTGCGAAGGAAACGTGCGTCCATGAAGGTAGGCTGAAAAGGGGCAAAAGTGCGTATCCGCGCGCGATGCCTCCATGGCATAGCTTATCATCGCGTAAGGGTCTCAAATTCAGCGCTGCGGCTCTGCCTGCGACGAACGAGTGGCTCTTTTTGCATTGCTCATGAGGATTGTTTCGTACCGATTTGCGACGTGCATGGCTCTCGCGCTGCTGCTTGGTGGATGCACGCCCACCCAGAAGGCAACCTCGCCGCAAAGCGCAGTGCCGCAGATGACTGCGCCGGCCGCCCCTGCGCAATCGCAGCCCGCGCCGGTCGCTGCCCAAAACACGGAAAATACTGAACAGCAGCAACGCGTCCGCATTCTCATCGACCAGGTGGAAAAGGCTTACTCCAACGGGCAGACCGACTATCGCAAGGGCGATCTGCCCGCGGCAAAAGCTGAGTTCGATCGCGCCGTCGACCTGATGCTGACAAGCAACTTCGACATCAAGTCGACGCCTGAGCTGCAGGACGAGTTCGATCGCGTTGTCGACGCCGTCAACGCGCTCGAGATGGATGCGCTGAAACAGGGCAATGGTTTTGTCCCTAAGGTCGAACCCTCGCCCTCCGATGTCGCCAGTGAAGTGACCTTCGCCGTCGATCCCAACCTGGTGGCCCGGGCAAGAAATGATCTGGCCACAACCCACTCCGACCTGCCCCTCGTGGTCAACGATTATGTCGCCGCGTTCATTAACTTCTTCGCCAATACGCAGCGCGGCCACAACACGCTGCTTCACTCTTTCGAGCGCGCCGGCCGTTACAAAGCAATGATTCAGCGCGTCATGGCCGAAGAAGGCGTTCCCCAGGATTTGATTTACCTCGCGGTCGCCGAGTCGGGCTTTCAGCCCCGCGCCGTGAATCCGCGCTCCGGGGCCGGCGGTATGTGGCAGTTCATGCCGCATGGCCAATACGGCCTGACACGCAACGGGTTCATTGACGAACGGTTTGACCCGGAGAAGTCGACCCGCGCCTACGCCCGCTACATGAAATTTCTCTACGATCAACTAGGCGACTGGTATCTCGCGATGGCCGCCTACGACTGGGGCGCCGGCAATGTGCAGCGCGCCGTCGAGAAAACCGGCTATGCCGACTTCTGGGAGCTGTACAGGCGGAACAACCTGCCCGGCGAGACCAAGAACTACGTACCCGAGATCCTGGCCGCCATCATCATCGCCAACCATCCTAAGCAATATGGATTTGACGAGATCACCCTCGACCCGCCAGTCATCACCGACACTGTATCGATCAACTACTCTGTTGACCTGCGGCTCGTCTCCGATCTGATTGACACACCGGTTGACGAACTCGAGGCACTCAACCCCAGCCTGCTCCGCATGACAACCCCCGCCGACAATGAGTTTGACCTGCACCTGCCCGCGGGTACAGCTTTGGTGTACGAGCGCAAGATCGACGAGATTCCCGAGAGCAAGCGCGACTCCTGGCGCTACCACACCGTAGTTCCCGACGACACCCTGGCCTCTGTGGCGCGTACCTATCGTGTGTCTGAAGCGGAGCTCGCTGCGGCAAACCAGTTGCACGAGGGAGATAGCCTCGATGGCGTTGAAGCTCTCGTGGTGCCGGTTCCTCCGGCCGCTGCGCCAACGCGCGGCATGCTCTACATCGTTCGTCGCGGCGACACGCTGATCTCCATCGCCGACCGCTTCGGCGTGTCTCTGGTTCAGTTGCGCCGATGGAACCACCTCTCCGGCAACCGCGTTCCTCCCGGCCGCCGCCTGCACGTCGCCGAACCGGCGCGCGTGGTCCGCGCCCGCAGTTCCCGGCGCCACCATGCGCGCGGAGTGTCGGAGAGCCGCGGCGACCCGCCTTCGTCCTCGCACAAAAAGTCAGGCTCTGTTGCGGCCGCAAAGAAGTCTCACTCATCGAAGAGCGGCAACCCTTCCCGGAAGCCGGCCACAAAGAAGAAGCGGTCACGCCACCACACTTCGCACTGAACGCCTGCGCGGGGCTAACATCGGAGTGGCGTCCTGTCGTCTTTTGATAGCTTTTGCATCCAACGTATTGCTACAATAACGACGCACGCCGTGCATTGATACGTTGCGTTGCAAAGAAGGAAGACCCACAACGGGCAGCGGTTCGCCGCTGGAGGCAATCGGATGGAAGAAGTGTTCAGGATGTACGCGATGAGTGACGACAACCCTGATGCGGAGCCGCTCGGCCTCGACTCCGATCATGAAGACGATTTTGAAGAAGACGACGAAGTAGAAACCTCCAGTGTGCTTACCTCCTCAGACGATGATGAGGGAGTCGTGGAAGAGGCAGTCATCATAGTGGCCGAGGTGCCGAAACCGGCGCCAAAGGCTGCAAAGCCGGCGCCCAAAAAGCCCGCGGCAAAGAAGCCGGCGAAAAAGACCCCCAAGAAACCCGCTGCAAAGAAGGCGGCCGTGAAGAAGCCCGCCAAGAAGGCAGCCAAAAAGGTTGCGGCAAAGAAGGCCGCGAAGAAATCCGCCCCCAAAAAGAGTTCTGGCGCAAAGGGCGGCAAAGCCAAAGCGAAAAAGGCTGCGGCAAGCAAGCGCGCCACCAAATCCACAAAAAGAGGTAAAAAGTTGGCCGTTAAGAAAGCAGCAAAGAAGGCGCCCGCCAAGAAGGCAGCGAAGAAGAAAGCTCCTGCAAAGAAGGCGGCAAAGAAGGCAACGAAGAAGACTGCAAAGAAGAAGTAAGCAGTCAACCATAACCCAAGGCAAGCAAAAGAGCCCGCCATCGGCGGGCTTTTTTGCGTCTCCACTCAGCTCGATACGCCGCTGAGGATCTGTTTCAGATGCCACTGCTGATGCCGGACATAGTCCTCGATCAGGTAGCGCAATGTCACCGGCGGGTCGTCGCCGACCAGGCACAGAGTCTCGAGCCGCTCCGCGGGAATGCGATCGACGACGGCCATCAGGATGGCATGCTCGGTGCGCCACCATCCCAGCAGGGTCTCCCAGGTCTGCTCGTTGTAGCCATGAAGATCGACCCATTGGTCCTGCGCGTAAAACGGACCCCTGTACTCCCCGTCGATCGTCGCGCGCACAAACCGCTGGCGATTGTTGGCCGCCGAGTCGAGCAGGTGGCCGACAATCTGTTTGCGTGTCCAGCCACCCTCGCGCCAGGGAACGCCCGCCAGTTCGGCCGGGCAGGAGACGATCTTGCGATACACCTCTTCGAGGTCCGCGCGGAACTGTCGCGCCGGCGCTTCGGGCATAGTCGTATGTCCTGAAATGTGTGGGCTCCGCGGCTTGCGGAGCCCTTCGGTTTACTTCTTCAGATCAGCCAGGGCCGCCAGCACTTCTTCTGAGTGATGTGTGGGATCCACCTTGGTCCACACCTTCACGATCTTGCCGTGCGGATCGATGAGAAAGGTGTTGCGGTTGGCGATGGTCACCGCACCAAAGTGCCCCAGCGATCCATACTCATCCACCACCTTGTGCTCCGGGTCGGCCAGCAAATGGAAAGTCAGGCCATCTTTTGTGCAGAACTGCTTGTGGCTGTCGACCGTATCGACGCTCACGCCGAGGATCACCGCATTGTCGGCTTCAAACTTCGGCAGATCGCGCTGAAAGTTGTGCGCCTCGATCGTGCAGCCCTGGGTCATGTCCTTGGGATAGAAGTAGAGCACGACCCACTTGCCGCGAAAACTCTTCAGTGAGATCCTGGCGCCGGTCTGTGAAGGCAGGGTGAACGTCGGGGCAAGCGTGCCGGCGGAGGGCATGGACGCATCGGCTGCATGCGCAACGCCAATGCACAACGCAACTGCCAATGCCGCAGTCAAAACAGGAATGGCAAACCTTTTCACGAGAAACCTCCGGTTAAAAGACGGGGAACTGGCCCGAAAGACTCGATTCGCGGGCAATGGCCGGGCCTGCGCATCGCCGCATCCAGTATCAGCGCGGAACCGCCACAATGGCAATGCCGGCGTCATCGGCTCGCTGCAGCAGCGTCTCGCGATCAAACAGAAGCGTGCGCCCAGCCTCGACCGAGAGACACTTCGCCCCCGCCTGCAGCATGGTCTCGATCGTGCGGATACCGATGACGGGCACGTCGAAGCGCATGTCCTGATTGGGCTTGGCAACCTTGACCACAGTTAGATGACGCTCTAAGGTCGACGCTCCCTCTTCGAGCGTCTTCATGATCGCTCCGGCCCGCTCGATCGCCGCGTCGGTGCCTTCCATGGCTTCGACGGCGACACAAGCCTGCGCGGCCACAACCACCGTCTGGCCGATGTCGAAGCCGGCAACGGCCCGCGCCACACCCATGCCATACTCGATGTTCTTGCGCTCCTCCTCATCGGGAGCGCGCGCCGTCAGCACGCCTTCCTGCGCCAGCAGCGGCTCAAGAAAAGCCGTGGAACTGATCAGCTCGATGCCTTCGTCGCCCAGCACCTTGGCCACCGCGCCCAGCAGCATATCGGTGTTGCGCGTGCGCAGATTCAGCAGCAGCTTCGCGAGCCGCCAGTCCGGCCGGATGGAACTGAAGATCTGTTTGTGCTTCACCTGCCCCGCCATCACCGCCGCGGTCACGCCTTCTTTGTGGAAGACCTCAATGAGGCGGGAAAGCTCGCCGAGCGAGAGCCAGTGGACCGTGATCTTGTCGTCGGTTGCAGCACGGTGATTGATCTCCGGGTCAGTCTCTTCGCGGATAGCCGCAACCGTGACCGCAAAGCCCTGCGCCCGCGCCGCATCCAGCAGCAGAAAAGGAAAGCGCCCGTTCCCGGCAATGAGACCAAGCTTCATGGCTGGCGCCACTTCTGCTCGGCTAGAAATCCGCGCTCCGTCAATCTTTGCACAATCATCCTCAGTTGAACTTGTCGGCTTCTTCGAGCTTCTTCTGGGCTTCCTCTGGACGATTCATTTGGCGAAGCACCTGAGCATGGAACTGCAAATCACGAATGAATGGGCGCACATACTCCGCACGAAGACTCGGTGCTTCTTTCTCAACCCAGATTATTCCTTTTCGGCTGAAATCTTCAGCTACCGATAGGTCGCGATCAGCAGCGGGAAAATCCCCTAGATATCCTTCAATAGTTCCTATTGTCGAGTAAGCAGCGCTACTCCCCGAGTCGTCATCATGTCCAAGTTCAACAACCTGTACAGCCTTTTGCGCCCATGGCAACCCGTTTTTAAAGTCGCCGATATCCCCGTACGCTGTTGCCGCGTAAACAAACGCCGAACGTTTTGCGACGTAGTTGCCATCCATCGGTAACTTGTTAGCCAGTGTTGCGGCATCTTTACATGCCGAGACCGTCGCATCGTTGAATTGTCGCGACAAGATCCCTTTCTTACAAGCGCTGTCGGCAAGTTGGAACTCACTGCTGAGCTTGGCCCCAGCACCTTCTGGGGCATTTTCGCTGCGAACATGGACCGTTATGGAGTGGACGGGGGTCGCGGACTGCGCCCCTTGACCGACAGTAGTGCTACCTTTATCGCTCAGCAGGAAAATGATGGAATATTGCCCTGCTGCGATGACCGGAACCCCATCTTTTTCGAAGGGTCGAAACGACCATTGTTTCAGACAATCGACCGCGGCCTGTTGCAACATGGAAGGTCCGCTGACAACCTTCGTCGATTCAATCAATCCTTTGGTTCCTATGCGAAGGTCCAGAACTACCGTGCCTTGTATATCAGCGGCTTTGGCGATGGGCGGGTAGACAGGAAATACCTGACGATCGATGTGTTGCTGAATCATCTTTGCGTCCACCTGTACAACTTCCTGTGCGCAAGCTTGAACCAGCCCGCACGAGCAAAGAATAAGCAATAGCACAATTGCCTTGGTCATGAAGAGGCCCCTGTATCAGCGATTTCCATGCATATTGCACAGCTTCGTTTCGCAAAGTTACTAAAGACGACGGCTCCGCCCTACTTGATCACACCGCGTTGGCTGCGCTCAACGAAGGCCACCAGCGATGCCACGTCCTCGCCTTCCAGCTGTTTCATCTTTTCCAGCGCCTGCGTTGTATTCAGCTTCGACACCAGTAGCAGCCGGAAGGCCCGCTGTAGCGCCTTGATGCGCTCCGGGCTGAACCCCCGCCGCTCCAGTCCGATACTGTTCACCCCGTAAGCCTTGTTCTCGCGGCGCGACGACGTCTTCGAAAACGGCAGCACATCCTGCGTGACAATCGTGCCACCGCCGATGAAGGCGTACTTCCCCACCACGCAGAACTGATGTACCGGGCAGAATGCGCCCAACGTCACGTAGTCTTCGATGATGACGTGGCCCGCCAGCGTGGCCGCGTTGGCCAGGATGCAATGGCTGCCCACCTGGCTGTCGTGGCCAATGTGCGCGCACGTCATCAGCAGATTATTGGAGCCTACGCGGGTGATACCGCCTCCGCCCACCGTGCCACGGCTGATGGTGACATTCTCGCGAATGGTGTTGTCGTCGCCGATCTCAGTCTCCGTCGGTTCGCCTCTGTACTTCAGGTCCTGCGGGGCCACGCCAATCGACGTGAAGGGATAGATCACGTTCCGCGCGCCTGCACGCGTGCGGCCATCGACCACCACATGCGAAACCAGAACGCATTCTTCTCCCAAAACCACATGGGGCCCGACGGTGCAGAAAGGGCCGACGGTGCAGGAAGCAGGCACCACCGCGCCTTCCGCCACGATCGCGCTCGGATGAATGCTCACTCCGCCTCCGCCACAGGTTCGTCTCCGTGGGCATGGCGCTCGCGCGCGCGGGTCACCACCTGGCAGGTCAGCGTTGCTTCGCACGAAAGCTTGCCATCCACCATGGCCCTGCCCTGAATCCGGCCGGCGCGCGTGCGGAACGACAGAACATCCACTTCAATGCGGATCTGGTCGCCAGGTGTCACCGGCCTGCGAAACTTGGCGCGCTCGATGCCCGTAAATACAACCAGCTTCTCGTGGCGATCGGGTAGCTCGTGCATCATGATGATGCCGCCTGCCTGGGCCATGGCCTCCACCACCAGCACGCCGGGCATGATGGGATAGCCGGGAAAGTGTCCCTGGAAGAACGGCTCATTGATGGTCACATTCTTGATCGCGACAAGCCGCGTCTTGGGCTCGAACTCAACGATGCGATCGATCAGCAGAAACGGATAACGGTGAGGAAGAAAGTCCAGGATCTCCTGGATGTCGAACGTCATTCTCTGGCTCCAGACAGCGTGCGGACATGCGTGTTCGCGCTCGACAGCGATTATATCGAAGCGTGTCTGGGCTTCACGGCTGCAGCAACGAACTCTGCGACCCAGGTCCGCCGGCCACCGGTCTACTTTTTCTTGATCTTGTGCGCGGTCGCATCCACGTCCCAGAAGCCGGCGGGCAGTTCGCGGTTGTACTCGACCCTGGTGATGTAATACTGCCGCACCATCTCGTCGTTCTTGAACCGCGTGATGCTGTAGGGTGTGGGCAGGCCGTCGACGACATGGTAGTCGGCGTATTCCTCGCGATCGGTGTTCTTGTCCTTGTAAACCGGGTCACGCCACTGAAAACTGCGGCTCAGCGGCAGGTGCGTCTGCGTATCCATCTGAATCGTGATGGCCTCATTCTGTGGCGAGATCAGGGTGACCTGGTCGGCGAGGTGCCGTTCGGCCATGCGCTGGCCTTCGTATATAAAGATGGTGTTCGGCTCTTTCATCCACACCTTCACCGCCACTTCAATGGAGTGGTCGCGCCGGCGCAGGTAATCGTCAAGAATGTCCTGCGGCAGCGCCTTCTTGCCGCGATAGGTCACCTCCCACCCCTCCCGGCCGATGTAGAACTCAACCACGTCGCGGTGCTTGGTCACTTCAATCCGGTCCTTGTCGGGCCACTGGTGAAACTCCCACAGCTCCGTGGTGCCCAGGTCGGGCTGGCCATGAAAGAAAGCGGCGACATGGCCCTGCTGCATCTCGTTCTTCATGTTGAGCCAGGCATCGCCGCCCATGGCCTGCACCATGGCGTCGAGAGCCGCGCGCGCCTTCCTGGCGTTCTGTGCGCCCATGTCATCGCCGGCTTGCGCGTGCGCGCCCCGCGGCACAGCCAGCACAGCCAACAGCGCAACCAGGGGAACGAGTTTCTTCAAGCGCACTCTCCTCGCAACACGGCGGTCAACCCACCAGCACCGCGCCGCCGTTCACGTTCAACACCTCGCCGCTGATGAATCCGGCCAGCGGCGTACACAAAAAGAGAACTGGCCCGGCGATCTCGCGCGCCGTGCCTGCGCGGCCCACGGGTATACCGGCAGCGATCTTTGGACCCAGCGCAGGATCGGCGAGTGTGCCCGCAGACATCTCCGTCGCCACCCAGCCCGGAGCGACGCAATTCACCCGGATTCCCCCTGGCGCCAGCTCGCTCGAAAGGCTCTTTGTAAGACTGATCAACGCGCCTTTGGTCACGGCGTAATCAGCATGCAAAGCCTCGCCGCGCTGCCCTGCTGTCGAGCTGATGAGCACAATGTGGCCCTTGGCGCCGTCGCTTCCAGTAGCCGGTGGACCCTGCAGTTCCATCTGACCCACAGCGGCCTGCACCAGCCCGAAGACCGAGTCGAGATTCGTGCCCAGCGTGCGGCGCCACTGCTCCTCGGTCATCAGTTCGATGGGAACGTCTTCCGGCTCCCAGATGCCATGATTGGCCACCAGAATGTCCAGCCGGCCAAAGGCCTGTACCGCCGCCCGCACCAGCGCGCGCCCGTGCGCCGGAACACTGAGTTCCTGCTCGATGGCGATGCAGCGGCCGGCGCCGCCACAGGCCTCCATCAGTGCAAACGCCTGATCCTTTGCCTGCCGATAACTGAAGACGACCCGGGCGCCGGCCTCCGAGAAGAGGCGCACTGTTTCCGCGCCGATTCCGCGCGAGCCCCCGGTGATAAGTGCGACTTTCCCTTCCAGCAATAGAGAAACGCCAGCCATAGGCCCAAGGTACTGCAACCGCGAAAGCGCTGTCGAGGCGTGGGGACCTGATCCTGGACCTGATCCTGGCCCCGGCGCAGCGTCAGATCGCGCGCAGCATGCGTACCGGCAGATAGAAGAGTGCGCCGATCAACTCAAGCACGCCGCCGACGGCGATGCCGACCAGCCGGAACGGGATGAGGATCAGCCACACCAGCGGATAGAGCACGAGCGCGAGCAACGCCAGTGGCCAGCACAAGACAAGCAAAATGCAGAACAAAAGAAACTTGATCATAACGTCAGCGCCTCTCTCCGGTATGCGACCCACCGTAGCTTACACCCACTGATACGCGGGAGCCTGTGATCGGGTTCCGCGAACTCCGCCAGCACCGCTAACTCTGCCGCCTCTCCCCTGTGAAAAATTCCTGTCAAGACCGGGGTCCCCGGCGACAGGTCTTCGCCGCTGGAGTGGTGTCAAGCCCCCTCAATGCAAAATAGTTCCTAACTCCCTCATTCCATTGCGCAAGATTTTTCGCACACGTTGTGTATTAATTCGCCGAAAAGTCCATACTAAGAAATAGCGGTAGAATCTGCGCGAAGCCCGGTCGCCTGGACGGTCAGTCCTTGCGTAGTATTTCGACAAAAGGTTCATAATGGTTACAGAGCTGGAAACAAGGCCCGGAGCCAAACTCCGGGCCTTTGTCTTTCGCGGGAGCCTGAGTTTTGAAGGGTAAGGGCTTCAGTCGGTACGTCAGGAGTCGCCATTTTGGAAAGTACGGGCTTGAGCCTTTGAAGGGTACGGCATCGGGGTCCCCAAGGAAGTGCGACAGATTTAAGATGTGGGCCACCCGCCCAAGGGATGCGGTATAAACAGAACGATTGCGGGAAATTTTGAGGGCATATGCGCATTCGAATGAAGGTCATTTGTACCACGTTGGCGTTAAGTGCTCTGAGCGTTATCGTCCTGTCCGCGACACGCAATCAGCTCCCAACTGACGAGGCGCTGCGGGCTCGCTTCCTCGCTCATCGTTTTGATTTCGAAAGGCTCGTAGCCATGACTAACGAGGATAGCCATTTGACCCGAATTGCGCCCGATTTCACCTGGCTGGACGATAATGTCGCGTGGCCCAGAAAAAATATTGGGATTTCAGCGCAGCGTTGGAACGATTATCGGCAGCTATTTCGAAGGGTTGGCGCCTCGGAGGGAATAATGAAGTACACCAACCCTTCTTTGATCCTGTTTCCGATCACCTCTTTGGGCTCAGTTCCTGGCGGTGTCGAAA
>Ga0335085_10016412_pt1 | contig 10704 bp, 7 predicted proteins | sample Lox_Sample_45_FD_206712 | JGI IMG/M metagenome (GOLD analysis project Ga0335085, IMG submission 206712) | Soil microbial communities from Loxahatchee National Wildlife Refuge, Florida, United States - Lox_Sample_4.5 | ecosystem: Environmental > Terrestrial > Soil > Wetlands | place: USA: Florida... | reverse complement strand
GGCCGCTTCGAGAGCTGCGGCGAGCGGCGCGCAGAGAAGCACGATGCCGAGATTGGTGTTGCACTCGACCGCCGCACGCGTTGCCTTGATGGCGCCTTCGATGCGCTGGCCCACCGATGCGTCGCGTTCGAACAAGGCATCGACCGAGGCAATTGCACTCGCGACGAATTGCTCGGCAATCATGCCGTGCCCGGGTGATTCGACGCTGACGTTGCCGGGTTTGCGCACGACGACATCGAGCGCACAGGCCCAGAGATACGCGCGCCGCGCCAGCTCCGTCACGCAGCCGAACGCGCCGGCCGGCCGCTCGCGGCGAACTTGCGCGTCAGAAGGTCGTCGATGAGACACGCAGCGATGTCGAACTGCGTCACCGACTGCAACCCGCGCCACGCAGCAACGCCGTTGATTTCGATCACCTGCGGTGACGAACCGCTGCGTGCCGGTGGAAGCAGATCGACACCGGCGTAATCGAGTCCGAGCGCCGCGGTGGCCTGGCATGCGAGCTCGGCCGCTTCAGCGGTGGCTCCCGTAAGCGGCGCCGGCTCACAGCGCGCGCCTTGCGCCACGTTGTGGATCCAGTGTTCGCTCACGCGCCGCATCGCGGTCACTGCCTTGCCGCCGACCACGAGCACGCGCCAGTCGAATCCCGGGTGGCGCTCGCTCTCGATGAATCGCTGCAGGTAAGCGTAGCCGCCATAGTCCGCGAGATCGGGCAGTTCGACATGCCTGCCATCGATCCTGCCCAGTCGACGCAGGCCCTCGCCTTGCGATCCGAACAACGGCTTCAGCACGACGCTGCTGTCGCTGTTGTACGCACGCATGGTGACACGGCGCGCGGCTGCAGCGGATTCACCCGCCCATGCCGACGGCGTTGGAATGCCGGCGAGGTGCAGCAGGAAGCTGGTCATCGACTTGTCGACGCTGCGCTCGATCGCACGCGCGTCGTTGTATACGGGTACGCCCAGTTCGCGCAGTGCGTGCAGGATGCCGAGGCGTGCGGTGACCTGCTCGAACGTTCCTCCTGCGATACCGCGCACGATTGCCGCATCGGGCAGCTCGCGCCCGAAGCCCGGAATCACGAGTCCGTGCCACGCCCACGTCGTATCGAGACGGCACGCTGCGAGATCGACGCAGCGGCCCGCGCACCCGCGCGCGCGCAGTGCCTGCTGTAAACGCGCGCTGTGCCATCCGACTTCGTCGGTCATGATCGCGACGCGCAGCGGCGCGCCGCCTTCGACAGGGTTCGACGCCATCACGCTTCCTGCAACCATGCTCCCCGCAGCAGATCCAGATTCACCTGGCCCGCGTGCCACGTGTTGCCGCTTCTGCGATTGCTGACCCAGACCTCGGCAGGCGCGAACAACGCGGGATCGATTTTGTAGAAGTCGGAGTCGTACTGGCGCAGTATCTCGGCGAACGTGCGCCCGTAGTCGCGCGAGTTGAGCGACGGCAGGTCATGTGCGAGAGCGCGCGCCGCGGTGTCGTCGACATCGACGGTCAGATGCACGCGGCCTCCGTAGAGGATCGCGTCATTGGTGCGGCCCATCGCCTCGATGCCTTCGGTCGCCGGTAGCGGCAGCGGGGCACTGGCGATGCCCTCGACGACCGACGCGAGCGGAAAACCAAGATGATGGGTCCGGTGCATTGCCACTTCGAGGACGCGGCCGACCACCTGGGTCGTGCCCGCGGCGCTCGTCGTCGGCGTGAGGATCACGGTGAGCCCCGATCCTTCGAGGCCGCAGTCGCGCAGCACCTTGTCGATGATCACGGCCGGCGGTGCGCGGTCGGTCTCGAGCACCAGCAGCCCGGTATCGGCCTGATCGCGGTATCCAAGCTCTTCGAACAACGGCTCCTTGCACGCGAGTGCACGCGCAGGTCCGGAGCCGAGCGCGAAGAATTTCCTGCCACCGGTCTGCTCCTTGGTGGCTGAAAGGCTCCAGCCGGCGTACTGGCTTGCGAGGCACGCAAGGACCGGCTGCGTACTCGTGACCTCGATCATCGTCGGCCATTCGCCGGGGCCCGCGCGCAGTTCCACGCGACCGAGCCCGCCCATGCAGATCGCTGCGACGATCGCGCCTGCGGCGGTACTGCTGCGCGCTTCGATCCCGGCGTCCACGAGACGCACGCCCTGAGCGGTCGTGCGCACACGCACATCCTCGCCCGGCGCACCCAGCAGTCCGGCGAGCAGCGGATGCGCGAGCGCATTGACGCTGACGTGATCCGGAGTTTGTTCATTCGGCATGATGAGGGCCCTCGCTTCGATTCTGCACTATCGACAGCACAGCGGCTTCGCGCTCGGCAAGCATGGCGCGCACGGCGCCACGATTCGTGCCTTGCGCGACCACGCTGCACAGTGGCGCACCCGCCGTGAGCGCACTCTGCGGCTGCGGCACGTCGTGGCAGCCGAGAGCGAGCAGTCTCTCGACGTGCGCCTGCGTCATGACTTGCGACTCGCGCGCGAACACGATGAACTCGCCGCGGACGGTGGGCGTATCGATGCCGGGCAAGGCCGCCGGCAACACGCCGGCGCACGCGTCGACGTGCACTTTGATGAGTCCGGTCGCGAAGTCCGCGTCGTACAGACCCAGGGTCGCCGACGGACGGGGATTGATTTCGAGCACGCTGAATGACTTGCCGTGGACCAGCACGTCGAGACTGCCGAGTCCCCGCAGGTCGAATCCACGCACCAGCTCATCGACCGCGCGCATCAGTCCCTGTGCCAGAGCCTGCGGCAGCCCGGCGACGGGTCCCAGCGCGCCGTGATAGATGTACGGCCGGTCCGCGTGCGCTTGCACGAGCAATTCATTGATGCCGATGCATCGCGCGCGCCCGTCCGCGGCAGCGAACAGGACCGAGATCGGCTGGCCGGGCATCTCGCGCTGGAAGAACGTCCGGGCGCCGGATCTCCACGAGTGCACGGTCTCCGCACGGCGGACGTGCCAACCGCCGCTCGCGGCGAAATCCTTGACCAGCCAACCGCGTCGATCGGCAGGCGCGTCGGTACGCGTGTCCGGGTGCGCGATTGCGAGTTCGGCGAGTTTCGCGAAGAACTGCGGCGGATCACGCACGCGGTCCGTTCTGGTCCGGTCGTTGCCGAGCAACGGCAGTATCCGTGCGGCTTCATCGAGCAGGTCCGGCTGCGGTTCGAAGCCGGCGCCGGCGATCCAGCCGATACAGCCGCCGTAGGTTCGCGCCGAATCGAGCGCGGCGAGAAAACGCGCGCGGTCGATGCGCAGTGCCGCGGGATCGCCAATGGCGTGCCATGCACTTGCCGCCGCGCGCGTGTCGACGTCGCCAAACAGGTCGAGTGCGATCACGTCCCAACCCGCGCGCCGTGCCGACTGCGCGAACATGCGCGCCGACAGCGCGGCGACGACCAGCGCCGGCACGCTACCTCGCGCCTGCCATCAATTGCCGAGCAAGCCGCGGGCGACCGCGAGCGCTTCGCCGATGCCGAGCACGACGGGCTTCGTCGCTTCGCGCATCTGCACGAACAGCTTGTGCTGCACCTGGTACTTGACGTTGCCGATCGCAAGGGCGCCGATGCCGACTGCGCGGCTGTCGCCGAGTTGCTTGCCATCGTCGAACACATCGACGCCGGCAATGCCGGCAGGAGGCACGGCGTTGACGTCCGCCGCGAGCAGCATCTTGCTTGCGCTCGCGACATCGGCTGCAGTCATCAATTGCACGCCTGCCGCTGCGGTGGCAAGCACCAGTTCCGCGTCGGCGAGAGCGCTGCGCAGCGCCGCAGGCGAGTCCGCCGCGACCGGTTCGGCGTTCGAGTTGAAGCGACGATTGGTCTCGTTGGTCGCTTTGCGCGCGCGCTCGATGCCACTGTGGCTCGCGATCGCGACGCGCGCACCCAGTTGCCCGGCGAGCACGGCCGCGATGCGACCGACGGCGCCTGTACCGCCGAGGATCAGCGTGCGCTTGCCGGCGAGATCCGTCTTGTGCGCCTTCTTCAGATGACGCTCGACGCACGCGACCAATGCCGCGGCGGTGGTGAACGAGCCGCTCGGATCGGCGAACACCGACACCACGAAGGGCGGCACCATTGCCTTGTGCGCGGCTTCGAGCATGTCGGCCGCGACCACGACGTCGCGTCCGCCGATGAAGATGCCGGTGAAGCCGGCCCCCTTCGGTCCGCGCGAGAAGATCGCATCCTGCGTCATGGCAGCGACGTTTTCGGCGCCGACCTCGGCGTACGGCACGACGACCTGGTATCCGGCGTCGACCGCCATGTTGACGTCGAAGGGGCTCATCTGCTTGCCCGGCGTGAACATGTGAAGGATGTACTGACGATCCATGATGCTTCCCGTCGTGGATGAAATCGGTTCAGCGTGTCAGCAATGCGCCGTGATTGCGGCCCTTGACGATACGCAGTGTGAGAGGCGCTGCGACCTGGCCCGCCGCGCGCGCGCGATCGACCGCGCGATCGGCATCGGCTTGCGAAGCGAAGATCGCAAATCCGGTCGGTCCCCAGGAACTTTGCCCGGTCGCGGCGTCGAAGTTGGCGCCGACCCACTCGACCACCTGTGCCACCTCGGGACTGGTGTAGGCGCCGGCGCGCTGCGCCGGCGCGAAGTGCGCACCGATCACGCGTTGCACCTCACTGACGCCATGCGCGAAGGATGCGAAGTCCGCTTCATGGAGCGCGGGCAGGATCCGCATCAGCACGACGTGCGCGATGTGAGCGGCGGTCGCTTGCGGCATCGGTGGAAGCTGTGCCAGCGCGTGGATCTCGTCTTCACCGTGCAGGCCGGCCCCGCGCGGATCGAGTACGAGCAGCACACGCCATTGCTCCGGGAACTCGGCGCGCGCAAGGAGCGGCGCAGGCGCATCCCTGCCCGGGCCGCCATCGAGGAGGAAACCGCCACGGTCGAACGCCGCGACACCGATGCCCGAGCGCTTGCCGCGCCCAAGCGCACGCGCGAGGTCCGCCGTCGTCACGTCGATACCGTGCAGCGAAGCGAAGCCGCGGCCGAGCGCAAGTGCGAGCTGGGTTCCGGATCCGAAGCCGGCATGTGCCGGCAGCACCTCGCGCAGTTCGATCGCAAGTGGTGAGTCCCGCCGGAAGAGCCGCTTCAGAGCCGTGACGTGCTCACGCGTCCGCTCGACTTCCCCGGCCACGTCCGCTTCGGCATCGATCGAGTCGCGCGCTGCGTGGCTCAGCGCGATGCGCGTGGCCGGCCCGTCGATAGTGAGCCCGAGACTGCCGAACGGCCGCCCGAGCGAACCGTCGGGGTCGACGAACCCGAGATGCAGGCGCGCGGGCGCCGCAACCGTCACCTGCGCGGTCGCGCTCGGCGCAACACTGAGCTCGGACAACTTCATATTGAAAGCGACCGCGCCCCGGCTGTTTCGTTCCGGGAACAGGCTGTCACGTGCCGTTTCACTTGGCGTCGTACTTGATATAGCGGAAACGCTGGTCGTTGTTCGGCGTGCCCTCGAGTGGGCCGCCTTCGGTCGCAGGCTGCCAGTGCACCACCTCTTCGATCTTGTGCGCCAGCGCGAAGTCCTTGTCGGTGATGCCCTTGGCGCTATGCGTAGTGAGCTTGACGATCACGAACGCGTATGAAACCGTGAGATCGGGGTGATGCCACGCGGCCTCGGCCAGGTGGCCCACGGTATTCACGACCATCAGCGTGCCCTTCCAGCCCTCGGTTCGGAATTTGCGCCGTAGCGTGCCGCTCTCGTAGTACCAATGCGGCAGTTCCGCAGCGAGGCGCTGCGTGATTTCGGCTTCGGAGTAGACCTTCTCTTCGCGCATGATTCGAATCGTCCGCTGAAGTGAAAGGCTCGGCGGCCGGACGTTGGTCCGAACCGCCGAGAGCAACAGCGGCAGCGTCCTCGCTTGCACAACGCGTGCCACCGGATCTGCGATGATCCACGCGGCGCCCCCTGGAAGCAAATCGCTGCGCTGCGCCGCGTCGCAGGCGGCGACTGAAGAACCTGTGAACTCGCGGAGCCGACCGTTGCTGCAGATGATCCTTATCGCCGGCGCCGTTTATGGCGGCGTCCTGGTCCTGTTGTACTGGAAGCAGGAGTCCCTGCTTTTTTTCCCGACGCGCTTGCCGCACGATCATCGCTTCAGCGTGTCGGATGTCGTCGAGCGTCCCGTCGATGTCGACGGCGCACGGTTGTCGGCATTGCACTTCCGCCAGCCCAACGCCAAGGGACTGGTCTTCTTCCTGCATGGAAACGGCGGCAGCCTCGAGGAGTGGGTGACCGGGACGGAGTTCTATCGGCGCACCGGCTTCGACCTCTTCATCATCGATTACCGCGGCTATGGAAAGAGCACGGGCCGCATCGAAAGCGAAGCGCAGATGCACGCGGACGTGCGCGCGGCGTGGCTGAGCATTGCGCCCGAGTACGCGGGCCGCAAGATCGTACTGTACGGCCGCTCGTTGGGCACCGGGCTCGCCACAAGGCTTGCGACCGACGTTGAAGCGCATCTTCTCGTGCTGATTTCCCCGTACAGCAGTCTGCGCGATGTGGCACGCGACCACTATCCATGGGTGCCGTCCGCACTGCTGCGCTATCCGTTGCGCACCGACGAATGGTTGCCGCGGGTGAAGATGCCGGTGCTCATATTGCACGGCGAGCGCGACAGCGTGATCGGGATTGCGCACGCAGAGCGCCTGCATATGCTGGTGCCTTCGACGGAGTTCGTGCGACTGCAGGGCGTCGACCACAACGACGTGCACCTGTCGACTGAGTATCTCGACAAGCTCGCGGAGAGGATTGGGAACCTCTAACTGAACGCGAGGCAGGTTAACGTTCCCATCGAACCGCATGCAGGCTCGGACGGGTCTACGCTGAGTTCGTCGTCAGTGCGACGACTCCAACATGCAGTCAAGCCTTCAGCACGCGAGCGAGAGGCGAAGCGCGAATGCACTGACCTGCGTCTAACAGTGCCGCAGTTAGAGAATGCGCTCGAACGACGTTTCGACCGCCAGCGGCGATGCAAGGCTTGCAATCAGCCGCGGTGCCGTCATCTCTCCACGCAGCACGAGGAGCGGGGGCAGAGTGGGGGCAAGCGCATCGGCCGAGTGTCGGGTGGATTACCGCCGTATTTTTGAGGCGGCACCGTCTCCCTATTTGCTCCTGAGTGCCGACCTCGCCATCCTCGACGCCAACGCGGCGTACCTCAAGGCCACTCTGACGCGCCGGGAAGAAATCTGCGGCCGTTCCTTGTTCGACGTCTTCCCCGATAACCCGGAAGACGAGAGCGCAAGCGGCGTGCGCAACCTCGCTGCCTCGCTGGCGCGCGTCAAGGCAACGCGTATGCCCGACACCATGGCTATCCAGAAGTACGACATCCCCCGCCCGGTCGACCAAGGGGGTGGCTTCGAAGAGCGCTACTGGAGCCCGGTGAACACGCCCGTGCTCGACAGCGACAACAACATCGTCTGCATCATCCATCGTGTCGAGGACGTCACGGATTTCGTCCGCTCACAGCAAGATGTGGCCGCGGTCCGCGAGGACGCGCGCGCAGGCACGCGCACGATGGAAACGGAGCTATTCCTGCGCAACCGGGAAGTCTTTGCGCTCAGCGAGCAACTGCGCCAGGCCAATACGGCGTTGGCCGACATCGACCGCGCCAAGACGGCGTTCTTCAGCAACGTAAGTCATGAGTTTCGTACGCCCTTGACGCTGATACTCGGGCCGCTGGAAGAAGAACTCGCAGAAACCGCTGGCGCGCTTCCCGCAGCGCGCCGAGAGCGCCTCGAGGTCGTCCATCGCAACGCTTTGCGCCTATTGAGGCTCGTGAACACGCTGCTCGACTTCGCGCGCGTGGAGGCAGGCCGCTACCAGGCCAGTTTCCATCCAACCAACTTGTCGGAGCTTACGGCGGGACTTGCCGCCAACTTCGCGAACGCATGCGAACGTGCCGGCCTACGCCTGGTGGTCGACTGCCCGTCGCTGCCCGAGCCGGTCTTCGTCGACCCGGACCTATGGGAGAAGATTGTTCTGAACCTCGTTTCGAACGCCTTCAAGTTCACGCGGGCCGGGCGTATCGCGGTGCAATTGCGCGCGCAGGACACGACGGTCGAACTGAAGGTGTCTGATACCGGGTGCGGCATCCCGGCCGACGAACTGCCCAGGGTGTTCGACCGCTTTCATCGGGTCCGAGGCGTGCAGGGACGCAGCCACGAAGGCTCCGGAATCGGCTTGGCGCTCACCCGTGAGCTCGTTGCGCTGCACGGCGGTTCGATTCAAGTGTCGAGCACGCCGGGGGTTGGCAGCACATTTGTCGTAACGCTGCCCCGCGGCAAGGCGCACCTGCCGATTGACCGTATCTGCGCGCCGTCTGCGCTTGCGTCGACGGCAGCGGGCGCCTCGCCCTTCCTCGAGGAGGCCCTGCGTTGGCTTCCCGATTCCGCTGCAGTGGAACCGTCAGCGCTTATCGCCGCTTCTTCATCGCGCGTTCGGCCTCGCATTCTGTGGGCCGATGACAACAAGGACATGCGTGACTACGTCAGCCGCGTGTTATCGGATCGGTACGACGTGGAGCCCGTGGCTGATGGAGAAGCTGCGCTCGAATCTACGCGGCGGCAGCTTCCCGACCTGGTGGTAACCGACATCATGATGCCGCGGCTCGACGGCATGGCGTTGCTGAAGGCGTTGCGCGCCGACCCGCGCACGCGCTCCATTCCGGTGATTCTGCTCTCGGCGCGGGCGGGCGACGACGCACGCGCTGAAGCAAGCGCGGCCGGCGCCGACGACTATGTGGTCAAGCCATTCAGTGCGAAGGACCTGCTTACGCGTGTCTCGCTGTGCCTGGAGCTTGCCCAGATTCGGCGTGCCGCCGCACGACCGGCCGGTATGAAACCGCTGCGCATCGTGGTGGCCGAAGGCAAGCGTGGCGCGCGTGACGATGTCCAAGCGCTGTTCTTGGCGGCAGGCTATGAAGTCATGCAGGCCCACGACGGCGAGCATGCGTTGCAGCTTGTGCGCAGCGCAAGGCCGGACTTGCTGGTCACAGACTTTCTGTTGCCAAAGGTGTCCGGACTTGAACTCATTCATCGAGTGCGTGGCGACCCAGAAATCGGCGGCACCCGAATTCTCGTTTGGTCCTCTGCGTACGGTGCGACCCATACGCACGCGTTCGTCGAACCGCTCGGCCTGGCGGGCGTTCTTACCAGGCCGTCAACTGCGCAGGAGCTGCTCGACGCAACGCGCGCGGCCATGCAGACACCCGCCCCGCGTGCACTCGCTAGCACGATGCAATTGCTCGATACCTATCAGCAGCTGGTCAAGGACAAGTTGTATCGCAACATGGTCGAACTTGAAAAAGCCCTCGACACACGCGAACAAGCCGAGATCGCACTTCGCGAGAGCGAGCAGGCCACGAGCATCATCGCCTCGGCGATGGAGGCCATCATCACTATCGATGCCGACCAGCGAATCGTCTTGTTCAACGAAGGGGCCGAAGCCGTCTTTGGCGTGTCCATGGCCGATGCGGTCGGTACGTCGATCGGGCGCTTCCTGCCCGAGGAGCTTCGCGAGGCGCACTCCGAACACGTGCGGCGCTTTCTTGCTGAGGGTGCGAGTGCGCGGAAGATGGGAGAGTTCAGGGACCTGCAGGGGCTGCGCGCCAACGGAGAAGTGGTTCCGATAGAGGCGAGCATTTCGCGCGCGGTGGTTGGCGGTCATGTTCGCGGCACCGTCATCGTGCGTGACGCGTCGGAGCGCGTGACCATCCAGGAACAGATTCGGCGCGCAGCGATGCACGACCCGTTAACACAACTGCCCAATCGCACACTGCTGTACGAGCACATCGAGAAGATGCTCGCACACGCAAGGCGAGGCAAAGCGCAGGTGGCATTCTTGTTTGTGGACTTGGACCACTTCAAGACAATCAATGACACCTACGGCCATGAGGCCGGTGACAAGGTGCTGAAGGAGGTTGCGCAGCGGCTGTCTCAGACCGTGCGCGAGGAAGACACCGTTGGTCGCCTGGGTGGCGACGAATTCGTTGTGGCCATATCGGGTGTCCATAGGGACCACGATGCAGCGCGCGTTGCACAGCACCTGCTGGACCGCATTGCGCAGCCCCTGCCGGTCCATGGACGCGAAGTGAGCGTCTCGCCGAGCATCGGCATCAGCCTCTATCCGCAAGATGGCAGCGCCGTCGACCAGCTCATCCGACATGCCGACAGCGCCATGTACCGGGCCAAGCGCGCCGGTCGGAATGGCTTCGAGTTCTTTCAGAACAATCGTGCGGCGTCGGTCAAGGCGTCGCTGCGGCTTGAAAGCCGGATGCGCCGAGCCATCGAACTGGGCGAGTTCGAGTTGCACTTCCAGCCGATTGTCGAACTGCACACGAGACGGGTTGCCGGCGCAGAGGCGCTTGCGCGCTGGCCGTCGATGCAGACCGGTCCGGACGTCTTCATCCCTGTCGCGGAAGCGGCTGGCGTTATGCCGGTGCTCGGCTCATGGATTCTTCAGGAAGCGTGCAGGCAGCGCCGTGCGTGGCACAAGGCCGGATTGCCTGCGTTTCCGGTTGCGGTAAACGTGTCGCCAACTCAGTTTCGGCAGCGAGGCTTTGCGGACACCGTCGTGCGTGCACTCGCGGATGCTGGCCTGACAGCTCAGGAACTCGAGCTCGAAATCTCCGAGAGTCTGGCCATGCAGAATGTGCAAGAGGTTGCGCGTGTGCTCGAGCCACTGCGTGAATTGGGGGTCGCAGTGGCCCTC
>Ga0335085_10016410_pt1 | contig 10704 bp, 6 predicted proteins | sample Lox_Sample_45_FD_206712 | JGI IMG/M metagenome (GOLD analysis project Ga0335085, IMG submission 206712) | Soil microbial communities from Loxahatchee National Wildlife Refuge, Florida, United States - Lox_Sample_4.5 | ecosystem: Environmental > Terrestrial > Soil > Wetlands | place: USA: Florida... | reverse complement strand
ACGTGCGACCGTTATTCCTCGATCTTGATCGTAATCCTTACGCGACGACCCTTCCGCACCCGGAATTTTTCGACGATGACGGCGGCGATCACGGCAAGCGCGAGCGCGGTGCACACTTCTGGCATCGTGGGCATATGTTTTCTTCCTGCTGTGACGGGCAAAGCTCAGGCGGACGCCAAGCGCCGACCGCAACGCGTTTCCCGGATCGGACCGAAGCGGGTGAGCCGGGGAGCCAGACTTTGACGGAGTTTCCGGCGCGCCCTCACCAAGATGTTCTGGGTGCTATAGACGGTCAACCCGAGGACACGGGCTGTCTGGGGAATTGACAGGCCTTCGACGTGGTGGAGAATGACGGCGTTCTGTTCGACCGGCATGAGTCCGGCAAGGGCCTCGCGAACCATCTGCCCGGTCTCGCGGTCGATAGCCTCCTTCTCCGGCGAGGGCGAGTCGTAATAAAGGTCAAAATGCAGGGCGATGTCCTCGATCGAAGGCATCGCCGGCTGACGGCACCGCCGCCTTTGGATATCGTAGGCGGCGTGCCGGACCGCCTGATCGAAATAGGCTCCGAAATTTTCCGGTACGTAGGGCACGCGCTCGGTCTGGATCAGAGCGTTGGCGACGGCTTCGTCCACATCAAAAGGATCGAGCAGGATGGCATTGGCGATCCGCTGACCCCGCGCGATGTGGACGGGGAGTTCGATGCGCAGCCAGACCGGGTCGCGGGGAATGAGGTGCAGCGCGATCTGACGATCCAGGCTCTGCTCAACGGTGTAACGCCACCAATATGGCGTTGCCGCCTCGACAAAGGGTCCGAAGATTGCGCCGAGCTGGCGCATCCCCTCAAGTTGTTGCCACATGAAGTACTCGACCATCGCGTGAGCCCTTTCCGTGGGTTGTTTCCACGTTATCAAAGACGCTCGCGAAGTGCTTTCCCATTAAACGCTATGAACTCTCTCGCCCTCCCGGGATACTTGCCTTTGAACGTCGCGCGCTCGCGCAGCGCAACTGTCAGCACTCGTGCAACAATACGGCGAAGGGGGTTCCGAGAACATCAGAACCACCCAACTACCCACCCACGAGCGTACTTTTGGTACTTAAATTGAAGTTTTACACGAAAATATTCGGTCTGTATTCAAGGAGATAGCGGGGTACCCCTGGTTCGGGACTAGGAAGTCGCAGGTTCAAATCCTGCCGCCCCGACCACCGTCAAACAAGATTGGTGGAACTGAATACCATGGGTACGATTTCTGGGTGGGTAGTTGGGTGGGCGAATCCAGGCGGCCCTGGCTGGCACTGCCGGTGAAGCCCGATGAATTCGAGCCCCGAATGCATTCCGCGCTTTTGAACTCCTGGTCGACACTCAGGCGGTCAAGCCCGGCCACGCGGGTACCAACGCCTCTTTAGAGGCGGGACCACGCATGCCGCGTCAACATTCTGTTGGAGAAATCTCGAAAATCTCGCCTATAGTTCGGCGGCCGTAGCTTCCCGTGAGTTGTGCACGGATCGAAATACGCTACCGCGTTATGTCGTGTCAGGACGAATGGCGGATGGCCATTTTGCAACAAGATGCCGCTCGCGACCAATGCACCGGTGCGATGGTTGCCTTCCTGATAAGGGAGGCTTGCCGTTGCCCGGATTGCGATTCATGTCGAGGTTGCCGGGTATGACATCTTGCAGATCGATGCTAAGAAATACTTGAATTCTGTTCGCTCAGAAGCTTGTGGCCGGATCGTACGGCTTGGCTGGAGCGAACTCTGCGGCCATAGCACGCTCGTGTATTTCCCACGGGGACGCTCCGGCCTTTCGAGCCGCCACTAGTTTGTCCAGGTCGATTTGGGCGGGCCTTCCCGCCTGTCCCGTTCTGAGGTATTCCGTTGCCGTCCATGGGCTGCCGTAGTTGTAGAAGAACATTTCGACGACGTTACGGTCAGGGTCCTCATAATACAGGGATATTCCCGGCCCGTGGTCGGCGGCCCATAACAGCGGAATGCCTGCATCCTTGATACGGATATAGGTGCCCAACAAATCGTCAAGGGTCGAGCATTCGAAGGCCACGTGCTGTAGCCCGGTGTGGCGACGCCTATCCGGATCGGTAGTGGCTTTGGGAATTTGGAAGAACACGATGCGATGATCCATCTCGTCGTTGCTGATGAACGCGAGGGCCGAAAAGGGCGGACCGTGATGCGTCATACGTGCGATCGCCGGAATTTCCGAGCGATGGTTGACCGTCATGCCCAGAACCTTTCGGTACCATTCGACCATCGGGTCCAGGTCGGCTGTAATCAGCCCATAGTGATGCAGTTTCGGATGGACAATTGTCTTAGTATTCATCGTTGTTTCCTTTCTTTTGTTCGGTGCGCCGAAGGGCTCCGCATGTTTACTCAAGCCTGCACGAACTCGACATCCAGCGTGATCGTGATTTCATCGCCCACCAGAAATCCGCCGGCTTCTAGGGCCGCGTTCCAGTTCAGGCCGAAGTCTTTGCGGTTGATCTTCGCGGTCGCCGAAACGCCGATGCGCGTGTTGCCCCACGGGTCTTTATGCGGCGGCGTCGGCCCTTCGACGTCGAAGACCACTTCTTGTGTGACGCCATGAATCGTCAGGTTGCCTCTAACAGCAAGCTCCCCTTCACCCCTGCGCTCCACGCGCGTCGACTGGAAAGTAAGCTTCGGATACTTCTCCACGTCGAAGAAGTCGGGACTCTTCAGGTGCCCATCGCGCTGAGCATCGCGCGTGTTGATCGATGCTGCGTCAACCGAGGCTTCGATCCGCGAGTTCGTGATTTCGTTCGGATCGAGGGTGAGCGAGCCTGCGATGACCGTGAATTGCCCCTTCACGTTCGCAATCATCATGTGTCGCACCTTGAATTCGGCCACCGAATGAGCGGGGTCCAGCTTCCAGGTGCTTATTGCGATTTGGGGTGTCATTGTCACTGTACTCATGTTGTGTTCTCCTTATGATGGTTTGCCTACTTGAAAGTTCTACTTCGCTGCGACGTCCTTTTCCGAGGGCAGTTGGTCGCGGTTCCAGCCGCCGCCGAGCGCCTCGATTAGCTGGACGTTGCTTGTCATTTGACTCACACGCAGATTGATAAATGCCTGTCGTTCCTGGAGCAGAGACGTCTCCGCTGTGGAGACGTCAAGATAAGGGTCCAACCCTGTACGAAATCTGGTCATTGCCAGATCCAAATACCGCTGAGCGGCTTGTATCGCGGCCTGTTGTTGGACGAGCTGCTCTGCTAGATAGCGCTGTTGTGCAAGAGCATCTTCAGTTTGTTGAACAGCGGTCAAGACCGTCTGCCTATATGCAGCGGCATCGGCCTCATATTGTGCTTGGTAGCTTGCAAGCGTTGCCCGTCGCGCGCCGGCGTCGAACAGCGTCAAGGCCGCTGAAGGACCGACCGAGAAAAAGCGGCTCGGCCACTGAAGCCAGTTTCCAATTGAATTGCTCTGTAGGCCCGCTTGGGCTGTAATGCTGAACGAGGGATAGAACGCAGCCGTTTGGACGCCGATTAGAGCGTTGGCCGCCGCCATCGTCCGTTCGGCTGCGGCGATATCGGGGCGGCGTTCCAGTAATTCTGAAGGGACGCCGGGCGGAATGATTGGAGCGGGAATCGCGAGCTCTTTCACAGGCACTGACAAAGATGAGGGAAACTCTCCGGTTAGAACCGCGATGGCATGCTCGAACTGCGCGCGAGCGATTCTCAGATTGGTCAACGACGACTGGGCGGTCTGCAAGTTAAGGTCTGCCTGCGCCACTGGTTGCTCGCCGTCGATCCCGGTCCTGTAAAGCGTCTCAGTGAGCTCCAGCGAGTTGCGATACGCTTCAACAGTTCGCTCGTAAAGAGCAATTAGTGAATCCTGCCCGCGAATCTCGAAGTAGTACGTCGCAAGGTTTGCCTGCTGCAAAAGTCTTGTGTTCGCCAGGTCGGCGGCGCTCAGTTGCGCCTGGTTTGCAGCTTGCCGCACACTATTGCGCACCCTGCCCCACACATCAGGCTCCCAGGAAGCCTCGAAAGGAAAGGTGAAATTTTCGGTAGTTAGATTTCTTGGCGTCCCCGGCGGCCCACCTGATGGACCAAGATTCCCCGAACTGCTCGTCCGCGAATAAGACGGATTCACCGTAACGGTGGGGTAGTAGTTGGACCGCGCAACGCGGACCAGCGCGCGCGCTGCCATGAAGTTCTGGTATGCCTGCGCGATGGTTTGATTGGAACTGTTCAGCCGTTCTTCGAGTTCGTTGAGTTCGGGCTCCTCGTAGACTTCCCACCACCTGCCGCGTGAGTCGGCATCCTGGGGCTTGGCGAGCTTCCAAAGTGTTCCATCGGGACTCATCTGCGGGGCACCCTCTTTGAAGGATGGAGTCTCCTTAAATGCTGGTGGAGCTGGGACCACTGGCGGCTTGTATTTCGGCCCAACCGTACAACTGGTGAACACTGTGCCCGCAAGCAATATCAAAATGAGCCAGCGGTGATTCGAATTGTGCGGTGCGCAAATCATGGATCGCTCCTCACGCGGTCGCATCCTCCGGAACTGGGGTGAGTCCCAACTTAGCCCTCTTCAACCAATGAGAAATTCGATCGAAGTACAAATAGATCACCGGGGTGCTATAAAGCGTCAGAATCTGGCTGAATACGAGCCCGCCCACGACCGCAATCCCGAGCGGGTGACGCAACTCGGAGCCGATTCCCCGTCCGAACGCGAGCGGGAGCGCCCCAAGTATCGCCGCAAACGTGGTCATCAGAATGGGCCGGAAACGAAGTAAAGACGCTTCAAAAATGGAATCTCTTGTACTCTTTCCTTCTTCCCGTTCGGCCTGGAGCGCGAAATCGATCATCATGATGGCGTTCTTCTTTACGATGCCCACGAGCAGAATGATGCCGATGAAAGAGATCACATCGAGTTCGCTGTTGAACACAATGAGCGACAGAAAGGCGCCAACACTGGCAGAGGGCAGCGTTGTGAGGATGGTGATTGGATGAATCAGGCTTTCATAGAGCATGCCGAGAACGATGTAAATCGTCAGCAGAGCCGCGATGATGAGCAGCGGTTCACTCGACATCGATTTGCGAAATGCTTCCGCTGTGCCTGCGAACTCCCCGCGAATCGAGGAGGGCATACCCATCTGCTGCTGGAGTTGTCCAATCTCAGTTTCAGCCTGACCTAACGAAATACCGGGTGCAAGATTGAAAGCAATCGTGACCGAAGGAAAGAAGCCCGAGTGGTTGACAGCGAGTGGCGATGTGGACACTTGGGAATGGGAGACCACTGAAAGCGGCACGGAGCCAGCGCCCGACGAGTGAATAAACGTCGAAGCAAGCGAGGCTGGGTTGTCCAGGAACTGCGGTGCCGTCTCGAGTACCACGTAATATTGATTGATCGGGGTGTAGATGGTTGAAACGAGCGACTCACCGTACTCGTAATAGAGCGAACTGTCCATCATCTGTGTGGTAATGCCAAGTCTCGCGGCAGTCGAGCGGTCGTACTCTAGCAGCATTTGCAGACCGTCATTCTGCTGATCGGTCGTCACGTCCCGCAGCAAGGACATATGCCGCATTCGCTCGTACAGCCGCGGTCCCCACGTGCTAAGGTCCTCGACGGTATCAGAGGAAATCTGATACTGATAGGCGGCATTGCTCTGGCGTCCGCCCACGGTCAAGTCCTGCGCGGGTTGCAAATATGTGGAGGCTCCGGTGAGCGCGTTCAGCTTGGGACGAATCCGGTTCAGCACATCCGCGGCGCTGATCTTGCGCTCCTCAAGCGGCTTGAGGCCCACAAAGAGAAACCCGGCATTGATCGCTCCTCCACCTGGACCGCCTTGACCCCCGGTAAAGCCGGCTACGCCTTTTACCGCAGGGTCCGCCTGTATTAGTTTTTCAATATCAAGCAACGACGCTCGCATCGATTGGAACGACGCATCCTGGGGCCCCTGGAAGCCGCCCATGAGTGTGCCCGTGTCCTGTAAAGGAAAGAAGCCCTTTGGCACCCGCACCAGAAGGACACCGTTTAATGCCAAGGTTGCAAGGAAAAGAACGATGATGAGCGCAGGATGGCGAAGCGTCCAGGCGAGCGAATGCCGGTATGCGGCCAATAGCAGGTTAAAGGCGCGCTCGCTCAATCGGAACAGACGACCGTGTTTTCGTCCTTCGCTCGACGGCAGGATATACGCGCACATCGTCGGGGTGACGGTGAGCGAAATAACCAAGGAGATGGCAATCGCAGCGACCAGAGTCGCCGCAAACTCATGGAACAGCCTGCCCACGATGCCTCCCGCGAACAGAATCGGAACGAACACAGCAATCAGGGATAAGCTCATTGAGACGACGGTAAAGGCAACTTCCCTGGCGCCCTTCAGTGCCGCTTCGAAGGGCTGAACGCCGGATTCAATCTGCCGCGCGATGTTCTCCATGACCACTATCGCGTCGTCGACAACAAAGCCGGTCGAGATCGTCAAAGCCATCAGCGACAGATTGTTGACACTATAGCCGCAGAGGTACATCACTCCGAAGGTGCCGATCAGAGATACCGTGACCGCTACTCCAGGGATGAGGGTTGCGCTCGGGCTTCTCAAAAAGACAAAAACAACTGCAATCACCAGGAGAATTGCGAAAACCAGTGTTCGTTCAACATCGTTAACAGAGGCTCGAATCGTCGGCGTCGAATCGTTGAAGATCTGAAGATCTTCGCCTTGCGGAATCGATGCGCGGATGGACGGAAGCGCATTTTTGATCCGGTCCACCGTCTCAATCACGTTAGCGCCGGGTAGCCGAAAGACGAGCAAAACCACAGAGGTCTTCGTATTGGCATAGGCGGCGGAGCGAAGTGTTTGAACGGAGTCGTAGACGTGGGCGATATCCCGAAGTTGCACGACCGCGCCATTAGCCGTTCCGATCACGAGAGGAGCATAGTCCTTCGCCTGCGAGATTTGGTCGTTGGCAGTGATGTCCATCGTGATCAGGTCGTTGCTGAACTGCCCTTTTGGCCGGTTGGAGTTCTGGAACGAAATGACTTGCGCAACGTCCTGCACTCCCAATCCGTAGCTGTTCAGCTGCTGTGGATTGAGATCGATACGAACCGCGGGGAGAGAACTCCCGGCGACCAACACCTGGCCGACGCCCTCGAGTTGCGAGATCTTCTGCTGTATGACCGAGGCAGCCGTGTCGTAGAGGCTCCCAGGCTCTCTTGTGTCAGACGTCAATGTCAGCACAAGGACGGGCGCAACGGCGGAGTTGACCTTTCGGTATGCAGGATTGGATGGAAGATTAGCCGGTAGGTACGTGCGCGCGGCGTTGATCGCGGCTTGAACGTCGCGAGCAGCGCCATCGATATCACGGGACAGATCGAACTGGAGCGTAATGGTAGTTAAGCCAAGCGAGCTGTTCGAGGTCATCTGCGTCACTCCGGCGATTCGGCCGAACTGCCGCTCAAGCGGCGTCGCCACGGAGGACGCCATAATCTGGGGGCTTCCACCCGGAAGAGCAGCCGTAACAGTAATCGTGGCGAAATCCAACTGAGGCAGGGAAGCGATGGGAAGGGCACGAAACGCGGCCATGCCCGCAATAGCAATGGCAATCGCGAACAGCGTCGAAGCCACGGGCCTTTTTATAAAAATGGCGGGGATGTTCATATTGGCTCCGCCTGAAGATCGCCCGGCACCGGACCGCGCTGCCTTCTCGCTTTCGTGAACCGGTCGAAGAAGACATAAATTACGGGTGTCGTATAGAGGGTCAGAAGTTGACTTACGAGAAGGCCTCCGACCATCGCGATACCCAGTGGGTGCCGCAATTCCGAGCCGATTCCCGTGCCACAAGCGAGCGGAATACCCGCGAATAACGCGCAAAGCGTTGTCATCAGGATCGGACGGAAACGGACTTTAGATGCTTCGAGGATCGCCTGATCGGGACGCATGTTTTGGGTCCTTTGCGCTTCGAGAGCGAAATCCACGATCAGGATTCCGTTCTTCTTGACAATGCCGATCAGGAGAATAATGCCGATCACGGCGATGATGTCGAGGTCCTGATGGAAGAGGCGCAGCGCGAGCAACGCGCCCACGCCGGCTGATGGCAGCGTAGACAGAATCGTGAGAGGGTGAATGAAGCTCTCATATAAGATGCCTAGCACGATGTAGACGGCAACCAACGCGGCGAGAATCAGAATGACCAGATTCGTGCCGATGGAGTTATACGCCGCCGCGGTACCTTGGAACTCCGCTTGAACACTCGCGGGCATGTTGAGGCGTTGCTGGACGGTTTTGATAGCATCCACCGCCTGCCCAAGCGAGTATGCGGGCGCGACATTGAAGGAAACTGTAACCACGGGAAATTGGTCCTGGTGCGCGATCGTGAGAGGCGAAGGCGTCATGATCAGACGGCTGACCGTCGAAAGCGGTGTAGGGGTCGCTTGACTGGTGGACGCTGTCGTTGAAGAACCGCCTCCTCCGGATGTAGTCGTTGATGAGTTCGCAGTTCCCGCTCCTCCGACAGCCGGCGCAGGAGTTGTCACGGCCAGGGTAGTTGAAGTCGCAGCCAAAGAGGACCCGTTATTTGAGGACAGGGAAATGCTGTTCCCCGTCGTGCTTGCCAAGGCGTTCGTCACGGTAACCGAGGAGATCGGCGATCCTGAAGACGGCGTCAGTGTTGCTTGCGATCCGCTCGTGATTGCCGCCGTCCGTCCGGAAACGCTTTGTGCCTCCGCTGATGTGCCTGTCGATGACTGAATGTAGATGTCGCTTAGACGATCCGGACTCGTCTGGAATTGAGGAAGAACTTCCAAAATCACGTGGTACTGATTCGACTGCGTGTACAGCGTACTGACCTGCCTCTGACCGAAGGCATCGTAAAGCGTGGAGTCGATCTGATCCGGCCGGATGTTGAATCGCGACGCCGTCGCCCGGTCATACTCGAGATGAGCGCTCACTCCGTTTGGCTGCTCATCCGTCACGACCCCGGAGATTTCCTTTATCTTCCTCATCTCCGTAACCAGCTTCGCCGTCCACTCGTTCAGCTCGTTCGAATCCGAATCTTCCAGCGTGTATTGGTACTGCGTCCTGCTGACCCGATCGTCTACGGTGAGGTCTTGGATCGGTTGCAGATAAACGTGCATCCCCGGAATCTGCTCTGCGCGCTTTTCGAGGCGGACGATCACGTCGGACGCTGGAAGCCGGCGTTCCTCGATTGGCTTGAGGTCTATCTGAATGCGCCCACTATTCAGGGTCGTGTTGATTCCATCAGCACCGATGAACGAGGAGAGACCTTTGACAGCGGGATCCTTCAGGATTTCCCTGATAAGTTCGCTTTGCCTCTGGGCCATGGCGACGAACGATGTCGATTCCGGAGCCTGCGTGATTCCCTGAATGATTCCTGTATCCTGCGTTGGCACGAATCCCTTGGGAATTTCCATGTACTGGAAAACGCTGAGGACCATTACGAGGATGGCTACGATCAGCGTTGGACCTCTGTGCCTCAAAACCCATTGCAGGCTGCGCCCATACCCACCGATGGTTCGTTCGAATAGTGTCTCGGTCAGGCGATAGAACCAGCTTTGGCTTTGAAGGGGACTGTGTCGAAGCATCCGTGAGCACATCATCGGGATCAGCGTCAGAGATACGGCCGCGGAAATCAGAATCGTTACGGCCAAGGTGATCGCGAATTCCCGGAACAGCCGGCCGACAACATTTCCCATGAACAGCAGGGGGATCAGTACAGCGACCAACGAAATGGTCAAGGAGATGACGGTGAACCCGATTTCGCCCGCCCCCTTGAACGCAGCGTCAATCGGGCGCATTCCCTTTTCTATGTACCTGGAGATGTTTTCGATCATCACGATGGCGTCATCCACCACGAACCCAGTGGAGATGGTGAACGCCATCATGGTGAGATTGTTAATGCTGAACCCCATCGCCGCCATCACGGCGAAGGTCCCGATCAGGGACAAAGGAACGGCCACGCTCGGGATGATGGTCGCCGTGAGCGTACGAAGAAACAGAAAGATTACGAGGACGACGAGGCTGATGGTGAGCATCAGCTCGAACTGGACGTCCTTGACGGAAGCCCGGATGGTTATCGTACGGTCGGATAACGTGTGGAGCTGGATAGATACCGGCAGGTTGCTACGAAGTTGAGGAAGCAGTTCTTCGATCTCATTTACAACTGCGATCGTGTTCGCGCCAGGCTGCTTGCGCACGTTGACAATCACCGCGCGCGTGTCGTTCATCCATGCAGCAAGTTTCGTGTTCTCTACTCCGTCGGTTATTCGTGCGACATCGGTCAACATGACAGGCGCGCCATTCTTGTAAGCGACAACAACATCCGCGTATTGCGCGCTGGAAAATAACTGGTCGTTGGCGTTGATCTGAAAATTCTGCGCGGGACCGTCAAAGCTCCCCTTCGGGGTATTCACGCTGGTGTTCGAAATCGCCGTCCGCAAATCTTCGAGGTTCACCCCGTAGGAGGCCAACGCGACCGGGTTCGCCTGGATTCGCACGGCCGGTTTCTGGCCGCCGCTGATAGTGACGAGTCCGACACCGCTCAATTGCGAAATTTTCGGGGCCAGCCTGGTATCGGCCAGATCTTCGACTTGTGCAAGAGGGATCACAGAAGACGTGAGGGCTAGGGTCAGGACCGGCGCGTCCGCCGGATTGGACTTGCTATAAACCGGTGGAACCGGCAGGTCCGTCGGGAGAAATCCCTGTGCCGCGTTAATGGCA
>Ga0335085_10016409_pt1 | contig 10705 bp, 7 predicted proteins | sample Lox_Sample_45_FD_206712 | JGI IMG/M metagenome (GOLD analysis project Ga0335085, IMG submission 206712) | Soil microbial communities from Loxahatchee National Wildlife Refuge, Florida, United States - Lox_Sample_4.5 | ecosystem: Environmental > Terrestrial > Soil > Wetlands | place: USA: Florida... | reverse complement strand
GCACCGACGAAGGGGCCTTTGGGTCTGTGGTGGTTGGCTTGCGATTGGGGCGGACAAAGCCATAGCCGTCACGGTGCAGATCGAGGCGGCCGGCAACGAGATTCTCGCGCGATGCCGCGCGGGGCAGGGTCCAGTGCTCGCGGTCCGGTTGGATGAGCTGGCCGCGAACAGTGAGCCCGGCCAACTGCTCGAGGAGCAACCGCCGCGCGCGGCCGCCGGGGAGCGAAAGCTCGCGGACCAATTGCTTGTATCCGGCTTTTTGCCCTGGCGAGGCGGCGATGCGGGCGAGCAATTCGCGATCGGTCATACGCCAAGGTTAAGGCAACCGGACGGGTTGCCGTTTGCGGTGACTTTGGAGTGCAGCGCTTGCACAGAAAACGCCGAGTTGCCGTAGAATGGGTTTGCGCGTCGTCCCGGCGGAGCCGGAAGCGCTTTTTTCTGGCGGAGCCTGCGGATTGACTCGACCGATTGCAGGCAGCCGAGGAGATGGCCGCGGCGGCGGCAAGCGAACTTATCATTTGTGGGCTCGAGCCATTGGCCTTGCCTTGGCATCCCCAGTCCTGAAGCGGACAGAATAGGAAGAGCACCTTGAGCGCAATGTGGAAACCAAGCCAGACTGGATCTTCGATCCCGAATTCAACGCCGGAGCCGCAGCATGCGGCGCCCCCGGCACACGTGCCCGAAACACCTGCCCGGATGCAGGCAGGAAACGCCGAACAAGCCACGCTGGGCAAGAGCCTGTTCATCAAAGGCGAGATTACAGGTTCGGAATCTTTATATATTGACGGCAAAGTGGAGGGCGCAATCAACCTTCCCGGCAACCGCGTGACGGTGGGCCGCAACGGGCAGGTTGGGGCCAACATCACAGCGCGCGAAGTTGTGGTGCTCGGCAAGGTGAAGGGCAACGTCTCTGCGACCGACCGCGTTGACATTCGCGCGGAAGGGTCGCTGCACGGAGATGTAGCGGCGGCGCGCATCAGCATTGAAGACGGCGCGTTCTTCAAGGGTGGAATCGACATCCGCAAGCCCGACACGAAGCCGTTGCAGGCGACCGGTACTTCGGGCCCGGTTGCGGTCGCCAGCTCTGCACCGTCGATTCACGAGGCGCACAACAGCTAGTCCGGTTGTTGGCCGAGCAGCAGAAAATCTTAGCGTCGAGAGCAAGCGCTTCCGCGTCACCGGGAGCGCTTGTGTTACTTGGCCGGGCGCATTGGGTGCGGGCGCTCCGTTCGGATGCAACCACTGGAACTCGTGGAGTTCAGCTAAGCCGCAGGCGGCGCAAAGCCACGCGAGGCAGCGCTGAGCCGGAGATATCGAGGACCCACATGGTAACGGCGGTCCATATTGCAGTGCCGCCAATGAGGATTGCGGTGTCGGCGATAGAGCGGGCGTGATGAAGGACGGCCAGGTTCGGCACACGATGGAACAGGCCGGCGATGATCCAGGCAACGAACCAAGCGGCGCCGCCACCCGAAAAAGCCCCAAGCAGGCAGCGGCCTAGCTCGACGTAGTCAAGGCTGGCGAGAGAGACCATGCGGCGCTGGTGCAGAAGCAAAGCGATGGTCAGAGTCTGGAGCACGATTCCGACGTCGGATGCGAGCGCCAGGCCCATGGCGCCGCGCCAATGGAAGAGAAGATCGTAGATGGGGAGGGAAACAACCGTGACGATGGTGCTGGCGACCATAGGCACAAAGGTGTTTCCTGCGGCGAAGAAAGCGCGCGAATAAATGGCCTGCGCCGACCAGAGGAACAGAGAAACAGAGAAGACAGCAAAATAGGCGGCGCACAGGCGCGCATCGTCTGGTGAGAAGCGGCCCCCGGTAAACACCAGATCGATGGCCGGCCAGCCCAACGCCACCATGATGGATGCGAAGAGAAGGCCGAGCGCGGCAACGCGAGAAACTGAGTCGGCAACGCCGGTGGCGAATTCGAATCGGCGATCACGTGTCCAGAGGGTGGCAAAGAAGGGCAAGGAGGCAGCGCCAGCGGCCTGCGCTAAAACGGACATGGGCGCGGTGAAGACCTGCTTGGCGTAGCTCATCAGCGAGACCGCACCGCCAATCCGTGAAGCGAAGTGAGCAATGATCCAGTTGTCGGCAGTGACCAGGGAGACGCCGGCCATAAGCGGTAAGGAGAGGCGGACCCATTCGCGCAGGCCCTGGTCGTGCCAGTCGAAAATGAAGTGATAGCGCGTACCGGCGCGGTGCGCGAAGAACCAGTTGAGGAGAAAGGGCCCGCAAATGGCTCCGCCCACGGTACCGATGGCCAGCGATGAAACTCCAATTTTCCCGACGAGAAGAAGGCCTCCGACGATGGTGCCGAGACCGTAGATCAGCGGCGCCACGGCCTGTACATTGAATTGCTTGCGCACCAGCAGCACCGCACCAAACACGCCGCCGGCGAAGAAACATAATTGAGCGGGCAGCAGAATGCGCGTGAGGAGCACGCAAATCGCGGCCTTTTGCTGATCGAAGCCGTTGAACCACCAGTGCACGTACCAGGGAGTAATGATTTCAGCCAGAAGAACGGCCGCGCCCAGCACCAGGTACATGGTCGTAAGGATGACCGAAAGTGAACGCTCGCCTTCGGCATCGCGGCCCTGCTCGTGATAGCGGGTAAGGATGGTGACGAAAGTGATGGACGCCGCGCCGCCGACGAGGAAATACGAGATCATGTCGGGCAGGACGAAGGCGGCGTTGAGTGCGTCGGCCTGAATGCCGCGCCCGAAGAGCCAGACAATATATTTGACCCGCACAAGCCCGATGATGCGCGAGAGAAACGTTGACACCATGAGTACGACGGTTGCGGAGAAGACGCTGTGCCGGTGAGATGGATGCAGAAGTCCGCGCACACGCTGCCACGATGAGCGCGGCGCCGGCTCGGTTTCAACCCCGGCGGCAAGTTCCAACTGCTCAGGATCGCGGTCTGAAGGCGTGGTGGTCACTGCTGTCGATTCTAACGGGATTCCATGAGACCGCCGGAAATGGGAACTTAGTTGGCCAATCCCGCTGCCTGCCATTCGGGTTATATTCTGGTCGCGGAGAGTTTCGGCCAATGGATGCAATTGCCACACCACGCACCAACTACAATCCCGCCTTGCCGTTCTATGAGAGCGCGGTTCGAAACCCGAAGGCCCTGGCGTTGTTCGTCGGTGATTCACAATATTCATACGGCGAATTGGCAAATCTTGCGCGCCGTATCGCAGGCTGGCTCGACCTCAAAACCGGCGAACGTTCAGGCCGGGTGGGGATTCTTGCGTCCCGCACGCTGGAGGCATATGCGGGAGTCCTGGGCACGCTTTGGTCAGGGTCTGCGTACGTGCCCATCAAGCCCGACACGCCCGAAGACCGGGTGATTCGCATTCTTCAGCAAACAAATCTGGACGCGTTAATCGCCGATCAGGCTGGTTTGAACATGCTTTCGGATCGCGTGCTGGAGAGCGCTCCAAAGCGGGTTCTTTTCGGGGCAAGCGCAAAACCGCCGCAAAGTGCTGCACGATTCCCGGACATCCGCTTTGAGAGCTTTGCCGATCTACCCGACAACGGTCCAGATCAGCCTGTGACCCGAGCCGGAGATGCGCTGTCGTACATCATCTTCACCTCCGGCACGACGGGCACGCCCAAGGGCGTGATGATTGAAAACGAAAGCGTATGCCAGTTTATCGAAATCATGCATCAACGATTTTCGCTCGGGCCCGACGATCGCATCGCGGAAGCTTCGGAGCTGACGTTCGATGCCTCAGTCTTCGATATGTTCATGGCCTGGAGCTCTGGCGCATCGCTCTATGTGGTGCCTGCCGCGCAGCTCATGGCTCCGGCGAAGTTCATCCGCGATCATGAATTGACACTTTGGTTCTCGGTCCCTTCGACAGCTTCATTCATGGGCCGTATGAAGATGCTGAAGCCGGGCGCATTTCCCTCGCTGCGGATTTCAATTTTCGCCGGCGAGGCGCTCGCAGTGAGCACTGCTCAGGCATGGCAGGTGGCCGCGCCCAACAGCATTGTTGAAAACTTCTACGGGCCGACCGAACTCACGGTCGATTGCATCGCACAGACCCTCGAAGATCCTCCCTATGTCACTCCCAATCGCGGAACGATGGCCATCGGAACGGTCTTCCCTGGCGTTCGCGCCGGAATTGTGGATGCGGATCTCAAGTTTCTTCCGCGAGGCGAACAAGGTGAGCTGGTGGTGTCAACGCGGCAGGCGGCGCGCGGATACTTCGGGGATCCCGAGCTTACAGCGTCGCGCTTTCCCACGCTGAACGGAGAGCGATGGTATCGCACTGGAGACCTTGCGTACGAAGATGCTTCCGGAACGTTTCACCACCTGGGCCGAATCGACAACCAGGTGAAGATTCTCGGCAACCGGGTCGAGCTTGAGGAAGTCGAGGCCCATCTGCGCGAAATCCTCGGCACAGACATGGTGGCGGCGGTGGCATGGCCCCTGGTGGACAGCCGCGCATCAGGCATCGTTGCTTTCCACTGCGCACCTGGAGTGACCCGCGACGCAGCCCGCGAAGCAATGAAAAAACGCGTGCCTGACTATATGGTTCCGCAACGGATTCATTATCTGGACGACCTGCCACTCGGAGCAACCGGCAAGATCGATCGAAAAGCGCTCTACCGCATGCTCGACGAAGACCGATTGCCAACTGCAGGCAGGTAGGGACCACCCCGTCACAGTTCACTCCTCCGCAACTGGCCTTCAAGTTTCCCTGCTCCTGGTTTCCGCCGGATTGCCAAGGACCAGCAAGCCGCGTACGGGAGCGCTGTAATCAGATCAATTAGGTAATGCTCTCCGGTCGTGAGAGTTGAAATTGCAGTCAAAGGAACAAACAAGGCCATTGCCCAGCTCTCCCATCCGGGCTTTGCTGCGCGCCAGAGCACGATCGCCCAGGTGAGATGCAAAGATGGCAGACAATTACGGTGGGCATTTGGGGCCCCGATATGGAGGGGACCAACCGCGGGAAAGAGCAAATAGAACGGGACGGCGCAAATAGATGACATCAGCAAGACGAGCACTAACCGCCAGCAACTCTTCGCGTCAAGGTCGACCAGAATCAAAACCGCGATGCATGGCAGCGATAAATAAATGAAATAGAAGAAGTCTCCCGCCAACAGATGCGCCTGTGCCCAATGCCAGGTCGCGGTACTGATACTAAAGAACCAACGATGATCGAAAGCCAACATACGAGCGTCGATGGTGTGCGGCGTGAAATGCAGGACGATCGCGTCAACAATGGCTACGCAGAGAGTGAAGAACGCCAAGGGCAGAGGAAGAAGATTGTTGAAGGGAATTGCTCTTTTTGCGGCGCGATATGCGGTAACTGTAATACAGCCTGCAGCCAGCGCAAAGAACGCATTCGATTGGGGGCTGATCAGAAGGATCGGGAGGCCCAGGAGAACAGACAGCAACCACTGGTTCACCGATGCCCGGGACCTAAATTGCAAATAGATACTCGCTAAGAGTGCGATGTTGACCCAGTCAGAACCAAATATCAAAACGAAAACCGAGACAACGATCCAAGCTGAGAATGCCAAGAGGATGGAATCGTACTCGGTCATTGGCCGATTCCAAAGAGGCGTTTTCCTAGCGCCGGGTAGAGAATCGGAGCTTGGCGGTCTTGGGCCCATGTTCATCCTCGGTTGTAGGTCTACTGTGGACGATGCGCTTCCGTTAAGGCCGTCGCATTGATCCAGGTTTTCAAGAGTTGGTATCGGGCTGCTTCGTTGGGCCGGCGATCGAAAAACTTCCGGTTCTACTGGGGAATTACCGCTGTTATCTCTTGTTTCATCATCCATCAGGTGGAATTATAAGGCTCCACAATCGCACCGCAGTGGCCCGCTGCACAATGACGGAATGTGTGGAGTTACTACCCGCACATCAAAGTCAGGAAGCGTTCTCCAGCGAGTCCACGAGCATGATTTCGCGAGGCACGAATTCCGGCGGCAGGTTTTGAGTGCAGTGCGCCATCAACTGATCTGTTAGCTCCTTGCAAATTCTGCCTTGTCCCGGCGCATTGGCGTGGTGAAGAAACGCGGAAGAATCCGGCTCGGGCCAATGGATCGCTGGCAGCGCCATCCCCTGCAACGATTCTTTCGGTAGAAAGAACGCGTCGTAACTTCCATCGTTCCTGCAAGCGGTCCAACTGAGGAAAACCCGATATCCGAGGTTCTCATTTTCCAGATCGAAAAGCGCTTGAGGATGAACCCCGCGGTAAACATCGTGTTCGAGTTTCTGGCGAATTGTCCCGGCGGTTAGTCCAGCATCGGCACCATCGAGGATCGCCATTGCAGCGAGATCCTTCTCCAAGCGGGCGTTCAGGATGCCTCTGATGCCAAAGGCCTGCTTTGATTTCTGCCGTAATAACGATCGCAAGTCTTCGACGGTCCACTTACGTTCAATCCAGTCGACAAACTCGCCGTCAAAGACTGGCGCATTGTCATGGCCGATATGAAGAATCGCCTCATAGCGAAAGCGCGTCATCTCGTTGTCGGCGCGGCCGCGAAGTGGCCGGATATCAACCCGCGATACTTTTGGAATGCCGCGGGGCAACGCTAGAAAATACGCCGGCGAAAGAGCCAGCTCAGGCTCTCTTTCGATACGGCGGTGAATCCGATCGCGGAGTTCTGAGGCGCTCAACTCCTCCGCAGCCTGGAACAATTCCACCGAAGTTGCAAATGCCGGCAATAGTGGCAAGCTTCTGACATCGCCGACGTAGATGTGGCCTCCGGGCCTCACCATCTTGATGGCGTTTTCCAACACTTTGGAGAGATAGCCGACATTGGGGAAGAACTGCACTACGGAACTTAGCACAAGCGTATCGAATGTGTTCTCGCCGAAACGATCCAACTGGGCCGCCTGGCTCTCGACTATTTCGACTCGCCCCGCCACATCGGGGGCCGTTCCTAACTGCTCCTTGAGCCGTTTCAGCACGGCCGAAGATTGATCCACGGCGACGTAGCGTTCACAGTGGGGAGCAATCCGCATCACCAGCATGCCGGTTCCGCAACCGATTTCACACAGGGACACTGGCTTCAGCCGGAGAATATCGCCCACGGTATTCTCAACCCACTCATGCATCTCATCGTCGGGAATTGCACTGCGGGTGTAGCTGCTATCCCATCCCATAGTGTTGAAGCCAACGGACGCGGTTGCGGCCTGCTTGGAAAGCTGGCTCAGGTCGAAGATCTTCCGCCATTTGCTGACGATCGTCGATCCTGCCGCAGCCCGACCGAGGACATTGTCTACGAATTCACTATCGGCAACGACGAACGCGACGAGGTGATCGCCGTCCAGGGCGACTGCGGCTTCCCGCACGCCCGGGTGCGAACGCAGGGCATCTTCGACCGCGGCTCGCCGGTTGGCTTGCTGTGTCTCTTTGTTGGGGCCGGTGTCACCGAGGTTGTAAGTCAGCGGTTCCATTCGTGCTTTTTGCGGGTCACGATCTTTGCTGATTTGGCCTCTTGATGGTCTCAACTGGATTTCGCGACGCTCTCAATGAGAGCACAGATCGCATCGACGCTGTCAATCCGTTCCTTGTCGAAACCGACCTGCGCGAAATCAATTCCGAAATTCTCTTCCAGGAACACGACGATTTCAACTGCGTCTATCGATTGCAAGCGTCCGCTGAACAACAGGGAGTCGCTGTCCACGAGAGGGGCGTCATCTCCGCTCGCGTCCAGCAGACCCTGCACAAATGCGTGTATGTCGGCTCTTCCTTTCACGTTGCTCCTAGAAATGAATGAAGAACAAGCTCGCCAGGTATTTCAAATGGTCCACGAGCCGATAGACTCGCTCATCGGCATCAAACACATTCAGGATACAGTAGAAAAACCACACACCTGCCGCGGGCAGCAGGCGTCCGCGAACAAAGCCCACAGACTTCGAATCTCGCTTGCGCAGTTGCGAAATGCACAGGCCGGCAGCGAGAAAGGCGTTGTAGAAAAACAACACCTGGTAACTCGAAATTGCCCTCCAAAGCCCATCATCTCGAATAACCTGCCAATCCCGCACCAAGTGATAAAAGGAGTTTCCGAAAAAAGCCGCGGCAAACGTGGCAAAGATCATACGCATCCGCTTATGCATCTTCCAGTACCGGAAGAATGCGGGGTAGAAGAAGAAATCGACGAGCAATTCCTTGAAGTAGTAATAAAAGCGATTGAAGAATTCCATGATGGTCGTCGAAGACAGTGGACGATACGTGTTGCGCAATGCGTTGAATCCAGCCATCCGGCAACAGGCGATGATTCTGTGCCCGAAGATCGAGAAGGTAAGAATAAGCTCAAAATATGCCAGTAACTGGCATGCCCAGCGCAAATGCCAGGCTACCGGCGTCCCGTGCACACTCATGGCCAGTGACTGGTCGGGCGTTGGAATTTGCAGGTATCCGTGGAAGAACAGGTTCCACAAAGTCTGGCAGGCTTTTAAAAGGATGGCCCACAGAAGAAGCTTCAAACCTTTTAACTGCACAACCGCAAGCTGCTCCGGGGTTTTTGCCTCAATGCGGCGAAGGTAGGCGGCGCCTTTGGGAAACGGCGTATTGGTGGAGCCCCACAGCGGACGGAAAGCGGTGAGTTCAAGCGTGAGTTCTTTGGCCGGTTTTGAGTTCTTGTCCGTCAGCGCGTAGGCGATGAACCAGAGGTAAGTGGTCACTACGCCAACAAGAGTCCAAAGCCATGAGTACGCAATCGATCTCGGATGACTGGAGCATGCAAGCAAGATGAGCAATGTAGTGCCGGTAAGAAGAAAAACTAGCGGCCGTCGCCCAAACGGCGATTGAGGCCAGCGCATGGCGCACCAGTACAAAAACATCGCCGAGGCTATGACAGCCAAAGTCAGGCCAAGGAGGAGGGGATCGCTGTCGGTTTGAACAACGGCAAAAGCGATGGGGCTGATGGCCAGGACAAATCGCCGATACTCGGGCAAAAAAGTGGTTAATGCGAGGGGCACCATCAACATCAACACTGACCACAAATCCGGAATGAATGCGCGCATGCCCAAGCCAAACGCAGCCAGCAAGACGATTTTGCCGAGAGGGGTTTGAACGAACGAGACCACGGCAGGATAGGTTTCAAGGCGCGGGATCAGCCGGAACTCGGCCAGTCGTTTCTTCCGCGCACTCTCGAACTCGGTTCGCGTGGCCATCTTGGCCATTGTCGGAGAACTTGGGTATTGAGGACAATAGAATTCGCTCTCGAAGAGCACCATTGAGGACTCTGTTAGCAAACAGTTCGCGGCAGGAACGGCCGGCGAGGATGCGGCTTGGCGAATGGCCCGAGTATCCTGTTCAAATGTGTTCTTGTGTGCGGGCTTTTACCTGCGCCCTGCTCGGGGCGCTTTCCGGAGTGATCGCGTCAAGCCAGACGATTCACTCACGCGGCGGATTCACCCTTCCGCCTCCTCCCGATGTCGCGGCTGTTCCGGTGACGGACAACTACTTCGGAACAAAGATTGTTGACAATTATCGCTGGCTGGAAAATGCGGACAGCCCGGAGACCAAGGCGTTCATCGACGACGAGAATACCTACACCGGGCGCTACATGGAGCAGGCACACATTCGACCGCAGATCGCGGACGAGATGGACGCGCTGGAGCATGTGAGTTCCTGGCGGGTGCCCATCCAACGCGGAAACGACTTATTTTTTGAGAAGATGCTGGCCGGCGAAAACCAGTCCTCAATCTATGTGCGCCATGGATGGGCTGATAAGGACAAGCGGCTCATCGATCCGGCACAGTTCAGCCGAGATCCCAATACCTCGGTCAATCTGGATGACGTCTCGCGCGATGGAACGCTGGTGGCCTACGGCGTGCGCCAGGGCGGCGCGGATGAGTCCACGGTGCGAGTCTTCAATGTGAAGACGGGTAAAACGCTCGAAGACGAGTTGCCGAGCGGGATCTATCTGAGCGTGGCCTTTACGCCCGACGGTAAGGGTCTTTTCTACTCGCGGATGGACCAGAAGGGCACGCTCATCTACGAGCATGAATTGGGAGCGAGAGTCTCGCGTGACACGCTGATCTTCGGACGGGAGTTTCGCGGCGAAGCGCTGGGCCCGAACGATTTGATGGATGCTTTCCTTTCGGACGACTATCGCTATCTGGTGGTCCAAATCGATCGCGGCGTGCCGCCGAAGCGCGTGGATATTGTCTACCGCGACCTGACCAAGCCGGGCTCGTACTTTGAAGTTCTGATCTGGGGCGTTGATTCGCGATTCTCAGCCGACTCTGTGAAGGGTGCATGGTATGTGAGCACGGACTACAAGTCGCCCAACTGGAGAATCATGAAGGCCGACCCGGGCATCATGCCCGATGCGTGGACGACGATCGTACCCGAAGGACCGGATGCGATTGATGGCTTCAATATTGTGGGTGACAAGATCTACGTCAATCATTTGCACGATGTGAAGATGGAAACCGATATCTACACGCTGGATGGGAAACCCGCTGGCACTGTCGAGCACGACGGAATCGGGATGGCAACGACCATTGCCGGACGCGCCAGCGACCGCTTCGGTTTTTACAGCTTCGAGTCGTTCATTGCGCCGCCCACGATCTACCGGCTGGACACGCTGACGGGCAAACAGGAGATCTTTGCGCAACCCAAAGTACCCTTCGATTCCAGTCAGTACGAACTCAAGCAGGTGTTCTACAAGTCGAAAGACGGAACCAGGGTACCGATGTTCATTGCCGGGAAGAAGGGACTGAA
>Ga0335085_10016408_pt1 | contig 10705 bp, 11 predicted proteins | sample Lox_Sample_45_FD_206712 | JGI IMG/M metagenome (GOLD analysis project Ga0335085, IMG submission 206712) | Soil microbial communities from Loxahatchee National Wildlife Refuge, Florida, United States - Lox_Sample_4.5 | ecosystem: Environmental > Terrestrial > Soil > Wetlands | place: USA... | reverse complement strand
CCGAGCGTGCCCGCGCCGTCGAGGCCACCTGCTGGATGCTGCTGCGCCGCTACGGCGTGGTCTTCCGCGAGCTGCTGGCGCGCGAGGCGCTGGCGCCGCGCTGGCGCGAGCTGCTCCTCGCCTTCCGCCGCCTGGAGGACCGCGGCGAGGTGCGCGGCGGCCGCTTCGTCTCCGGCTTCCTGGGCGAGCAGTTCGCGCTTCCCGAGGCGGTGGAATCGCTGCGCGCCCTGCGCAACCTGGCTCCCTCGGGCGAGACGGTCACCCTGTCCGCCGCCGATCCGCTCAACCTGGTGGGCATCGTGGTGCCCGGGGAGCGCGTGCCCGCCATCTCCGGCAGGAGCGTCGCCTTCCGCGACGGCGCCGCGGTTGCGCCGGAGAGCAACGCGGTTACAATCTCTTCGGCCCGGTAGGGCGGGAAGGAGGGGGCGTGGAGATCCAGGTCCTGAACTACGGCCAACTGAAGGGGATGAAGTTGAAAGGACCGTTCCGCGGGAGCGAGGCCAACGCCGTCTTCCGCCGGCACGCCGACGAGATGCTGCAGGCCGGAGGCATCTGGCTGGTGGTGGACCTGGCCGACGTTCCCGCCATCGACTCCACCGGCATCGGCAACCTGGTCTACCTGCTGACGACCTGCAAGCGGCGCGGCGGCATGGTGAAGCTGGTCCGCCCCTCCGACTCCGCCGGCAATGCCCTGCAACTGACCGGGTTGCTGAGCCTCTTCGAGGTCTTCGACAGCATCCCGCGCGCGGTGGCCTCCTTCCGGGAATGACCTTCGTCCGGCGCGCGCTCGCGGTCCTGGCGTTGACTCTCGGCTGCTTCGCCCAAACCAGCGGCGGCCCGCCCACCCTGCACGCGGACAGGATCCTGGTGCTCAAGAGCGAGCGCAGGCTGATGCTGCTGGACCACGGCCGCCTGCTGAAGACTTACAAGATCGCGCTGGGGAGCGAGCCGGCCGGGCCCAAGACGCGCCAGGGCGACCATCGCACCCCGGAGGGGCTGTACGTCATCGACCGCCGCAACGCCCGCAGCCAGTTTCACCGCGCGCTGCACATCTCCTATCCCAACGCCCAGGACCGGGCGCGGGCGCGGCGGCTGGGGGTCAACCCCGGCGGCGACATCTTCCTGCACGGGCTGCCCAACGGGTGGGGCGGGCTGGGCAGCGCGCAGCGCCTTTACGACTGGACCGACGGCTGCATCGCGGTCACCAACGAGGAGATCGAGGAGATCTGGCGCGCCGTCCCCGACGGCACTCCCATCGAGATCCGCCCTTAGGGGCGCCCCCTTTGTTCTTGCGCCCACAGTTGACGCAGGGTCTATAATGCGCGGCACCGGAGAAGGACCTTGGACATCAACATCCGCAAGCGCGGCGCCGCTCAGATCATCCAGTTACGCGGGGACCTGCGCCTGGGCCAAGCGCTGGACCAGTTCAATCGCGCCACCGGAGAGCTGCTGCAGTCGGGCGAGGCCTGCCTGGTGATCAACCTGCAAGAGGTGGGGATGCTCGACTCCAGCGGCATCGGAGCGCTGATGAAGCTGCTGACTTCGGCCACCAAGCGCGGGGGCGCGCTCAAGCTGGTGAATCCTTCTCCCTTGGCCCTGAAGACGCTGAAGCTGGTGGGCCTGCTCACGCTCTTTCCCGTCTTCCCCGACGAGGAGCAGGCGGTGGAATCGTTCGGCTGAGCGCGCGTCCGCCTCAGGACTTGCGCATGTGGATCTCGGCGCCCTCGCGCCGGAAGTGGACCTCGTCCATCAGTTCACAGATGAGATAGATGCCGCGGCCGTGGTCCTTCTGGAGATGGCGCGGGCTCTTGGGGTCGGGCAGAGAGGAAAGGTCGAAGCCGGGGCCGGGATCGCTCACTACGATGAGCACGCCCTGCTCGGGATCGCACGCCACCCAGCACTCCACGCTCTTGGCCGGGTCCTTCTTGCAGCCGTGGACAACGGCGTTGGCCAGGGCCTCCTGCAGCGCCAGTCCCATGTCGCCCAGCTTCTCCGAATCCGCGCCCCACTCCTGGCGGGCAAGCGCGGTCACCCGGTCCACGGTGGGGCCGATGACGCTGACGTCCCCGGGGAGAAGGAAGTGCATGCGGGCGCTGCGGTTCCCGCGGCAGCGCTCACAACCAGGCATGGGCTCGAGCGGTTCGGGCATGGGTCGCGTGGGGCTTGAGCGGGCATTCTAGACCATTTTGCCCCAGGAACAAATTCTGTTCGCCGCCGCGGCTTGGAATGGCTGGGTTGCTTCCCCCGCCCTCCCCGGATAAGATGCCCCCGGCCCCTAACCTCGCTCCTTCGCAGGAGACGACCATGTCATCCCCTGGCCCTGTCGCATCCCCGCCACCTCCCGCGCCCCAGGCGCCGTCCCGGAGGCGCTACTCCGTCTTCCAGGCCCTCTACATGGCCTTCTATTCCGCGGACCTGTACCAGGACGTGGTGCAGCGCTGGCACGGGGTGGGTGCCGCCTACCTGCTGTTGATCGTGGTGCTGAGCTGGGTGCCCCTGCTGGTGAAGATGCAGGTGGGCTTCTCGGATTTCGCCACGCACGATGCGCCCAAGATCATCGGCCAGATCCCGCCCATCACCATCGACAAGGGCAAGGTCTCCACTACGGTGGACACACCCTATTTCATCAAGGACCCAGACACCGGGAAGGAACTGGCCATCCTCGACACCAGCGGCCAGATCACATCGCTGGACGGCCATCCGAGCGCCTTTCTGCTGGTCACCCAGAGCCGGGTCATCTCGCGCCAGAGCACCATGGAGGTCCGGGAGTACGACCTCTCCCAGGTGCAGCACTTCGAGTTCAACCGCGAGAAGGCGCTGGACTGGCTGCTGACCTTCAAGAACCTCCTGCTGGTGATCGTGGCGCCTTTCGCCATCCTCTTCGGCTACATCTACCGCGTCCTGCAGCTCCTGCTGTACGCAGCCATCGGCATGGGCTTCGCCTCCATGAACAAGCTGAAGGTGGAGTACGGGGTGATGATGCGGTTGACGGCGGTGGCGGTGACCCCGGCCATCCTGATCAACGCCCTCTATGATCTCGGGGGCAAGAGCCTGCCCCTGTGGTCGTTCCTCTGCCTGGGCATCGCCCTCTGCTACCTGTTCTTCGCGGTCCGGAGTGCGGCGACGATGCGGGCGAGTACGACCTAGGACGAGCGAGCAGGATTCAGCGCGAGCCGGAGCTAAGGAAGCTTCACCAACCGCACGGTGACGTCTCCGCCGCGGACCGTGACGATCAAGTAATGATAGAAGCCGTGGTCGCCGGACTCGAGAGGCGCGCCCGCCCCGCCGGTGACCAGGTAGCGCGGCCCCGAGCCGGCGCTTCCGGCCATGGGATCCTGCAGGTCATCCGGGGCCTGCGGATTGTAGTAAAGATGCTCGTGGGCGGAGAAGACGGCCTTGACGTTGGGATACTGGCTGATGATCGCCTGCACCGCGGCGGCGCTGGCCGCGTCGAGCTGGTTCTTGGCCTTGTGCGCGTGCACAGAATGGTGCATGAAGATGAAGACGTTGGCCTGCTTCCGGCTGCCGGCCAGGTCGTGCGCCAGCCACCGCCGCTGGGCCGGAGAGATGTAGCCGGGATCGAGAGTGCCGGAAGGCTCGTCGGTGGGCGCGCGCGGAGAGCGCACGACCCCGGGGGGCGCGATCTCCTCGGTATTCAGCGCGATGAAGTGGGAATTGCCGTGGTCGAACGAGCCGTAGGGCAGCCCCACCATCTGCGAGTACCAGGCGGCCATGGTGGCGTTGGGGACGTCCTGGGCGTCGTCCATCTCGTGGTTGCCGGGAGCGTTGAAGATGGGGACGCCGGCGGAGTGAAGCACGCTGAAGATGGCCTGGTACTCGGAGCGGATGGTGGCCTCCTGGGTGGGGTCCTTGCCTTCGATCAGGTCGCCACAGGAGAGCGCCAGGACCGGCTTGGGGTCGGCGGCGGCGAGATCGGCCGCGATGGCTTGGATGGTGGGGGTGGGCCCGTCCTTGGCCTTTTTCGGGCGGTTGTCGCCAAACACGTAGAAGACGAAATCGGCAGCCCCGGGCGCCGCCGCGAGGCTCGCGGAGTTGGGAAGCGGGCGCAGTGGGCGAGCCTGCTCCAGCGGAGCGCAGCCGCCCACCAGAACAAAGAGCGCGAGCACGCCGGCTTGCACCCTTGTGGTGATGGTCATGGGCGCCCATGGTAGGTCGGGAGGGCGAGAGAAGCAACCGGATTGCCCCTCCGAGGTTGCGCTTTCCTTGATCGGTCGGCGCCTGTATCATCCGCACCACGCATCGGCGACCAGACCAAGCGGCGCGGCCCGGGGGTGAGCATGGACCGAAGAGACTTCCTGAAGTTCGTCGCCATGTTGTCGGCGAGTGCGGTGGCGCGTTCCGCCGCGGAGAGTTCCGGCGCCGCCTTTCGACGCGTGCGGCCGGGCGATCCGGAGTGGCCCTCGGCCGCGGAATGGGAGGGGCTGCGGGGCAAGCTGCAAGGGGACCTGTTGAAACTCTCCTCGCCGTTCACGGCCTGCGGCGACGCCTCCAGCCCGAGCTGCAAAGAGATCCTCGAGAACCTCAAGAACCCCTACTTCCTGGGCGACACCGCGGCGCTGACGCAAACCTCGGGCTGGCTGGACCATTGGAAATCGATGCCGAGCGCCTACGCGGTGGCCGCCAAAAGCGCGCAGGACGTTGCCGCCGCCGTGGACTTTGCCCGCCAGCGCCGCCTGCGGCTGGTGGTGAAGGGCGGCGGCCACAGTTACCAGGGAACCTCCAACGCCCCCGATTCGCTGCTCATCTGGACGCGTCCCATGGACCACATCCAGCTTCACGACTCCTTCGTCCCCCGAGGATGTGAGGGCAGGCTGGCGGCCGTGCCTGCGGTCTCGGTCGGCTCCGGATGCATCTGGATGCGGACCTACAACGCGGTAACGACCGCGGGCGGGCGCTACGTCCAGGGAGGAGGTTGCGCCACGGTCGGGGTCGCCGGCCTGATCCAGAGCGGGGGCTTCGGCAGCCTCTCCAAGCGCTTCGGCACCGCGGCTGCGGGCCTGCTGGAGGCGGAAGTGGTCACGGCCGACGGCGCCGTGCGCATCGCCAATGCTGCCACCGAGCCGGAGCTGTTCTGGGGGCTCAAGGGAGGAGGCGGGGGGAGCCTGGGCGTGGTTACGCGGCTCACCCTGCGGACGCACGAGCTTCCGGAGTTCTTCGGAGGCGCCTTCGGCAGGGTGCGCGCGCACTCCGAGGCCGCCTTTCGCCGCCTGGTCCTGGAGACCGTCCGCTTCTATGGAAGGTCCTTGTTCAACCCGCATTGGGGCGAGCAGATGGCCTTCCACGGTGACAACTCCCTGAATATCGCCATGGTCTTCCAAGGGCTCGATCAGCATCAGGCCGAGCAGGCCTGGAAGCCCTTCCTGGATTGGGTGGCCTCCTCTCCGCGGGACTACTCCTGGGAACCGGCGCTGGGTATCACAGCGCTGCCCGCCCGGCACTTCTGGGACCCGGTCTTTCTCAAGAAAAACTATCCCCAGTTCGTCTTGTCGGACGAGCGTCCGGGGGCGCCGGCCACCAACGTCTTCTGGAGCGGAAACCTGGGCGAAGCGGGACAACTCCTGTACGCCTACCGCTCCGTGTGGTTGCCGCAAGGGCTCTTGGCTGCCGGCCAGCAGCAACGACTGGCCGACACTCTGTTCGCCGCCAGCCGCCACTGGAGCGTCTCCTTACACTTCAACAAAGGCCTGGCGGGCGCTCCGCCCGAGGCGCTGGCCCGCTCCCGCGACACCGCCACCAATCCCGCGGTGCTCGACGCCTTTGCCCTGGTGATCATCGCGTGCAGTGGGCCGCCGGCGTTCCCCGGCATGCCCGAGGCGCACCTCGATGTCAGCGGAGGCCGCCGCAATGCCCAGGCGGTCGATGATGCGATGAACGAGGTCCTGCAACTGGTGCCGCGGCCGGGCTCGTATGTCTCGGAGAGCGATTTCCGGGAGCCGGATTGGCAGCGCTCGTTCTGGGGATCCAACTACCCCAGGCTGGCGGCGGCCAAGCGCAAGTACGATCCCGAAGGACTCTTCTTCGTCCACCATGGCGTGGGCAGCGAATCGTGGAGTGCGGACGGGTTCACGCGCTCCGCGAAGGGCTAGGGGAGAGCCGGCGTCAGGGGCCACGTCATGGAGAGCATTTACACCGTCAAGGACGGCTACCTGGAGTTCAGTCGCGCGCTCTTCGAGCACTGCATGCGCGAGTACCTGGAAGACCCCAGTCTGGAGGTGCGGGCAGCCGACTACCTGGGCGAGGTGGGGGTGACCGCCACCACGCGCATGAAGTACAGCGGCGAGCAGGACGCCCTGCGCGGTCTCTTCCACTACCGCATCGCCTACCGCTCGCAGGGACAGGAGCGCACGGTCGAGTTGCTGGTGAAGTCCAAGACCCACTACCGCGAGCTGGTCGCCCGCCTGGCGGGGGTCCTGGTCAAGAGCGGGATCCAGCTCCCGGACGTGGCCGGGCTGCTGGCGCAGACCGAACTCTGCAACACCCACATGAAGGAGATCAACGTCTTCCGCCTGCAGCGCTCCAACCCGGCCTTCACGCGGGTGCTCCCCGTGGTCTACGGCACCTACGTGGACGACGCCCGCGAGCAGTACCTGGTGCTGGAGGAGTTCCTGGCTGGGGCCTACGTGATGAAGGACTACAGCGACCTGACCGGTTGGAACGAGGCGCGCATCCGCCGCATGGTCCACGATTTTTGCGGGATGCACGCCGCCTTCTACGGGAACTACCAGGCGCTGGTCGCGCAGGGCTGGCTGGGCGCAACCATGGACGCCGGGGTCATGCAGAAGCTCACCCCGCTGTGGCGGGCCTACGCGGAGAAGATGCGCTACTTCGTGGGGCGGCTCTTCGACCAAGCCTATCTCGACCGGCACCTCCGCTGGATCGACACCATCCCGGAGTGGTGGGGCCGCATCGACCGGCTCAAGAAGACCCTGATCTTCAACGACGCGCAGATCCGCAACCTGGCGGTGCGCGACCCCGGTGGAGATCCGCGGCTGGTGCTGTTCGACTGGGAGTGCACCAGCATCCAGCTTCCGCAGCGGGACCTGATCGAGTTCCTGAGCTACGCGGTCAGCGCGCAGATCGGCGATGCTCAGATCGACGCCCTCATCGAGAGCGCCCGCCTGGAACTGGCGGAGCGCAGCCACCAGCAGATCGAGGCGCGCGAGTGGCTGGAAGGATTCCGCTACTCCGCCTACGACCTTCACGTGAACCGCATGGCCTGCCAGCTCACGCTGCACATCACCCTGAACCGGCCCGACATCGAGCGCGTCTTCCGCGCCTCGCTGCGCATCCTGGAGCGCATCGAGCAGGCGCTGGAAGGAAGCCGTGCGGCGAGCAGCTAGCGCCCGGTCTAGATTGTCGAGGGATCTGGTGGACCTGGTCGGGATCGAACCGACGACCTCTTCCATGCCATGGAAGCGCGCTCCCAGCTGCGCCACAGGCCCACTCGGAGGAAAAGGGAGGATCCTCATCATTTTCGCCCAGCCTGCCCCCTGAGTCAAACCGCCAGAGGGAGGGTTGGAACCCTCGGCAGGAACCGCCGGCAGGCCTGTTCTTCCGCCCCGCAAAGCACTACAATCCTGCTCAGCCGTCGCTTCGTTGTGAAGCTCGGAGCTGCGCGCGGCGCCACCGCGCTCCATCCGCACAACCTGAGCACCATGGCCCGGGCTTACCCGGCGGAGGAGGCCGTTATGCGACGTGGCGTCGTCCTGGCAACGATTGTTCTCCTAGTTCCTGTCAGCCTAGCAGGGCAGGGCTATCCGCCCTATCCCGCTGCGGCTCCCCGCCCCGCTCCGACCCCGGCGCCCACGGCCGCGGTTTCGGATCCGCTGCTCGGCCCTATCGAACATGCCTCCCTGGCCACGCTGCAGGACCTGGGGGGCCTGCGCATCGACAAGTGGAAAACGGATGGGCAGAGCAAGGATGCCCTGCAGCAGCAATCCACCGCGCTGCAGCGTAACCTGGCCTCGGCCCTGCCCGAGCTGCTGGCGCAGGTGCGGGCCCATCCCGACGACCTGGCCGCCAACTTCAAGCTCTATCGCAACTTGAACGCGCTCTACGACGTGCTGGCGCCGCTGGCGGAGGCCGCCGGGCGCACCGGCCCGCAGAGCGATTACCAATCCCTGGCCCAGGACGCCTCCGCCTTCGACCGCGCCCGCCGCGCCTTTGCCGACCGCCTGGAGGCCCTGGCCACCGCCCGTGAGGCCGAGATCGCCAGGCTCCGCGCCCACACTCCGGTCGCCGCACCCCCGCCCGCGCCCAAGAAGATCATCATCGACGACACCAAGCCCAGCAAGGGCACCAAGAAGGCTGCCCCGAAGAAGACCTCGGCCAGCAAGAACGACGCTACCTCCCAGCCCCAGTAGCGGCCCCAGTCTGGCCGGGAACCCGCCCGCAAGAAGCGCCGGCAGCCGCGTTCTCCCCCTGTAAGTGCAAGGGAAACCAGGGGTAGCGATTTCCTCTCCCTCCCGGGAACCTAAGGCCGGCTGGGGGCGTCTATTGGTACTAGGCCTGGTGGCCGGGGGTGGGGTTGGCCGTCTCCGGTTACCAAGGAGAGGTTGTTGCGGGGGTAGGAATCCTGCTACCTTGGGATGGACGCCATGAAGTCGATGGCGGGAGCAACGACGTTGGCCGACCTCGCCAGTGCGATCGCGGTCCGGGCCGAAGAAGCCTCGGTGGTAGCCGAGCTGAAGGCCGGTTCGGAGGAGGCGTACGCCTGGCTGATCGCGCATTATCATCAGCCCATCTACAGCCTGGTGTACCGCATCCTCAACGACCCCGCCGACGCCGCCGACACCACCCAGGAGGTCTTCCTGAAGGTCTTCCGGGGGATGAAGCGCTTCCACGGCGAGTCCAGCTTGAAGACGTGGATGTACCGCATCGCCATCCATGAGGCTTCCAACCGGCGGCGCTGGTGGTTCCGGCACAAGAGCCGGGAGACCACCATCGAGCCCGAGCCCGCACAGGAAGCTTTCGGCTCCCAAGGCCTGAAGGACACGCTGGCGGACGAGGGCGAGTCGCCCTTTGACAACCTCGCCCACGAAGAGGTGCGGGCACGCGTGGAAGCCGAACTCAAGCAGCTTCCCGAACCGTACCGCACCACCGTGATCCTGCGCGACATCGAGGAACTGTCGTACGAAGAGATCTCGGAGGTCATGCAGGTCACCCTGGGCACGGTGAAGTCGCGGCTCATGCGCGGCCGCGAGGCATTGAAGAAGCGGCTGGAGGCCTACGTCCGCGAGGTGGGGCGGGAGCTGGGGCTGAAGGCTCCGAGCCGGTCCGCCACGCCGGAAGCGCGGGAGCAGGCAGAGCGTCCCGCGAGCATCGGGGGAGAAGCCGAGGTGTTGCCATGAAGTGCATGCAGGCCAAGTCCCTGTTCTCGACCTATCTGGACGGCGCGGTCACCGGCCTGGAGATGCGGGCGATCGGCGAGCATCTGGAGGCTTGCTCCGCCTGCGCCGCCGAGTACGCCGGGCTGCGCCTCACCCAGCAGATGGTAGCGGGCCTGGGGCGGAAGAAGGCCCCCGCCGACCTGGCCCTCAAGCTGCGCGTCGCGCTTTCCAGCAAGGCCTCCCTGACCGCGCGCCGCCGCTGGGAAAGCGTCCTGGTGCGCCTGGAAGACGCGGTCAACGGCTTCATGCTGCCCGCCACCGCCGGCCTGGTCAGCGCTCTGTTGATGTTCGGGCTGCTGATCGGGTACTTCGCGGTGCCGCCTTCGGTGCGCGCGGCCGGCAACAAGAACGATGTCCCCACGCTGCTGTACACGCCGCCGCAACTGGCCGCCTCGCAGTTCACCCTGAATGCGGTCAACGACGACTCGCTGGTGGTGGAGACCTTCGTGGACGAGAACGGGCGGGTGCAGGACTACCGCATCCTCAACGCTCCCCACGCCAGCGAGCAGCTCGTCCGCGAGGTGGACAATTTCATGATCTTCACCGTCTTCCGGCCGGCCACCGCCTTCGGCCAGCCCGCTCCAGGACGCGTGGTGCTCTCCTTCTCCAAGGTCAGCGTGAAGGGGTAAGAGCAGTTCCCGGTTCCCGGTTTCCAGTTTCCAGAACGCCTCCTCACGGAGGCGTTCTTCTTGGCCGCCGGGAGTCAGCGGGCGCGCGCCGAGCGCGCGGCCAGCAGCGCCACCGGCAGTCCCACCAGGAAGATGTGGGCGAAGACCGGGCAGACGGGTGCCGTAGGAGCGGGTGGCCGGAAAAGGCCCGCCTCCCCTACCCCCCCTACCCCCGCGTGGTCCGATGAAACAAAGGACTTAGCTACAGAGATCAGTGGGATCAGTGGCTAGGAGTCAGGGGTGGTGAGGAGTCAGGAGTGAGGGCCTGGAAGATCCCGATCCCCCGATCACGCGATGGATACCCCCTCCCCCCTCCCCCGGCTCTAATGGAATCAGCAGGTTAGGGGGAGGAATCCGTATGGATCCGTCGATCTAAAGGACTTATGGGTAAAATCTGTCAAAGAAAGGAGTTAGCTGGGACGCGCTTGCGGGCGCACAGGTCCAAGCAGCCTCGCATAGGCGAATATAAGGCGAAGATACACCGCAATAGCTTCGAAGTCAAGTGGAGACGGGAGTGCGGCTAGAATAGCTGCTTGGGTTGGAGCTGCTCATGAAAAGGCGCGTCCTGGCGGAATCCGCCTCTCGATTCATCGATGCGAAGATCCAGGAACTTGGGGACTGGCGCGG
>Ga0335085_10016407_pt1 | contig 10705 bp, 5 predicted proteins | sample Lox_Sample_45_FD_206712 | JGI IMG/M metagenome (GOLD analysis project Ga0335085, IMG submission 206712) | Soil microbial communities from Loxahatchee National Wildlife Refuge, Florida, United States - Lox_Sample_4.5 | ecosystem: Environmental > Terrestrial > Soil > Wetlands | place: USA: Florida... | reverse complement strand
GACGCGGGCCGCTGCTCTTTGTCGTTCAGCAACACTCGGCCCGACGCCTGCACTACGATTTTCGCCTCGAGCTCGATGGCGTGCTCAAATCGTGGGCTGTGCCCGAGGGACCGTCGCTCGACCCCAAAGTGAAGCGCCTGGCGGTCCCGGTAGAAGACCACCCATTCGACTATGCATCCTTTGAGGGCGTCATCCCGGCTAAGCAATACGGCGCTGGCGAAGTGATCGTGTGGGACTGCGGCCTGTACTCCCCCGACGAGGGTAAGCAGTACGCATTCGGGGATCGAGATGAGGCGCAGCGGCGTCTGCGCGCGGAGTACGGGAAGGGCAAGATCAGCATCTTTGTGCTCGGCGCAAAGCTCAAGGGCTCCTGGACGCTGGTGCGCACGAAAGACAAGCACTGGCTATTGATCAAGCACAAGGACCGCTTCGCACGCGATGATGTGGATATACGCGACCGCGCCAATTCGGTCTTGTCGGGCTATTCCGTTGCCGACCTCAAAGCTCCAAAGACGCTCGTGCGATTGAACGCCGAGCGCCTGGTTGCCAACGGCCCACCAGAAGCAACACCGGCAAAGCTCGCCCCGATGCTGGCGACCTCTGCGGATGCCGCATTCAACGATCCCGCATTCCTCTACGAACCGAAACTGGACGGGTATCGCTGTCTCGGCTTCCGGCGCGACGGCAAAATCCGCCTGTTGTCGCGCCGCGGACTGGATCAGAGTGCACAATTTCCCGAGATTGTGGGCGCCCTGCAGGATCAGGTCGTCGACGATTTCATCCTGGATGGAGAGATCGTAGCGCACGATCAAACCGGGAAGCCGTCGTTCAACGCGCTGCAAAATCGCGCTCAATTGAAAGGCGAGCACGAGATCGCCGCGGCATTGAGTAGTGCGCCCTGCGTGCTCTACGTCTTCGACATCCTGCATCTGTGCGGCATGAACCTGCGTGCGGCCGACTATCAATCCCGCAAACGCTATCTGGCCCAATGCGTCCTGCCGTCTCAGCATCTTCAGATCATCCCCGCCACGCAAGCCGACGGCGAGAAGTTCTATGCCGCCGCCCTCGAAGCCGGATTCGAAGGAATCATTGCGAAACGCCGCGACGGTCGCTACGAAGCCGGGGTGCGCTCGCCTGCGTGGCTGAAGATCAAGGCCACCCAAAGCGGAGAGTTCCTGGTATGCGGATACACGGTCGGTAAAGGCCAGCGGGCAAAAACGTTCGGAGCGCTGCTCTTGGGTTATCGCGACCCGTCGGGAAAGCTGGCATTCGCGGGACGAGTGGGCAGTGGCTTCGATGAGGATTCACTGACTGCGCTGACGGATCGTTTGAAGCGGCTAGAAACCAGACGTCACCCGTTTTCGGAGGCGCCCGACGTCGACGTTCCAGTGGTTTGGCTCAAGCCGGAGCTCGTGGCAGAGGTCAAGTTCGCCGAGTGGACCCCGGATGGGTCGCTGCGTGCCCCTGTATTTCTGCGGCTGAGGGATGACGTCCCGCAGGATGAGGCCGCCGTACCTGAGATCGTGCACGTCCGCGGCGAACCGCCGGCAGCCGCGCGGTCGACCGGCGCCCAGGCCAGCCAAATTCTCGATCAGCTCCGCGGTAGCCAGGATGACATGACGCTCGAGGTGGGATCGGACCGACTGCACCTAACCCATCTGAACAAAGTGCTGTGGCCCAAGCAAGCGAAGCTCAAGCAGCCCGCCGTCAGCAAACGCGACCTGCTCGTCTATCTGACGCGGGTCTCGCCTTACATGCTTCCGCATCTGGCGGATCGCCCGTTGACCATGATCCGCTTCCCCGACGGCATCACCAAGCACCAGTTCTTTCAGAAGCACTGGGAGCACAAACTGCCCGAGTTCGTGGAGACGATCACTGTCTACTCCGGGAGCAAGCAGGAAAACGGCGAGTATCTGCTGGCCAACAACCTGCCGACATTGCTCTGGCTCGGACAGATGGGCACCCTCGAGTACCACGTCTGGCATTCGCGCGGCAGCTTGTATCCAGACGCGCAATCGTCCAGTACGGATTTCGCCGACAGTGCCGAAAACATCGATGGGTCGATCTTGAACTTTCCCGACTTCGTGGTGTTCGACATCGATCCGTATATTTACTCCGGCAAGGAGGCCCCCGGCGCCGAGCCGGAGTTGAACACGACAGCGTTCGAGAAGGGAAAGGAGGTTGCGTTCTGGCTAAAGGAGCTTCTCACCCGCCTGGGGTTGCACAACCCGGTGGTGAAGACGTCGGGCAAGACCGGGCTGCATATCTTCCTGCCGATTGTACGCAACCTCGACTTTACTGCGGCGCGTCAGATCTGCGAGACTATAGGGCGCTATCTGATGCAGGAGCATCCGGATGTGATTACCATGGAGTGGAGCATCCAGAGGCGGACCGGCAAGATTTTCATCGACAGTAACATGAACGTTCGCGGCAAGACTCTGAACAGTGCTTATTCGCCGCGCGCGCTTCCTGGGGCCCCTGTGTCCATGCCGCTCACCTGGGATGAGTTGGCGAATGCGCACCCGATGGACTTCAGGATGTGGAATGTTTTTGAGCGCCTGCAGCGGCAGGGCGACGTTTGGCTCGACGTCGTCGGGCTGAAGACAGACCTTCACCGCAAGTTCGGTTAGCTTCAGCGTCGACCGAGATACGGAATCAACCCACAAAGGGACGAACATGGCACGCTCCATCGCATCGGCAACGATCTCCTTTGGCATGGTCTCCATACCGGTGGACATCTATCCGGCCACGCAGAGCAGCGCCGGGATTTCATTCAACCTTCTGCATAAGACCTGCGGCTCGCGACTCAAGCAGCAGTACGTCTGCTTGAAGGAGGGTGTGGTGGTGGAGCGAGCCGATATGGTCAAAGGCTACGAATTCACCGAGGACCGCTACGTCACCTTCACCAAAGAGGAGCTCAAAGCGCTCGAGGAACCTCCGACGCAGATGATCGAGATCACCGAGTTCGTAGCCGCGGAGGCGATCGATCCGATCTACTACGACAAGGCCTACTATCTCGCTCCCGGCAAAGGAGGCGCCAAGCCCTACGCCCTGCTGCGCCAGGCGATGCAGGAAGAGCAGCGCTTCGGGCTCGGGAAATGGGCTTCTCGCGGCAAACAGTACATCGTGGAGCTGCGCCCGATCGCCGACGGGATCGTGCTGCAGCAGTTGCTCTACGCCGATGAGGTGCGCGGCATGAACGAACTCGGCATCGACAAGGGAGAAGTGCGCGCGCCCGAGTTGAAGCTGGCCCGGCAGTTGATCGAACAGATCAGCGCGGACAAGTTTGATCCCTCTGCCTATCAGGACGAAGAAAAGAAGCGAATCCAGGCAGCAATACAGAAGAAGATCGAAGGCGAGCAGATCGCCGTTTCTACGGATGAAGGCAAAGGCGGCGCTCAGATCATCGATCTGATGGAGGCACTGCGAGCGAGTCTGGATAAAGGCGGCAAGCCGGCGCCGGCGACAAAGATTGCAGAGCGCAAACCCCCGAAGCGTGCCGCCGAATCGAAGCCCACCCAGAAGGTCAGGAGTGCCAGGAAATGACGAGCGGGAGCGCGATCCCACAGTGGCGGTAAGCGAGTATTCCATCCGCGACGTCCAGCGCACGCTCGGCTTGTCGCGCGGGATGATTCTTGGGCTGATCGAGTCCAGGTACGTCAAACCCAAGATCGGCCCGGGCCGAGGTTATCGATTCACGTTCAGCGATCTCGTGGTGATGCGAACGGCGCAAGAGCTGATTGCAGCCAAAGTTTCTGCCCGCCGCGTATCCCAGGCTCTCAAGCGATTGCGTGCGCAGCTTCCCGAAGACGTTCCATTGGATGGCCTGCGGATCAGAGCAGCTGGCGACCGCATTATCGTGCAGGAGGGCGCCCGGCAATGGGACGCCGGGACCGGCCAGTACGTCCTGGATTTCTCGGTTGGTGCTGAGGACGGCAGGCTCTACGTGCTGCGTGCCTCGTCCAAGACGGACGAGGAATCGGCCTATGAATGGTTCGCTCGAGCCTGTGCGATGGAAGATGAAGGAGACGCAGATGCCGTTGCTGCGTATCGGCACACGGTCGACGCCGATCCTTCCTTCGCCGATGCATACGTCAACCTCGGACGGCTGCTTCACGAACAGGGTCGCCTGAACGAGGCGGAAGCGGTGTACCGAAAGGGCATAGCGCAGTGCCAGAGCGACGCACTGCTGCGCTACAACCTGGGTGTGCTCATGGATGAAATGGGGCACAAGCGGGCGGCGCTTCAGATCTACCGCGAGGCGCTGGCCCTGCAAGGCGATCTCGCCGACTGCCACTTCAACATCGCGCTGCTCTACGAAGCGTCGGGGCACACGCGCGCGGCGCTGCGCCATCTCAACGCCTACCGACGCCTGCAATCCGGTTAGGACGGCCCTAGCGCCCGATCTTGGCCCGGATGACGTTCCAGGATGCCGGCATGAGCAACGCGTGCAGCTCTGAACCTTGCACGCGCACGCGCGCCAGCGCGGAGGGTCTGACGCGGTCCGGCTGCGCCGTGGTATTCGTCGCCTTGAGATCGGGATCGCAGAGCTGAAGGCTTTGGTCGATTTCCAGGCTCGCGAAGCCTTCCGCAATCACACGCAACGGCATCGCGTCGGTCAGGCTCCGGTTGAGCGCGAACAATGTGAGCGTATCCGCCTGCTGGTCGAAAACCGCAGCCAGCTTCAGATAGGGCACATCGACGAGTGGGAAATACAGGTCCTGTGCTCCCCTCGGGTCATAGTACGTTGTCGAATAGGTCGGCGCGTCGATCTGCGCCCGGAGCACCTGTCCGCGTCCGAAATTGCTGAAGTGAGCGAACGGCCAGAAGGTGGTCTGGCGCCAGGCCGGGCCTCGCGTCTCGGTCATGATGGGAGCGATGACGTTGACAAGCTGCGCCAGACAGGCGGCTTTGATACGGTCCGCGTGATTGAGCAGTGAGATGCACATCCCGCCGAAGACCAGCGCATCTTCGACGTCGTAAACCTCCTCGAGGATCGAGGGTGCCGTCGGCCAGCCGGGTCTGGTCCGCGCTTCCTGCGTCCGTCGGGTGCGATACCAGACGTTCCACTCATCGAAGCTGAGCCAGATACGTTTGCCCGAGCGCCGTCGTGCAGCAACAGTGTCAGCAATCTCGACAACATGCTCGATGAAGCGGTCCATCAGATCGGGGCTGGCGAGGAAAGCGGCCGCATCGCTCGCGTAATTGTTGAGATAGGTATGCAGAGAGATGTAGTCGACGCTGTCGAAAGTGTGCTCGAGCACGGTGTCTTCCCAGGCGCCGAATGTCGGCATGTTGCGGCCCGAGGAGCCACAGGCGGCTAGCTCGATGGTCGGATCGAGCCACCTCATCATCTTTGCCGCTTCGTTGGCGATGCGTCCGTAGGCCTCGGCGGTCTTCGATTCCATCTGCCAGGGCCCGTCCATCTCGTTTCCCAGGCACCAGAACTTGACCCTGTGTGGCTGTTGCCATCCATGCTCGCGGCGCAGGTCCGACAGCGCCGTGCCTCCGGGGTGGTTGCAATATTCGAGCAGGTTACGTGCGGCATCCGCGCCGCGTGTGCCCAGATTCACGGCCAGCATGGGTTCGATCCCGGCGGACCGGCACCAATCGATGAACTCGTTCGTGCCGAATCGATTCGTCTCGGTCGAGAGCCATGCGAGATCGAGCCGGTATGGACGGCGCTCCGACGGGCCTACGCCATCCTCCCAGTTGTATCCCGAGACGAAGTTGCCTCCCGGGTACCGCACGATGGTCGGTGCGAGCTCGCGCACGAGGGCGAGTACATCCCGACGGAATCCATGTCCATCCGCAGTCGGGTGGTCCGGCTCGAAGATGCCGCCGTATACGCAGCGTCCCAGATGTTCGACGAAGGCACCGAACAGACGACGATCGGTTTCGCCAAGAGCGAGATCGCGATGGAGATGAGCAGTCACCTCACGCATGATCGCGATGCGACCACTGACCCGCAGGCACGAGCAGCCGGCGCGCAGTCTGGCATGGCCTCCGACTCGCCGCGTGAGGGTGTCCACAAGCCCTCGTGCTCAGCCGCCGAGTTGAGGCGAGAACCAAGAGCCTCTCGAGAGGGAGCGTATCTGGATGCAATTGACGGCGCCTGACCCATGCGGGAGCGCAAGCCGTAAGCGCACCGAGCCAGATTAGCGACTTCGGATCGAGGTGTTCACCGCTTGCGAAGCGCTCGTGTCGTTCGGAGCTACTGGCACAGGTTTGTTCTTCGGTTGCTCGTCCCACAGGATAACTGCGACATCGTTGCGTGGATGCTGGCTCGGGGTGACCGCCCCCCCGGTACCATGGACCTCGGCCAAACCCTGATCGTCGAGCGGTGCCGATTCGTTGAACAATGCTCCTTCGGGATTCACCAGTTCCTCCGCATACACGCGAGGGGCGGCAAGAACCAGCAGAATCGTAGCCAGCGCCGACAGAGAAAACCGCGCTACGCGCACTGTGCCCGTGACCGCGTTCACCCTATTACCCTCCGCTTCGCTAGATCTCCATGCTGCTTGCAACCCTCGTGCCGGTGCATAGTACTTCCAGCGAATCAGCAACTAAAATCCTAACATGGAACATTATGGTCCTGCTGCAGCGTCACAGGGTCGTTACAGGCAACAGCACAATATGATGTATGGATAGCAAGCTTCGGAAGGGAATTCTGCATGCCGCGAGAGGTTGTAACAGGGTTGCGACAACTCACTCGGATTTGAAGCGCCCCTCATGCGTTCTTGGTTCGCTGGGCGGCGCCTCGAACGAGGCTGCGGTTCGAGCAAAGTCCAGCCGCTCCATCAGCCGGTAAAGCGTCATGCGCGAGATGCCGAGCTCGCGCGCGGCCTGCGTGACGTTCTTCCTGTTGCGGCGCAAAGCGTTCATGATCGCTTCGCGCTCGGCATGCGCTCTCCATTGCTCCAGCGTCATGACGCGCCTTCGTGAGGATTCCCGCCGCTCGAGTCCCAGATCCGCTGGCGTTATCAATCGAGCCTCGCCCATTACGGTGGCGCGCCGAACTCGGTTTATCAACTCCCGCACATTTCCTGGCCAGGAGTGCGCGTCCATGGTGTCGAGCGCCTGCCGCGAGAACCCCCTCGCTGCATGCCGTTCGGAGCTAGCAAACTTGTCGAAGAAGAACTTCGCCAAAATCTCTACGTCGCCGTCTCGCTCCCGCAGTGACGGTATCTCCAACCTCAGCACGTTGAGGCGGTAGAACAGGTCTTCGCGAAACTGTCCCGCTTCGATTTGTTTCTCGATGTCCACATGGGTCGCGGCAACGACCCGAACATCCACGGGGATGGAGCGAGTGCTGCCCACTCGTTCAATGGTCTTCTCCTGCAGGAAGCGCAGCAGGTTCACTTGCAGGTCCAGCGGTAAATCTCCAATCTCGTCCAGGAAAATAGTTCCGCCCGACGCAGCCTCTATGCGCCCGATCTGGCGCGCATGGGCATCGGTAAATGCGCCCTTCTCGTGGCCGAACAACTCTGACTGAATCAGGTTGCGTGGAAGAGCGCCGCAATTCACGGCAACGAACGGGCCATGTGCACGATCCGAGCGTTCGTGAATCGCCAGCGCGGCAAGCTCCTTGCCGGTTCCGCTCTCACCGATGATCAAGACCGGGGCATCGACACGCGCCAACTTCCGGATCGCGCGGAACACGGCTTGCATCTGTGGGCTCGTGCCCACCATCTCGAATTCCCCGGACACCTCCACGGTCTTGCTGACAGCGGCAGCGTCCCTCATTTGCGCCATCCCGTAAGCGTGTCCGACGCTTACCAGCAAGCGCTGCCGGTCCAGCGGAGTCGTGTGGTAGTCGAAAAAATTGCGAGAAATGAACTGCGCCAGCTCAGGACCGAGCTCGGTGTCTTTCGGGACCAGGGCAATCCACTGCATATGGCTGCCGCCTGCGACGAGTTCCTGCACTTGCGCCAAAGCGGACCCGTCGGAAGAATCGATTGCTGCAAGTCCTACCGAATAGCGACGAGATCCAACTTCTTCCTGCGCCGCGAACATGTTCTTCGCTACGTGCACCGACCACGCGGAAGCATCGAGCTCTGGCGGAGGAGCCGCCGGCTCGGTGGTAGGGAGATACAACAAGAGTCGAGGCGTCATCGCGACTCCAACCGTATCCGAGAGATCCGGACTCGGCGGCATCTTAAACGCCTTCGAGTTGCGGAGAAACACATGACACGATGTTTGACAATCGCATCTCGACGCGTTCGCGAGGGCGCGTCGTGAAGTTGCAGCTCGGTCTGCGATGCCGTTCGCATGTTCATCATCATGCTCCGGTACTGAGTATGTTGGAATGCCCCACGTGTTAGTTGCGACAGCGGTCAATGGAAACCGCAACACTCATGAAACACATACGGCTGACACCTGTGAGCAGACGCAATCCGCGGACGGCGGGATCGCGTCGCCTTCGGCTGATCGCGCACAGCAGCTCAACGATCGAAATGAAGTCAACGCGGCGCGCCGTTTTCCCATTCTCAGTGCGGCCGAGGAAACGCCGTCTCAGAACGCGAGCAGACATCGCGTAATCAGTCTTGATTTCTGAGACTCGAAATTGGTCGCGAGCGTCTGTTGCGTCTCATGTTGGCGACAATTTCAATTTCAGCGACTGTCGGCGATCGGCGACGGACTTCTTGACAGTGAGATTTCGCATATCGACCCGAATAGATATTTACCTGATGCGCAAAGAAAACCCTTGCTGTTTTGCCAGCGGACGCAAAGAGATTTTCTATTCCGGTTCGGACTTCCTGTAACTGATTTGGTGCACCACTTTCGTTTTCATCACCATCGTTGCGAAAAAGCCTGCCGTAAGAGTCGCACAGCAATCCGAGCGTTCAAGAAAAATTCGAATACCGGTCACTGATTCGTATCAGAGGCGTAACAACAGGGGCCGCATCGAGACCTCGAGACACGTCGACGAACTCGCCCAGTTTGTAGGTTGATCAATCGCTTGCGATCAATGGCACAACGTATGCAGTTGGCGTTTTCGAGAAGTCGGCGGAGCGCCGGCTTCCAAAAACCGGTTTGAGGAGGGAACTCGATGAAGAAGACCTTAATGGCAACGGCGATCGCGTTGGCATTCGGGGCATCCAGCCCGTTGCTCGCAAATCCAACCAACACCAACAGCGCTGACACGACAGACACCGGCGTTACTCAGAGCGCGACGGCGGAGGCAACACAGAAGAACAACAGCGGCGCACAGGCGAACGAAAACTCGACCGCCACCACCAACGACGCATCCACCAACACCAATACCAAGACGATCAGCAATACAGACAGCTCCACCAACACCAAGAACTCCAACAACAGCAAGACCAAGACGATCACCAACACGGACAACTCCACCAACACGAAGAATTCCAACAACACTAAGAATTCCAATAACACGAAGACGTATACGGATAGCTCCACCAACAGCAAGAATTCCTTCAACACGAAAAATTCAAATAACACCAAGGACTCGAACAACGTCACTGCCAACGCCAAAGCTAACGACGGCAGCGCGGCTGCGAACAATGGCAGCACGATGTCCGACTTGCTGAACGACAAGAGCAGCAACTGGAAGAACTCGTTCAACACGAAGGTTGTTGCGGTCAGCACGCTCAACGGCGTTGTGAGCGGCAACTCGGTCGGCGGTCTCGGCAATATCGCCACGGGCGGAGTCGGCGGGAACGGCGGCAAGGGTGGGACTGGCGGCATCGGCAAGGGCGGCACCGGCAACGGCGGAGTCGGCGGGAACGGCGGTGATGGCGCCGCGGCGGCTGACGCTGCTTCAGGTGACGGCGGCTCCGGCGGCAGTGCAAGCAATGGCAGCGCGCGCAACGGTAGTGCCAAGAACGGAAGCGCCAAAGGCGCGAACGGCGGAGACGGCGGCAAGGCGATCGGCGGCGACGCAAACGCGAAGGCCGGCGCGAATTCCGACTCCTCCGCCTCGGCCAAAGGTGGCAGCGCTAAAGGTGCGAACGGCAGCGACGGCGGCAACGGAAGCTCCAAGAGCGCCGCAGGCGGCGATGGCGGTAAAGCTGCAAGCGCCCCTGGAGGCAAAGGAGCTAGCGGTGGCGACGGCGGCATCTCCAAAGCGATCGGCGGTGGCGGTGGCAAGGGCGGCGGTGCAACCGCAGCTGGTGGCGCAGGCGGCCCCGGGACTCCGGACACGACCGGCGGCAACGGTGGCAACGCAGGCAACTCCACTGGTGGTAACGGAACAGGCGGGAGCAACACGGCTGGGAACACCGGAGCCGGGGGCAATGGAGGCAACGGTGGAGCAGCCGGAAATCCAGTGGGCGGAGCAGGCGGAGCAGGCGGCACCAACACTGCCACAGGCGGCGCAGGTGGTGCAGGCGGAAGCAACAGCGCGGCGGGTGGCACTTCGACCTCCACGCCTACCACCAGCGCCACTGCGGCAGGTGGGGCCGGCGGAGCGGCTAATGCCAATGGTGGAAACGGCGGATCCGCGAGCAACGGCAGCGCGAGCAACGGTAGTGCGACCAACGGCAGCGCAACTGCCGGCAATGGTGGAAGCACGACGGGCGCAGCGGCTGCCGACGCCGCGCAGGGCGGAGCCGGCGGGAACGGGAACGGTGGCACCGGTGGCGTAGGCAACGGCGGAACCGCGGGGGTAGGCGGCAATGGTGGAAACGCCACTGCCGATGCCGGAGCGTACAACGCTTACAACAGCATCAGCGGCAGCACC
>Ga0335085_10016406_pt1 | contig 10706 bp, 16 predicted proteins | sample Lox_Sample_45_FD_206712 | JGI IMG/M metagenome (GOLD analysis project Ga0335085, IMG submission 206712) | Soil microbial communities from Loxahatchee National Wildlife Refuge, Florida, United States - Lox_Sample_4.5 | ecosystem: Environmental > Terrestrial > Soil > Wetlands | place: USA... | reverse complement strand
CCGGAGCATCCGGTAGATCTCCTCGTAGACGGCGTCGACGAGCCCGGCCGACTGGTCGAGGAGCGCGATCTCCTGCGGCGTCTTGATCTTGCGCGCCTCGAGGACGACGCGCGAGCCGTCCGTGACCTGGATGCCGGCGCGCTGCAGCGCCTCGATCGTGACGAGGTCGGCCATGTCGACGCCGAGCGGCTCGCCGCCGACGCCGTGCTCGCGCATCTCGTGTGCGATCCGCTCGCCGAGCCGGTCCGGGATGCCTGTCTCGACCGGCATCGCCCCGCGCATCGGCGCGACGCCGGCGCGGAAGTTCTCGGGCGGGAGCCACGGAGCGAACAGCTGGTGGTGGCGCGCCGCCGAGCCGAAGTCCCAGAGGATCGGGTCGGCTCCGCGCGGGAGCAGCACGAAGCGCGCGTTCTTGTCGCGCGCCCACTCGCCGATGTGCGTGCTCGTGACGTAGCGGATGTTGTTCGGGTCGAAGAGGAGGAGCGCGCCGAGGTCGGACGCCTCGAGGGCCGCCTTCGCCCGGTCGAGCCGGTCGCGGCGGAGCTGCGGGAAGTCGATCCGCTGCTCCCAGTCCACCGCCCGCGTCGCGTCGGGCGATCCGCCGATCCTGCTCCGCGTCATCGCAGCACCTCCCGGTCCGACGCGTTCCGCAGATGCGGGAAGAGCGCCATGAAGTCGTCGTCGCCGTAGCCTGCCTCGACCGCGGATCGTACGAGCGCCTTGATCTCGGCCGCCAGCGGAAGGCGCACGCCGGCCGCCTCGGCCGCGTCGAGCACGAGATCCACGTCCTTCTCCATCAGGCTCGTCGTGAACGTCGCGGAGTAGTCGTCGCGGAGCAGCGGCTCCGTCTTGTACTTGACGAACGGCGCGCCGGCGGCCGAGCTCCCCATCGTCTCGAGCAGGGCGGCGCGGGAGACGCCGGACGCCTCGCCGAGCACGAGGGCCTCGGCCATCAGCTGCGCGAGCCCGGCGATGACGAGGTTGATCGCGAGCTTCACGATCCGCGCCTGCTCGCCGTCCCCGACCTGGTGGATCGTCGGCCCGATCGCGAGCAGCACCGGCTCGGCGCGCTCGAGCGCGGCCTCCGGCCCCGAGACGATGAAGCTCAGGTTCCCGGCGCGGACGACGCTCGGGTTGCCGCTGACGGGAGCGCGGAGGTAGAGGAGCGACGCGGCATCGGCGAGCGCGGCGACCCGCGCCGAGGCTCCGGGCGAGACGGTGCTCAGGTCGGCGAGGACGGTGCCGGGGCGCGCCGCCGCTGCGACGGCCGCGGCGACGGCCTCGAGCGCGTCGTCGTCGGAGACGGACGTGAGGACGACGTCCGCTGCGGCGGCGAGGGCCTCGACGCTCTCGGCGACGGACGCCCCGCGGGCGGCGAGCGGCTCGGCCCGCCCGGGGCTCCGGTTGTAGACCGCGAGCTCGTGGCCGGCGTCCAGGAGGCGCTCTGCGACGGCCGTGCCCATGTTGCCCAGCCCGATCAACCCGACGGTCGCATGCGGGTCAGGATGTGCGCTCACTGTTCAGTATGAATAAACGAATTCCGGTGTTAGAGTCAAGCCGCCCCGACGCATGTACAGCGGCACGAGACGCGATTGGAGGTAGACAGGCGGCCATGGAGTCCTCCCGAGCGGTCGAGGCGCAGCCTCCGGCACGGACGGCGACGTCGACGATCCTCGCGGGGATCGTCCTCATTGCGGTCGCGATCGTCTTCCTCTGGTACGCGCCGTACTCGTACAACGTCTACAAGGCGTTCCATGTCGTCGCGATCCTGATCTGGGTCGGCGGCGACATCACGCTGACGACGCTCGGGATCGTGTTCGAGCGGCGCCGCGACGGGAGCGCGCTCGCCGAGCTCGGGAAGATGGGGGCGTGGATCGGGACGCGCGTCTACACGCCGGCGCTCTTCGCCGCGTTCGCGTTCGGCGCCGCGATGATCGAGAAGGGGAACCTCGGCTGGGGCTCGTTCTGGATCGACTTCGCGATCGCCGGCTGGGCCATCGCGACGGTCGTCGGCGTCGGCTTCGTCGGCCCGGAGCTCGGCCGCATCGACAAGGCGGCGCAGGAGCTCGGGCCGGACTCGGCGGAGGTCGGCCGCCGCGTGAAGCGGCTGTTCGCGGTCTTCCGGTTCGACACCGCGCTGCTGATCCTGATCGCGATCGACATGACCGCGAAGCCGTTCTCCTGAGATGGCGAACGACGACGTTCCCGTCCTGATCGTCGGAGGGAGCCTCGTCGGACTGTCGACGGCGGTCTTCGTCGGCCTGGGCGACGTCGCCGCCGACGTCCCTCCGTCGGCGAAGCCGGCGTTGGTGGTGGCCGCCTAGGTGTGAATGGTGATCGTCAGGCCGGTTGAGTCGCAGAAGTAGTTGCCAGCGCCTCCGTCATCGACGATGAAGTAGATCGTCTTGCCGGTGCTGACATGGAATCCGAGCGTGACCTTCTGCGGGGCTCCTCCGTTGGCGATCTGGCCCGACGCCTGAGTCGTTGTCCCGTTGTCGATGTACCACCCGATCCCGTCGCCGCAGCTGCTGTCGAGGTCGGAGAACTGTGCATCGACGCGGACATGGCCGGTCAGCGGACTGCGCCAGCGGACGATGACCGCTTCGCCCGCAAGTGGGTGCACGCGGATGGTGTTCGCGGGCCAGTCGATGTTCAGGGGGTGCTGGTCGCTGCCGGTGGCGTTGATGCCGACCGCTGGAAGGCGGTCGAGCGGGCTCGACGACTCGAACGAGCCTTGCCACTGCTCGAGCCCGTCGATTCCGAAGGCGTTGGGGATGAAGTCGTCCAGCGGGGTGTAGCTCGTCGGGTCGTGGAGTGCTGAGCCGTGCTCGAACGCCCAAACCCCAAGGCCGTCACTGTCCGGGTTCGGGTTGGCCTGATCGGGGGCTGTCCTGAAGTCGGACGCCAGCTTCCAAGTGGGCGAGTCAATGAACACGGTCACCGGAACTGCCGTGCCGGCGACCGACGGCCCCGGCGAGCACGATCCGGTCTTAAGAACGAGAAGCAGATACAGGACATCACCCGCTACGAGGGTGGTCTGCGAAGCGAAGCTCGGGCCACGATGCGCACAGGCAACGATGAAGTCGCCGGGCGGTTTCCCGACCTCTGCATCACCGACGAACACCCGCACCTTCGGAACGCCCGAGCCGCTAAGGCGGTATCGCTTCAGGTAGGAACGTTGTGCGCCCTCTTTCGCCGGCCAACGGGCCAGGAAGCTGACTTGGTACGTCCGCGAATGTGCAGCGCCTGTGCCGCCAAACGCCGCACAAACCGCCAAGAGGACTGAAAACGCGACAACAGCCGTGCCCACGATAGCGGCGCGCCTCAACAGCTTCCCACTCGGCGGCGTGGTCACGGATAGGCGTATCGGCAGAAGGAAGGCTCTTCGGGAGGGTCAGCATTGTTCGACCTCAGCCACCGGCGGAACGTGCTCGCCTGTGCCGACGGGTACTTGCCAGTGACTTGCCAAACAACTGCACTGCCGCGCGACTCGCATGGAGACAAGCCGGCGGCGCTGCTTCTCCAATGCGCCGCTCGGTGCGTGCAGGATGCGCAGCCGGGTGGCCGGTCGCGACTGACCAGACCATCGTTTTGTGCGTGTTCGAACTCCGCTAGTCCCGCGTCGCCCGTCAGCGTGACCATGCGCATGACGCCGAGGGTCGCGACGTGTCGCGGCGGAGGGTCGGCTGGAATGAACGGCAAGCCTCAGTTGCGATGGCCAGCTGCACTACGAACCCGCGTCTTTGCCCCCGGCCGGAATCGATCCAGCGCATGCGGTTTGGGAAACCGCTGCTCGATCCACCGAGCTACGGGGCGGGGAAAGGCCGTTTGCAGGGCCTTCTAGCTTCGAAGGCAGCCCCGAGGTTTCCTCCACTGCAGGACGAGCTTCTGACGCAGCCAGTCCATCGGGCTCTCGGATGATCCCCCCGAGCCGGCGGGCGCCGGTGCGTCGTGCCGTGCGCTGAGCAGCAGTCGGTCGACGGCGTCGCTTCGGTAGTCGAAGATCCGTTCGAGGTCGCGGGCGACGAAAGCACGGTGTGCGAGCGTTCCGAGCGGCCCGTACGGCATCCGGTAGTGAACGGTGTCGTGAATGAGCGTGCCGCCGTCGTGCTGCTCGAAGGTGTGGGTGTGTTCCCAGAGGCCGAACGGGCCCTTCGCCTGCCGGTCGACGAAGCGCCGTCCCGACTCCCACTCGACGATCTCGGTGCGCCAGCGGACGGGGAGGCCGTGCATGGTGAGCACGTACTCGATGACCGTTCCCTGCCGCATCGGGATCGGTCGCGGCGTGGTGATCCGGAAGCGGAGCCACGGCGGTGTGAGCGGCTCCAGGTTGTAGGCGTCGGCGAAGAACGCGAATGCGTCCTCGACGGGCAACGGGACGAGCTGGGAGCGTTCGATCTTCCGCGTCGGCTCAGCCATGGACGGCGATCTCGTCGAGCATTCCCTTGAAGATCCACGAGTGGACGGCGAAGAGGCCGTACCAGTACGCGGTACCGAGCAGGCCGGCCGGTTGGAAGATCGCCGTCTGGCGGATGACGCTGCCGGAGTCGTCTCCGTCGACCTCGAACTGGAGCCATGCGCGGCCGGGGAGCTTCATCTCGGCGTGGAGCCGGAGCAGGTGGTCCGGCTCGTACGCCTCGACGCGCCAGAAGTCGAGCGCGGAGCCGACGGCAGGCGTCTCGGGATCGCGCCGGCCGCGGCGCACGCCGACGCCGCCGGCGAGCAGGTCGACGAAGCCGCGCAGCCGCCAAAGGCGATTTCCGAAGTACCAGCCCGTGTCGCCGCCGATCCGGCGGATCGGGCGGAACGCCTGTGCCGGGGAGACCGGAACGTGGATCGAGCGGGAGTCGACGAGGCGCTTGCCGTGTCGTACCCCGCCGTAGCGTTCCGGCCGCAGGCCCGCCGAGGAGACGGCGTCGGACCAGCGGGTTTCCGCGAACTCGCGGTCCTCGTTCGCGAGCGCTCGCGCGATCGCGTTCCTGTAGCCGCGAGGACTGATCGGGAAGACGCGTTCGGCGTCCGCGCTTCGGACCACGGTCTCGTGGGGGAGGCTGTCGATCAGCTTGCGACCGACGCGCGCGTACACGGGTGTGACGAGCCCGAGCCAGAGGCTCGACAGCCGCGCCGTGAGGAGCGGCACGGGGACGATCCACCGGCGGACGCCGATCTGCCTCGCGTACTCGCGCATGAGCTCCTCGTATGAGACCTGGTCGGCGCCGCCGATCTCGAACACCGCGCTGCCGTCGAGCTCGACGTCCAGAGCCGCGACGAGGTAGGCGACCACGTCCTCGATCGCGATCGGCTGCGCCTTCGTGCGAACCCAGCGCGGCGTGACCATCACCGGCAGGCGCTCGACCAGCTTGCGAAGCATCTCGAAGGAGAGGCTGCCCGACCCGATCACGATCGATGCCCGGAACTCGATCGTCTGCACGCCGGAGCCGGCGAGGATGCGGCCGACTTCCTGACGACTCGACAGGTGGCTCGAGAGCTCGTTGCCGGCGCCGAGCCCGCCGAGGTAGACGATCCGCCGCACACCCTCTTCGTGTGCCGCGGTCGCGAAGTTCTCGGCGCCACGACGGTCCTGCTCCTCGAAGCCCGCCGCCGCGGTCATCGAGTGGACGAGGTAGTAGGCGGTCTCGATCCCGCGCATCGCCGGTCGCAACGACTCGACGTCGAGGACGTCCCCGGCGACGATGGTCGTCGTGTCTCGATGCGGCGCGACGGCCTCGGGGCGGCGGGTCAGGCAGCGCACGCGCTCACCGCGCGCCTCGAGCAGCCGGAGCAGCCGGCCGCCGACGTAGCCGGTGGAGCCGGTGAGCAGGATCGGGTGGTGCCGGTCGGACGACGGCACGGTCACGACCCGGCAACGTCGGCGGCCGCCGCCACGAGGTCTCCGTCCAGGCGGCGAACGTCGATCCGGGCGCACACCGTGTCGGTCGCACCCGGGCCCGCGAGCGCCAGCGGCACCTGCTCGGCCAGCCGGCCCAGCTCGTCCGCCGACGCTGCGAGGAGGGCGGGGTCGAAGCTCGAGACGACGGCGAGCGCGGGCTTCGTCGTCCGGGCTGTCTGGGCGAGCGTCTCGATCGGCGTATCGGCGCCGAGAAAGAGGATGCGCCACGCGTGCGAGCGCAGGACGAGCGCGAACGCAAGCAGCGGGATGTCGTGCGTCTCGCCGGGAGCGCAGGCGAGGAGCGCGAGCGGCCCGGTTCCGCGGCCCCAGAAACGGGCGAGCGCGAGCAGCCTGCCGCGGACGAGGTTGCTCGCGAAGTGCTCGTGGCTGATGTCGATCTCCCCTCGCTCCCAGCCGTCTCCGACCTGCTTCAGCGTCGGCAGCACCACCTCGCGCAGCACCGGCTCGAGGCCGAATCCCGCGAGGCTCTCGTCGAGCACGGAGTGGGCGGCGCCCTCGTCGTAGCGGAGCATTGCCGCGAGCAGGCGGGCGGCCGCGTCGGCGAGCAGGCCCTCGGACGGCCGCTCGTCCTCGAGCGCGGCCCGCGCGGCCTCCGCCGCCGAGAGACCCTCGCCGAGGCCGCGTCGCATGCGCTCGACCCGCGCCGCATCGGACGCCGAGTAGAGACGGAAGCCGCCCGGCGACCGAACCGGCCGCATCAGCCCGTAGCGCGACTCCCAGGCGCGCAGCAGCTCGGGGTTGACGCCCACGCGTCGCGCGAACTCGCCGATTCGGAGATGCCCGGGGTCCGCAGCCATCGAGCGCATTGTACAAATATTGGACGAACACTTGACGAGACCTGGGACCTGGGCTATGGTTGAACGAAATCTGCACAGAATCTAGACAAGGAGCGGACGAATGCAGACAGCTCAGAAGGTCGTGACCGGGGCGACCGCCGTGTCGCGCGAGACCGGAGCACAGCTCCTCATCCTGCTCGCCGCGGCCATCTCGTTCGTCCTCTCGGTCACCCTCTGGTTCGGCGGCCACGAGCTCCAGGGCATCTTCGTCGGGCTCTGGGTGCCGTCGATCCTCTCGCTCGGCGCGTTCGTCCTGAGGCGCGACGGGCCATGAGCGCCGCCGCGCTCTTCGCCATGGGCGTGTTCGTGACGCTCGTCGTCGGCGCCGCGCTCGGACTCCTCGTCTACGGCGCCATCCTCGACGGCCGCTACGCGGAGGAGCGCAAGGCCGAGGAGGCGCTCCAGCCGCCGCCGCGCATCGCCGCGGAGCACCGGCCGGCAGCCTGAAACGTCAACCGGAAAGGAAGGAAGAAGCATGCCGCACAACATCGTGGAAACCGCAAGAGAGGCGGGGACGTTCCAGACCCTGCTCACCGCCGTCGATGCGGCCGGTCTCGGCGACACCCTCGCCGACGGCGGACCGTTCACCGTCTTCGCGCCGACCGACGAGGCGTTCGCGGCGTTGCCGCCGGAGACCGTGAGCAGCCTCCTCGCCGATCCGCCCGCGCTCGCCCGGGTGCTGACCTACCACGTCGTGCCGGGCCGGATCACCTCGGCGCAGATCACGCACGACAGCGAGCAGACGACGGTCGAGGGCGGCCTGCTCCGCATCGCCGTCAACGGCGCAGTGACGGTCAACGACGCCCACGTGATCCAGGCGGACGTCGAGGCCGAGAACGGCGTCATCCACGTCATCGACCGAGTCCTCATCCCCGCCGCGTAAGCGGTTCGCACTCGAAAGGAACGTGACATGAAGAAGGCAGCAGCAATCCTCACCGGCGTCGCCGCGCTCGCGGCCGCCGCCTCGATCGCGTCCGCCGCGCCCGCGAAGCCGGCCGCGGGGCAGAGGAACATCGTCCAGACGGCGGTCGCGGCGGGCCAGTTCACGACGCTCGTCTCGCTCGTGAAGCAGGCCGGGCTCGCGGGCGCGCTCTCCGGCAAGGGCCCGCTGACGGTGTTCGCGCCCACCGACGCGGCGTTCGCCAAGGTACCGAAGGCGACGCTGGCCGCGCTCGCGAAGAACAAGGCGGAGCTGAAGGCCGTCCTGCTCTACCACGTCGTCAAGGGGAAGGTCACCGCGGCGCAGGCGTCCATGCTCACGTCGGCGACGACGCTCGAGGGCGCCTCGGTTCCCATCCGCGTGTCCGGCACCAAGGTGTACGTCGGCGGCGCCAAGGTGATCAAGGCCGACGTCATGGCCTCGAACGGCGTCATCCACGTCATCAACAAGGTGCTGATCCCGCCCGCGAAGTAGCGGCAACGTGAGTGCATCGATGCCCGAATCGGTCTGGGACTACCCGCGGCCGCCGCGCGTCGAGCCCTCCGGCAAGCGCGTCCGCGTCGTGCTCGGCGGCACCGTGATCGCCGACACGGCGCGGGCGCACCGCGTCCTGGAGACGAGCCATCCGCCGGTCTACTACGTGCCGCTCGGCGACGTCGCTTCCGGCGCACTCGAGCCGTCTCGCGGCCGCACCACCGTGTGCGAGTGGAAGGGCACGGCGTCGTACTACGACGTGATCGGCGGCGACGGCCGCCGGGTCGAGCGGGCCGCCTGGACCTATCACGATCCGGCACCGGGCTTCGAGGCGATCCGCGACGCTGTCGCCTTCTACCCGGGGCCGATGGACGAATGCACGCTCGACGGCGAGCAGGTCGAAGCGCAGGAGGGCGGTTTCTACGGCGGCTGGATCACACGCGATCTCGCCGGCCCGTTCAAGGGCGCAGCGTAGTCTCCCACCATCGTGCCGACTCGGTCTGCGACCTGCCGCGCGAGCTGCTCGATCGCCACCAGATCCAGGTCGTCCCGCTCGTCGAAGCGGTGATCGACCTTGATCCGGAGGATGCGGCGGAACAGATACCCGCCGAGTCGCACCGCCCAGATGAGGACGAGGAGCGACGCGATCAGCTGCACCGCCTCGTGCGCGCCGACGAACGGGAGCGCGATCGCGAGCACCGCGAACGAAAGGCTGTACGAGAGGTCGGTGACGACGTCGGTCCTGCGGGTCGCCGCGATCGCGAAGAAGCCCGCGTTCACCGCACGGGCGGCCCGGCCGCCCCCGCGCTCCTATTCCGCGGCGGCGCCGTCGGCGGCGAGGACCTGCTCGTCGAAGAACTTGCCGATCGTCGCCGGCGGGTACGCGCCGATGAAGCCGGTCACGGCCTCGCCGTCGCGGAAGACGGCGACGGTCGGGATCGACTGAATGCCGTAGCGGGCGGCGATCGCGGGCTCCGCGTCGACGTCGAGCTTCACGAGCTCGATCTGCCCGGCGCGCTTGCCGGCCTCGGCCTCGATCGCGGGGCCGAGCGCGCGGCACGGGCCGCACCAGGCCGCCCAGAAGTCGACCACGACGGGAATCTCGTGCGAGCGCTCGATCACCTCGCGGTCGAAGGTCTCGGTTGTGACGTCCATTCGTGCTGCTCCTTTCAGTGCGGCAGCGTCTTGCGGCCGCGCCTGTCGAGGTGGAGGAGGGTGTAGAGGGGGCAGAAGCCGACGGCCGCCGTCACGATCATCACGGCCGCGATCGCGTAGAGGACGATCGCGAGGATCGACACCGGACCGACGACGACGCCGACGATCACGGCGACCGGCGCGACGAGGAACGCGCGGAGCGCGCGGTCGAGGGTGCTCACGTTGCTGTGCATGACGGCCTCCTGGACCGGATGGGAGCCTGAATGCTCGATATTCACAACTTTACCATAGAACAGTTGTAGATGTGTATACTGGGCCGCATGAGCCTGCCCCACCCGCTTCCGGACGAGCTCGTCGAGCTGATCGCGCGCCGCTTTCGCGTGATCGGCGAGCCGACCCGGATCCGCCTGCTCGACCGCCTGCGCGACGGCGAGGCGACCGTCAACGAGCTGACCGAGGCGCTGGGCGTCTCGCAGCAGAACGTCTCCAAGCACCTGACGGTGCTCGCCGACGCCGGCGTCCTCGCCCGACGGCGCGAGGGCACGCACGTCCACTACTCGATCGCGGACCCGTCGGTGTTCGCGCTCTGCGAGCAGGTCTGCGGCTCGCTCGAGGAGCAGCTGCGCTCGCTGCACGAGCTCCTCGGCGCGGTGGCGGGCCGATGAGCGCGGTCGCCGCGCCGCGTGCGTCCGCACCCGGGCTCGAGCATCCACCGGCGGTCGGGCCGGTCGGCCGGCTCGGTGCGTGGACAGTCGACCATACGCGCCTCGTCGCGATCGCGTGGCTCGTCGTCGCGGTCGGGCTCGGCGTCTTTGCGCCGAGGGTGGAGACGGCGCTCTCGGGCGCCGGTTGGCAGGCGAACGGCTCCGAGTCCGTGCAGGCCCGGGCGCTCGTCCAGCGGAACTTCCACGGCCTCTCGAGCTCCGCGCTCATGGTCGTCCTGCATGCGCGGGGCCGCACGACCGCCGATCCGGCGTTCGCCGCCGCGATCGCGCGCGTCGAGCGCGTGCTCCGCTCGGACGCGCGCGTCGCCTCCGTCGTGCCGCCGCGCGCGGGCGCCTCGATCTCCGCCGACGGCCACACCGCCGTGGTGACGGCGGGCGCGAAGGGCGACCCGACCGCGATGGTCGCCGCCGCCGACGCGCTGAAGTCGAAGTTGGCCGCGGCGGGCGGCTCCGGCGTGACCGTCTCGCTCACCGGGGCCTCCGGGATGTGGAGCGACTTCAACACGGCCAACCGCACGGCGATGATGAAGTCCGAGCTTTTCTCCTGGCCCGTCACGCTCGCGATCCTCGTGCTCGCGTTCGGGTCGCTCGCAGCGGCCGGGCTCCCGCTGCTGCTGACGATCCTCGGCCTCGTCTCGACCGCAGGGCTGCTCGCGCTCCTCACG
>Ga0335085_10016405_pt1 | contig 10706 bp, 12 predicted proteins | sample Lox_Sample_45_FD_206712 | JGI IMG/M metagenome (GOLD analysis project Ga0335085, IMG submission 206712) | Soil microbial communities from Loxahatchee National Wildlife Refuge, Florida, United States - Lox_Sample_4.5 | ecosystem: Environmental > Terrestrial > Soil > Wetlands | place: USA... | reverse complement strand
GCAGGCCAAGCCGGCGAGGAAGCGAATGCCCCAACGCAAAGGAGGCCCACCACGGAGGTGTAACTCGGGGAGGCCGTGTTAGCCACTGCCCGCTCAATGACAGTGCGCTTCAGGCATCCCAAGCCGGCTAACGGTGTCCCGCTCGAAGTCGAACTCGATCATCACGGCGGCCTGGTCTCCGACGACCCATCCGTCGTGCCCCGGCTCGATCGAGACGGCTTCTGGAGCTGTGAATTCCAATCGGCATCCGTCGCCATATTCGATCTGGATCCGGCCGCGTACAAGGAAACCGACGTGAGCGTGCATGCAGAGATCGGTTCCAGCGACCGGTTTCATGTGAGTAGACCAGCGGAATCCTGGCGGGTAAATCATCCGCTTGATGCGGCAGGCACCAGTTCGGACTATGTCCAATTCGATACCACCGATCTCGCGATGATCGGTTCTTTTCAGCGGAGCAAGGAGCATATCGGTGCCATTCATTGGATCCTCCGGTAGCGGCAATGTGATGTCTGGTTGGATTCTAGCAATCCGGGAGCAACTGGACACCTGGCATCTGACGCCGGACAGACCGGTTCGCCGAAAGGCCCTGCCGACGTGACCGAGACAGGGGCCGCTTGCGGGCAAGAAAGAAACTGCGGCAACCTTCGGTAGTAACACCATCACTCCTGAAGGGCGCGGCATCCCACACCTCGATGTGGGCGAACTCAGCCGCAGTCAGCACGCTCCTGATCTCGTCTTCGGTCCAGCAGACTTCTTCCACCCGCTCGGTGTGACGCCGCCAGAGACGTTCTTCGCGCACGAACCACTCGCAGTCACACCATGCTCTGCGGCGTCGCAGATCATGGCCGTTCCTCATGACGAGAACGATTCCGGGCTTCTCGATCCAGCAGGCGCCCCGCCAGTATTGCTTGAATCCGGCCATATTGTTCACATCGAAGAAGAACCATCCGCCTGGATTCAGCACGCGCGCCACCGCCCGCGACACACGCCGAAGGTCGGAGTGGAGCGGCACGTGGTTGAGAGCGTCGTACTCGCACAGGATCAGGTCCACAGGTTCAGGCAGCCGAAAGTCCCGCATGTCCGCCTGGATTACCCGCAGAGCCAGTTTTCGTTCTCGTGCTTTCCCGCGGGCGGCACGACACATGCCGGCGGAGAGATCCACACTGTACATGCGGATGCCGCGGGCCGCCAGGTCAAGGGCCGTCGTGCCGGTACCGCATGCCAGGTCACAGGCAATGCGGACTCCGGGAAGGATTGGGTCCACGATGGCACGATGGGCCGCTTCGATGAACTTGCGATAACCCCCAAACACCTGGTCGTAGTGCTCGGCAAGCCATCGGTACGGTTGCACAATTGCGCGTCCGGGCATGACAGGGTCCTGTGTCATCGCTTTGGGTCGCCACTTTCCAGGCGTTCCAGCAATTCGCGGACACGGCGGCGGCTCACTTCGAGAACCGCGCCGGTATTGAGCGCCACACTGGCCACCCCTCCAACCAGCGGCAGGACTTCGACGACGGCATCCAGATTTACGATGGCTGCCCGTGAGATGCGGAAGAACAGAGCGGGGTCGAGCCGCTCTTCAAGCTCGTTGAGCGTCGGATCGAGGACATAGCGGCGGTCGCGAGTGTGCAGGCGCGTGAGGCCGCCTTCGGAGGAGAGATAAACGACCTCCTTTTGATGAACGATGCGGAAGCGGTCACCGCAGCGGGCCAGCAGGCGGGTGCACTTCCCCTGCGCGGCCTCGGTTACACGGTCCACATCGGCCTCGGCCTCGGCTTCGGGCCTGGCGCACGCCCGCTCGATGGCCTGTACCAGGCGGACCCTGTTGACCGGTTTCAGCAGGTAGTCAACCGCATTGACCTCGAACGCATCGACTGCGTATTGATCGAAAGCAGTGCAGAAGATGATTCGTGGGCGAGGACGATGAAGGCAGGCCGCGACCTCCAGCCCATTCAGCCCCGGCATTTGAATATCCAGCAGCACCACGTCAGGGCGCAACGCGCCGATGGCCTCCATAGCCTGTTCGCCGTTTGCCGCCTGCCCTGCAATCTCCACATCAGGCAATGCCGCCAGCAACTGGCAGAGCCGCTCGCGAGCGGGCTCCTCATCGTCAACTACGAGTACACGGGTCATTCCGGAGTCGCTCCCTGGGGCTGGCCGGCGGACGGCAGCGCGATGCTCACCAGCGTCATGTTGCGCGCGTTGTCTCTTTCAATGGTCAGCTTCGCGGCATGACCGAAGTAGCCTCGCAGCCGGCCCTGCACGTTGTGCAAGCCATAGCCATTTCCTTTGCGCACCGGCTTCCTGAGGAGCGCATCGGTAAAGCCCGGCCCGTTGTCACGAACCTCAATTCGCACGCCTGATTGCGAAGCCTCTACGCGAACCTCGATGAGGCCAGGCGCGGTCATTGCCGCCACGCCATGTTTGACGGCATTCTCCACAAGTGTCTGAACGATCATCGCCGGGATGCGCACACCTTCCGTCTCCCCATGGCGGTCGATCAGAAATCGAAGACGCTCTCCGAAGCGGGCCTGTTCCACATGCAGAAAGGCACGAACCGCTTCCAGTTCCTCGTCGAGCCGCACCCACTCGCGCTCGGATCGCCGCAATGTGTAGCGGAAGACTTCAGCCAGTTCCTCGACGGTCTCCTCGGCGCGATCCGGATGCCGCGGAATCAGACTGGCGATGGTATTCAGCGCATTAAACAGGAAGTGTGGATTGATCTGAGCGCGCAGCGCCTTCAACTCCAGACGATTCGCATTGAGGACCAGTTCGCGCTCCCGCTTCTCATGTTCCAGCTTCTTCTCGCGCAGTCTGAGATTCTCCAGCAGGAACGCAAGCCCGTCCGCGAGGGACGCGAGCAACAGCGCATCCTCACTGAGGAAACGGGCGTGATCGCCCGACCTGTACACGTGGATCTCACCGGCAATGTCTCCATGCAGGCGGATGGGCGCGGCGATCGAGCCGTCACTTCCCGGCTGCAAGCCGATGGATGCGCCGAGACGCACTTCGCTCCGCGTTCCGAAGATCGTCCTCAGGTGAGTCTCAGCCTCGCTGGTCAGCTCCTTCTCATTAATCGCGCCCTGCAGACCGGTCATGAACAGCCTGGTCGCCTGTGCCGCGGAGAGCCGCCGCCTCAGGAAGTGGCGGTCCACCCATAACGACAACCGGCGATGTCCCCAGGGCGCAAGCAGCACGACCGGCCAGACCGAGAGCGCCCACACCAGCGTTCCGACCCATGTCCTCATTCCGAGGCCCGACAGCAGCGGCGGGACGGCAACAAAGTAGAAAGTCAGAAGCAGCAGCGAGGCAAAGACAAAGACCCCTCTCTTCATCAGAACGTCGAAATAGGCAAATCGCTCGACATAGTACGTCACGACGAAGATGAAACATACCGGAACAAGTTTTCCCAGAATGTTGTCCCAGTTTGCCGGCAGGAAGAATCCAGCGAGAAATGTGCCCATCCAGATACCGCATGCATAGGTGAGCCGCCGCCGCTGCATCCGGGCGAGAGGAGTGGAGATCCGCTGCCGCGCTGTCAGCAGGGTCAGGCCACAACCGGCCGCGGCGAAAATCATGAGGATACGGAACTGGAGCCGTACGACCGGCCATCCGGGCCAGCCCTGCAGCCAGTGACCTACCCCGGCGTTGACCTCGGCAGCGGCGAAACCGGCGCCGATCGCGTAGAGAAAGCCAATGTACGAGCGCCAGAATCTCTCCGCTCGAAGATGTTCCTTTTCGTTGCGGTAGAAAAGGTGGGCCATCACTGGCGGTATCGCGTACTTGGGAACGATCTCCAGAAGATCGAACAGAGGGACCCGGCGCCGCAGGAACTCGGTCGCAAAGTCGTTTCCCAGGTGCGCGATGAAGACGACGGCACACAACACAACCACGTAAGTGAAAAGACCGCCGCCCCACCGCGTCTTTTGCCTCTGGTAGTCACGAATGCTGTAAACGCCGATTAGTGTGAACAGGACCGCGTTGAACGCGCACGTGACCATCTCGAGGAGCGGAAAGTAGGCGTTCAACGCGTAGTACCTGGGCGGTTGGATCATTGTTTTGTGGAAGCCGTCAGTGTCGGCGGCCACTGATGGTTGTCTGGCTCGAGGAGGACGGGCGTGGGGAAGCATCCTCTTCCCCGGCCCCGGTCGTCACAGCCGCGTTCACGGCAAGTATGCTTCTGTCAAAAGCAGAACACAACCCCAGCGGAGATACGCGCATTTTGTTTCTCGGTGATGCCCTGTGTTCGCCATAGCAGCCAGTCGGCCTGAAACAAACGCACGGCCAGGCGGGCGTTGACTCTGGCGTCGATTCCGCCTCCGGCCAGCACGGCCAGGCCTCTGGTTCCCGCCGAGAGGTCTTCGAATCCACCCGACGCGTGAAAGCCCCCGGCCAGCACATGGGCGAACGCGGTCACCCGCCCGCTTCGCAGGGAGAATTGCGGGCCGAAAGTGAAGGTGTGGGCTTTTGCGCTGAGACCTCCAGCGCCCTTGTAAGAGCCGCTGAAGTCGGCGGTGACGCCAAACCAGCGGTTGACATTGCCAGTCAGCGCGGCGTTCCAGCCGTTCGTGTTTACGCCGCCCACGCCGCCGATATGTGTGAACTGATAGCCGCCGAACAACTCTACCCGAGTGAAGTCCTCAGTTGCCGCCGATGCATTCAACGCGAACGCGCACAACAGGGCCATGAGTAGTCCGGATTTGGTGATTTTGCACTGCATGGTTGAGCTGCCGCTCCTTTCACACAAATGCTAAGGCGGAGCCGCGCGAAGTCGAATCTGATTTCGTATGGCTGGCATTCGCGGGAGATGAGTGGCCGGAGCTGAATATGAGCGGTGCAGAGCGAGGAGAGGCAGAATCCTGCAGGACATCCGCCACGGCATTCGCCTGTTGCGAGCGAACCCGGGGTTCACGCTGGTCGCCGTCCTCACACTCGCTATCGGTATTGCGTCGAACACAACGGTGTTTAGCTGGATTGACAACGTTCTGCTGCGCCCAATCCCCGCGGTTGCGAATGCGGTGCTCCACCCACACGCTGATGTTGACGGAGGATGGGACCGCCTTGATCCACAATGAAAGCCAAATGCAGTTTCGGGGGGGGACGTCACTGCTCCCGCTGAAACTCGAACAGAGCCCGGCGTGAGCCTCGGCCAGCGTCGAACGAGTCGGGATAAGTGGCGCCGGTGAGATCGTAGCAGACCGTAAGGTGATCGGTGGAGACCTTGTAGATCCCCTTCAGCTTGCCGCCATACGTTCCTGCCGGCGTATCGTGGTGGAAAACATCAACCCGACCACGGCGCGCATCGAGGGTGATGTTGTAGGGATCGTCATGTCGCACCTGCCGGACGACGATATTGTAATGATCGCCGTCCACCACCCACTCCATGTCGTCGGACTGCAATTCCCCGTTCTCGGTGACGGAGATGAGCTTCCAGGTACCCTGCCAGCGTGCCTGATCGTCGGATCCATCGCCTGAGACCGGCCTCGAACACCCCGAGAGCCCTGCGAGCAGGACACCGAACAAACCCACGTACACCAACCTCATTGAACGACCTCCATCTGACGACATCGGCGGTATCAGTCTTGAACTTCAACTTGCACTCCGAGGTTGACGGATACTCGCCGTGTCGTGCGTCTGCTCCTGTGTCTCGCCGAGTTCCGAGCGAATCACGCCACTCGTAGAGCAGTTGCGCGGAATTCGGCGTCAACCGCTTCGTCCGGGTGGCCGACGATCCGCCCGAAACCTAATGTCAGATACTGGATCATGCGACGACGCAGCTTTCTTCAATTCACGGCGGCGATGAACGTGGCAGCAAGTGGGGGTCATCTTGTCGCCGGTCAGTCGGCCTCTCCGCCGCCCGGGCCTGACCTGCATGTGGTCGGCTCAGGCGAGGACCGTTTCGGCCATCCCCACAGCCTCGGATTCAGTTCGCTGCTTTTTAAGATTGGCAGCAGCGAGACCTCCGGTGGGCTGTTTCTGATCGAGCACAGGAATCTCGTGAGGGGTGGTCCACCCCTGCACCTCCACCTGTATCAGGAGGAATGGTTCTACGTCATGGCCGGGGAAGTGGCGTTCCAGGTGGGCGATCAAAGGCTGCGTCTTCACCCCGGCGAATCTGTGCTGGCGCCGCGCCGCGTGCCGCACACGTTTGCTTCAGTCGGGGCCCAGCCAGCGGCGATGCTCATTGCCTTTTGTCCGGCCGGGAAGATGGAGCAATACTTCCGCGATATGTCAGGTCCCAATCCACCCAACATGGATGCGCAAACCATGCGCGGTTATGAGCTGGAGCTGATCGGGCCGAATCCCCTCGTCAAGTAGCAGCCGTTCGTCTACGCGGAGCGCGCCACGGTTTCACACTGGAATGGCCGCCGTCTTCCTGGCCCCCTCTATATGCTCCTGCGCCGTGATCCTCGCCCAGGCCACTAAATCGGAACAGATTAGCGCCCTGGGCGGTGCCGGCTCGACAACGCGAGATGCGCGTTTTCAAGTGCTTGTGTTTCAAACAGATCCGGCCCATTCGTTGCGGCGTGTTGACCCTGTTGAGCCCGGATGCGCCGGGCAGCGAGCCACTGTCGTGCAGACGGGGGAGTGAGGGCTCACGCTATTCTGAACAAACGCCCGCTGGCTTTGAGGTATGAAAGGGAGCTGAAAGATGCAATGGAACTCAATGGCAAGACTCGCGCTCGCTGGCGTGTTAGCGATCATTGCACCGATCAAAGCGCCCGGACAAGCGGTGCCCGGTCCGTGGCCGGAACACACCATCAACGGCGACGCCGACTTTCCCAGCAACCGCGGGGTCATTGACCTTGCGCCCAATTCGCTGGGTGCGGACCGTCTGACCTATTTCTGTTGCAGTGGCGATGGGCCATGGCCGGACGTGCAAGTCGGCGCCGGCCGCACACGGACCTTAACTTCATCGACAACGATGGAACTGGTGTACCTGGGCTACAACGGCGACGGTTCCTGGCTGGTGAAACCGGAAGATACCAGCCAGATCTTCGTGTTCAGAGGCAACACCCTCACGAAGTCCGCGGCCAGGAGCATCGCTGAGACGCCGGCGGGACTGAATAACCCCTCGCCCGTATATACCTGGGAGCATTCGCCAAAGCCTGCGGCCTCACCGACTGTCGTCGATGGCCCGCGGTCGAATGATCCCAACCTGCCCAGCGCGTCCGGAGGATGGATTGCGCTTGCGCCGAACGCCATGGGACAGACCGTGTTGGCGTATGCGTGGACTCAGGGAATCGATACTCCGCCGTTCATTACTGTCTCCGAGTATCACGGAACGCTTAAACGCAACATGAGCTACATGGGCTATAACGACCAGGGAACGTGGATAGCTGCGGATAGCGCTCTCTACGTCCTGAAAGGCGATGTTCTTACGAGGAAAAACCTGACCCATGAGCAGCTACCCAGGGACCTTCAGAATGGCTCTGCCGCCTACTTCGCCTATACGGGGACGGAGCCGGGCCGTAAGGCTTCGGCTGGTTCGGCAGCCTCGGGAAAGAAGACCGAGAGCTCCGCAGGGAACAACGCTGCTGTAGCGACAACGAACACCCCGGCTCCTAAGCCGCCGGAGCAACCGCCGACGCCGAGCGGTCCCTACGCCGAACATCCGTCCTTTACGCACGATCCCGATGGGACCGTGTGGCTTTCGTATACGCTCAAGAACTTCGGGCCAGCGGATATACCCATCAAAGGCAAGGTATCGCGTCCGACGATCAGGAGTGCTCCAGCTCCCGGTCTCCCGACCCCAGCCATTGGGCCGAACGATACGGGGACGTGGGTGTGGATCGGAGACGGGGCGTTTCAGGGGCAGGCTGCAATCTTCAACTACGACTCAGCTGGAAAACTGACGTGGACATATATCCCACCGGACGCAGCAGCAAAGTATGTGATCCGCTGAGCAGAACGACAGGCTTGAACGAGAGCGTGTGCGAAGTCGGTTGTGCGCGCTTATGCGTGCAGTTCGCCGCGGCTGACGGGGTTCATTTGTCGTCATCTGCTCGTCGAAAGCGTCCATCTCCCGCTCGTCGTCCAGGTTCGCAGACTCAAGAGCGAGCCGTTTCGCCTTGCGCATATGTCCTCAGCTCCGTAACCTGAGAGCCCGCGTGCCGTACACGTGCCGAAGCGCTACCGAAATGGTAGTTCCAGCGGATATGGCCTATACTTGTTCTCAGTAGGTTACTGGTCCTGGTTGGGTCCTTTGTTTTCGAATCTCACCAGGTCCACCAAAGTCACCTGACGCGCAAGTTGCGTCCCACACGCCGCCGCACGCTGGCTGGATTACACACCTCAGAAAGGTCCCATGTTCGAAGGCATTCTCCAGCCGCAGCATCTGCTCGTGATCCTGGTTGTCGGCTTGTTTCTGTTCGGCCCGAAGAAGCTGCCCGAACTCGGCAAGGGTCTGGCCGAGGGAATCCGCGACTTCAAGCGCGCGATCAGCGACACAGGCGACTCGGGCAACACTCCGAAGGCCTGAACAGCCCGTTCTCTCCCGCTGACCCGCGCACCATCCGTTCGTTGGCGCGCTGCGTAATGTCAGCAGAGGAGAGAACCCATGAGATACGCACACGCCGGGCTGCTAGTCGCTGCCTTTGTTCTGCCGCTCACCGCTCAGGAGCCTCGCACTGAGCCGGCTAGCCTGATCCGCATTTTCTGCGAACGCATCAAGGAAGGCCACGAGACGGCCCACGAGGCGGTGGAGAAGAAATTCGCCGCCGCGGCGCGTAAGGCGAAGTTCCCGTGGGGCGTTCTCGGGATGGACGCGGTGACGGGCCCGAACGAGGTCTGGTTCATCCAGCCGTTCGACTCGTTCGCCGATTTTCAGAAAGCATGGGACGCCTTCGACCAAAGCACGGCTATGAAGGCCGAAATGGAAACGCTGGGAGTGCAGGACGGCGAGCAGCGCGTCTCCGGTCGCACGCTGTTAGCCCGTTATCGTCCCGCGATGAGCTACCGCGCCACGGAGGCCGTCGCGAACCTGCCGAGGATGCGTTACGTCCAGGTGCTGGCGATCCACGTGAAGCCGGGTTACGATTCCACCGTGCATGAGGTCGCACGCATTGGCATCGCTGCGCTGGAAAAGGCCAACGACGAGCGGCCGCTGCTCACCTATCAGGTGATTTCGGGGGAGGCCAACACATACCTGCTGTTCCGTGCCACCGCCGACTGGGCCTCACTCGACAAGGAAGACGATCAGGCGCGTGCGCTCTACGGCGCCATGGGGGAGGACCTGAGAAAGTATGTGGGCGGCGCGCGCGAGGCGATATCGTCCGAAGATTCAATGATTTTCGCGCTGAACGCAGGAACGAGTGTGGTGCCGAAGTCCTTTGTCGATGCCGACCCGGCTTTCTGGACGCCAAAGCCAGCTCCGGCTCCTAAGAAGAAAACGGCTACGACAAAGTAAACAAGGGACGGATTCCCTGCCCTAACGCCCTGTCGCCAAACGGCCGATAGTACGGCCATGCGACGCGTTCTATGCCTCGTTCTTCTCCTTGGGTTGGGGATCGCGCCGGCTCTGGAGGCGCGCACACACCACAGCGCCCGCATCTCCAAACGCGAGCTCCGGAAGCGCTATGTGGTCAAGCCCTACAACAAGAAGGCCCACAAAGCTCCCAAGGCGAAGTGGGGCCGGGGACGCTGACAGTACAATGGCCGGATGAACTCCGGAATTCCGCTCCTGCTCGTCCTTATCGTCCTGCCCGCGTTCGCTGCCGGTCCTCATCCTGATATCGACGCTTTCAACGGGAAGTTCCGCGAAGCCACCCTGCACATGGACAATGCCGCCTTGATGTCCTTGTGGGACGGGGATGGCACCACGCTGCTTCCGGGCATGGCCGCAATCGAAGGAAAATCGAACATCGCGAAGTGGCTCGACGGGGTGGTGGCCCGCATGCCCGGCTTTCGCGTCACTGCTCAGGACAATGAGTTCCACGACGTTCAGGTCTCCGGCGACTGGGCCTCCGAATGGGGCACCACGCATCAGGTGGTCCGGCCACCCGGCGGCAAGCCGCCAATCGAAACATGGGGCAAGATCCTGCTGGTCTTGCACAAAGACGCGAGCGGAGCGTGGAAGATCCGTGAAGAGATGTGGAACGTCGATCCCAGGCCGTGACGGGTGCTAAAGTGCAGTCATGCCTCCGAGGACGCTCCTCGATATCGCAGGTGTGGCGCGCCGGACGCCTTCGTTCGCGGAATCGGTTCTGATTCTCATCGATCACCAAATGGAGTACCGCGTGGGCGCCCTGGTACTGTCGGGCATTGAGGACGCCATTATCGAGAACCAGCGGCTGCTGGCGATGGCGCGAGCGGCGGGCGCGCCGGTGATTCACGTGGTGCAGTGTTCTCAGCCCGGTTCGGCCGTGTTCGAGCCGTCGAGCCCGATGTCGGCGGTGATCCCCGAGCTTGCGCCCTGCCCCGGGGAAGCGATCGTCGAGAAGAGATTCCCCAGCAGCTTCGCCGGAACCAACCTGGCCGAGGCCATCGCGGCCACCGGACGCCGGTCGCTCATCATAACCGGTTTCATGACGCACATGTGCGTGAGCACGACGGTCCGAGCAGCGCTGGACCACGGCCTGGAATGCACCGTTGTGGCGGCGGCCACTGCGACCCGCGATCTGCCAGACCCGCTGAACGGAATCGTGCCTGCCGAAATCGTCCAGCACAGCACGCTGGCCGCTCTGGCTGACCGCTTCGCGCTCGTT
>Ga0335085_10016402_pt1 | contig 10707 bp, 7 predicted proteins | sample Lox_Sample_45_FD_206712 | JGI IMG/M metagenome (GOLD analysis project Ga0335085, IMG submission 206712) | Soil microbial communities from Loxahatchee National Wildlife Refuge, Florida, United States - Lox_Sample_4.5 | ecosystem: Environmental > Terrestrial > Soil > Wetlands | place: USA: Florida... | reverse complement strand
GAGGGCGAGAGCGGCGTATTTCTTGCCGAGCGCACAGTCGGTGCCGACGGTGAGCAGGCGCTTGCCCGTGCGCTTGCGGCCCGTGGCGATCGGGATGTGCGGCGGGGGAACGCGCACGTCGATGAGGCGCCGGCCGAGGCGCGCGGCGGCCGCGGCGAGCTGCGGCACGTCGGCGAGCCGGGCGTGCAGGCCGCTCACCAGATCGAGACCCGCTTCCAGCGCCTCGACGAGCAGCGGCACCCAGCGCGCGCCGATCGCACCGCCGACGTTGGCGACGCCGATGACGAGGGCGCGCGCCCCGCGGGCGCGCGCCGCCGCCGGCTCGAGCCGCGGCAGTCCGGTCGAGACGGTCGCCTCGGCACAGCCCCACTCGCCGACGCAGCGCTCGGGTATCCAGTCGCGCAGACCGAACGCCGTCTTGGCGAACGCCGGCTCCGTGGCATCGCCGAGAAACAGCAGATACGGGTACGGCAGTCGCGTGTCTGCAGCGCCCTCGACCACCGCCGCTCCGCCGCTCAGAATCGCAGTGTCGCCGCCGCGCCCACCGTGCGCGGCTGGATCAGCGAGATCGAGCCGCCGAAGTTCGCGGTCCCCGAGCCGGCGTAGGACGTGATCCCGCGCGTGTCGCCGAGATTCCTGACGTACAGCTCGAACGACCAGCGGGCGTTCTCCAGTCCCGCCCGCAGGTTCACCGTGTTGTAGCTCGGCAGCTCGGGGCGCGGATCCGGAACGAAGACGATCGCGCTGCCGACCACCGTGGGGCTGGCGGAAAAATCGGTGATGCGCGAGCCGGTATAGGACCAGGTTGCGCCGACGAAGCCGTCGAAGTCGTTCACCACGGGCCAGGTGTAGGACCCGTCGAGCGAGGTGCTCCACTTCGGCACGAAAGCGAGCTCGTCGCCATTGGTGCCGCCGGCGGCGGGGGCGTCCGAGGTGAGGCTGGCGTCCACGTAGGCCCCGGTCAGACGGAAGTTCAGGCCCTTGACCGGGGTCAGCCCCACGGTCCACTCGACTCCCTTGCTCTGCGCCGTACCGCCGTTGGCATCGATGGTGTAGTTCTCGACGAACTCCGACAGCTGGATCTTCTGCCAGTTGATGACGAATGCCGCCACGTCGAGCGACAGGCGGTTGTCGAGGAAGGTGGTGCGCGTGCCGAGCTCGTAGTTGGTGGTCGAGTCGGACTGGTACGTGGTCGGCACGCCCGCGGTGACCATCGGGGGCAGCGCATTCGGACCGCCCGGACGGTAGCCGGTCGCGATGCGCGCGTACACCAGCGTGTTGTCGCTCACATGCCAGCGTGGGGCGACCGACCAGGTCCAGTCGGTGCCGGTCGAATCGCCGCCCGAGAAGGAAGGCGGGCTCACCAGCAGTCCGCTGATCTCCTCATCGGCGGTCTGCTTGTTCTCCGACCAGCGGGCGCCGAGGGCGACGTCCCACTGCGGGTTGAAGTGATAAGTGACCTCGCCGAAGCCGGACCATTCGCGGTACAGCGCCCCGAGATGCGGGGTCTCGAGCGAGGGCAGCGGCGCCAGTGCCTGGCTCGGAATGAGGAAGATCGGCAGCGTCTCATCGAGCGTCGAGGCCTCACGGGTGAAAAACGCCCCGACCTGCCACTCGAGCGTCTGCGATGCGATCGAGGTCAGGCGCACTTCCTGGGTGAACTTGCCCATGCTGACCTGGTCGGTCTCGGCGAGACCGGCGGGCGCGCCGACGACGCTGGCCGCCAGGTCGCCGTAGGTCCCCGCCGCGGGGACTCCGGAGGCCAGCTCGAGCGAGGATTCGTCGGTGAACAGATTCGCATAGCTCTTGCCGTAGCTCGAGATCGAGGTCAGCGCTCCCCAGCCGAGATTCCAGTCGAGCTTGGCGCTGAATTCCCGGTAGCGGAACGTGCTCGGCTCGTTGATGAAGCGCGTCTGATCGTAGTTGCCGACCAGCGCCTGCAGCGGATTGGCGGGCGGCGTGAGCGGTGTGCCGGCGGCGCCGACCACGTCGACCGTCGGCGTGCCGTCGGTGCGCAGATTCTGGCCGAAGGCGGTCAGGCGGATGGTGAAGTTGTCGGTCGCGTTGACGAGGAACGAGGCACGCCCGCCCTCGCGCTGGCCGCGGTTGATCTGGCTCTCGTTGAGGTTGGGATCGTCGATGTAGCCCGGCAGCCAGGTGCCGAAGCCGCTCAGGCGCAGCGCCGCGCTGTCGGTGATCGGCATGTTGACCATGCCCTTCACCAGCGGGTCGCCGCCACCGTGGGCGATGTCCTCGTAGCCGATGTCGAAGGCGGCGGCGGCCCGTGTCGGGTCGGGCGCATTGGTGACGTACTTGAGGAGGCCGCCCTCGCTGCCGGCGCCGTAAAGGGTCCCCTGCGGCCCGCGCAGCACTTCCACGCGCTGCAGATCCCAGGTATCGAAATCCCCGGTGATGACGGCGCCGTCGGCGAGCGCGTTGCTCGAGCCGACGGGCGTGTCGTCGACATAGACCGTCACGGTCGAGCCGATGCCGCCGACGTTCTCGCCGCGCAGCGTGATGCGCGTAAAGCCCGGCTGCGCCTCCTGCACCGAGAGGGCCGGCACCAGCGCCTGCAGATCGGTGAAATCGGTGACGCGCAGCTTGCTCATCTCATCGTTGGTGACCGCCGTGATGCCCATCGGCACGTCGTGCAGCTTTTCCTCGCGCTTCTGCGCCGTGACGACGATCTCCTGCAGCGTCGTGGCCGTGGCGGACGGCGTGTTCGGCTCGGCCTGCTGGTCGGCGCGCGCGGTCGGGACCGCAGCGAGCGCCGCCGCGACGGCGGCGAGCAGAGTCGGCGAAGGAAGGCGTAGCGGCCTCGACATGATGAATCCCCCCGGGGCGTGACGCCCACGTATTTCTCCAATGTGACAACAATTTTTCTGAATTGGCAAATTAATTTTCACGCGGGATACAAGGTAGGATTGTGGCGTGGCAGCGAAACCCGAATCGCTTCGAAACCTCGCGCACGCATCGGCTTCCGCCACGCTCGCCAAGCCGGGCGCGGTGCTCAGGGCGCAGCGCCGCAAGCGCGGCTGGACGCTGGCCGAGGTGAGCCGGCGCACCGGTCTGCCGCTCTCGACGCTCTCGAAGATCGAGAACGACAAGATGTCGCTCACCTTCGACAAGCTGCTGCGCCTGTCGAGCGGCCTCGAGGTGGATATCTCGGCGCTCTTCAACGGCGAGGTGAGCGAGCACGGCCTGGCGGGCGGCACCGGACGGCGCAGCATCATCCGCGCCGGGGAAGGCAAGGCGATCGAGACGCCGAACTACTCGCACCTCTACCCGGCGTGGGAGCTGCTCAACAAGCGCATCATCCCGATCGTCGCCGAGCCGCACGCGCGCAGCCTCGAGGAATTCGGCGAGCTCATCCGCCATCCGGGCGAGGAATATGCCTTCGTGCTCGAGGGCGAAGTGGATCTCTACACGAGCCTGTACGCGCCGGTGCGCCTGAAGGCCGGCGACTCGATCTATTTCGACAGCGGCATGGGGCACGCCTACATCGCGGTCGGCGAAGGGCCGTGCCGCGTCCTGTCGCTCAACTCGGCTCCCGAGACGCAGCTGATCGCGGCGAGCGCCGGCCAGCCGCGCACCGAGGCCCCGCGGCGCATTCCGGCGGCGCCCGCGAAAAAGAAGCGCGGCTGAGGCCGCATCCGCCGCGCACCCGGCGCGCTCGCGCCCGCGGCGCCTTAGCTCAGCACGATTCCCGGATACCAGCCGCTCCCGCTCGGCGCCTCAGGGCCTGTGCGGCGCCCCGTCGATCGCCAGCGTCGCGGTCGAGGGCAGGCGCGTCGCGCGCAGCCGGGCGCTCACCTCCTCCGCGCGCGCCAGCGCGCGCAGCGCGTTGCCGCCGGCGACCTTGGCGAGATCGGCATCGCTCCAGCCGCGGCGCGCAAGCTCGGCGAGCAGCGCCGGGAACTTGTCGGCGCCGTCGAGTCCGGCCGGCGCATCGGGGATGCCGTCGAAGTCCGAGCCGAGGCCCACGTGATCGACGCCCGCGACCTGGCGGATGTGGTCGATGTGATTGGCCACGTCGGTGATTCCCACGGCGGGCCTCGGATGGGTGCGCTCCCACTCCGCCATCGCCGCCCGGGCGCGCTCGGGCTGGCCGATGTACAGGCCGCCGAACGGCGGACTGTTGTAGCGCGCCGCCTCCGCGGCGCGGTCCGCGTCCCAGCGGCGCCGTGCCTCCGAGACGTAGCCGGGGTAGAAGTTGACCATCACCACGCCGCCGTTGGCCGCCACCAGCCGCAGCACGTCGTCCGGCACGTCGCGCGGGTGGTCGACCAGCGCCCGCGCCGAGGAGTGCGAGTAGATCACCGGCGCCTCGCTCACCGCGAGCGCCGCGCGCATGGTCTTCTCCGACACGTGCGACAGATCGACGAGCATGCCGAGACGGTTCATCTCGCGCACCACCTCCCTGCCGAAGGGCGTGAGCCCGTAGTGTGCCGGATTGTCGGTGGCCGAGTCCGCCCAGGCCGTGTTGGCGGAGTGGGTGAGCGTCATGTAGCGCGCGCCGAGATCGTAGTAGGCACGCAGCACGTCGAGGGAGTTGTTGATCTGGTGGCCGCCCTCGACGCCGATCAGCGCGGCGATGCGCCCCGCCCTGTGCACCCGCACGACGTCGGCGGCCGTGTACGCCATGGCGAAGTCGTTCGGGTAGCGCGCGCACATCTGCTTGACGAGGTCGATCTGCTCGAGGGTCATCTGCACGGCGGCCGCTCCCTGCACCTCCACCGGGATGAACACCGACCAGAATTGACCGCCGACGTGCCCGGCCCGCAGGCGCGGAATGTCCGTCATCAGGGGCGGGCTGCCCTCCGGGGCCGGGAGCGGCAGCGTCGAGCGGCTGAGATCGATCTTCGAGAGGTCGCTGGCGAAGCGCGTGCGGATCTCCCACGGCAGGTCGTTGTGGCCGTCGATGAGCGGCGTCTGGGCGAGCACGCGCTCGATGCGCTGCGCGTCCGTGTCGGCGGCGAGCGCCGGGGCTGCGAGCAGCAGTGCGGGCAGGAGCGAGAGCGCCAGGTGCGCGCGCGGTGCGAGGTGCGGCATGCGGTAGGTCCCCTGTCGGTGGCGGTGCGGTGCGGTGCGCGATCATACCGGAGCGCGCCGGCAACGCACTCAGCCGAGCGCCTGGCGCAGCTCGCCGATCAGATCCTCGACGTCCTCCACGCCGACCGAGAGACGCACGAGGCCGTCGCTGATGCCGAGCGCCTGGCGGGTCGCCTCGGGCAGCGAGGCGTGGGTCATGATGCCCGGATGCTCGATGAGACTCTCGACGCCCCCTAAACTCTCGGCGAGCGCGAACAGCCGGCAGCGCTCGAGCGTGCGCCGCGCCACGGGCAGCCCGCCGCGCAGCACCGCCGTCACGATGCCGCCGAAGCCGCCCTGCATCTGCCGCCGCGCGAGCGCGTGCTGCGCATGGCTCGCGAGTCCGGGGTAGTGGACGCGCTCGACCTGGGGATGGCGCTCGAGGAACTGCGCGACCGCGAGCGCGTTGGCGCAGTGCCGCTCCATGCGCAGCGCGAGCGTCTTGATGCCGCGCAGGGTCAGGAAGCTGTCGAACGGGCTCGACACGCCGCCGATCGCGTTCTGCAGATACCCGAGCCGCTCGGCGAGCTCGCTCCCGGCACGCACCGCCGCCGCGCCGCCGACCGAGTCGGAATGGCCGTTCAGGTACTTGGTGGTGGAGTGCACGACGATATCGAAGCCGTGCTCGAGCGGGCGCTGGATGAAGGGCGTCGCGAAGGTGTTGTCGCAGACACTGATGAGCCGGTGCCGCCGGGCGAGCGCGGCCACCGCGGCGAGATCCACCACTTTCAGCAGCGGATTGGTCGGGGTCTCGACCCACACCAGGCGCGTCTCGGGACGGATCGCGGCCTCGAGCGCGGCGGCGTCGGTCAGATCGACGAACGACACGCTGTGGCCGGCGGAGCGCTTGCGCACGTTCTCGAGCAGCCGGTAGCTGCCGCCGTAGAGATCGTGCATGGCGACGATGTGCGAGCCGGCATCGAGCAGCTCGAGCACGGTGGAGCTCGCGGCCATCCCCGAGGCGAAGGCGAAGCCCGCGCCGCCGCCTTCGAGGTTGGCGATCGCCGCCTGCAGCGCATCGCGCGTCGGATTGCGGCTGCGCGAGTAGTCGTAGCCCTGGTGCACGCCCGGGCTCGACTGCACGTAGGTCGAGGTGGCGTAGATCGGCGGCATCACCGCGCCGGTGAGGGGATCGGGACGCTGGCCGCCGTGGATCACCCGGGTCGCAAAGCGCTGTGCGGAGCTGTCATCGTTCATGGGTCACTCGTTCACGGCGGCAGGCGGCGGCGCAGCCAGTTGAGCAGATCGATGCGCGTGACCAGCCCCTGGAACTCCCCGCCGTGCATGACGATCGCCACCATGCCGCGCTTGAAGATCTCCATGAGCTGCTCGATCGGTGCGTCGACCGGCACCGTCACCAGGTGACGCGCCATCGCCTGGGTCACCGGATCGTTGAAGTGCTGCGGGTTCTTGACCACCTCGAGCAGGATGTCCTCCTCGTCGACGATGCCGACGATGCGCCCGTCCTGCATCACCGGCACCTGCGAGACGTCGTAGAGCTTCATGCGGCGGTAGGCCGCCAGCACCGTCTCGCTGGAGTTGACGGTGACCGCGGCCCGGTCCTTGTGGCGGCGCAGGATCAGGTCGCGCAGGTCCCCGTGGCTCTCGCGCTCGAGGAACCCCTGATCGAGCATCCAGTAGTCGTTGTAGACCTTGGAGAGATACTTGTTGCCGCTGTCGCATACGAAGGTCACCACCCGCTGCGGCTGGCGCTGCTCGCGGCAGTAGCGCAGCGCCGCCGCCAGCAGCGTGCCGGTCGAGGTGCCGCCGATCACCCCTTCCTTCTTCAGCAGCTCGCGGCAGGTGAGGAACGCTTCCGCGTCCGGGATGCTGTAGGTGCTCCTCACGCCCGAGAAGTCCGCCACCGGCGGCACCGAGTCCCCGCCGATGCCCTCGACCAGCCACGGCGACATCTGCTGCGGCAGCCGACCCGTGCTCGCGAAGCTCGCGAGCCCTGAGCCCACGGGATCGGCGAGCACCATCGCCACCTGCGGCGCGGTGCGCGCGAAGAAATGCGTCAGTCCCGCGAGCGTGCCGCCGGTGCCGACGCCGCACACCACCGCATCGAGCCGGCCCGCCATCTGCTCCCAGATCTCCGGGGCGGTGGTCTCCTCGTGCGCCTGGGCGTTCACCGGGTTGCCGAACTGGTTGACGAAGTACGAGTTCGGCGTCTCGCGCGCCAGGCGCTCGGCGACGTCGCGGTAGTACTCCGGATGCCCCTTGCTCACGTCCGAGCGGGTCATCACCACCTCGGCGCCCATCGCCCGCAGGTGAAAGATCTTCTCCTGGCTCATCTTGTCGGGGATCGCCAGCACCAGGCGGTAGCCCTTCTGCGCCGCGACCAGCGCGAGCCCGAGACCGGTGTTGCCCGCGGTCGCCTCGATGAGCACGCTTCCCGGGCGGATCAGGCCGGCGCGCTCGGCGGCCTGGATGAGATACAGGCCGATGCGATCCTTGATGGAGCCGCCGGGATTCTGGTTCTCGAGCTTCAAGTACAGCTCGCACGGGCCGGTGTCGATGCGCCGCACCGCCATGAGGGGCGTGCGGCCGATCATCTCCAGCACGTTGCCGTAACTCTGCGCTGCCATGTGCGGTCCCGTGTAGGGGGACCGTGATTGTACGGTCAGCCGGGGGTGGCGGCGACCAGAAGTCCCGCCGCGACCCAGCCGGACAGCAGCGCCGCTGCCGCGGCGGCCGCGCGCCCGGCGCCGTGCACCGCGGAGAGCCGCTCGCACAGCTCGCCGAACGTGGCACCGGCGCGCGCCGCATCGAGCGCCGCCGCCTCGGGCGGCTCGAGCGAGCGGAAATAGCTCTTCAGGTCCTGCCGCCACAGCAGCCACTCGACCGGCTCCTCCACCACGCGCAGCTGCGGGCGCTCCTCGCCCTCGGTGAGCGCCTTCCACAGCTGCGGTGCGTTCCAGCGCAGCGCGAGGCGCCGCACGCTCGGATGGAAGGTGAAGCGCAGCCCCGCCCACTGCGCGGGCGCGACGCGCGCGAGCGCCGTGGCCACGAGCGGCACGGCATCGGCGGCGTCGAACACCGCGCACAGCGTCCACTCCCAGCGCGCGAGCTCGGCGAGCAGCGGCACGTCCGCGGTGTCGGGGTAGACGCCGAGAAAGGCCTCGAGCGCATCGCCGTAGTGGCGGATGGTGAAGAACGGCGAGTCGTGCGCCCGTACGTAGGCGGCGCCGAGCGCCTCGAAGTCCTCCTCCCCGAGGAGCTCGGCGAGCGCCGGGTAGCTGGTCTTGAGCGCATCGATCAGGCGGCTGCCGTAGGCGCCGCCGTAGATCCCGAGCCGGGTCGCGACCGGCACGCGCTCGCTGCCGAGCACCTCGGCCTCGATGGCGCGGGTGCCGCGCAGCAGGTACTCCTGGAAATCCTCCTGCAGGCGCGCGAGGCCGCTCACGGGGCACCGAGGCGCGCCGCGGCGGCGGCGCGGGCGGGGGAGACGGCGGGGACGGCGGGCGGCGACTGCGCGAGCGTGCGGGCGGCGAGCGCGCGCGCCTGCTCGAGCTCGGCGACGAGCTCCGCGAGCGGCGGGATGCGGTCGTCGCGCTCGATCATGGTCGACACCGCGCCAAAGCGCCGCACGGCGCTCGCGTACAGCTCCCACACCGGGTCCGGCACCGGGTGATCGTGCGTGTCGATCAGGTAGTCGCCGTGGTTCTCGTGGCCGGCGAGATGGATCTGCTGCACGCGCTCGGGCGGAATGCCCGCAAGATACTCGAGCGGATCGAAGCCGTGGTTCACCGCGCTCACGTAGATGTTGTTGACGTCGAGGAGGATCAGGCAGTCGGCGCGCGTGGCAATCTCGGCGAGGAACTGCCACTCGGTGAGCGGCGAGTCGCGAAAGGCGACGTAGCTCGAGACGTTCTCGAGCAGGATGCGCCGCCCGAGCACCTCCTGCACCGTGCGCACGCGCGCCACCACGTGCGCGAGCGCCTCCTCGGTGTAGGGCAGCGGCAGCAGATCGTGGGTGTTGCGTCCGGCGACGCCGGTCCAGCAGAGGTGATCGGAGATCCACTCCGGCTCGATGCGCGCCGCGAGCGCCCGCACCTGGCGCAGGTACTCGCGATCGAGCGGCGCGGTGCTGCCGATCGAGAGCGACACGCCGTGCATCGCGAGCGGGTAACGCTCGCGGAAACGCGTCAGGTAATCGAGCGGCTTGCCGCCCGGCACCAGATAGTTCTCCGTGAGCACCTCGAGCCAGTCGACCCGCGGGCGATCGGCGAGGATCGCCTCGTAGTGCTCGACCCGAAGGCCCAGGCCAAAACCGAGGGAAGGACGCGTCAGCATGTGTGCATCTCGGACCGGGGCGCGATTGTAGCGCGCACACCCATACAGTGGACCGGAGAAAGGACTACTGGATTGCGCCGCGCCGCGCCGACCCCTTGAAATGTGGCCTGTGCGGATCGATTACAATTCCCTCGCCCGCGTCCGCCTCAAGTACCCCGCGACTCACTCAGCTGACGGTGAAGGAATGACCGACGGTTCCCGTGACGCCATCCTCGTGCGTGGCGCGCGCCAGAACAATCTGAAGAATCTCGATCTCGACATCGCGCTCAATGAGCTCGTGGTCGTGACGGGCGTGTCCGGCTCGGGCAAATCCTCGCTCGTGTTCGACACGCTGTACGCGGAAGGCCAGCGCCGCTACGTCGAGACCTTCTCCCCCTACGCGCGGCAGTTCCTCGACCGCATGGACAAGCCGCAGGTGGATTCGATCGCCGGCATACCGCCGGCGATCGCCATCGACCAGACCAACCCGGTGCGCACCTCGCGCTCGACCGTCGGCACGATGACCGAGCTCAACGATCACCTGAAGCTCCTCTATGCGCGCGCGGCGCAGCTCTACTGCCGCCGCTGCGGCGAGCCGGTGCGGCGCGACGGCACCGAGAGCATCTACGCGGATCTCACCGCGCGCGCCCAGGGCGCCGGCGACCCGCGCCTGGTGCTCTCCTTCCCGGTGCCGGTGCCCGCGAACTTCACCGAGGGCGAGGTGCGCGAGCTGCTCGCACGGCAGGGCTACACGCGTTACCTCGATGCGGCCCCGCCGCCCCCGGCAGCGCCGCCGGCCGAGGCCCCGGCGGCGCGCGGCAAGGGCCGCGGCAAGCGCGCGCGCGCGGCGGCGGGCGCGCCGCCCAGGGTACTCGAGGTGGTGCAGGATCGCCTGCGCGCCGGGAGCGCCGAGCGCGGCCGCGTGCTCGAGTCGCTCGAGGCGGCGCTCAAGGTCGGTCGCGGCCGCGTCAATCTGCACGTGGTCGATGAGGCGGATCCGCCCGCGGTGCTCGCCACCTGGCGCTATTCGAACGAGCTGCACTGCGCGCACTGCAACCTCGCCTACCGCGAGCCGACGCCGAGCGGGTTCTCCTTCAACTCGCCGCTCGGCGCCTGCGACACCTGCCGCGGCTTCGGCCGCACCATCGGCATCGACTACGGCCTCGTGATCCCGGACGAGAGCAAGTCGCTGCGCGGCGGGGCGATCAAGCCCTGGCAGAGCAAGTCCTACGCCGAATGCCAGCAGGACCTGGAGAAGTTCGCGAAGCTGCGCGGCATTGCCCTCGATGTGCCGTGGCGCGAGCTCGACGCCGAGGCGCGCAAGTGGGTGATCGAGGGCGA
>Ga0335085_10016401_pt1 | contig 10708 bp, 9 predicted proteins | sample Lox_Sample_45_FD_206712 | JGI IMG/M metagenome (GOLD analysis project Ga0335085, IMG submission 206712) | Soil microbial communities from Loxahatchee National Wildlife Refuge, Florida, United States - Lox_Sample_4.5 | ecosystem: Environmental > Terrestrial > Soil > Wetlands | place: USA: Florida... | reverse complement strand
AAGACCTTCCAATGATCGCCCGTGGAGATGTACTGCTGATCCGGCGAAATCTGGTGGAACGACGGAAGACGGGTCCGGTCCTGCAGCAGAGCGCGCAACTCCGCGAGGATCTTCGTCCAATTCGCTTCGAACTGCGCAACAAAAGGAAAGGCGGTCGCGTCGTGCACCGGCTGGTCCTCGATGAGGCCCTGGCGCGAAACGAAGGCGGCAATGGCCTTGATGACCTGACGGCTCTTGCGCTTCACGATCCGGCGCCTTGCCAGACGCAGCGTCTCCACCAACGACATCTGAGCCCGTCTCCTGAATCGAAGTGCAGCCAGCAAGCAGCTAAATGGTGCGCCTATTCGCCGGCCGTCCTTGACGCTAATCCATCCGGCGAGGCGCCGACCCGGCTCCGATCTTCGCCGACGGCCGTGGCTGGCGGTGCGCTGATCTCCCGCTGTTTCGATCGCGCGTGGCGAAGCTTGCGGAAGCGGACCGCGCTGACAATCGCATCGGCGAACGCTGGCGGCAGGCAGCGGAGAAATGCGAGGAAGAACGCAAGCCGCCGCGGAAAGGAATAACTCCTGCGACGCCATTCGATCGCCTTGACCATGCGTGCCGCTGCCGCCTCGAGCGGCACTTCCATGAGCCGGCGCTTCTTGCTTTCATCGCCGCGGACGAATCCCGGCGAGAGGATCGTCACGTCGATACCGCGGAGCTTCAGATCAATCCGCAGCCCTTCAAGCAGCGTCGACAAAGCCGCCTTGGCGGCTGAATACGCGGCGCCGCCGGGGAGGCCGCGTGCGGCGGCGAGACTGCTGACGGCAACGATATGACCCCGCCGTCGATGCAGCATTCTCGGCAACACTGCTTCAAGGCAGTTCGCGGTTCCCATCACGTTGAGCGACAGCATCTGTCCGACTTCGGAAGCCCGGAAGCCGTCGATCGTGGTGCGATTACCGCCGCCGACGCACGACACCAGGCGTTCGATCGGGCCGTGCGTCGATTCCACCAGGGCGACGGCGCGTAACACCTGTTCGCGATCGCTGACGTCGCAGGCAATGGCGCGTGCGCGCCCGCCGGCAGCCTCGATCTCCCGGACAAGTGCATCCAGAAGCTCACGCCGGCGCGCCACCACCACGACGACATCGCCGCGCGCGGCGAGAGACATGGCAAGCTGTCGGCCGAGGCCTGACGAGGCGCCGGTCACCAAGGTCACATTCATCATACCGATACTGCCGCCGAAATCTTCCAGGAACTAGCGTCGATGCAGACATGCTCAGGGTCCCGCCCGCATCAGGGCGACAGTCGCGCCAATTCCCTTCAACCGAGATTTCGCAGACGACTTAAGGAGCAGGCGGAAAGTAGCCCTCCGTGCCCAACTTGCCAAGGGCGCATCGGAGAGATGACACGCCGCTCGTCTTCTATCCGCGCTTTGCCCGGGACATCGCCTCCAAGCACGCGCGCCGCCTGGCGCTACGATCGCATCCGCCGTCGGAAGGGGGAGGAACCGCCCCGCCCCCTACGCGCCGTGGGGACGTAGGCCCCGCTACGGCGCCGTCGGCCCGCCCCAGGCGTCGAGCGACTTGATCTTCGCCTGGCGCTTCTCCTCGTCGCTGAGCTTGAAGTCGTTGTTGTAGGGCGTCGATTCGAAGGAGCCGTAGGTCGGGTTCGCGATCACGATCCATTCGCGGCCCCAGCGCGCCTTGTTGTCGCTCCAGATCTTCTGCCGGTCGTCCTCGGTGCCCTTGTAGCTGTCGACGAAGTCGCCGAAGTTGTCGCCGATGTCCAGGAGGATGCGGTAGTTCTTGGCGATGAAGGCGCGCCGCGTGCCCTTGGCCGACTTCCAGTCGGGCTGCTCGCCGGCCGTCAGCAGGGTGTCGACCTTGTCGCTGAGCGGGAAGCCGTACATCTCCAGGTTCTCGTGGGTGGCCGGCTCCTCCTCCTTGCTGCGGTTGGTGACGTAGAACACCGTGACGCCCTTGGCCGCGGCGTATTTCGTGAATTCCAGCGCGCCCGGAATCGGCAGCGACGATTTCGAATTGACGAATTCCGTCCAGCTCTTCGGGTCGAAGCCGGTCCCCGCCACGACGTTCCAGGCCTGATAGCGCGAGTTGTCGAGCAGCGTCTCGTCGACGTCCAGCACAACCGCCGGCCGCAGCTTGCCGTAGTTGCCGGTCTGCTCGGCCGGCGCCGCCGTCCATTTCTTGTCCCTGAGCGCCTGGTCGAGCCGGATGCGAGCCAGCGCATAGGCCGTCTCGGCGTTGCCCTTGAACTCCACCGACTGCTGCGTCCACAGCACCGCGTTCAGGTTGTCGTCGGCCGTTGAGCTGGTCGCCGGAGCGGCGCTGCTCTCGGGCTTCTTCTCCTCCATCATGCCGCAGCCGGAGAGCGCGGCGAGCGCAACGGTCAGGACCAGCGCCGCCAGCGGCTGCCGGAGTCGAGCGACGGTGTTCATGCGTTTCCCCCTCTGATCGCGAACGGTCGCGGACCGCCGGCAGGCTCGGGCCGGCCGGTCCTGCCCCTACTTAGACCGGCCGCCGCCGCTTGCCAAATCGGCTCGCGGGGGTCGCTTGACGATTTGTCACAGAAGGGCGTTAAGTCGTGGCCTCGTCCAACCGCCTTCATCCGAATCCGACCGCCATCTCTTGCAGGCAAGGAGGCCGCCATCATGCCGACCCGTCGTGGGTTCCGTTCCGTCGCCGTCACCGCGCTCTCTGCCCTGGCCGCCCTGGGCGCGGCCTGCGCGCAGACCCAGGCCGCCGAGGGCATCGAGAAGATCGACCACATCCTGGTCATCTACATGGAGAACCGCAGCTTCGATAATCTCTACGGCCTGTTCCCGGGCGCCAACGGGCTCGCCCAGGCCGGCGAGATGGCGACCCAGGTCGACAAGGACGGCAAGCCCTACCAGACGCTGCCGGCGGTGATCGATACCACGAAGAAGCCGCCGGCCGCCGACGAGCGCTTCCCCATGAACATGGAGAACAAGCCGTTCGACATCGGCAAATACGTCTCGCTCGACGAGAAGACCGGCGACCTCGTGCACCGCTTCTATCAGGAGCAGCTGCAGATCGACGGCGGCAAGATGGACAAGTTCGCCGCCTATTCGGACGCCGCCGGGCTCGTCATGGGCTACTACGACGCCAGCAAGACCGAGCTGTGGGGCTACGCGCAGAAATACACGCTGGCCGACAACTTCTTCCACGGCGCCTTCGGCGGCTCGTTCCTCAACCACATCTACCTTGTCTGCGTGTGCGCGCCGAAATATCCGGACGCACCGAAGGACATGGTGGCGCAGCTCGACGACAAGGGCATGCTGGCGAAAGACGGCGCCATCACGCCCGACGGCTACGCCGTGAACACCATCCAGACCAGCTACCAGCCGCATTCCGCCAAGATCACCGACCCGGCGAAGCTGCTGCCGCCGCAAGAGGGCGTCACCATCGGCGACCGCCTGACCGAAAAGGGCGTCAGCTGGGTCTGGTATTCCGGCGGCTGGGACGACGCCATTGCAGGCAAGCCCGACGCTCTCTTCCAGTTCCACCACCAGCCCTTCGCGTACTTCAAGCAGTTCGGCGACGGCACCGACGCCCGCAAGGAGCATCTGAAGGACGAGAAGGAGATGCTGGCGGGCATCGCCGCCGGCGAGCTTCCGGCCGTCGCCTTCTGGAAGCCGATCGGCGAGGAGAACGAGCATCCCGGCTATGCCAACGTCAGCAGCGGCGACCAGAAGGTGGCGAGCGTCCTGAAGTCGCTCGAGGGGAGCAAGCTCTGGGCCAGCACCGCCGTCATCATCACCTATGACGAGAACGGCGGCTCCTGGGACCATGTGGCGCCGCCCAAGATCGATGCCTGGGGACCCGGCACGCGCGTGCCGGCGCTGATCATCTCGCCCTTCGCCAAGAAGGGCTTCGTCGATCACACGCAGTACGACACCAGCTCGATCCTGAAGCTCATCGAGAAGCGCTACGGCCTGCAGCCGCTCGGCACCCGCGACGCCTCGGCCAACGATATGACCAACGCCTTCGAGTTCTGATCGAAGAGACTATTGCACGCGGAAGCGCGGAGACGCGGAAGAAGCTTGCATGACCCCCGTGCGTCCTTCGACAAGCTCAGGATGAGGGAAGAGCTTTACCGGCAGAAAGAAAGATCCTCATCCTGAGCTTGTCGAAGGACGCACGGCGGCGATCCCACGCTCGACAACCTCCGCGTTCTCCGCGGCTCCGCGTGCCGATGGCCTTTCTTTCTACGCCAGCGAGCCGATGATCGCGCGGTACTCCGTCTCCGAAAACGCCTTCAGCGTCTTCGTGCGCACGTTGCCGGCGCCGCCCTGAATCAGCGCCAGTTTGGCCATGGCCTCGTCGGTGGGCGCGTCGACGACCAGCACCAGGTCGTGGTCGCCCATCGTCATGTAGAAATCCTTGATCTCCGCGCCGACGCCCTTGGCGGCGTTGCGCGCGGCATCCAGGCGCTTGGGCGAGTCCTTCACGTTGCGAATGCCCTGGTCGGTCCAGTTCACGAGCATGATGTAGCGTGCCATGATCGTCCTCCCTTCAAGCGACATTCTTGTTAACGATTGAGTGTGGCACAGGTCCGGGCCGGGCGCGAGCGTTTGCGGCGTGCGCGACACGGCGCCCCTTGCCATAATGGCCGCATGACCGCCGACCCCTCCGCCCTCCTCGCCAGCTGTCGCTGGATCACCGAAAGCGCGCTCGCCGGCGCCTCCGAGGCGGCGCTGGTCGAGGGCCTGTGCGGCCGCCTGCAGGATCTCGGCCTCGGCCTCGCCCGCGTGATGGTCGGCATCGACACGCTGCATCCCGTGCTCGGCGGCCGCGGCTTCATCTGGCGGCGCGGCGTCGGCGTCGAGCCGCGCGAGTTCGGGCGGGCCGATCCCGAGATGGACACCAAGTGGCAGCAGAGCCCGCACTACTACCTGATGCAGAACGGCGGCCGCTCGCTGCGCCGCCGCATCCAGGCGGGCGACAACAAGCCGCGCGATTTCGCCGTGCTCGACGACCTCGCGAAGGTCGGCACCACCGACTACGTCGCCTTCCTCAACCGCTTCGGCGAGAGTGCCACGATCGGCGAGATGGACTGCGTCTATTCCTCTTGGACCACGGAGCGGCCCGGCGGCTTCAACGACGCCGACATCGCCGCCCTCGATACCCTGGTGCCGGAGCTCGCCGCCGCCTTCAAGAGCCTGACCGTGGCGCGCATCGCGGAGACGCTGGTCGAGACCTATCTCGGGCGTGACGCCGGCCGGCGCGTGCTCAAGGGCGCCATCGCCCGCGGCATCGCCGACAAGATCCGCGCCGTGCTGTGGTTCAGCGACCTCAAGGGCTTCACGCGCCTGGTCGACAGCCAGCCGCCGAAGGCGATCATGCCGCTGCTCAACGACTATGCCGACGCTCTCGTCACCGCCATCCACCAGCAGGGCGGCCAGGTGCTGAAATTCATCGGCGACGGCATACTCGCCACCTTCGAGCAGGGCGACACGGCCGGGGATTGCAAGCGCGCCCTGGCCGCGACCGAAGACGCGCTTCGTCGCGTCGCCGCCGTCAACGAGCGCCGCGCCGCCGCCAACAAGCCGACCACCGGCTTCTATCTCTCGCTCCATGTCGGCGACGTCTTCTACGGCAACATCGGCAGCGCCGATCGGCTCGACTTCACGGTCATCGGCCCGGCCGTCAACGAGGTGACGCGGATCAACGGCATGTGTCGCTCGCTGGACCAGGACGTCGTGCTCTCCTCGGCCTTCGCCGAGGCTGCCGGTCCCGCCCGCTCCAGCCTCGTCGGCCTCGGCCGCTACGCCCTCCGCGGCGTCGCCCGCCCGCAGGAGCTGTTCACCCTCGACCGCCGCTGAGCGGCACCCAAAGTGTCACCCATCTCCCCGAACACCTGTCACCCATCTCCCCGGCCCGTACACCCTCAAGCGGGAGGGAAAAACGGAGCAACCGATGAACGTTCCTTCCCCCCTTGAGGGGGAAGGTAGGGTGGGGGGTACGTCTCGACATATCGGTTTGCGTACCGGCTCAGTGCACGGCCTCGAGCTCCGGCGGCTTCTGCAGCCGCAACCGCGCGCCGGACAGGCTGCCCGCCAGCGGCACGGCCGGCAGCGACAGCGCTGCCGCGCGCCCGGCGCTCGGGCGGATCCCGTCCGCCGGATCCGATGCGGTCAGCTGTCGCACCTTCTCCACGTCCAGGATGATCATCGTGCGACCCCGCCGCTCGATCGCGCCGGCCTCGATCATCTCGCCGAGTTCGCGGTTCACGGTCTCGCGCGTCGCCGCGACATGGGCGGCGATGTCGGCGTCGCTCGGCGCCGGATAGAGGACGGCCTTGCCGACCGTGGTCGTCGAGGACTCGCCGAGGCGCAGCAGCTCGGCGCGAATCCGCCGGCCGGCCGACAGCGTCGCCAGGTCGAACACCTTCTTCGACAGGACGCGCGCCTGGCTGGTCACGCGCTTCAGCAGGGCGACCATGACCGTCGGCTCGCTGCGCAGCAGCTGCCAGAACGCCTCCGCGGACATCGCCGCGACCGCGCACCTGGTGACGGCCTCGACGGTCGCCGCCTGCGGCCCGCCGTCGATCGCCGCGAATTCCCCGAACACCTCGCCGGCGCCGATGTCCCGGAAGGTCACGCGCTTGCCGTTCTCGGAGAACACGGCCGCCTCGGCCCGGCCCGCGCTCAGGAAGAACACGGTCTGGTTGTCTTCCTGATGGCCGACGATCTGCTGGCGGGGGCTGAAATGCCGCCATTTGCAGTGGGCGGCCAGTGCGCGGCGCGCGTCCGCGGTCAGGCTGGCCAGGATACGGATGCCGTCCAGCGTCTCGTGACGGCTGTCCGCGGCCACCTTGCGCCGCGACGTTCCGGTCGGCGAAGAAGCAGAGCGGGTCTCCAAGGTAGCCATTTTGCATCCCTCCCCCGGTATTCAGGGCGTGGAGGGATAGAGACCGAGTGTATCAGGTTGATTTCGCAGCCCGGCCTGCTCGGTTTCAAATGTTTCATTGGGCGCCCGGCGTCTCGGGCGTGGACTCGTAAACGCGCAGGGTCGGAGGTCTGCTTTCGGGACTAAACTGGTATCATTCGCTACGCTCGAGACTTTGCCGATTTTGACCCACAGCAGGCTGGCGGGTTCGCCTGGCGGCATGGGCACGTGAAGCCTCACGCGCCAAATTAGACCAGCCGTGTATTGACACGCTTTTTCGGCTGACCGACGATCACCCTGCGGGGCTAAACAGCCATGACAAATCCTGCCTACGTGCTCGGTCATTCGGCGTTCGAGCTTGAACGCTTGGACCGTCAGGAGCGGCTGATCGGTCCGTCGACGCGCGAATACTTTCAGGCCGCCGGAATTGCGCCGAGCATGCGAGTGCTCGATGTTGGAAGCGGCACAGGTGTTGTTGCCTTTCTCGCGGCCGAACTAGTCGGACCTTCCGGGGAAGTAGTCGGAACCGACTTAGCGCCGACGGCGGTGGCGACAGCAAGCAAGGCTGCCGTTGCGCGTGGGCTTACGCAGGTGGCCTTCCACGAGGGCGATCCCGCGGAGATGGATTTCGAACGCCCATTCGATGCGGTCGTCGGCCGCTATGTGTTGTGGTCCCAAGCCGATCCTGGTGCCATGTTGCGGAAGCTTGCCAAGCATCTCCGGCCTGGCGGCGTGATTGTGTTTCACGAGATGGATTGGAGCTTCGTGCGCTCGGTTCCGGCCGGGCCCACCTACGACCGTTGCTGCCGCTGGATCATCGACACCTGCGAGCGCGCGGGCACTAACATAAACATGAGCGATCGGCTGCACCGCGCCTTCGTCGACGCCGGTTTGCCGTCGCCGACGATGCGCATGCGGGCCATCATCGGCGACGCTGTCAGCGCCGTCGAATGGCTGCGCGGAATGGCCGAGCTTGCTACGGTACTGGCGCCGGAAATGGGGGAGCGAGGCGTGGCGACGGCAGCCGAGATCGGCATCGACACCCTCTCGGATCGTCTGGTCCAGGAGGTCACGGCCGGCGGAGGCATCGTTGTCGGTCGCGCCGACATTGGCGCGTGGGTGCGGATCAAGATTTAGTCCGGCGTTCCGGCGCTTTGGGCACTCGCTTCCAGTTGCTTGTCGCCGTAGGTCGCAGAACAAGCCCCTGGCAGCATGGAGCGGGAGGAACAGCATGATCGATCTCAGCGGCAAGACGGTGCTCGTGACGGGCGGGTCGCGCGGAATTGGCGAAGCAATCGTCCGTGCGGTCGCTGCCGCAGGGGCAAAGGTGCTGCTGCACTACGGCAAGAGCCGTGGGGCGGCCGAGACCATTCAGAGCGCGATCGGGCATCAATGCTGCCAGCTGATCCAGGCCGATCTCAGTGACATCGAAGCGGCAATCGATCTCTGGCGCGCGGCAACGGCTGCGGCTCCACGCATCGATGTGCTTGTCAACAATGCCGGCATCTTCGAGGTAACCCCGATCGATGCTGCTAGCGAAACCTGGCGCCAAGCCTGGGCACGCGTGATGCAGGTGAACCTCTATACTCCGGCGGAGCTCTGCAGGTTGGCAATCCTGCATTTCCGCACGCACGGTGGTGGCAAGATCATCAATGTCGCCAGCCGAGCCGCTCAGCGCGGCGATGCCCCCGACCAGTGGCCGTATGCGGCCTCAAAGGCCGCACTCGTTGCGGTCACCAAGACGATCGCACGCGGCTTTGCCAAGGATAATATTCTATCCTTCGCGCTCGCGCCGGGCTTCACCGATACGGACATGGCTCATGCCGATCTAGGCGAGGCGGGCATCAAGCGCATCCTTGGCGAAATCCCCGTAGGTGCTATGGCCACTCCTGAGGAGTGCGGTGCGCTCACGGCGTTCTTGTGCTCGGACCAAGTCCGACATATGACCGGCGCGACTTTTGACATCAATGGTGCGAGCTATGTTCGTTGAGGGGGCGCATCGCAAGCGTCTCTGACGTCTGCAAACTCGTCCTAGGCCAAGATGACTGCTCTTGGCACCACTCCGACCTACCGAGGCGTCTGCCATTTTGCCGCTCTTGGGGGTCGAAGCAGACATCAGTCAACCCGTTGCCCAACAATCGCAATTTATGAGTGCGCGCCCTAGTCTAGGATATCGTTCCTGAGACTGGAATCGCAAGCCACCCTTCATTGTCATTCCGGCGCAAGCCGGAATCCCGAGAGTTTGATGTTTCCATTAATGGGAGAAAGGCTCTAAGTCACGCTCTGCCGCTCGGCGTAGCGCGGCTGCTGCCAGGTTCCGCTCGCCAGCACGTCGCGCAGGATCGCGACCGCGTCGCCGACGTCGCGATAGCGCAGGTAGAGCGGCGCGAAGCCGAAGCGCAAAACGTCGGGATCGCGGAAGTCGCCGATCACGCCGCGCTCGATCAGCGCCCGCATGATCGCATAGCCGTGCGGATGCCGCAGCGCGACGTGGCATCCCCGTTCGTCGGGCTCGCGCGGGCTTGCCAGGGCCAGTCCGAAGCCGGCGCAGCGGCGCTCGACCAGCGCGATGAAGAGCTGTCCGAGCTCGCGCCCCTTGCGCTCGATCGCGGCGACGTCGAGGCCGCGCAGCAGGTCGAGGCTCGCCTCCAGCGCGCTCGTGGCGAGCACGCCCGGCGTCCCGCAGATGAAGCGGCCGACGCCGTCCGCGGGCCGATAGCCGTCCTCGAAGGCGAACGGCGCCGCATGGCCAAGCCAGCCCGTGAGCGGCGAGCGCATCGCCGCATGATGGCAGCGCGCAGCGAACAGGAAGGCCGGCGCGCCCGGTCCGCCGTTCAGGTACTTGTAGCCGCAGCCCACCGCGAAATCGGCCCCGGCCGCGTTGAGGTCCACGCGGAGCGCCCCCGCCGAGTGGCTCAGGTCCCAGATCGTGAGCGCGCCGGCCGCATGCGCCCGCGCGGTCAATGCCGCCATGTCGCGCACCCGCGCCGAGCGGTAGTGCACATGGCTCAGCACCACCGCCGCCGTGTCCCGGTCGATGCTCGCGGCCAGGGCCGCCGGTTCGCACAGCCGCTGGCGCAGGCGGCCGTCGGTCGCCTGCGCGACTCCCTCGCTCACATAGACGTCGGTCGGGAACTCGCCACGCTCGGTCAGGATGATGGTGCGCGGCCGGTTGAGGTCGGCCGCAGCGAGGATGCATTTGAACAGGTTGACCGAGGTCGAGTCCGCCACCACCACCTCGTCCGGCGCGGCCCCGACGAGCGGCGCGATCTTCGCGCCGACCCGCCGCGGCAGGTCGATCCAGCCGGCCGAGACCCAGGCGCCGATCAGGTCATGGCCCCATTCGCGCGTCAGCACGCTGCGCACGCGCTCGGCGACCGGCCGGGCGAGGGCGCCGAGCGAGTTGCCGTCGAGATAGATCACCCCCACCGGCAACTCGAACTGCTCGCGCAGCGCCGCCAGAGGGTCGCGGCGATCGAGTTCGGCGATCGTCAGGTCGATCGCCGCGTCGTCGCCCGCCGCAAGGTCGACGTTCACCCCCGTTTCTCCGCGCTGCGCGTGGCCGTGATCACGTGCGCCTGCGCCTTGCCCTCGATCGGGCCTGGGCCATAGCGGGCGGCGACGGCCTGCGCCGCCGCGTCGGTCGCTTCCGCGAGGCGGCCGGCGTCGCGCGCCTCGATCTCGCTGCGCATGGGGCTGCCCTGGCAGAAGCCGAGGGCGGGATCGCGCGCAGAGGGCGCGCGGGCGGGCTTGGCGACGGTCTCGATCTGCACGTCCGCGAACCCGACCTGCCC
>Ga0335085_10016400_pt1 | contig 10708 bp, 8 predicted proteins | sample Lox_Sample_45_FD_206712 | JGI IMG/M metagenome (GOLD analysis project Ga0335085, IMG submission 206712) | Soil microbial communities from Loxahatchee National Wildlife Refuge, Florida, United States - Lox_Sample_4.5 | ecosystem: Environmental > Terrestrial > Soil > Wetlands | place: USA: Florida... | reverse complement strand
GTGTCCACCGAAGTATTGGAAATCAGCGGCCCGGTCCAGTTTCGCTCCAGCGCCATCAGCCCGTCGGCAAACGCATCGGCGACGTCCGGGCCAATGAAGAACTTCGCATAATCCCGCAGGATTTCCCGCGGCTCCGCGCGCGGATTCCAGCCCAGCCCGCTCCACAGGAATTTGTTGACATCGTCGTTGCAGCCTTCCGAGTACAAGACGAAGCCGATGGTGTACGGCTCACCCGAGCGAAAAATCGCGGCCTCGCCCAACGGACGCGGGTTGATCCCTTCGCGTCCTTCCGTCAGCGCAAAAGCCGCGTCCCAATCCGGCACCGGGTACTGCGAATGGATGCTATGCGTGATGTCGGGATAGAAGCGGATCGGGTAGCGCCGCGGAATGCGCTCGCGCAATTCCGCCACGCTGTACATTTGCTGCGGCCCGAACACCACGCCGGTGAGCCACGGCGGCTCAGCACGCATAATCGCCAAAAATTCGTCCATCCAGGCCTTGGAAAAGCCTTGTGGCGACATCCACATCTGCGCTTTGGGATGATACCGGTGCAGATTCGCCGTCTGCTTTTCGAGTAGCGCCATCATGTATTTGGGCTCGGTGTGGCCCGGGTCGCCGCCGGGCACGAAGACGGCATCAATACGCGGCAGGCGCCGGAAGACGTCGGCCCATTCCTTGAGCGCAGAATCCACCGTCTTCGGGTCCGAGTAATCGGAGTCCAGCGCCGGATACCAGATGGAAACGTCGAGCCCGTATTCGTCGGCGATGCGCGACATCTCCACCATCATGTCCATCTGCGGCAGCGGAAAATGCGGGCTGTCGGCGGCATCGTCGGAACGCGGCGGAATCAGCTCGATGGTGTTCACTCCGAAAATGGCCAGCTCGCGGATATACTGCTCCCACCGCGCGACGCCCCACGCGTCATACGCGTTCGTCTTCGGGCGGTATCCCAACTGGTGCCCGCGGACCGCTACCGCCGGCGCGGTGCTTATGTTCAAATCCGCCGCGAGCTCCAGCCGTTGCCGGCCCATCACCAGTTGCCGCAGCAGGTAGCCGGTTCCGAAAACCACTCCACGATCATCGTGGCCTGTAACCACGGCCAGTGGCGCGCCGTTCCCACCCGACGATCGCAGCGTAAACCCCTCCGCCTTTTCCGGCGAGCCCGCCAGCCGCGTCGCCGCTGCCGGAATCTGCCCTGCCCGCCCCAGCACGAACGCCGGACCTTCCGGCGGCTTGGTCTGCACCTTCAGCCGCAACTGCGTGCGCTTCTCGATCTCTTCAGCCAGCATGGCCGCAGCCTTGCGCTCCGGCATGGAAGCATTCGCGGGGATGGCAATCGCAGCATGGCGGAAATCCAGGCTGGCGGCCCCAAGCGGCCACGCCAAGACCGCCACGGCAACAAGCATTGCGTGCAGTGTCAACCGCTGGAAATTGCCCATTACCGGATCCGTTTTCCGTCGCATTCTTCGGCAAAGTATGCTACCACGTACGCCTGATCGCCTGCTGCTACCATCCGGTCATGGAAATCATCCGGAAGGCCGGCGCAGTCGGATTGGGTCTCGCGGCCTTGCTGCTCGCGGCGTCGCCGGCCATCCGCCCGGGCGAGATCTGGCCGGACACCCGCGGCCGGCACATCCAGGCGCACGGCGGCGGCATCATCCGCCTGGGAGATGCCTATTACTGGTTCGGCGAGGACCGATCGCCGGACAACGATCCCGGCAAGCGCTATGTTGCCTGCTACTCTTCCCGAAACCTGATCGACTGGACCTTTCGCAACCAGGTGCTGCAACTCGCCGACCCGGAAGGTTTCGGCCCATCCTGGGTGCTGGAGAGGCCCAAAGTCTTCTACAACACCAGGACTCGAAAATTCGTGATGTACATGCACATCGACGGCCCCGCGCCCGGGCGAACGCGCGGATACGATCTGGCGCGAGTGGGCGTGGCGGCCGCGGACCGGGTCGATGGCGCTTACCATTATTTGCGCAGCTTCCGGCCGCTGGGACACGAGAGCCGCGACATCGGCCAGTTCATCGATGACGACGGCACACCGTACCTCATCTTCGAAGACCGTCCGTTCGGTTTCCGCATCGCGACCCTCTCGGCGGATTATCTGAACGTAGAGAAGGAAGTCTGCCTCATCCCGCTGCACCTGGAGGGCGGCGCGGTGGTGCATTACCAGGGACTATATTACGCGGTCGGTTCCGCCCTTACCGGTTGGGCTCCGAATCCGAATCGATACGCGACTGCCAAATCTCTGGCCGGACCCTGGTCGGAATTCCGGGACATCGCCCCGCCCGAGACCAAAACCTACGGCGCACAATCCACCATGCTGCTGAAGGTGGCCGGCCGCAAAGCCACCACGATCATCTTCATGGCGGATATGTGGAAGCCGCAGAACCTTTCCGATTCCCGCTATCTATGGATGCCGCTCGAAATCGGCGGCGGCCGCATGTGGCTGCCGAAACCGCAACCGTGGACGATCGACGTCCACACCGGCATCGCCCACATGCTGCCGTAAGGCAATCGGCAGCTTCTCGAAAAGACTGGCACAACCACTCCCTTACGGTCGCGGCTTCCATCGAGCCGCGAGCGTGAGCGAGCGGTTGGACGCCCTAATGAGCGGCCGGGACCGCCTTCAGCTCCTGGTCGAGCGCGGAGGCTTCCTTCTTCAGTCCGAGCTCTTGGAACTCGCGGACGCGCCATTCCACGGCGTCGCGGACAGTGGGATCGCCGGGAGCCGCGGCCAGGGCCAGGCGGTAATTCTCTAGCGCTTCGTCCATGTGTCCGGCGCGGATGAGGGCACCGGCAAGATTGAGGCGGGCGTTGACGAAATCCGGCCTTTCCGCGAGCGCCATGCGGAGTTGCACGATGGCTTCGGGCACGCGCCCGACACGCGCCAGGGCGGCACCCAGCATGTTGTGGGCGTCGGGGCGGGCCGGATCGAGGCGCACCGCGTTCTCCAGCATGCCGACGGCCCCGGCAACATTCAAGCGGGCCAACGAAAGCGCCCCCAGGTTGAAATTGGCGGCGAAGTCGTTGGGGTACTTCTCCAGGCGATGGCGCATCAGAGCTTCCTGCAATTCGAGCCGGCGGTCGCCGGCGCCGCGCGGCAGAACCTGAAGCCACAGGTGGGCCATCTCGTCAACGGACCGGTTGCCACCCATCACCAGCCGGGGCGGATGGTTCGGGTTGCGCACGTTGGCGACGGAATTGTCGTAGTGGTAGCGCATGGAGATCACCGCATCTTTGGGCAGCATGACCGGCTGGCGATAGTAATAGACGGACTGCCAGTTTAAATCCCAGTCGGGAATGCGGATGAGCCACTTACGGGTTCCGTCGGGCAGGGTGGCATAGGCCTCGAGCAGTTTGCCCAGATAGTGGGCATGCGGATAGACGGCGAGCACATCGACGTCCATAGGAAGGCGGAAATCGTCGGAAACCGGAAAATCGCGGACGCCGGCAGGGATACGCAGGGCGGCGTCGTTTTCGAGTTGGACGAGCAAGGGAAAGTGCGTGGGCGGCTTATCGGTGAAGTAAATCCCGATGGCGGGCCGCGCCTGTTCGGGCTTGCCAGTGGGATGGAGGTGGGTGTTCAGAACCAGCGTGTCTCCCGGATTAAGGCGCCAGGAAAAGCCGTCGGGTTCGACGTGCGGCAGGGCGCCCGGCTTCCAGAAGAGAAAATGGCCGTCGGGATCGAAGGGGCTGCGGACGACGGTGAGATCCATGCCCGGGAATCCGTTCTGGCCGGCGGCGGCGGCACGGTGAGCGGAGCCGGCGCGGTCGACCAGCAGATTGGAATGGTGGACGACGCGGCGATTTCCCGGGCGGATTTCGACGGCGCGGACGTAGCGCGGCGCCGGCAGGTTGGGTGTGAAGAGGAAATTCCAGAAAAGGTCGGGGCCGGAAGCGGGAACATTAAACGGGCTGGCGGCTTCGAGCACCAGGTCGGGCTTGCCGAGCTGCCAGCCCTCGGTATAGGAAGGCGGAACGGGTGTCTCGGCGGCGGCGCCCTGCGGCGCGCCGGCAGCGGCCCAGGCAGCCAGCAGGTGGATTTCGGAACCGGTGAGGCGGCGGGTATCGGCGAAATCGCCGTAGCCGGCCTCCGGCAGCCAGGGAGGCATGTAACGGGTACGGGTGACCGCGGCAATCTGGGCGGCGCGCTTGCTCACGTCCTGGTAGGTCAAGAGAGAAAAAGGCCCGGGACCACCGGGATGATGGCAGGGTGCGCACACACGATAGACCAATGGCGCGACGTCATGCACGAACGTGGGATGGGCGTCCTGGCCGGCACATGCAAATGGAATGGTGAGGAGCGCAACCCAGGCCGCCGGCGGTAACCGGAAATTCACTCATTCCATGATAAACTGCCGCCGTATGGCCACGATCGAGACGCACAAACCCGGATCATTCTGCTGGATCGAACTGGGGACCACCGATCAGGCAGCGGCGAAACGTTTCTACGGATCTTTGTTCGGCTGGGGAGCGAACGATTTCCCCATGGGCCCGAGCGAGGTGTATTCGATTTTCAACCTGAACGGGCGCCAGACGAGCGGCGGCTACACGCTGCGCCCCGACATGCTCCAGCACGGAATTCCTCCGCACTGGATGCTGTACGTGCTGGTGGACAGCGCGGACGATGCAGCGGCGCGCGCGACGGCCGCCGGAGCCCAGGTAATGGCGGGGCCCTTCGATGTCGGCGATTTCGGCCGTATGGCCGTGCTGATGGACCCGACCGGCGCCGCAATTTCGGTGTGGCAGGTGAAGCGGCAGCCCGACACTCACCAGGCAGGGATTGGTGTGGCCGGGGAGCCGGGAGCCTTCTGCTGGGCGGACCTGATGACGCGGGATGTGGCGGCCGCCAAGAGGTTTTATGAAACGATGTTTGGCTGGCGACTGTCGCCCGGGGAACACGATTCCTCCGGATACCTGCACATCCAGAACGGATCGGCTTTCATCGGCGGCGTGCCGCCGTCCGAATACATGCCGGCCAACGTGCCGCCGCATTGGCTGCTCTATTTCCAGGTGGTGGACTGCGACCAGGCCACGGCTAAAGCGCAGGAATTGGGTGCGCGGGTGTACCGGCAGCCGGTCTCGATGGAGAACGTGGGGCGGTGGTCGGTGATCGGCGACCCGCAGGGCGCGGTGCTGGCTCTCTTTGAACCGGCGCGGCGATCGTAAAGACGCGCGAAGCTGCCGAATCCCCGTTGCGGAATGCCGCATCAAATTTAACAGGCGCGGCTTCATCAGCACTCTAAAGCACCCGTTTGCAATCCTGTCGGCCACTCTGCTAGTATCGAGTTGGCAGATCGGAATCCTTCCCTTGAAGTGCCGCAAACATCCAACCAACGGAGTAAACAAATCAACTGAATGAGCTTTACCGTTTTTCTTGGCAATCTCCCCACCTGGGTCACCGCCGATGATATTAAACAGTGGCTGGCTGCCGAAGATCTGGTAGCCGACGGCGTGAAAGTGATCCGCAATCACGAAACACAAGAGTCCAAGGGCTTCGCATTCGTGGAAGCTCCCACGGCAGATGAAATGGCCGCGATCATCCGACGTTTTGATCGCGCGCCCCTGGAAGACCGGCTATTACGAGCCAACCCGGCGCAACCCCCCAAAGGCAACACGAAGGGTGGGGCGCAGACTGCATCATCCGCCCCGAATGCCAACCGCAATGTCCGCCCCGACCGCAAAAAGCGCGGCGGCAAAGATCGCGACCAGGCCCCCCGCAGCGCGTTCGCTGCGGAACTGGCGAAGGTTCTGTAGAACCAGACGTCAAAATCGGTCTTTTGTCAAGACCGATCTGTTCGTCCGGAGGAGTCTGAAGACTCCGCATTCCGCTATTCGATTTTTTCCCCACGTTGCCCGTTCCGGCAGGTCCGGAGCACCTCTCGGTCCACGTTGTGGTGTAGTTTCCACAGACGACTCGTGTAGTTTCCACACCTGTGAACGCGAATCACATCCGAAGGCCAGGGCGGCATCGATTTTCCAAGGATTTGGCTATGGCGTTCGGCGTGCCATAGGCAGCAGCATGAGATTCGCCTGGTTGGGGTGTGTGCTGGTGGGCTACACTCTGTTCGCCGGAACGCAGGACTCCGAGTTCAACGTGAATACGCGATACACGATCGAAACCGTGGTGATCGCGGCCGACGGTTGGAAAACGGATCTGGCGGCGGACCATGACCAGGATGGCAAACTCACTCCCGCGCTGCGCAAGGATGTGTCGGCCCTGATCGGCGAAAAGCTGAACCCCCCGGTGCTGGATGAAATCGGCCGGCGTCTGCGCAAGGAATTCCACGCCAGAACGGTGGAACACCGCGTCCTGCGTGGCAAGAGCCCGGAGTACGTGCAGGTGTTTTTCGACGTCCATCTGAAGCCGGCACGATTCGATCTTTCGGTTCCCAAATTCCTGTACAGTTCCGAGCGGGGCTGGAGCGGATCCGTGGAGGGGACGGCAACCGTGGGTCACAACGGTTTCACGGCGGGTCTGGTCAGCGATGGGGATGAACTGCCGGAGCGTTTTACGGGCGTGGTGGCCCGCTACGAGAACACCCGAGTAGGATCGGATCGCGTGCAGTTCCGGTTTGCGTTCGAGGACTACCACGAACAGTGGAGCAGTGAAACGGTCGATGCGGTCGAGAATCCGGCCATGATCGCCTCGGCGGGTTTTGCCGGGCTGTATCACGCGCGGCAGAATCTGCAGCCGGAGCTGACTTTCGTACTGGCCAAACCGCTCGAGCTGAGCGTAGGGGCAAGTTTCGAACGGATGGAGGATGAGTCGCCGGCGGTGCCGGAGGAGTCCGCGAACGCGTGGCTCGCGTCCTTGCGGTATCATAGACGGTTAGAGGGCACCGAAAGCCAGAACGATCTGGATGGCGCGTACAGTCTACGCGCGGCCTCCAGGGTTTTGGGTAGTGATTTCGTATACGCGCGCCACCGCTGGGAGTTCCGTTACATGCGGACCGCCGGCAAAAGTGTGGTGATTGACGACATGACGGCGGGGTATATTGCCGGCCGAGCGCCGCTGTTCGAGCGTTTTGCCTTGGGCAACAGCAGTACTCTCCGCGGCTGGAACATGTTTGACTTGGATCCGCTCGGCGGCAGCCGCATGATACACAATTCGGCCGAATATCGTTACGGGGTTTTTCAGGCTTTCTATGACTCGGGCGCCGTGTGGGATCGCGGCGATGCGGCGATTCTGCGGCATTCCGCGGGAGTAGGGCTGCGCCAGGGCATTTTCTCGCTGGCGGTGGCTTTTCCGCTGCGGGAAGGGCATATCGATCCGATCTTCATGGTGGGCATGAATTATTGATGGCGCGGTTTGCGCGGGAAAACGAAATCAGCCGCCGGAGCTGGCTTTGGGCCGGCCTCGCTCTTCCTCTGCTCCGGGCCCGCGCTGCCGGTCCGCTGGACGTAACGTTTGATGGGGATAACCTCCATGTGTCCGCTCCGGGCCTGCATTTTCTTACGGGTAAGCCGCTGGAACGGCTGATGAATGCGGACACGGTGACCTTTATTTCTCAGATCACGCTCTTCAGCGATGATCGGGGCACGATATTCCGCCGCATCCCGGAGCGGCTGGTGGTGAGTTACGACCTGTGGGAGGAGAAGTTTTCGGTTATCATCCCGGGCGAGTTTCGAAGAAGCGCGATCAACGTGTCGGCCACTCAGGCGGAGATGTGGTGCATGGACAACCTGGTGATCAGCGCTCTGGGCCTGGCGCCGCAGCGGCCATTCTGGGTGCGGTTCGAACTGCGGACGACGGACCATCGGGAACTGGCAAGCCTGGTGGGGGATTCGGGAATCAGCCTGAGCCGTCTGATCGATATTTTCAGCCACCCTCAGGGGGAGGACCTGTATTGGACGCGGAGCGCGGGTCCCCTGCGCCTGCGCGATCTGCCGCGGACGCCCTCCGGCCGCGGACGAATCGGGTGAACCGGCTTCGCAACAGACTGATCCTCGTCTTCCTGGCCGCAACCCTGGTGCCACTGGCGGCGACCATCTGGATCACCACTTCTCTGCTTGACTGGAGCCTGAATTTCTCCACCACCGACGAGCTGGAGACGTTGTCGCGCACGCTGGCGCGGACGGGCCAGCGGCTCAACCGGCGCGAGCGCGATGATCTGAAGCGGCGGGCCGAATCCGGCGAGATGTCCCCTCAGAAATTTCCTGCCTCGGACCGCGAGCGGTGGCCGGAGTCTGTGCGGGGTTTCGCGGAAAGCGGCGCGGCGGATAGCTTCGTCTATGGAGGCAACCAAGGCGACCGGCTGGATTACCTGATGCGCCATGGAGACGACGTCTGGGGGTATTCCACCAGTCTCGGCGGCGTTGCCATGGAAAAGCTGACGGCGCAGATCCGCGAGGCCGGCGGGATTGTGGACGCCGTCCGCGGGCGCGATCTGCGGCGCGGTGTGCGGTTCACCTACATTCTGCTGGCCGCTTCATTCTGGCTGGTATCTCTGGGCGCGTTGATCTACCTGGCGCACCGGATCAGCCATCCCATTCATAAGCTCACCGCCGGCTTGAGCCAACTGGCCGCGGGCGACCTGAACGCGCGCGTGACGCCCGAAAACGAAGACGAAATCGGACGCGCCATCCAGGCATTCAATTCCATGGCCGGCAGGCTTCAGGAAAGCACGGAACGACTGGTGTATCTGCGGCAGCTCGCCAGCTGGCAGACGCTGGCGCGGAAGATGGCGCACGAAGTGAAAAACTCGCTGACTCCCATCCGGCTTACGGTGGAGGAGATGCTGGCCCGCTACGACGAGGCGGACCGCGTCTTCATGACGCAGGCGACGCAAATTGTGGTCGACGAGATCGAAACCCTGGAGCGGAGGATCCGGGCGTTTTCGCAGTTCGCCGCCGAGCCGCCGGTCACAGCCGCGCCGGTGGACGTCAATTCGCTGTTGCAGGAACGGATCGCGTTCCTGAAAACGGCGCATCCGGAAGTGGCATACGATTGCCGGCTGAGCGAAGCGCCGTCGGTTATGGCGGATGCCGACCTGGTGAAAGGTATCCTGACCAACCTGCTGGAAAACGCGGCGGAGGCGGCGGGCGAAGGCGGGCGCATCCTCGGCCTGACGCGGACGGAGAACGGGCGGGTGGCGATCGAAGTGCACGATTCCGGACCCGGGTTGAGCGAGCAGGCGCGCTCATCGCTCTTCCAACCCACCATCTCATTCAAAAAGCGCGGGATGGGGTTGGGGCTTTCGATTGCGCGCAAAAGCGCCCTGCTTTCGGGCGGCGATATCGTGCTGGTAAAAGGAGAGCTGGGCGGCGCCGGTTTCCGCGTGCTGCTGCCCGTGTCACCCGAGCAGGCCAAAAGCGCCTTTGCCGGGGACTCTGGAGTTACAACCTAATGGCTTCCAAGCGCGTGCTGATCGTAGATGACGAGGAGAACATCGGCCGCTCGCTGCGCATGATTCTGGAACGCGAGGGTTACGCCGTGAACGTGTGCCGGACGGTGGCGGAGTTCCGCCGCCACCCGGACGCGCAGCGGGCCGACGCCTACCTGCTGGATATGAAACTGCCGGACGGCAGCGGCATCGACGTGCTTAAGATGGTGAAACACAACGGCGCAACCGCGCCGGCCGTGATGATTTCCGGGCACGGCACCATCGCCGACGCGGTAGAGGCAACGCGCGCCGGAGCGTTCGATTTTCTGGAAAAGCCACTCAGCCGGGACCGCGTGCTGCTGGCGCTGAAGAACGCCCTGGAGCAATCCACGCTGAGGCAGGAAAACGAGCGGCTGCGCGAGCTGGTGGGGAACGCGCCGAAAATGATCGGCGACAGTCCGGCGTGGCGGCGTGCGGTAGAGCAGGCCACTTCGTCCGCGCGGTCGGACGCGCGCGTTCTGTTGATCGGCGAATCGGGCACCGGCAAGGAATTGCTGGCCGCCCACATCCACAATGCGAGCCCGTTCGCGGCCGGCCCGTTCGTCAAGGTAAACTGCGCGGCCATTCCAACCGAGCTGATCGAGACCGAGCTGTTTGGGCACGAAAAGGGCTCGTTTACGGGCGCGACAGCCACGCGCCGCGGCAAGTTCGAGCTGGCCGATGGCGGCAGCATTTTCCTGGACGAAGTCGGCGACCTGCACGGCGCGTCGCAGGCCAAGCTGCTGCGGGTGCTGCAGGAAGGCGAGTTTCACCGTGTGGGCGGAGAGGCCATCATCCGGGTCAACGTTCGCGTGATTTCGGCGACCAATCGCGACCTGGCGGCCATGGTGGCGCAGGAAAAGTTCCGCGAAGACCTGTATTACCGGTTGAGCGTGTTCCCCATCCGCGTCCCCGCCCTGCGCGAACGGCCGCACGACATCCGGCTGCTGGCCGAGTATTTTCTGGAGGAATTCTGCGGACGCAATAATTTCCGGCCCAAGAAGCTGGAGGAATCGGTGTTCGCGGTGCTCGAAAGCTATAGCTGGCCGGGCAACGCCCGTGAGCTGCGAAACGTGATCGAGCGGATGGCGATCCTCAGCCCGGGCGACCGGCTCACCCGGGACGCGATCCCGGTAGAGGTGCGGGTGCAGCGCGAGGCGGGACCGAAATCGACGATCCAGGAGGCGCGCGAATCGGCGGAGCGGGAGCATATCCTGCGCGCGCTGGAGGAATCGAACTGGAATGTTTCCGGCGCCGCGCGGGCGCTGGGCATGGAGCGCACCAACCTGCACAAGCGCATCCGGGCACTGGGGCTTGTGCGCGGGAAGATGTAA
>Ga0335085_10016399_pt1 | contig 10708 bp, 10 predicted proteins | sample Lox_Sample_45_FD_206712 | JGI IMG/M metagenome (GOLD analysis project Ga0335085, IMG submission 206712) | Soil microbial communities from Loxahatchee National Wildlife Refuge, Florida, United States - Lox_Sample_4.5 | ecosystem: Environmental > Terrestrial > Soil > Wetlands | place: USA... | reverse complement strand
CATCGGCAACCTGGTCGACGCCGACATGGCCCAGGAAAGCGCGCTGCTGACCAGCTTGCAGACCAAGCAGCAGCTCGGCGTTCAGGCCCTTGCGATCGCCAACCAGGCGCCGCAGATCATCCTGTCTCTGTTCCGGTAAGCGAGTCTTTGGCGGCGGGCGCTGTTCGCACCCGCCGTTCACTTCCGATGACGGGGGCAGGTGCCCCCCTCCCCGGGGCTTGGGTTGGGGTACTAAGAAGAAACGGCGGGCGAAGGCAAGGTGTCTTCGGCCGCCGTTCTTCTTTTTTCGCGATCAGCGACCGGTTGTGGGCGCCGTCATGCGCTGCGGGTGAAATCGCTTTGAAACGGGATCGATCGGTGCCTCACCGCCTCCTGGCGTCCAGTTCGAACCGGAAACGCCGCGGACCTTGCACGAACGGGGCGGGCTTGCGCGTGTCGTCGAGTTCGAGTCCCGAAAGGGCGAACTGGCAAAAGGTGCCACCCTTCAGCCGGCGATGGGTGAGCAGGCCCAGCAGCGGCGCCGTCGAACGGTCCACCGTGATGCGGATGCGGTTGCGGTCGTCACCGATCTCCGCCCATCCTTCGGTGAGGCCGAGCCCGTGTGAGGCCGAGACCAGGAACGACACCGGTGCGCCGTGATCGACTTCCTGGCCCGTGAGCGCGAAGGTCTCGACGTCCTTGCCGCCGTTGTGCGTCGTCAGCGAAAGCTGGCTCCAGTCGAAGGCGCCGGGAAGCAGCGTGACGTGGCCGAGCCTAAGACAGCCCTTGCCCCAATCGTCCCAGTGGAAGCTGATGTCGAAATCGATGCGCGGCTCGCGGGCGTGAAACCGCATGGTCTTTTCGATCGGTCCCTTGGGGGTGTCGATGCGCGCGAAAGCCATGACATCGTCGCCATCGTTCCAGATACGAGCTTCGCACCATTCCAGGTCGGTCACCTTGTGTTCGCCGGGCGCTTCCAGCACTGCGTTGCCGGTGTACCAGTCGGCCTGCAGCACGATGTCGTCAAAGGTGCCGTGCGGCAGGGTCCCAATCAGCGGAGTGTTCTGGCCGTCGAAACGCACTTGCGACAGCGCCAGCCCGCGCCGGCGATCCAGCCGCACCGAGATTTCTTGTGTGGCGGCGTCGATGAAGCGCGCCTGAAGCGGCAAACCTTTGGGGGTAGGTGGTGCCGGCGGCTTCGCTGGTTGCCAGCGCTCCAGCGCAGCGCGCAGTCGCCGGTCGAGCGCGCCCCAGCGCTTGGCGGTGATGTGGGTGCGGAAATCGCTGGCCCACAGGGTACACAGCTCCTTCCAGGCCCAAGGCTCAGCGTCGCTTTCCACCAGAGCGCGATAGATGCTTTCGCAAGCTGCATTGATGGCAAGGTCATCGCGCCCTGTCACCGCCCATCGCGACAGATTGTACTTGCGCTGCTTCTTCACCGGCACCGGACAGGAGGCGGTTTCGAGCCGCAGCAACTTGCCCGGCGCGTCATCCAGCACTTTGGAAGGCGGCACCAGCTTGCATCCGGGTTCTTCGTGAAGCCGCGCGAACGCCTTTCGCATTCGCGTCCATTCACTCGCCTCGAGTTTCTCTTCGGTCTTGTAACGCCCCGGGCGGAAATCAAAGATCTCCGCGTCGCTGGCATAAAGGCACAGGCTGCGGTCCGCCGCGGCGCAGTGGCCGCGCACATATGCCATGTAATCGCAGAGCTGGATGTCGCCGTGCACATAGCGTTGCAGCTTCTGGAAGGCGACGGTGTTGGTCCAGATCACGTCGATGCTGCGGCCATCGGCTCCGAGCGCACGCTGCGGATGGTAGCCCGTCTCGGCCGGCCAGTCGTGATTGGAGGCCGGATTGTCCCAGTCCATCAGAATGGCGCGATAGCCGGCATCGAGATAAAGGCCCACCAGCCCGCCCGAATAGGCCTGCTCGTTGACGAGGCCGAGCGCTGGCTTCAGTCCCAAAAGCGCTTCATAGACCTCGTTTCCGATCCTGAGATTGGCTTCGCTGACGCGCCAGGGCACGAGCGGGCCGATCAGCTGGCTGTAGCCGCAACCGATGAACTCGATCCGACCCGCGCCGATCAACCGCTTCAATTCGACAACCCATCCGGGATCGCGCGCCGCGATCTCCTCCAGCGTGAAGCCCGACGCTTCCACCCCGATCGGACCGTGCTCGTCGGCCAGCTTGATGAGCGGCCAGTAGCATTTCCTGATCACCTCGCTGCGGCTGTCCTCCTCGATGGAGGAATAGGCGAGATTCAGGTGGAAGAACGCGAAACACCGCAACATTTTCACGCTCCAAACCGCATTCCGGCGACGATTCCGGCGGCTTCGGGCGAGGATTCGTCGCCGCCGTCCCACTGCACGGATGTGATCTTCAATGTCCCAGAGGCCGTAGCCACCCATGCAGCACCGTCGGTTCTAACGACGGTGCCGGCTGCGCCTGCGCCGCCATGACACTGCTCGGCCGCCCAGACGAACAGCTTGCGCCGTTGATGAAAGGTAAAGGCGCCGGGGTAGGGCCGGACAAGCGCACGGACCCAGTTGTAAAGCGCGCGCGAGTCCTTGCTCCAATCGATCACGCCGTCTTCCGGCCGCCGCCGTGGCCAGACGGTCGCCTTGCTGTCGTCCTGTTGCAGGCGCCGGGCCGTGCCGTTGGCCAGCTTCGGAAGATTGAGGACGAACAGCCGGCAAGCGACGTCGTCTGTGCGCGAACCCAGAACCGGCGCGGTGTCGGTGTCGAAGATCGGTACGCGCTCCTGGTCGAGAATGTCGCCGGTATCGGCGCCTGGTTCGGCATAGAACAGCGTGACGCCGGTTTCCTTCAGGTCGTGGATCAGTGCCCACGGGATCGGTGCTCGCCCCCGGCCTTGCGGCAGCAACGTTGGATGCATGCCGATGAAGCCTTTTGGCGGTAGCTTCAGCATCTCGTCGCCGATTAATTCGGACACGCCCACGACGATGCCGAGGTCCGGCCTGGCCGCCACCGCGAAAGCGAAGGCCTCACTGCCCTTTTCACCTTTCAGCGTGGTAAAGGCGCGTGCGTTTAGCCGGTAGCGGGTAATGAGATCGGAAAAGTCCTCGTGCGCCACCGTGACCGCCGCCTTGGCATCGTCGAGATAGAGCAGGGCACAGACTTCTGCGCCGCTCTCCAGGATGGCCTGAAGACAGCGGTGACCGACCACGCGCGCGGCGACCACCAGGATCCTCATCGCAAGGTCTCGCGGATCAGCAAGAACGGCTCGGCGACGACGATGCCTGCCTGGCTACCCCAGGCCACGGCGCGCGCTTCGAGCGACATGCGCGAACGGGCGTGCGGGAAGGGACGGATTTCCGCCTCATAGGCGTCAAGCGCGTCGAGTTTCTTCACCAGCAGGCCTTCGGCGTTAACGAACACGTTGGGCGCAAACATGGGCCCATCGAAATCCCAGCCTGTGGCCGAAGGTACTTCGAAGGCCAGGATGCGCCTCACCCCGCTTGCCGGCAGCGGGCGGAAGCAGGTTAGCGTGGCGCGCAGCGCGACCTTGTGATCGACGTTCAGGTCGCCGCCATGATGGGTGTAGACGATGTCGGGCTCGATATCCGCCGCCACCTTTTCGATGGCGCGGACGACCTCCAACAGCGGCACCGTGTCAAGCCCGTTGTCGGGGAAGGAATGGAAATGCAGGTCATGATAGCCAAGGATCGCGGCGGCCTTTTCGGCGCAGCGGCGGCGGAAGGCGGCATCGGCATCGCGGGCGGTGGCGCGCGCGCTGACCCCGTCGGTGAGGAACATCGTGCTCACCGCGTCGCCGAGGGCGACGTGCCGGGCGATGGCGCAGCCAGCGCCCGCCGCTTCGTCGTCCGGATGGGCCGCGACAACCAGGACCTTCATGCCGCCACCGTTTCGATCTTGAGCGATCCGACAGCTTGCTGCGCGGCTTCGAGTGCGGCTTGCCGCGTATCGGCGCAGGCCAGCACCATCGCCGCCGAACAATTGGAATCGCAGGGATGGCGCACGATGTCGCCGACCTTCGCAGTGACCAGCACCTCTTCAATGCCGGGAATTTCGGCGGCCTCTCTGGCGCCGGAAATTTTCGTGATGCGTCCGGGCGCGGGGAAGGCGTAACGTTGGATGACGTGACGGTTGAATTGCGGGTTCAGTTCCTCGGCCGTCACCGGCTCGCCCAGCGGAATGCGGATGGCCGCGCCGATGAAATCCACTCCGGTGTTGAGCGGAATCTCGCGGGTGCAGAAATAGCCGCCGGAAAGCCGCGCCGCCATCTCGATCACGTGCACCTTGCCGTCGTGCACGACGATGTCGCCCTTGACCGTGCCATGCGTGATGCCGAGCGCGGCAGCTGCCCGGCCTACGACCTCCTTCACGCCCAGCTGCACGTCTTGCGGCAGGTGGCTGGGAAGATCGCCGCCGTTCTCGATGAAATAGGGCGCATAGCGCTCTAGGTATTCGTAATTGCGGTCGGAGAACCCGGGCGTTCGGCAGATGCCGTCGATCACCACCGATTCGGTCGAAACTTGCGGCCCGTCGAGATACTGCTCCACCATCACGCGGCCGGTCGGCGAGAACTGGCGCGCGTTGAAGAACGCCTGCGATAGGTCCTTCACGAACGAAAGCCGCTGCACGCCGCGCGAACCGCGGCTGTCCACCGGCTTGATGACGAGATCGCGCCCGCGCTCCACCGCGATGCGCTGCAACGCCTGCGGCGTCTCGACCAGCGAAAACCACGGCACCGGCACGCCGCGTTCGGCGAAGCGTTGTTTCATGGCGAGCTTGTCGCAGGCCAGCTCCGCACTCTCGCGCGAGATGCCCTTGAGCCCCAGCCGCTCGTTCACGGCCGCGACCGTCTTGGGCGCATCGGCGGCCACCACCAGGACGCCGTCGATCCTTCGAATCTTCCTGTGGAACCGCTCGGCTGCCGCGGCGGTGTCGTCGGGACCATAGACATCGGCGATCAGGATGGAATCGGCCATGGCAAAGCCGGGCGCTTTGGGATTGATGTCCGAAACGACGACGTAGTAACCCATGTCCTTGGCGCGGCGGATGGCGTGCGCCGCTTCCACGCCGCCCGAGATGATGAGCAGCGTCTTCTGCATCAGAAGTAGAGCCCGCCGTTGACGTTGATGGTCTGCGCCGTGATGTAGCTCGAGGCGTCGGACGCCAGGAACACCACCGCATCGGCCACTTCGCGGCCGGTGCCCAGCCGCTTCAGGACGATGCTCTCGGCCGCTTTCTGCACGCTCGCCGCCGCCATGCCGGCCGCCGCCATCTCGGAAGCGATCAGTCCTGCCGCCACGGTGTTGGAGCGCACGTTGTGCTGGGCGCCGAAGCGCGCGATCACCTGCGCCAGCGAGATGAGGCCCGCCTTGGAGGCCGCGTAGTGCGCCGTGCGCGGGCCGCCGTACTGGCCGCTGACCGATCCGATGTGGACAATGGAACCGCCGCCGGCTTCCGCCAGCACCGGCAGGAAGAGCTGCGAACAGATGAAGGGTCCGCGTAGATTCGTCGCCAGGATGTCGTTCCAGTCGGCGTCCGTCACCTGGTCATAGTCGGTCGGCTTGTTGATGCCGGCGTTGTTGACCAGGATCGAAATCGGCCCGACCGCGCGCGCGTCCTTGACCAGGGCCGCCACGCTGCCCCGGTCGGTGACGTCGAGCGGATAGGCGGCCGCCTTGCGTTTCATGGCCTCGATCTGGCGCACCACCGAGTCGGCTTCGTTGCGCCTTTCGCGGAAGGTGATGATGACGTCGGCACCGGCTTCGGCCAGACCGAGCGCGATGGCCTTGCCGATGCCTCGGGAGGCGCCAGTGACGACGGCGTTCTTGCCGGTCAGCGAGAAGCGGTTCATGTCATGGCCTTCTTGCGTTCGATGGCGCGCTTGGCCGCCTTGGCGATCCACGGCGCCGTGATATGGAAATGCTCGGCCAGTTCGTCCGGCTCGCCGGAAGTGCCGAAGCTGTCCCTGATCCCGACGAACTCGATCGGGCAGGGGCGGACCTGCGTCACGCATTCGGCCACCGCGCTACCCAGGCCGCCGTAGATATTGTGGTCTTCGGCGGTGACCATGCAGCCGGTCTCTTCGGCGCAGCGCTTCAGAAGCGGCGCGTCGATCGGCTTGATGGTGGGCATGTTGACGACGCGGGCCTCGATGCCTTCTTCGCTCAACAGATCGGCCGCTTTAACGCAGCGGGCAACTTCCACGCCGCAGGCCACCAGCGTGACGTCCGTACCCAGGCGGATGATTTGGCCGCGGCCGATCTCGAAGACGTGTTCGGAGCCGAACAGGCGCATGGCCGGGCTGCGGCCGGTGCGCATGTAGACGGGTCCGTCGAACTCCAGGATGGCGCGGGTGGCGAGCGCCGTCTCGATGGGATCGGCGGGCGAGATCACGGTCATGCCGGGAATGGCGCGGAAGGCCGCGATGTCCTCCATCGCCTGCGCCGAGCCGCCGTCGGGGCCGACGTCGAGGCCGGGGTGGCTGGCCACGATCTTGGCGTTGCGCTTGGCATAGCCGATCGAGAGCTTGGCCTGTTCGTAGGCGCGCTCCAAGAAGCAGGCGAATCCGGTAACGACAGGGATCATGCCGGTGGCGGCGAGCCCGCCTGCCGCGGCCATCATGTTCTGCTCGGCGATGCCGAACTGGATGAGGCGTTCCGGGTACGCTTTGCGGAAATGGTGCACGCCGGTGCCGCCCGCCACGTCGGCGTCGAGCACGACGAGATTGGGGAATTCCGGGGCGATGCGGGTGAGTTCCTTGCCGAAGGCTTCGCGCAGCGAATCGCCGCTGGAGCCGATGAGCGCCGGTGCGTTGTTCTCAGGCATCGAGGAACTCCTTGATCTCGTCGGGCGTCGAGCCCATCGCGACGAGCGCGGTTTCGGCCTGCTCGCGGGAAAGCTTCACGCTGCCGTGCCAGGCGGGGCTGCCTTCCATGTACGGTACGCCCCTGCCTTTGACGGTGTGGGCGATGAGGACCGACGGACGGTCGCGGGTGGCGGCGGCCAGGTGCAGGGTGGAGAGGATCTCGGCGATGTTGTGACCGTCGATCTCGAACACGGTCCAGCCGAAGGCACGCCACTTGTCGGCCAGCGGCTCGAGCCCGCAGATGTCGGCGTTCAGCGCGTCCGACTGCATCTTGTTATAGTCGATGATGGCGCAGAGATTGTCGAGCTTGTGGTGCGCGGCGCACATCGCCGTTTCCCACACGCTGCCTTCCTGCATCTCGCCGTCGCCTAGAAGCGTGTACACGCGCGGGCGCAGCCGCTGCATCTTGAGGCCCATGGCGATTCCCATCGCCACGGCGAAGCCCTGTCCCAGCGAGCCGGTGGAGGTCTCGACCCACGGCAGGTCGCGCACGTGCGGATGGCCCTGGAACGGGCTTCCGAGCTTGCGCAACTGAAGCGCTTCGTGCTTGTCGCAGAAGCCGTGCCAGGCGGCAATCGCATACAGCGTCGGGCACGCGTGGCCCTTCGACAGCACGAAGCGGTCGCGGTGTGGAGAGTTGATCGACGACGGCCAGATGTTCAGCTCGGCGCCGAACAGGGCGGCCATGATGTCGGCGCAGGAAAGCGCGCCGCCGGGATGGCCGCTCGTGGCACGGTAGATGGCGGCGATCAGGTGCTTGCGCGTGAACAACGCGGCTTCGGCGATCTGGCTTTCGATGTCCGTGATCGTCGAGACCTCGGCAATGGGTTGTTTAAGCACGGCGACATTCGTCATGAAGAGCCCCCTTCAAGCGGCCAGGCGCAGACGCGCGCGGCCCAAGAGATCGGTGAACAGGAAGATTTCGGCACCCGGTGCCTTGGCCTCGGCCTCGGATGCGATCTCGCGGGCGAACCCGCGTGACATCACCACCACGGCGCCCGGTTTGAATTTGCCCAGCGCATCCGGCCCGTCGAGCCGGCAGCCGTGGCGCTCGGAAACATGGGCAGAAAGGTGCTTGTCGATCAGCACGCGCGCAAGTTTGGGGTCGAAACCGCCGTGGACGACGAGGCTGTCGAAGATGCGCCCCGCCCCCCAGATGGCCAGTCCCTTGGGCGCCAAGGCCGCGATGTCGGCAGCCACGGCCTTGAGCGCGCCGATATTGTGCGAGCGCGCCGCCGAGTAGCTGGAAACCAGCTCATAGGCGCGGTCGACTTCAGGTGGATCGGGAAGAATTGCGGCGCGCACACGTGTCGCCTTGCGCGCCACCAGAAACAGGTTCTCGCGGTCGGCCGGATCGGGCCGCTCGATGATCGCAAAGCCTGCGGCTTCCACTATGCGCGTCAGTGTGCGCTCGGAGAAATGTGTCAGGTGCTTGTCGATGAACCACTCCTCCACCACATCGTCAGCGCCGATCAGCGCGATGTTGGGCGCGTCGAGGATGAGGATGCCGCCATCCTTCAGCACCCGGGCGTGATCGTGCAGGGATGCAAGCGGATGAGCGAGATGCTCGATGGTGTGGCAGGAATGGACGACGTCGAAGCGGCTGTCCTCGAGAATCGTGTCCTCGATGCGCGCCCTGATCAGTTCGGCGCGGCCGGCAACGGATCCCGCCACGCGCTCGTCGGGCTCGACCGCGGTGATGCGCGCTTGGGGCAGCGAATCACGAACGGCGTTGACGAAGCTGCCGCGGTTGGAGCCCACATCGAGCAGCGCGGTGTCGGGCGCAGGGGTGTGGCGCAGCAGCGCTTCGAGCGCACGTGTGGTGCGGAAGCCCTTGCCGTAGCGCACGTTTCCCCAGTCGGCGCCGCTCGAGGCGGATGCAGGCGCGCGGGTCGCGTGGTCTACGCGCGGAAAGCTCTGAACGAGGCCGCAGTTCCCGCAGATGTGAACGGTGATGCCGCGGTTGGAACGCTCGGGCGCGTAGGCGAAAGCGAGCGCTTCGCGGCCGCACAGTTCGCAGAAATCCGGCATTTGAGATGGTCCAGGAACAGCCCGGTAACCATCTTCCGCCGCTGTTGATTAATATTTCACTACGTACTCGGGCCGCGACGAATAGCCCAGACGCTCCATCATCGCTCCGGCGATGGCTTCGAAATGGGCGCGCTCGGCTTCGTCGAGGAGGCGGTCTTCCGGACGGTTGACGTTGTGCGGGCGTGCGAACATCGTGGCGTGTGCGTCAGCAAAGGAAAGCCCTAAGAATTCGTAAAGACCGCGCACGGCTTCGGGCGAGGAGGCGAGGTCCTCCAAGCGCACGAACAGCTTTGAGGTTTGCGGCACCGGCGCCAAGTCGTTCAGGATCACGCGGTTGATCTCGGCCCAGTGCCAGGCGATGCGCTCGAACTGGTCGAACTTCGCAAACGCCTCGGCGGCGGGATCGCCCTGCCGTGGCATCGGCCACCAGTATTTCTTTTCCGGTGGCGGAGCGGGCCCGCGTCCCTGCACATACGCTCGCAGGACGGCCACGGAGCGGTCGTCGTAGCACTCGTGCCCTAGCTTGCGGAAGAACGAGCCGGCGACTTTGCGTCCATCGCGCACCAGATGGACGAACTTGGCATGGGGAAAAAGCTGCGTGAGTTCGGGGATCAGCCATGACAGCTTGTTCGAGGAATCGCCCCACAGCATGCGTTCGCAAAAATGGACGGCGGCACCGTGCGTTTGCGCGAGAACAGCGCGCGCCTCGCCCGCCCCCGCGAGCCCCATATAGCGGCGCACCGCCAGCGGCTGGACAATGTGGACCATGTATTCGTGCTGGGGTTCCACCTCGGGCACGGCCGACAGCGCCTTGTGCAGCATGGCGGTGCCGCTGCGTCCGCTCGAAACGATGAAGAAGGGCCTTGCGCTCACGATTTGACCGCGATCACCACGGCTTCGCGTCCGATTCCGGCGCTCGCCAGCGCCGCATAGAAGGCCCGTCGCGTCTGGCCGAGGCCGGCCCCTTCCAGCGCCAGGTCGAAGCGCTTGCGCTTGGCATGGCAGGTGCGGCCGACCGTGTCGTTGCCGATGTAGTCCTCGCCCATCATCAGGAACAGCTCCATCGGAAAGCTGGTGGTGCGTTCCTTGACCGTGAAGCCCAGCCGTTCGATCAACGCGGCGGCGGACGCGAAATCGAAGTAGTTGAGGTGATGGGGCGGCGCCAGCCACCATTCATGGCGGTTGACCGCGGCGCGTCCGGCGATCTGGAAGGGCGAAAAGTCGTTGGGCACGTTGATGCAGATGAGGCCGCCATCGTCGAGGACGGCCCGCGCGCAGCGGATAATCGAGACGGGATCGGGCACGTGCTCCAGAACGTTGTTGAGGTGCACCGCATCGAAGCGGCCAAGCGTCTCGGCGCTGTCGGCGTCGAAAAAGCCCTCCACCACCTCGATGCCCAGGCCCCGGGCGTGCGCGGCGGCCTGGCGCGACGGCTCGATGCCCTTCGCCTGCCAACCGCGTTCGACAGCTGTCTTGAGGAAGAAACCCGGTCCGCAGCCGATGTCGAGCAGGCGCCGGCGCTTGGGCTCCAGCAGCTTCTCGAAGATCTCAAGGCGGTCGGTCTGCGCCAGCGCCGCCCAGTCCTGGTCTTCGCCCGCGCGGGCCAGGAAATCGGGCTTTTCTTCGGTGTAATAGGCCTCACGATAGGCCCGCTCCAGGCTCTCGGGGCTGGGCAGCGGCAGCGCATGGCAGAAGCCGCAGATGCGGCAGGCGATGATGTCATGCTGGCCCACGCGGGCCAGCACCTCGCCTTCGTGTCCATCCACAGAAACCGTGGTTTCGGCGGTGGTGCGGTCCATTTCCCAGCCCTCCCGTTAACCCTCTCTTAGCCAACCG
>Ga0335085_10016398_pt1 | contig 10709 bp, 10 predicted proteins | sample Lox_Sample_45_FD_206712 | JGI IMG/M metagenome (GOLD analysis project Ga0335085, IMG submission 206712) | Soil microbial communities from Loxahatchee National Wildlife Refuge, Florida, United States - Lox_Sample_4.5 | ecosystem: Environmental > Terrestrial > Soil > Wetlands | place: USA... | reverse complement strand
GGGTGATGAAATAGGGCGTCCACCCGCGCCGGTTGCGCACGTCGAGCTTGGCTCCATGGTCGTAGAGATACTGAACCAGGATGTTGCTGCCCATGTAGGCGGCGCCGTGCATCGGCGTCAGCCCGTCGGCGTTGGCTCCGTTAACGTCCCCGCCGAGTTCCAGGGCGACCTTGACCGCTTCGAGCGCCGCGAGTTGCAGGGGCATGGTTGTGTTCTGATACCAGCGGCGCCCGTAGCGATCCTCGCCTTCGATGTAATCGACGCCCGCGGCGGTCATGATCGGGGTGGTCTTATCGCGCGTGGCGGCCAGAGGATCGGCTCCGCCCGCCGCCAGGATCCGCATAATGGGCGCGTCGTCGTAATGCGCCGCCAGCCAGAAAGGCGTCGCGCCGATGGGGCTTACCTGCATGCCGGTCAGCGCATTCTGAGATCGTGCCAGGAACGGCATAGGACGGGTCAGGCGCGCGTTGACATCGGCGCCGTGCTTGAGCAGCAGTCGCACCACGTCGGGCATGGCCTGCTGAATCGCGGAGTGGAGCGGCGTCCGTCCGGCGCCATGCTCGTTCACATTGGCGCCATGCTCGATCAGAAATTTCGCCATATCGGCATGCCCGCTATCGATGGCCACCAGGAGCGCGCCCGCTTCCGTGTTGGGCTTATACAGCCGTTTCGCGTTGGTATCGCCGCCGATGCCATCGGGAGCCGATTCATTCACGTCGGCGCCCGCCTCGAGCAGCATGCGGGCGATTTCCAGATTACCCTGCTGGGCCGCGAACAGCAGCGGCGTGAACTGATTCTTGGAGCGGGCCTTGGCGTCGGCATCATGGCCGATCAGCAGCCGCGCCACATCGGCGTGATTCTGCGCCACCGCCAGCATCAGCGCGGTTTGCCCGCGCAGATTTTCCTTGGCGTTCACGTCGGCGTGATGATCCAGCAGCAGTTTTACCGTTTCCAGATTGCCGGAGTAGGAGGCCGCCATCAGCGGAGTTTCCCCGGTGGATCGCGCCAGGTTGGGATCGGCGCCCGCGCTGAGAAGTTTGCCGGCCATCGCCGCGCTGCCGTTCAGACAGGCCAACGAAAGCGGCGTCACGCCGTCATCGTCGGCAGCGTTCACGTTGGCTCCGGCCGCGATCAGCAGATCGGCGATCTGGACCTGATCCCAGTGCGCGGCCCAGTGCAAGGCTGTCGCTCCATCGCCTTCGGTTTGGTTGACAGCGGCATGCCTGGCGATCAGCGCGCGAACCGCGGCGACGTCCTGGTTCCTGGCCGCGTCGATCAGCGGCCCGGCCGCGGCGAGCGCCCCGGAGGCGATCGCCAGGAAGAATGCAGTCCGCATGGAACAATGATAACTTCGTATTCAGGACATGCGCATCGCCCGGTTCGCCATCGTGTTGATTTGCGGGACCCTTTACGGCGCCACCGCGGAGGAAGCCAATCGTGCGCTGATCCAGCAATACTGCGTCGTTTGCCATAGCGCCAAGCTTCATACCGGCGGATTGACGCTGGAAAATATGGACCTCGGCGCGGTGCCCTCGCACGCGGCGATCTGGGAAAAGGTGATCCGCAAGCTGCGCGCCAACGCCATGCCGCCGCGCGGGCTGCCCAGGCCGGCGCCGCCGCAGTCGCAGGCGCTGGTGAACTACCTGGAAACCAGCATCGACCGGGCGGCGGAGGCCAAACCCGACCCCGGCCGTACGGTCACCCATCGTCTGAACCGCACCGAGTACGGCAACGCCGTCCACGATTTGCTGGGAGTGGACGTGGACGCCGACGCGCTCCTGCCGCCCGACGATTCCGGATTCGGCTTCGACAATATCGGCGACGTGCTCACGGTTTCGCCGATGCTCACCGAGCGCTATATGGCCGCGGCGCGAAGGATCAGCCGCGCGGCGGTGGGCGATCCGGCGATTCGCCCGGCCACGGAGATCTTCGAGACCGACAAGTACATGCGCCAGGACAATCGCGCCGGCGAAGACATGCCCTTTGGCGCGCGCGGCGGTCTGTCGATTCATTATTACTTCCCGGTTGATGGCGATTACATCGTCCGGGTCTTTCTCCAGCGAACTTATGAAGGGCTGATTCGCGGGCTGTCCGAGCCGCACACCCTGGAGGTGCGGCTCAACGGGAAAAAACTGCAGACATTCAGCGTCGGCGGAACGCCGGCGGACGTCAACAGCCGGCCGCGCGAGATCGGACCGAATCCGCCGGTGGAGGGAGCCGAGATCCATTTTGCGGCCAACGCCGCTCCGGCGGTGATTGACGTCGATTACGTCAAGGAACTGGTGGCGCCGGAGGGGATGCTCCGCCCGGTCTTCCCGGTGAATACCTACGAATACGCCGGGGACGTGACGCTGCTTCCCGGCATCGGAAGAGTGGAGCTGCGCGGACCCTACGACATCAAGGGCCCCGGCGATTCGCCCAGCCGTGAACGGATTTTTGTTTGCCATCCGGCCTCCGCCTCTGAGGAGAGCGCCTGCGCGCGGAAGATCCTGACAGCGCTGGCGCGGCGCGCTTATCGCCGGCCCGTGACGGAGGCCGACGTCGATCCGCTGCTCGATTTCTTCAAGGAGGGGCGCGCGAACGGCAGCTTCGACGGCGGAATCGAGGTGGCGCTGGAGCGGATTCTGATGAGCCCGGATTTTCTGTTCCACATCGAGCATGAACCGGGCCGCATCGCGCCCGGGACGGCGTACCGCGTGAGCGATGTGGATCTGGCATCGCGGCTTTCGTTTTTCCTGTGGAGCAGCATTCCCGACGGCCAACTGCTGGGCCTGGCCGAACAGAACCGGCTGCACGAGCCGGCGGTGCTCGATGCTCAGGTGCGCCGCATGCTGGCCGATGCGAAGTCGCAGGCGCTCATCGATAATTTCTTCGGGCAGTGGCTGTACCTCCGGAATATTCGCAAATTTTCTCCCGATCCTTACACTTTCCCGGACTTCGATTCGAATCTGCGCGAAGCTTTTGCGCGCGAGCTGGAACTATTCGTCGCCAGCCAGGTTCGCGAGGATCACAGCGTTCTGGACCTGCTCACGGCGAAATATACCTACGTCAATGAGCGGCTGGCGCGGCACTACGGAATCCCCAATATTTACGGCAGTCATTTCCGGCGGGTCACACTGACCGACGAACATCGCTGGGGATTGCTCGGCAAAGCCGGGATCCTTATGGTGACGTCGCATCCCAACCGCACCTCGCCGGTCCTGCGCGGCAAGTGGCTGTTGGAGAATATTCTTGGCACGCCGCCGCCGGCTCCTCCGCCGAATGTGCCGGCGCTGACCGAAAATACCCCGGGAACCCAGCCGCGCTCGGTGCGGGAACGGCTGGAGCAGCATCGCAAGAACCCGGTTTGCGCATCCTGCCACGCCAATATCGATCCGCTGGGCTTCGCGCTGGAAAATTTCGACGCGGTCGGCACCTGGCGCGATAAAAGCGAAGCCGGCACGCCCATCGACGCGGTCGGCACGCTGGTCGACGGGACTAAAATGGACGGCCCCGACGGATTGCGCAAAGTGCTGGTGGGACGGCGGGAGGATTTCGCTTCGACCGTCGCCGAAAAGCTGCTGACCTACGCGCTGGGCCGCGGGGTCGAATATTTCGATGAGCCGGCGGTCCGCAAAATCGTGCGGGAGTCGGATGCGCAGAACGACACCTGGTCGGCCATGATCCGGGCCATCGTGCACAGCGTGCCGTTCCGGATGCGGGAATCGTCGGGCGCCGAATCGGCAGTACAATAAAAACGATGATTGTGACGAAGAAGTGTCTGAATCGCCGGACTTTTCTTCGCGGCGCCGGCGCCGCAGTGGCCCTGCCGTTTCTGGATGCGATGCGGCCGGCGTTTGCCGCCAGCTCGGCTCCGGTGGTGAAGCGCCTGGCGGTGGCCTACGTGCCGAACGGCATCATCATGAATCATTGGACGCCCACGGCGGAGGGAACCGCGTTCGAGTTTCCCGCGATTCTTCAGCCGCTCGCCCCCTTTCGCGACCAGGTTTTGATCCTCAGCGGATTGGACAGCCGTCCGGCATTCCCGGCGCCCGGCGAGGGCACCGGCGATCATGCCCGCGCCTCGGCGACCTTTCTCACCGGCGTTCATCCCAAGAAAACTGAAGGACCGGATCTGCGCGCCGGGATCTCCATGGATCAGGTGGCCGCGGCGGAGATGGGCAAGGATACGCAACTGGCTTCGCTCGAAATGTGCCTGGAATCGAGCGACCTGATCGGCGGATGCGACGCCGGTTATAGCTGCGCCTACGCGAACACCCTCTCCTGGCGCAATCCGACCACGCCGCTGCCCATGGAAAATCAGCCGCGGGCGGTCTTCGAGCGATTGTTCGGCGATAGCGACGATACCGGCAAAGCGGCGCGGCTGGCGCGCATCCGCCAGGAGAAAAGCATTCTCGATTCGCTGCTTCAGGAAGTGTCCGCGATGAAGCGCGGCCTGGGACCCGACGATCGCAACAAGCTGGCGCAATACCTGGACGCGACGCGCGATCTGGAGCGGCGCATCCAGAAAGCCGAAGAGCAGAGCTCCAAGGAACTGCCGGTGGTGGCCCGGCCGACCGGCGGCATCCCGGCCACTTTCGAGGAGCACGCCCGGATGATGTTCGACCTCGAAGCGCTGGCCTTCCAGGCCGACCTGACACGGGTGGCGACCTTCATGATCTCGCGCGAGATCAGCCCGCGCTCCTATCCGGAAATCGGAATCTCCGACGCGCACCACGCGCTGACCCACGAATCCAGGCCGGAATCGGTGGCCAAGGTGGTCAAGATCAACACCTACCACATCCAGCAGTTCGCTTATTTCCTGGAGAAGCTGAAGTCGACGCCCGATGGCGACGGCACCCTCCTCGATCATGTGGCGATCGTGTACGGAGGCGGGATCAGCAACGGATTCGAGCACACGCATACCCAGCTTCCGGTGCTGGTGGCGGGCGGAGCGGCGGGGCTGGGACACGGCCACATACGTTTCCGGGAAGATCTTCCTCTGGCCAATCTGCACCTGACGCTGCTCGAAAACGTGGGCGTCCCGATGGAGCGGTTCGGCGACAGCAACGGCGCGCTGCCGCGAATTTCTCTCGCCTGACCACCCGCACGCTTTCACATCTCTGATTTCAGCGAGCCGCCAGGCTGCGCGCCCCGGTAACGGCGACATTTTCTGGCGTTAACACTGCTCATTGTGACCTGCCCCTAACAGGATTAAGCTGGTGGTGGTATGTGCCTCGCTATCCCCGGAAGAATCGTCGAACTGCTGCCGGGGGATCCGCCGCTCGCCACCGTGGAGGTGCTGGGCGTCCGCCGCAGAGTGGATCTCGGTCTGCTGGACGAGCAGGATCCCGGCCGCCTCGGCGACTGGGTGCTGATCCATGTCGGATTCGCCATGAGCAAGATCAGCGAAGAATATGCGACCGAACAGCTACGCCTGCTGGAGGCGCTGGGCGAAGCCGAGGCGGCCGCCACCGAAGTTCGCGGTTATGACCAGGAGGTGACCTGATGCGATTCGTGGACGAGTTTCGCCGTCCGGAACTGATCGCCAAAACCGGAGATGAGATCCGCAGGCTGGCCGATCCGGATCGCCATTATCGCTTCATGGAGGTGTGCGGCGGCCACACCCACGCGATCTATCGCTTCGGATTGAAGGACCTGCTGCCGCCCAATATCGAACTGGTGCATGGCCCCGGCTGCCCGGTCTGCGTGCTGCCGATGGGCCGCATCGACGATGGCCTGTCCATGGCGGAGCGCCCAGAGGTAATCTTCACCGCGTTCGGGGACATGATGCGCGTCCCCGGCACGCGCGGCAGCCCGCTCGAATACAAGGCGCGCGGAATGGACGTGCGCATTGTCTATTCGCCGGCCGACGCGCTGAAGCTGGCTATGGCCAATCCGGACCGGCACGTCATGTTCTTCGCGATCGGCTTCGAGACCACGGCGCCCTCGACCGCGCTGACCCTGAAGCGCGCCCGGGAGATGGACGTGAAGAATTTTTCGGTATTTTGCAACCACGTGACCATCATTCCCGCGATCCGCGCGATTCTCGATTCGCCGGACATGCGTCTGGACGCGTTCATCGGGCCGGGGCATGTTTCGACGGTGATCGGCTGCCGGCCCTACGAATGGATCGCGCGCAACGAAGGCAAGCCGATCGCAGTGTCGGGCTTCGAGCCGCTGGATATTCTTCAGGCCGTGGTGATGCTGCTGCGGCAATTGAAGGACGGCGAGGTCAAGGTCGAAAATCAGTACAACCGCGTGGTGCCGTGGGAGGGAAATCGCGCGGCGCTGAAGGCCATCGGGGAGGTGTTCCAGCTTCGGCCCTATTTCGAATGGCGCGGACTGGGATTCATCTCGCAATCGGCGCTGCGGATTCGCGACGAGTACGCCGCATGGGACGCGGAGCGGCGATTCGCCGTGCCCGGCGTGCGCGTCACCGATCCCAAGGCGGCGCAGTGCGGCGAGGTGCTCAAGGGGGTATTGAAACCGGCGCAGTGCAAGCTGTTCGGCAAGGAGTGCACGCCGGAGCATCCCATCGGTGCGCTGATGGTTTCGAGCGAGGGCTCCTGCGCGGCCTACTACACCTTTGAACATCGCAAAGCCGCGGTCGGGGTACCCGCGGCCGGAATCCCCGCCGCGGGAATCCAATGACCGGCGCTCCGAGGAAGGTCCGTTTCCGCGACACTCAGGTGGAGATGGCGCACGGCGCCGGAGGCAAGGCCAGCCGACGGCTGGTGGAGGGCCTGTTCGCTCCGATCCTGTTCGGATCTTCAACCGAGCCGCTCGGCGATGCCGCCCATCTGAGCATCAACGGCACGCGCGTCGCCGTGACCACCGACAGTTTCGTGGTTCGCCCATTGCGCTTTCCGGGCGGATCGATTGGCGAGCTGGCCGTGAACGGGACCGTCAACGATCTGGCCGTGTCCGGCGCGCGCGCCGTAGCGCTGGTGGTCAGCTATGTTCTCGAAGCGGGTCTCGCGACCGAAGTTCTCGAAGCGGAGATTCGCGCTATGGCCGATGCGGCTGCTCGCGCCGGCGTCATGATTGCGGGCGGCGATACCAAGGTGGTGGAGCACGGCAAAGCCGACGGCATGTATATTACGACTTCCGGCGTCGGCCGCGCCATTCCGGAGCTGAACATTTCGCCGAAACGCGTCCAGGTGGGCGACCAGGTGATCCTTTCCGGACCCATCGGCGATCATGGAATCACCATTCTGCTGGCGCGCGGCGAGCTCGACCTCGAAGCGGACCTCCACTCGGACACGCGCTCCGTGCTGCCTTTTATTGAAGCGCTGGCGCGCGCGGCGGGCGACGGGGTGCACTGGATGCGCGATCCGACGCGCGGCGGCGTGGCCACTTCGCTGAACGAGCTGGCGCTTGATTGCGGCCTGGCGATCGTCATCGAAGAAGAAAAGATCCCGGTGCGCGATTCCGTGCGCGGCGCCTGTGAACTGCTGGGCCTCGATCCGCTGCATATCGCCAACGAAGGGCAATTTCTGGCGGTGGTGGCCCGCGATGCCGCCGGCGCCGCGCTTCAGGCGCTGCACCAGACGCCCGGCGGGGAATGCGCCACCCTTCTCGGCGAAATCGCGGCGCAGCCGGCCGGAGCCGTCGTGGTGAAGACGCTTTACGGAGGCAGCCGCATCGTGGACATGCTGGTGGGCGATCCGCTGCCGCGCATCTGCTGATGGACGTCGCCGCGCAGCTTCTCGATCGCAACCGCCGGTTTGAACAATTCTTCGACCGCGAGGCGGATCGCCTGGCGGCGGCCTGCCGCGAAATGTCGGAGAGATTCCTGAACGGTGGACGTCTGCTGGCCTTCGGCCGCGGTCCCTACGCCACCGACGCGCAGCATGTTTCGGTCGAGTTCGTTCATCCGATCATCGTGGGCAAGCGCGCGCTGCCCGCGCTCGATCTCTCCATCGCCTTCCGGCCGTGGATGGAATCGATTCTGCGCCCCGAAGACATGGTGATGGGATTCGGTCCGCCGGAGGGCGATGCCGAAGTCGCCGAGGCGCTGTGCGCGGCACAGAAGCGCGGCGCGATGACGTTCGCGCTGCCGGGCTGCTCGGGATCCTATACACTGGCCGATCCGCTGGCCGATCCGTTCGAGCACCAGGAACTAGTCGAGATTCTATATCACACGCTGTGGGAGACGGTGCACGTCTTTTTTGAGCATCGCGAACTGGGCCGCGATGCCGGCGAAGCCGCCTTTCTCTATCCCTTCCTGGGCGGCGAGCGGCAGGAAACCGGCGATGTGCTCGGCGAAGTGGCCGCCTCGATTCGCATGAAGGCGCAGGACGACGCCGAGCTTCGGACGCGGCTCGCCCAGGAGCAGGCGGCACAGATGGGCGATGCCGCGCGCGCGATTTTCGATCGCGTCTCGGGGGGCGGAAAATTGATCATCTTCGGCAATGGAGGCTCGGCCACCGATGCCAACGATTTCGCGCTGGACTGCGTACTGCCGCCGCCCGGCTACCGGCCGGTTCCCGCGATTTCCTTGTCCATGGAGCCCGCCAACCTCACCGCGATCGCCAACGACGTCGGCGTTGAGCTGATCTTTCTGCGGCAGATGATCGCCGAGGCGCGCCCGGAGGATGTCGCCGTCGGAATCTCCACCAGCGGCGGATCGAAAAACATCATCCTGGCGCTCGGGGAGGCGCGCAAGCGCAAGCTGCTGACCGTCGCGCTGCTGGGCTATGACGGCGGCGAGATTCTGCGCCGCGGGCTGGCCGATTTTTCGATCGTGGTCCGCTCCGACTACATCCCGCGCATCCAGGAAGTGCAGGCGTCGGCGTATCATGTTCTACGGGAGCATTTGGAGGCGCTGGCCCGTGGCGAAGCTTGAACTATACGGAAGCTCGGCCTGCCCGTTCACCCAGGATATGCGCGACTGGCTGGAGTTGAACGGCCGCGATTTCGTCGAATATGACGTGGAGCGCGACGCCGAGGCGCACGCCCGCATGAAGGTGCTCACCGGAGGCCAGCGCACCGTGCCCGTGCTGGTGGAGAACGGCAAGGCCGTGCAGATCGGATGGCAGGGGCGAGGCTGCATCATCTGACATGCACGAGCTTTCGATTGCCATCAGCATCGTGGACGCCGCCGCCGAGGAAGCCCAGCAGCGCAACGCGCGCGTGCAGGCCGTGCATCTGCGGCTGGGGCGATTGGCCGGGGTAGTGAAGGACGCGCTGCTGGCGTCCTACGACATCGCCGCGGCAGGCACCGCGCTTGAAGGATCGAAGCTGCTGATCGAGGAAGTGCCGGTCGTGGCCTATTGCCCCAAATGCGAGGCGCGGCGGGCGGTGAATTCGGAGGAGTGGTTCATCTGTGCCGAGTGCCGTTCGCCGATTTCGGAGATTCTCGAAGGAAAAGAGCTGGAAGTGTTCGCGCTGGAGGTGGAATGAGCGTCGCCGAGCCGCGGCTGGTGGAAGTCCGCAGAAATGTTCTGAAGCAAAATGACCTGATCGCGCGCGAGCTGCGCGAAAGCTATCGCCAGGCGGGCATGACCGTGGTCAGCCTAGTTTCGAGTCCCGGCTCCGGAAAAACGGCGTTTCTCGAAAAAACGCTGACCCTGCTTCAGCCGCGTTATCGCGTTGCCGCGCTGGTGGGCGATCTGGCCACGGAAAACGACGCCGGGCGACTGGCCCGGTCGCGGGCGCCCGTAAAGCAGATCGTCACCGGGACGGTCTGTCATCTGGATGCGTCGATGGTCCGCAACGCGCTCGAAGGCTGGCTGCCCGCGCCGCTCGATTTTCTGTTTATCGAAAACGTCGGCAACCTGGTGTGCCCGTCCTCTTACGATTTGGGCGAGGATCTGCGGCTGGTGTTGCTCTCCGTGACCGAAGGCGAGGACAAGCCACTCAAGTATCCGACGATCTTCAACACCGCGGACGTCGCCGTCATCACTAAGACGGATCTGGCCGAGGCCGTGGAGTTCGATGCCCCGCTGTGCGAGCGCAACATTCAGAGCGTCCGGCCAGGAATGCGGGTGCTGCACCTGTCGGCAAAGAAAGGCTCGGGAATGGATTCCTGGCTGGATCTGCTGGCGTCCCTCCGCGCCGGGAAAGCCGCCGGGAGAAGCGGCGAATGAAGCTGTTGTGCGCCGCGACGTTCTGTAGTCTGCTTGCCGCCGCGCAAACCGCGCCGCGCGAAAAAATCGACGTCTCGAAATTGGGTCCGCAGGTCGGTGAGCGCGTTCCAGATTTCAGCTTGAACGATCAGAACGGTAAAACCTGGACCTTGTCGTCGATCATGGGACCGAAGGGCGCGATGCTGGTCTTCGTCCGCTCGGCCGACTGGTGACCATACTGCAAAACGCAGCTGGTCGAGCTGCAAAGCCAGGTGCGGGAGCTGCGCGACAAAGGCCTCGGGTTGGCGACCATCAGCTATGACCCGGTGGCGACGCTGTCCGCATTCGCGAGCCAGCACGGAATCACCTATCCGCTGCTGTCCGACAAAGGTTCCGCCGTGATCAAACGTTTCGGGATTCTCGATCCGGTTCCGCAATGGGCGCTGGGAGCGGACAAGGACGATCCGGCGGTTCAAGCCGATCTGAGGAAATACGTGGCGCCGCGCGTCAGTCCGATGATGGTCGGCATCGCGTTTCCCGGCACTTTTATTCTTGACCGGACCGGCCGCGTCCGGCAGCGCTTCTTTGAAGACTACTACGTCGAACGCAACACGGTCGCCAATCTTCTGATCAAGCTCGGGGGCGGCAGCGGCGCGG
>Ga0335085_10016397_pt1 | contig 10709 bp, 7 predicted proteins | sample Lox_Sample_45_FD_206712 | JGI IMG/M metagenome (GOLD analysis project Ga0335085, IMG submission 206712) | Soil microbial communities from Loxahatchee National Wildlife Refuge, Florida, United States - Lox_Sample_4.5 | ecosystem: Environmental > Terrestrial > Soil > Wetlands | place: USA: Florida... | reverse complement strand
TGATCTGCGCCTCGTCGCCGGGCTCCTGCGCGCCGAACTGGTTGCAGGGGAAACCCAGCACCGCGAAGCCGCGATCCTTGAACTTCTCGTGCAGCTCCTCCAACCCCTGGTACTGCGGCGTAAAGCCGCATTCGCTGGCGACGTTGACCACCAGCAGGACTTTGCCCTTGTAATCGGCGAGCGATTGCTCTTTACCCTCGATGCTGCGTGCGCTGAACTCGTACACCGTCGCGCTCCCCATGCGATCCTCCGGTAGCAGTAGCGGACATTCCGGACAGCATTATCGCGCAAGGCGCAAAGAGCCGATTGCCACCGGCCATTCGAGGATCACGCGCGCCCCCGAGAGCAGGCATTCCACAGCGCCCGCGGGGATCTGCTCGCGCGTGCCTGCGGCTATGCTGACAGGCGTTGCAGACTCGATCCCGATCTGGCAAGTTGTAGTGCGTCGGCGCGTCTGCCGACTCACGCTGGGGGCACAGATGAAGCTCGGTTGGCTTGTCGGTTTGCTGCTTGCCGCTGCAGGGGCGGGCGGCGGATTCGCGCTCGTGGTGCACGCGGCGGAGACCGCGATCCCGGCCATGGAGGAGCCGCGCCACCGCATGAAGCTCGAAAACGAGTACGTCCGAGTGCTCGACATCGAGATCCCTCCCGGAGACCAGACGCTATTCCATACCCACGACCTGAACTATGCCTATTTGATGGTGAACGACGCGCTGTTGCGCAACGAGGTCATGGGCCAGCCCGGCAGCGTCGAGCTGAAGATCACCGCGGGACTGGTCGGGTATTACCGTGCCAACGCGGGCGCATACACGCATCGCTTCACCAACATCGGCTCCGAGCCGTTCCGCGCGATCGGTATCGAGCTGCTGCGCGCGGGACCGTCTCCGGACGTCACGGCGCCACTACCGGACAGCTCCGGCTATGTCGCTGTACTGGACAACGAACGCGTGAGAGCGTATCGCCTGGTCCTCGAGCCCGGGCAGTCGACTTCGATGGTGACGGTGCCGGGGCCTGGCGTTCGAGTGGCGGCGACCGCAGGGAAACTCGAGCAGCAGTCGGCGGGCACGGAACCTGTTGGGCTGCAGCTTGCGCCCGGGCGGTTCGAGTTTCGCGCCCGCCCGGTTGCACAGTCGCTCAAGAATGTCGGCGATGCCCGCGTCGAGATCTACGAGTTCGAGCTGAAGTAAGGACCTTCGGGTTGCGCGCTGAGCCGAGGCGACGATCCGGTCTGCGGCTGTGTGCGGCGGGGTCGGCAGCGGTCCGCGCACGGCCATCTACACCTCGATCCTGACTATTCTTGGCGCAGCGCGGGCTAGCCCGCGACCCAACGATCGACCCACAAACCTATCTCTCGACCACTGAGCTCGTCGTCGCCAACTCGCGGCCGGGAGGCCGGGCCGGATACAGCCACGCCGCCAGGCAATAGAGCGAGGCCGCGATCAAGAGCACGAGCGTGAAGCCGATGTGGATCGCCAGCAGGGTGGCGAGCACCGCGCTCACCACCGAAGCGCAAGCATTGACTCCCCACGCCCAAGGCACGAGAGCGCGCTGCAACGACGAGAGGCTGCGCATCGCCAGCGGAAACGGCATCCCCATCGCGAAGCCCAACGGGAAGATGAGCGCCACCGCGAGCGCGATGCGTGCGGCGTCCGGAAGCGCCGCGACAACAGGCAGAAGTCGCGGCAACACGATGGCATAGATCAGAGTCGCCGCGAGGATCGCCAGCACGGGCGGCGCGACGGCCCGGCGACGCTCCACGGCCTGCGGCGACAATCGCTCCGACCAGCGGCTGCCGAACCCGGCCGACAGAAGGAAAGCGAACAGCGCGACCGCCACGGCGTAGAGCGGATGATGGAGCAGCAGCACGAACTTCTGGATGAAGGCGATCTCCACGAACATGAACGCCAACCCGATCGCGCCGAAGTACGCCGCAACCCTCGCCCGCATCCGGCGTGCGCTTGTTTGCGCCGGCGCTCTGCCCAGCATGCGCAGCGGGAGAAGGATCAGGACGACGCTGACCGCAAGCGCCTGCACGAGCGTGGCGGCAAGCAGCGGATAACCCCATTCCAGCAGCGGCAGCCCGCCGCTGCCCTTCAGCCTCAGCAGCTCGGGCAGCGTGCGCCACTCGAAAAAGCGGAAGAAGTAGGGCCGATCGTCAAAGGCGGGCGCGATGTCGAACTTGTAGCGGGCGACGAAGTCCGCTCGACCAGGCCCCAGCAGCGCGGCCGCGCCGTCGTAGAAATAAGGTTCGTCGAGCTGGTTGTACCGATCCGCCTCCTGCCGATGCATGCCCGGATACCAGCCGAGGTCGAAAGAACGCTCGCGGCAGAAGCGTCGCACGCGCTCGACGTCTTCGGGTGTCACGACGCCGTTTTTGATCAACAGCGTCGCGGTCTTCCAACTGCGGATCAGGACGAGCCTGCTCCCGGGGTCGGCGACGCCGCCGCGCTCCAGCGCCTCGACGGCCATCGCGAACAGCTTGAGCGTGTCGCGCGGCGGGAGCGTCACCCAGCGCGTGATGGATAGATAGCCGCCTGGCGCGAGCCGCGTCAGCAGGCTGCGCAGCGCCTCGACCGTGTACAGATAACTCTCGGAGAGCGCATACAGTCCGGCGGAGGAAGCGCCGAATGCGTCCAACAGCGCGAGCTGGATCACATCGTAGCTTCGCCGGCTCGCGGTCATGAAACCGCGCGCTTCTCCGATGTGCAGCGTGACGCCTGGTTGCGCGTAGGGCCGGCCGGAGAACGACGCGAAGCGCTCCTCGACCAATCGCGCGACCTGGGGATTCAGCTCCACCGCATCGACGGCCGACGCACCCGCGTACAACGCCTGCAGCACGTCCGCGCCGGAGCCCGCACCGAGCACCGCCACACGCGGGCGAGAGATGAGGTGATAGGGCAGTGCCGACGTCATGTAGTCCAGATAGGCGAGCGGTGCGAGCGTGCCGTCGAAGCGCACGATCGCGCTCATGCCTTCACCGTCGGTGAACAATGCGAGCTGCTCGGGCGGCTCGCCCGGGGCATTCAGGCTCAAACCGGGCGCATATCGAAACGGCACCTGCGGGCTTTCGACCACCGTCACCAGGCCGAGCGGACTGGAGACCTCGGCCAATACCCGAGTGCCGGTCACCTCCAGCGTCTGGGACAGCTCCTTGTACGGCGACATCCGCGGTTGCCCCAACGGCCCGTGCAACGCCCACAGGACGAGTGCTCCTGCGACGAACGATCCCGCAGCCGCGGCGCCCCGCCACAGCCCGCGCCCGATCGAGGCAAGCGCGCCCGCCGAGAGCGCCGTCGCGGCGACGCAGCCCAACACGGACAGCGGCGGCAGAGCAAACAAGCCGACGATCACAGCCAGGCAGCCGGCCGCGGCGCCCAGGATGTCGAAGCTGTAGATGCGGCCTGCCTGCTCGGCGTAGCGCGTGAACATCAGGCACACGCAGATCGCCGCGAAGAAGAAAGGCAGGAACAGCAGCAGATACACCGCAAGCAACCACAGCGGTTGTCTCGGATCCCACAGAAACTCGAGCGCGTTGAACGGCACCGCCTGGGCCAGGAGGAAGCAGCCTGCCGCTGCCACCCCGAACAGCGCCGCGCACAGGGCGAACGCCGCATCCAACCGGCGCAACAGGCGCTCCTGAAGCAGAGTGACGAAGCTGCCCGCGGCCCCGTAGCCCAGCAGCGCCACGCTGATCATCATGTAGGCGAAGTGGTGCCACTGGACGATGGAGAACAGGCGGGTGAGCAGAATTTCGTAGGCGAGCGCAGCGGCCGAAACGAGCGAAAGCGCGAAACGCAGCCGGGGAGAAACTCCGGCGGCCGTGGATAGCGCCGCCGGCCCCGAGCGCCCCTTGCCGAGCCAGAACAGAAGACCGGATGCGAGCGGGCGCATCGGCCGCTCAGTGTTTTCCCGTGAGCGGAACGAAGGCTACGGGGAGGATCTGGCGCGTGGTCACGGAGCCGTCGGCCTGCTTCTCGATCAGCATGAGAGATTGCGTGAGGAAGCTCGCGCCGACCGGGATCACGATGCGCCCGCCGGGTTTGAGCTGCTTCACCAGCGGCGGCGGAACGTGGCTTGCCGCGGCTGTGACGACGATGGAGTCGAAGGGCGCGTGTTCCGGCCAGCCGTAGTAGCCGTCGGCGACCTTGACCTCGGCGTTGCGATAGCCGAGCTGCGCAAGCCGCTGCGCCGCCTGCTTCGCGAGCGGCTCGATGATCTCGATGGTGTAGACCTCCCTCACGAGCTCGGCCAGCACCGCCGCTTGATAGCCCGAGCCGGTGCCTACCTCCAGCACCCGGTCGCCGGGCTTGGTGTGCAGCAGATCGGTCATCAGCGCGACGATGTACGGCTGCGAGATCGTCTGCCCATGCCCGATCGGCAGCGGGCGGTTCTCGTAAGCCTCGGACTCCAGGTCCTTGCTCACGAACTGATGCCGTGGCACCTTGCCCATCACGGCCATCACCCGGGGATCGAGCGTGCGTTGCCCCATCTCGCCGCTGACCAGGAGCTGCGTGCTTTCGATCTCGCGCACCATGCGCTGGCGATCCGCGACGAGCCGGTCTTGCGCGTAGGACCAGGGACACGCACCGGCCAGCAGCAACGCGGCGAGAAGCCGCACGCCGTTCCAGCACGGGACGGCGCTCCGCGGCCTCGGAGCGGGGGCACGCTCGATGCTCGCGCCTCCCGGATTCCACGGCGCCCTCCGGACGAAGGACATTTCCATCGTCATAGCGGTATTTCGCGCCGCATCCCGCGCTTCACTTCGCGAGCATGCGCGACAATTCCCCGCTGTCGATCAACGCTTGCAAGTCGGAGGCGCCGCCCACCAGGATTCCCTTCACGAAGATCATCGGGAAGGTGGGCCAGCCGGTCCACATCTTGAGCGCGTTGCGCCGATGCCAGGGGCCGAAGTAGTTGCCGTACTCCATGTACTTGTACGGAATGCGGCGCGCGTCCAGCGCTTTTCGCGCCTGCTTGGGAAAGGGATTCTGCGCCATGCCGACCACCACCACGTCGTTGGACGCGACCGCGGCCTGCACTTCGCGGACGATATCCGCATGGTTCTTCGCGATCCGCGAGCGGATCGCCGGGTGGATATGGGCTTCGTCGAGGATCTCGCGGCTCATGTGATGCCTGACGTCGGTTCAAGGGCCTTCGACCCGGGCCGCCATGCCCGGCACGCGCTTCGGGTCGGATCGCGCCCGCGCTCCTGGCCTCTTGCGAGGCCGTCGCCGTGAGCGCGCCGGCCTAGTGGTCGACCCGACCCCCAGGACCATTATGTGAGCAGCCTACCTGACGGGCAAGACCCGCATCCGGCACTGGCCTGCATCCGGCACTGGCCTGCATCCTGCATGGCCCGGAGCCGCTCGGCGGACAGATGAGGCACAATTCGCACTCTCTGCCCAGCCACCGCTGGCATCGCTTGTCTTCGTCCGAGGATCTCCATGACTTCTTTCACCTGTGCGGCCATTCTCGCGGGCCAAGCGCCGAAGGATGCACCCGTCACCGTCAAAGGCTGGGTGCGCACGCGGCGCGACTCCAAGGCCGGCATTTCCTTCGTGCACGTCTCGGACGGCTCCTGCTTCCATCCGGTCCAGGTCGTAGCGCCCAGCACACTTCCCAACTATGCGAACGAGGTCTTGCATCTGACCGCGGGTTGCTCCGTGGAGGCCACCGGCAACATCGTGCCCTCACCGGCGAAGGGTCAACCGTTCGAGATGCAGGCATCTGCGATCAAGGTCGTCGGCTGGGTGGAGGACCCGGACTCGTATCCGATTCAACCCAAGCCGCATACGTTGGAGTTCCTGCGCGAGGTCGCGCACTTGCGACCCCGCACCAACGTCATCGGAGCAGTGACGCGCGTGCGCCACACGATCGCGCAGGCGATCCATCGCTTCTTTCACGAGAACGGCTTCGTGTGGGTGAACACGCCCATCATCACCGGATCGGACGCGGAAGGTGCGGGCGAGCTGTTCCGCGTATCGACGCTGGACTTGATGAACCTGCCGCGCACGCCGGAGGGCAAGATCGACTTCTCGCAGGATTTCTTCGGGCGCGAGACCTTCCTCACCGTCTCCGGACAGCTCAACGTCGAGAGCTACTGCCTGGCGCTGACCAAGGTATATACGTTCGGGCCGACTTTCCGCGCGGAGAATTCCAACACCAGCCGGCATCTCGCCGAGTTCTGGATGATCGAGCCCGAGATCGCTTTCGCCACTCTCGCCGACGATGCCGCGCTGGCCGAGGCGCTGCTCAAGCACATCTTCCGCGCCGTGCTCGAGGAGCGGCCCGACGACATGGCGTTCTTCGAGGAGCGCATCGAGAAAGGGGTGATCGCCAAGCTGCAAGGCATCGTCGACTCGCAGTTCGTGCACATGGATTACACCGAGGCCATCCGCATTCTGGGGCAGGCGAAGGAGAAGTTCGAGTTCCCCATCCGGTGGGGGATCGACCTGCAGTCCGAGCACGAGCGCTATCTCTCCGAGAAGCACGTGGGCCGGCCCGTGGTGCTGATGAACTACCCGAAAGAGATCAAAGCGTTCTACATGCGGCTCAACGACGACGGCAAGACCGTCGCGGCGATGGACGTTCTCGCTCCGGGGATCGGTGAGATCATCGGCGGCAGCCAGCGCGAGGAGCGGCTCGAGTTGCTCGACGCCCGCATGAGCGACGCCGGCCTCGACAAGGAGCACTACAGTTGGTATCGCGACCTGCGCCGCTACGGCACCGTGCCGCACGCCGGGTTCGGTCTGGGCTTCGAGCGCACGGTCGCCTACGTGACCGGGCTCACGAACGTGCGCGACGCGATTCCATTTCCCAGGACCCCGGGGCACGCGCGGTACTGACTCCAGCGCGGGCTGGCGTGCCCCCGATCCGGCGCCGCGGGATCAGGCGGGCAGGCGGTCGGCCAACTGCCGGTCGAACATCCAGCCCGGGTATTCGCGCGGCAGCTTGCTCACCTCATCCAGAGCAGCGATCTCGGCGTCGGATAGCCGCAGTTCGGCGGCCGCCAGGTTGTCGGCGAGTTGCTCCTGGTTCTTTGCGCCGATGATCACGCTGGTCACCGCAGGCCGCTGCAGGACCCACGCGAGCGCCACTCGCGCCACCGACACGCCGTGCGCCTTCGCGATGGGCCGCATCGTGTCCACGCAGCGGAACGCACGCGGGCGGTCCACCGGCGGGAAGTCGAAAGTGGTGCGTCGCGCGCCCTCGGGGCCGGCGGCGCTGTCGCTGAACTTGCCGCTCAGCAGCCCACCCGCCAGCGGACTCCAGACCAGGATGCTGAGCCCCTGGTCGAGCGCCACCGGAATGATCTCTCGCTCCAGATCGCGCCCGGCGAGCGAGTAGTAGGCCTGGACGCTCTCGAAGCGGTTCCAGCCCTGCCGCTCGGACACGCCCAGCGCTTTCATGATCTGCCACGCGGCGTGATTGGACACCCCGATGTAGCGCACCTTTCCCGAGCGCACCAAGTCTTCGAGCGCGCGCAGCGTCTGATCGAGCGGCGTGACCTGGTCTACGCCGTGGATCTGATACAGATCGACGTGATCCTGCCGGAGCCGGCGCAGGCTCGCATCCAACTCGTTCATGATATGCACGCGCGTGAGCCCCACACGGTTGGGGGTGGGGCCCATGCGCACGCGCACCTTGGTGGCGATCACCAGGTCCTCGCGCGGCAGACCGAGCTTGGCGAGCGCCTCGCCCACCAGGCTCTCCGACTGGCCTTCCGAGTAGACGTTCGCGGTGTCGATGAAGTTGACGCCGGCCTCGAAGGCGGCCTTGATCTGCGCCTGTGCCTCCGCCAGGCCGAGGCGCCCGACCACCTCCCAGCGTCCCTTGCCGCCGTAGGTCATCGTCCCCAGGCAGATCTCCGAGACATACAGGCCAGTCCGGCCCAGCAAGCGATACCGCATGGCTCTCTTCTCCCGTATCGGTCCACGTACTTGCCGCAAGCTTTCAACCGAGTCGCCGATGCGCCGGTCCGCGGTCGTCCAGCGCATAGCGTAACAGGATCTCGATGGCGAAGCGGTTACGGTTCTGCGCACAGATGCTCCTACCTGCTGAGCGCGACGGATCCAGATCCCTTAGACTTGCCGACTCCACCGATCGCTGGCGCGGGCTCGCGCGATGCAAAGCGGCCCGAGTCGCATGGAAACGTTACGGAGTGCACGAGTGACACCACACCGGATCGCGGTCATCGCCGGAGACGGCATCGGCAAGGAAGTGATGCCCGAAGGCGTGCGCGTGCTCGACGCAGCAGCGCGCAAGTTCGGCATCCCGCTTGCCTTCGACCACTTCGACTGGAGCTGCGACAACTATGAGCGGCATGGCTGGTGGATGCCGCCGGACTGGCGCGAGAAGATCGGTGGCCACGATGCCCTCTTCTTCGGCGCGACCGGCTGGCCGGCGAAGGTCCCGGATCACATCTCGCTCTGGGACTCGCTGATCAAGTTCCGGCGCGGCTTCGACCAGTACGTGAATCTGCGGCCGGTGCGTCTCATGTCGGGCATCCCCTGCCCTTTGGCCGGCCGCAAGATCGGCGACATCGACTACTACGTGGTGCGGGAGAACACCGAAGGCGAATACTCCTCGGTGGGCGGACGCATGTTCGAGGGCACGGAGCGCGAGATGGCCGTGCAGCAGTCCATCTTCACGCGCAAGGGCGTCGACCGCATCATGCAATTCGCCTTCGAGCTGGCCATGAAGCGGCCGCGCAAGCTCCTTGCCTCGGCCACCAAATCGAACGGCATCTCGATCACCATGCCCTACTGGGACGAGCGCTTCGCCGCCATGGCCAAGCGCTACCCCGAGGTGAAGACCAGCCAATACCACATCGATGGGCTCACCATCCAGCTGGTGCTCAACCCGCAGCGCTTCGACGTGATCGTCGCGTCGAATCTGTTCGGCGACATCATCTCGGATCTCGGCCCCGCGACCACGGGCACCATCGGCATCGCGCCGTCCGCGAACATCAACCCGACGCGGGAGCTCCCGTCTCTGTTCGAGCCCGTGCACGGCTCGGCCCCGGACATCTACGGCAAGAAGATCGCCAATCCGATCGCGCAGATCTGGTCGGGCGCGATGCTGCTCGATCATCTCGGTCATCCCGAGGCGGCTGTCGCGATCGTGCGCGCGATCGAGCGGGCACTGCAGGCCGGGCCACGAACACCGGATCTGGGCGGCAGCGCGGGCACCGAAGACGTAGGCAAAGCGATTGCCGCTGCGATCTGAACCGATTGCGCGATCCTGAACGGCGGCCCTAGCGTGACGGCAGTGAAGACATGAGTCGCCACGACACCAAGCCGCTGCTGATCGGCGGCGAGTGGATCGCCGACACGGCGGACACGATCGCGTCGGTGAACCCGGCCACCGGCCAACTCAACTACGAAGTTTGTGCCGCCGCCGCACGGCATGTCGACGCTGCGGTCGAAGCCGCACAGCGCGCCGCCGGCGCCGGCGCTTGGCGAGACATGCTGCCTCACAAGCGCGCGCGCCTGCTCGCCAAGCTTGCCGACATCATCGAAGCGCGCGCCGAGCAGCTCGCGCGGACGCAGATGTTGGAAAACGGAAAGGTCCTGGCGGAATGCCGCGCCCAGGCCCAGTCGGCCGCCGCGACTTTCCGGTACTACGCTGCGGTGTGCGAAACGCTCGGCTCGGAAGTCACTCCTTCACGCGGCCAGTACTGGTCGATGACCGTCTACGAGCCCTTCGGCGTGGTCGCCGCGATCACACCCTGGAACTCGCCGCTCACGATGGAAGCGCAGAAGCTCGCGCCGGCGCTGGCCGCGGGCAATGCCGTCGTCCTGAAGCCTTCCGAGGTCACCCCGTCGGTCGGGTTGGCGCTCGGTCAAGCCGCGCTCGATGCCGGCATCCCCCCAGGCATCGTGAACGTGCTTCCGGGTACCGGTGCGGTCGCCGGCGACGCATTGGTCCGCCATCCAGGCGTGAAATTCGTCTCGTTCACGGGAGGAACCGCGAGCGGGCGGCGCATCGCATCCATCGCCGCGGAGAAGCTGATGCCGGTGGCGCTCGAGCTAGGCGGAAAGTCTCCGCACATCGTGTTCGCCGACGCGGATCTGGAGGCGGGGGCAAACGCCGTCGCCGATGGCATCTTCGAGGCATGCGGCCAATCGTGCGTTGCGGGCTCGCGCCTGTTCGTCGAGCGGCGCGTCTACGAACGAGTGCTCGACCGACTCGCCGAGCGCGCCCGCAGCCTGAGGATCGGCGTGCCGGATGCGCCCGACGTCGAAATGGGACCGCTCGCCTCCTTCGCACACCGAGAGCGCGTCGAGCGCTATGTCGCGACCGCGCGCGCAGAGGGCGGAGAGCTCATCGCCGGCGGCAAGCGCCCGGAGGATGGCGACCTCAGCGAGGGAGCCTACTACCTGCCCACCGTAGTCGCGGGGCTCGCGAGCTCCGCCACCGTTTGCCAGCAGGAGCTCTTCGGGCCGGTGCTGTGCGTGCTGCCGTTCGACGACGAAGAAGACCTGCTGCGGCAGGCCAACGACTCCGTGTACGGGTTGGCCGCTGGGATCTGGACCGGCGATTACCGCCGCGCGTGGCGGGTCGCTCGAAGGCTCGAGGCGGGCACCGTGTGGATCAACACCTACAAGCAGCTCTCGATCTCGACACCGTTCGGCGGCTTCAAGGACAGCGGCATCGGCCGCGATAAAGGGCTCGGCGGGCTGCGCCTGTACCAACAGGCAAAGAGT
>Ga0335085_10016396_pt1 | contig 10709 bp, 9 predicted proteins | sample Lox_Sample_45_FD_206712 | JGI IMG/M metagenome (GOLD analysis project Ga0335085, IMG submission 206712) | Soil microbial communities from Loxahatchee National Wildlife Refuge, Florida, United States - Lox_Sample_4.5 | ecosystem: Environmental > Terrestrial > Soil > Wetlands | place: USA: Florida... | reverse complement strand
GTACACCTTGGGGAGGAGCGCCCCGGCGGTCCCGGCGAACGCGTCGTTCATGAGGTCGGCCACCGGCCCGAGGCGCGGGACCACGCCGGCGGCGGCGTCGAACGGCCCGGTCTCCTCGGCCGCCACGTCCTTGCCTCCCAACTTGGCCTTGAACTCGGCGAGCGCCTTCGGCGACTTCCGGGCCGCGGCGAGGAGCGCGCCGGCCTTCTCGGCGCCCAGCTTCGCGCCCTTCTCCCTCGCGAGGAGCTCGCGGCCGATGATCGGCCTCGCCTCGTCGAGGGTGGTGACCTTCGCCGGGACGACGTCGTCGGCGCGCAGGAGGTGCCAGCCCGACGCGGACCGGACCGGCTCGGAAACCTGGCCCTTCTCGAGCGCCAGGGCGGCCCTGGCGAAGTCCTCGTCGAACAGTCCCTCGGCCACATAGCCCAGGTCGCCGCCGCGGGTCTTCGTGTTCTCATCCTCGGAGAGCGCCGCGGCCACGGCCCCGAAGTCCTCGCCCTTCTTCACGCGAGCGGCGGCCTCCTCGATCTTCTTCCGTGCGCCGGCGTCGTCGCCGCCCTCGCCCACGCGGGCGAGCACGTGGCGCACCTTCACCTTGCGCTTCTGCTCGAATCGGATCTTGTTCTCGTCGTAGAAGGCCTGGATGCGGGCGCCCTCCTTCGCGACGAACGCGGCCACCTCGGCGTCGGTGGGCTTCGCCTCGGCCTCGAGCGCGGTGCGCGTGAAGAGCACGTAGCGCAGGGCCACGCGGTCGGAGGAGGTCTCCCAGGTCTGCCGCGCCTCGGTCTCGGGCACCTTCACGGTCTGGATCACGGAGGCGAGCATGTGCCGGTAGAGCTGGTCCTCGCGGAGCCTGTCCTCGTAGTGGGTGGCGTTGGAGCCGTAGTTGCGCTGGATGAAGTCGTCGTACTCGCCGCGGTCGAACTGGCCGTCCTTCTGGAAGGCCGGGTTGTCGAGGAGGAGCTTCGCCACCTCCTCGTCGGTCACGGCCAGGCCGCGCCGGTGGGCCTCCTGCACGACGAGCTTCCGCTCCACGAGCTGGTCGAGGGCCTGGGAGGGGAGGCCCAGCTGCGCCGCGATCTCCCAGGTGAGCTGGGCGCCCGCCTGGGCGCGGTACATCTCGAGGAGCCGGCCGAGCTGGCGCTCGTAGTCGGAGGCGTCGATGACCTCGTCGTTCACCCGGGCGGCGTACTGGGCGGTGCCGCCGGAGACGCCGCCGCCCGTGCGTCTCGAGAGCGAGCCGGGGCCGAAGTTGATGGCGAAGATCACGGCGATGCCGCCGAAGATGACCCAGCCGATGATGCCCCGCTTGTGGGAGCGAAGTGCGTCGAGCATGGAACGGTTGCCTTGAGCTGTTGTAGGGTCGGCGCCCGTCGGAGGGCGTGCGCTGCGAAGTTGAACACCCTAACCGAGAAGGGCTAAAATGCAAGGGAATCCGGCCGTTGGCGGGATTCCTCCTCTCCCGGAGTACCCGTGATCGCGTTCCTCAGGCGGTACCGAGAGCTCATCCTCGTCTCGGTCCTGCTCCTCGTGCCGCTCGGCGTCTTCTTCGCGCACGCGCGCCGGCCCAGCGAGCGCACGCGGCTCGACCGGGCGGTGATCTGGCTCACCACGCCGGTGGAGCGGGCCGTGGGTTGGGCCGTCACGGGAATGCTCTCCGGCTGGCGCTCCTACGTCGCCCTCCGGAACGCCCACGAGCAGGCGGTGGCGATGTCGCAGGAGGTGAACACCCTCCGCCTGGAGCGGCAGCAGCTCCTCGCCGAGCGGGGCGAGGCGGAGCGGCTGCGCCGCCTGCTCTCGTTCGCCGAGCAGGCGCCCGAGAGGACCTACCTCGGCGCCCGCGTCATCGGCGTCAAGCTCGGGCCCACCGGCCTCCAGCTCCTCACCGTCGATCGCGGCTCCGACCAGGGCGTCGCGCGCATGATGCCGGTGGTGGTCGCCGACGGCGTGGTGGGCCGGGTGCACGCCGTGACCGGGTCCACCGCCGACGTGCTCGTGCTCTCCGACCGCAACAGCTCCATCGGCGTGCGCGTCGAGCGCACCCGGACCCGCGCGAACGTGCGCGGCCTGGGCAAGCCCGACTCCTGCCGGCTCGACTACGCGCTGCGCGCCGAGGACATGATCGAGGGCGATCTCCTCGTCACCTCCGGCACCGACGGGGTGTTCCCGCGCGGCGTGCCGGTGGGGCGGGTGACCCAGCTGCACCGCAGCGCGCACGGCCTCTTCCTCGACGCGAGGGTGAAGCCGTCGGTGGACGTGACCCACGTCGAGGAGGTCATGGTCGTCACCGCCTGGGAGCGCCCGAGCGACGCGCTGCCGGCGGCGCTGGGGTCGGGGGCGGCGGGGCCGTGAAGGCGCTCGCGCACGTGCTCGTGGCCCTGGGCCTGGTGGCGCTCCAGGCGGCCGTGCTCCGCTGGATGGGCGGTGGCGCCTTCTCGATGGCGGTGGCCGCCTGCTGCGTGGTGTGGTTCGGCCTGCACGAGGGGAACGTGGACGGCTCGGTCGCCGCTGCCGGCACCGGCTACGTGCTCGATCTCGTGACCGGCGCGCCCAAGGGCCTGCACACCTTCCTCTGCGTGCTCCTCTTCGTGGCGACCCGCGCCGTGGCGGCCGCCGTGGACGTGAGGGGCCGCGCCCCGTTCGCGCTGCTCTCCGGCCTGGGGGCGCTGGTCCTCTCGGTGGGCGCCCTGCTGCTCTCGCGCTACACCTCGTCGCCCGAGATCGCCCCGGGCGCGCTGCTCGTGCCGCGCATGCTGATCGAGGCGGTGGCCACCGCGGCCGCCTCGCCGCTCGTCTGGATGCTGCTCAGGCGGGTCGACCTCCTCTTCGAACGCGAGGAGCCCGGGCTCCTGCGCTGAGATGCCGCTCCTTCCCCAGAGCGCGCCCGGCGCGGCGCAGCGCGAGTTCAAGCTGCGGCTCGTCTGGGCCACCGGCGTCGTGGCGCTCGCCTTCCTCGTCCTCCTGGGACGCCTCTACCAGCTGCAGATCCTCCGCGGCGATGAGTTCCGCGAGAAGGCCGAGGAGAACTTCGTGAAGGAGATCCGCCAACCGGCGGACCGCGGCCAGATCCTCGACCGCAACCGGCGCGTGCTGGTGGACGCGCGGCCCTCCTACGACTTCTCGCTGACGCCCTACTTCTGCGGCAAGGGGTGCGAGGACGTGCTGGCCCGCCTGGGCACCCTGCTCTCGCTCTCGGCCGACGAGATGGACCGCGCCCGCAACCAGCTCCGCTCGGCGAAGAAGCTCGAGCGGTTCCGTCCCTTCACGGTGAAGGTGGACGTCCCTCGCGAGGAGCTCGACCTGTACCTCGCCAACCAGATGGACCTGCCCGGCGTGGACGTGCAGCCCACGCCGCACCGCAACTACCGCTACGGCGCCCTGGGCGGGCACCTCGTCGGCTACATGAACGAGGTCGGCGCGGACGAGCTGAAGCGGCTCAACGACGAGCTCGGCCACTCGGCGACCGGCCAGGGCCCCTACCTGCTCGGCGACTACGTCGGGCGCCGCGGCCTCGAGCGCCGGTTCGAGCGCGAGATGCGCGGCGTGGACGGCAAGGAGCGGGTGCCGGTCGACGCCAAGGGCCGTCGCAAGGACGACGCCGACGAGCTCATCCCGGAGGACCAGCGCCTGGTGCCCAGCCTGCCGGGGCACAACCTCGTCCTCTCCATCGACTGGCGGCTGCAGGAGCTGGCCGAGAAGGCCTTCCCCGCCACGGCCGGCACCGTCATCGCGATGGACGCGCGGACGGGGTTCCTGCTCGCGCTCGTCGACCGGCCGGCGCCGGATCCCAACAAGATGTCCGGGCGCATCAGCGCTTCCGAGCTGGCGGCGGTCCACTCCGACCCGCTCCAGCCCGAGCTCTTCCGGGCGATCCAGCAGCACTACCACCCGGGCTCGACCTTCAAGGCGCTCACCGCGATCGCCGCTCTGGAGGAGGGGCTCATGACGCCCAGCTCCACCGTGTTCTGCCCGGGCTCCTTCCACATGGGCAACCACCGCTGGCGCTGTGACAAGGAGACCGGCCACGGCTCGGTGGACTTCACCCACGCGCTCGGCGCGAGCTGCGACGTGTTCTTCTACGAGGCGGGAGCCCGCCTGGGCGCCGACGCCATCGCCCGCTGGGCGAACGCGTTCGGCCTGGGCGTGCCGACCGGCTTCGACGTGGCGGGCGAGGTGCCGGGCGTCGTGCCCGACGTGGCCTGGCACGACGCGAAGATCCCCGGCGGCTACCAGAAGGGCATGCCGGTCAACCTCGCCATCGGCCAGGGCGACGTGAACGTCACGCCCATCCAGGAGCTCGTGTTCTACGGGGCGCTGGCCACGGGAGTCGTCTGGAAGCCGCAGGTCGTGCTCCGCGTGGAGGATGCCGACGGAAAGGTGCTGCAGGAGTTCGCGCCGGTGGAGCGCTCGCGCCCGCGCATCGCGCCGTCCACGCGCGACACGGTGATGAAGGGCCTCCTCGCGGCGGTGAACGAGCCGTACGGCACCGCCTACGGCTCGCGCCTCAAGGACACCGAGGTGCGAATGGCCGGGAAGACCGGCACCGCCCAGGTGGTGAAGATGGGCGAGCAGCGCATGAAGGCCGCCCAGGTGCCGTACTTCGAGCGGGACCACGCCTGGTTCGCAGCCTTCGCGCCGGCCGACGACCCGCAGATCGTGATCGTGGTCCTGAACGAGCACTCCGGCTTCGGCGCCACGAACGCCGCGCCCACCGCGAGTGCGCTCGTGAAGGCCTGGCTCGACATGAAGGCGCAGGACGAGGCCGAGCGCGCCGGGCCATCGCAGCCCGGGCCGCCGAGGCCACCCGCGCCGCCGCGGAAGCCGACCGGCCCGCCGCCCGGGCCCGAGACCACGCCGGACCGGCCCAAGCTGGGCGCCTCACACGACGGGAGCGCGAGCCGTGGCTGAGATCGCCTTCTCCACCGCGCCGCAAAGCCGGGCGTTCTCCCGCTTCCCGTGGCACGTCGCCGCGCTGGCGCTCTCGATCTCGGCCATCGGGATCTGGAACCTGGCCTCCGCCTCGCGGAGCGCCCACGCGCCGGTCTGGGTCCAGCAGAGCTGGTTCATGGGCGCGGGCATCCTGATCGCGCTCGGGGTCTGCCTGTTCGACCCCCGCACCTTCCAGCGGCTCGCCTGGATCGCCTACTTCGGCGTGATCGGCCTCCTCGTGCTCGTGCTCGTGAAGGGCCGGTGGGTGATGGGCGCGCGGCGGTGGCTCGACCTCGGCGCGTTCAACCTCCAGCCCTCGGAGCTGGCCAAGATCACCGTGGCCCTGGCGCTCGCGGCGTGGTTCAGCTCGGACGCCGAGAAGCGGAAGGACGGCTACGGGGTGGTGGGCCTCGCGATCCCGATGCTCATCATCGCCGTGCCGGCCGCGCTGACCCTCCGCCAGCCGGACCTCGGCACGGCGCTCGTCATCCTCGCCGTGGGCGGGACCCAGATCCTATTCGCGAGGGTGCGATGGAAGACCGTCGCGCTCCTCGTCGGCATCGCGGTGGGCGGCTCGGTGCTCGTCTACCCGCACCTCAAGCCGTACCAGAGGAAGCGGGTGGAGACGTTCCTCGACCCGCAGAAGGACGCGCTCGGCGCGGGCTACCACGCCACGCAGTCGATGATCGCGGTGGGCTCGGGCCAGGGCCTGGGCAAGGGCTGGGGTCAGGGGACCCAGACGTACCTGTCGTTCCTGCCCGAGCAGCACACCGACTTCATCTTCTCGGTGTGGGCGGAGGAGCGCGGGTTCCTGGGGTGCCTGGGCCTGCTCGCCCTCTACTTCATGCTGGTGGCGAGCACGATCGACATCGCGGGGGCGGCGCGCGACCGCTTCGGGAGCTTTCTCGCCGTGGGCATCACCGGGATGCTCTTCTGGCAGGTGGCCATCAACATCGGGATGGTCGTGGGCGTGCTCCCGGTGGTGGGCGTCACGCTCCCGCTCATGAGCTACGGCGGGTCGTCGGTGCTTGCGATCTACGGGGCGCTGGGGCTGCTCGCCGCGGTGAGCATGCGGCGCTTCGTCAACTGAACGGTTGACCGAGGTCAGCCCGTCGCTCAGCGGATCGCCCGCTTGAGCGACTCCTCGAGCTTCGCCTTCGGCACGGCGCCGACGATCGTGTCCACGACGCGGCCGCCCTTGAAGACGAGCAGGGTGGGGATCGAGCGGATGCCATACTGCTGGGGCACCTCCTGGTGCGCATCCACGTCCATCTTCGCGATCTTGGCCTTCCCACGGTACTCGGAGGCGAGCTGCTCGACCGCGGGGGCGATGGCCTTGCAGGGACCGCACCACTCGGCCCAGAAGTCCACGAGCACGGGCACGTCGGACTCGAGCACCTCCTTCTGGAAGGTGGCGTCCTGGAGTGTGACGAGGTCGTTCGAGGCCATGTGCATGTGCTCCTTGAGGTCGGGCGGCCTTATTTAGCCGCCGGGGCCGACGCTGGCAAGTGCCTCGCCCGCCGTGCTAATTTCCGCGCCGGCACCATGGCGGGGCTCCTCTTCGTATCGCAGGCGATGCTCGACTCCTGGACCGACCAGGGGAAGATCGACTTCGTCGGGAACGTCATGACCCTCCTCTCCGGAGACGGGAAGGGACGGAGCTACGCGCTCGAGCCCGCGGTGCGCTTCATGAAGCTCCTCTCGGGTGACGCCGACCCGAACCAGCTCGTCCACAAGGTGAAGTCGCACGCCCAGCTGAAGGAGCTGGGGGCCGAGCCGGTGGACGACTCGTGCATCCTCGGCGACCTCGCCTACGAGGTGCAGCCGGGCTTCCTCGCCGAGGCGAGCGTGCTGCAGGCGGCGGCCTCCGCGCCGTCCGGGCCGAAGCCGCGGAAGGCCGCCGACGAGGCGCGGGCACGGCCGCTCGGTTCCGCGCCGATGCCCAAGGAGCTCGAGGAGAAGCGCAAGGAGGCGGAGGCGCTCGCCCGCTTCCTCCTCGACAACCTGTCCTGACCGGTCCGCCGGGACCTCCATGAGCATCGTCATCCTGCGCATCACAGCCCTCCTCTACGCCGTCGGCGCCGCCGGCTACGTGGCCTACTTCGCGCGCCCCCGCCACCGCGAGGCCGCCACCTTCGGGTTCTGGGTGCTCACCGCCGGCTTCGTCCTCCACGCGGCGGCGATCGGCGTCGGCTGCGCCGAGTTCGGCGGGCGCGAGTTCTTCACGGTGCGCGGAGGGATCGCGCTCCTCGTCTGGCTCATCGTCGGCGCGTACCTGCTCCTCCACCGCCTCTACCGGCTGCCGGCGCTGGGCGCGTTCGTCACGCCGTTCGCGCTGGTGCTCCTCGTGCCCGCCCTCTTCGCCACGCTCGACCACCCCGAGGTCGCGCCGGAGATGGTCCGCAGCCCCGTCCTCGCCGTCCACGTGCTCTCGGCCATGCTGGGGCTGGCGCTCTTCGGCATCGCGTGCGGGGTGGGGTTCATGTACCTGCTCCAGGAGCGCGAGGTGAAGGGCAAGCGCTTCGGCGCGCTCTTCTCGCGCCTTCCGTCGCTCGACGTGCTCGACCGGCTGGGGCAGCGCCTGGTGCGCCTCGGGTTCGTCGTCTTCACCGTGGCGCTCGTGGCCGGATCGGTCATCGCCAGCACCGTCTGGAAGACCCCGTTCGACCCGCAGCAAGTGGTGTTCATCGCGGTCTGGGCCCTCTACGGCCTCATGGTCCAGCTGAGGCACTCGGGCTGGCACGGGCGCCGCTACGCGGTGCTCACGCTGGTCGGATTCTTCATCGTGATCACCTCGATGGTGAGCCTGAAGGTGGTGCCCGGCATCACCCGCCACGCGGGGAACTACGGCGCCCCGTCGCCGACCGAGGTCCGGCAGTGAGCGGACGCGAGCTGTTCCTGGTCGGCCTCTCCCACCGCAGCGCGCCCATCGAGGTGCGCGAGCGCGTGGCCCTCACCGGGGACGCGCTCAAGGACGCGCTCGTCCAGCTGAAGGGGCAGGAGGGCGTGGGCGAGGCGCTCGTGGTGTCCACCTGCAACCGCGTCGAGGTCTACGTCCACGCGGAGAGCGAGGACGCCGCACGCGCGTTCTTCACCTCGCGTTCGGAGGAGGCCGGCGCACACGTGTACGTCGAGCGCGGCGTCGAGGCGGTCCGCCACCTGTTCCGCGTGTCGTCGAGCCTCGACTCGATGGTGGTGGGCGAGCAGCAGATCCTCGGCCAGGTGAAGGAGGCCTACGGCCTCGCGAGCGCGGCCCAGGCGGCCGGCGCCTACGTCTCGCGCCTGTGCAACCGCGCCTTCGCCACGGCGAAGCGCATCCGCACCGAGACCGACATCGGCAGGGGCGCGACCAGCATGTCCCAGGTGGCGGTGGAGCTCGTCGAGAAGATCTTCGGCGGCCTCGAGGGGCGCGCCATCCTGCTCCTCGGCGCCGGCAAGATGGGAGCGCTCTCGGCGAAGGCGCTGGCGGTGCTGGGCGCCGACCGGATCCTCGTCACCAACCGCTCCCCGGACCGGGGGCTCGCGCTCGCCACCCAGGTGGGCGGCCTGTTTCGCACCTTCGAGGAGCTGCCGCGCCTCCTCGTCGAGTCCGACGTGGTCATCGTCTCGACCGGCGCGCCGAGCTACGTCCTCACGGGCGAGATGGTGCACGTCGCCATGAAGGCGCGCCGCTCGCGCTCGCTCTGCCTCATCGACCTCGCGGTGCCCCGCAACGTGGACCCGGCCTGCGCCGATTTCCCGGAGGTCTTCGCCTACGACGTGGACGACCTCGAGAAGGTGGTCGAGTCCACGCAGGAGGCTCGCCGCGGCGAGGCCATCCGCGCCGAGGGCATCGTGGAGGCCGAGGTGATGGCGTTCGCCCGCGAGCGCGAGAGCCGGGCGGCGCTGCCCGTGCTGTCGCAGCTCAGGCGCCACGCCGAGGCCATCGCCCGGGCGGAGGCGGAGCGCACGCTCGGCCACCTCGGCGCGAAGCTGGACGAGAAGGGGAAGCGAAGCGTGGAGGCGATGGCCCAGGCCATCGTGAACAAGCTCCTGCACGGCCCGACCGCTCGCCTGAAGGAGGCGGCGGCGTCCGGGGACGGGACGCTCCCCGGCGCGGCGGCCGACCTGTTCGGCATCGAGGACGAGGCCCCCGGTGAGGCGCCGGCCGCCGGGGACGGCGGTCAGCCGGAGGACGGGCGGGCCGCCGTGGCCTCCGAGCGCGGCCAGCTCGAGGCGGGAAGAGCTCGAGGACCATGATCCGGATCGCAACCCGTCGCAGCCCGCTGGCGAAGTGGCAGGCGAACCACGTGGCCGACCTGCTCCGCTCGAAGGAGCCCGGCCTCGAGGTCAGGCTCCACGAGCTCACCACCCGCGGAGATCGCATCCTCGAGGTCCCGCTCGCCGAGGTGGGCGGCAAGGGGCTCTTCGTGAAGGAGATCGAGGACGCACTCCTGCAAGGCGATGCCGAGGTCGCCGTACACTCGATGAAGGATCTCCCGGCGGAGCTGGCGGGCGGGCTCGTCATCGCCGCCGTCCCCGAGCGCGAGGATCCCCGCGACGCGCTCTGCTCGCCGCGCTTCGGGACGCTCGACCGGCTGCCCAGGGAGGCGCGGGTGGGCACGTCCAGCCTGCGGCGCGGTGCGCAGCTCAAGGCGCTCAGGCCCGACCTGCGGCTCGAGGTCGTGCGCGGGAACGTGGAGACCCGGCTCCGGAAGGCCACCGGCGAGCTCGACGCCGTCGTGCTCGCCTACGCCGGCCTGCGCCGCCTCGGCCTCGCCGAGCACGCCACGCAGGTGCTCTCGCCCGAGGAGATGCTGCCGGCGGTGGCCCAGGGGGCGCTCGCCCTCGAGGCGCGCGCTTCCGACGCGGCCACGCTCGAGCGGCTCTCGAGGCTCGAGCACCCCGAGACACGCACGCGTATCGAGGCGGAGCGCGGGTTCCTCGCGCGCATCGAAGGGGGCTGCCAGGTGCCCATGGCCGGCCACGCCACCCTCGAGGGCGGCACGGTGCGCATGAGGGCGCTCGTGGCGTCCCTCGACGGCGCCCGCATCATCCGCGGTGAGCGGACCGGGCCAGCCTCGGAGGCGCGCGCGCTCGGCGTGGCGCTCGCCGAGGACCTGCTCTCGCGCGGTGCCGCGGCGATCCTGAAGGAGGCCGAGGGCAAGGCCGCCGGCCTCGGCGCGCCGAAGCGCGCCTGAGGGGCGGCAGCGATGGGCGCGGGCCGGCTCGACGGGCGCACGGTGGTCGTGACCCGCGGACGCGGTGGCGAGGACGCGCTGTCGGCGCGCCTGCGAGCGCTCGGCGCCACGGTACGCGACGTCGCCGCCATCGCCTTCGCGCCGCCGTCCGACCCCGCACCGCTCGACGCCGCGCTTCGCGCGCTCGACGGGTTCGACTGGGCGATCTTCGCGAGCGCCACGGCCGCCGAGCGCACCCTCGCCCGGCTCGACGAGCTGGGCCTCCCTCGCACCTCGCTGTCCGCCCGCAAGCTCGCTGCGGTGGGCCCGGCGACCGCAAGCCGGATAGCGGCGGATCTGCGCGAGCCGGATCTCGTGCCCGCCGAGGCCAGCGGGGAAGCCCTCGCCCGGGAGCTCGCCCCGCACGTTCGGGGCCGCCGCGTGCTCCTGCCGCGGCCGGCGGAGGGGCGACCGGAGATCGCGGACGGGCTCCGATCGGCCGGCGCCGACCTCGTCGCGGTCGAGGCCTACCGGACGGTGCCTGCGGGGCCCGAGGCGTTCGAGCCGCTCGCGCGCTGGCTCGCGGAGGGTGGGGTCGACGTCGTCGCCTTCGCGTCGCCG
>Ga0335085_10016391_pt1 | contig 10710 bp, 6 predicted proteins | sample Lox_Sample_45_FD_206712 | JGI IMG/M metagenome (GOLD analysis project Ga0335085, IMG submission 206712) | Soil microbial communities from Loxahatchee National Wildlife Refuge, Florida, United States - Lox_Sample_4.5 | ecosystem: Environmental > Terrestrial > Soil > Wetlands | place: USA: Florida... | reverse complement strand
CCCAGTTCAAGCAGCGGCACGAGGCCGTGCGCGTCTCCGCCCTGGCCGGGCACCAGACCGAGCTGTTCGAGCATCTGCGCACCGGACGCATCTCGCTGCTGCTGACCTACGACATGGCCATCCCGCTGGATTTTGACTTCATCCCCCTGGCCACAGTGCCGCCCTATGCCTTCGTGGGCGCCTCGCACCCCTTCGCCCGGCGGCGCAGCCTGACGCTGCGCGAGCTGGCGGAAGATAACTTTCTGCTGCTCGACCTGCCACAGAGCCGCGACTATTTCCTCTCGCTGTTCCGCCAGGCCGGGGTGAATCCGAGCATCACCGGCCGCTACCAGTATATCGACGTCATCCGCAGCCTGGTGGCCCGGGGCGATGGCTACAGCCTAGCCAATGCCCAGCCGAAGAACACCACCACGCTGGACGGCCGCAAGCTCGCCTATCTCGCTTTGGAGGACTCACTGCGTCCACTAGGGTACGGCATCGTCCTGCTCAAGGGGTTGCGCCGCACGCCCACAGCCGAGGCGTTCATCGGCCTGTGCCAGGATCTGCTGCGGGACAAGCCACTGCCAGGAACGCGCTAGTACAGGGTGGCGATCAACCGATCGAGAAAGCCGTCGCAAGCATCCAGCTCGTCGCGCGTAATGTATTCATCGGCCTTGTGGGCGCGGTCGATGCTCCCTGGGCCGCAGATCACCGTCTGCATCCCCAGCGCCTCGGCGAACAGCCCGGCCTCGGTGCCGAAACCGATCTTGCCGGTCTCTGCCGCTCCCGCCGCCGCCATGGCCTGCTGCGTGATCGGCGCATCAAGCGGCGTTTCCACGCCGGGATATTCATTGGTCACCCGCACCTCCACTGCGCCGCCATTGGAGGATGCCGCCAGCCTCTCCCCTGCCGCGCGCAGGCGGGCGAGCAGCGCGGAGGTATCCTCGCCGGCGAGGTAGCGGATTTCGAACTCTATGTCGCAGGCGTCCGGCACGATGTTCAGCGCCACGCCGCCCGCGATCTTCCCGGGCTGCAGCGAGGTGTGCGGGAAGGGATAGGCGTCGTCGCGGCGGGCGCGGACCAGCTCGTCCTGCAGCGCCGCCAGCTCCGTCAGCATGCCGCCCGCCAGCGCGATGGCGTTGCAGCCCAGCGCCGGGTTGGCCGAATGCGCCGCCCTGCCCCGGCAGCAGATACAGCCCGCGACCTTGCCCTTGTGCCCAGTGATGACGCGCATCTCCGTCGGCTCGCCGATAACGCAGCCCTCGGCAGTGAAACCCTCCGCCTGCAAGCGCGTCAGCAGGTCGCGCACGCCGACACAGCCGGTCTCCTCGTCATACGAGAACGCCAGATGCAGCGGGCGGGTGAACCTTTCCGTATCGGCGCGCTCGGCGGCGGTGAGCATGGCGGCGAGGAAGCCCTTCATGTCGCTGGCGCCGCGCGCGTAGAGCCGCCCGTCGCGCTCAGTGAGGGTGAACGGGTCGGAACGCCAGTCCTGCCTGGTTACCGGCACTACGTCGCTATGGCCCGAGAGCACCAGCCCCGCACCGGTGGATGGCCCGAAGCTGGCCAGCAGGTTGAACTTGCCCGGCAGCGCCCCGGCAATGGTGTGGATGCGCCCGCCCGCCTGGGTGATGCGCCCTGCTGCGTAGCGGATCAGCTCCTCGTTGGACGCGGCGCTGATGGTGGGAAAGGCGGCCAGCCTGGCCAGGGTTTCGGCAGTGTTGGGCATTAACAGAGCCTAGCGCTGGGCGCGGCGCCGGAAAAGCCGCAGACTGCCGTTTGAATTTGCGCATATTTCACGCAGGCGTTTTAGGTGGTGCAAAAAAACTGCCCAGCTGCCGAGATACAGGGTTCCCGTTGGTTCGATAAATTCAACGCAAGGCTTCTGTGGCTTCGTGTTAGCCAAAGCGCAACAATATCATTCCGGAGAGTGAGGCTGATGCCGCGGGCCCAGCGCTACGATATCCTGTTTGAACCCGTGAAGATTGGTCCAGTCACGGCCAAGAACCGGTTCTTCCAGGTGCCACATTGCAATGGCATGGGCTATCGCGACCCTTCGGCCTTGGCCACCATGCGCGCCATTAAAGCCCAGGGCGGCTGGGGGGTGGTATGTACCGAGCAGGCGGAAATCTGCCCGTTCATCGAGCTGCGCATCTGGAGCGAACAGGACGTGCCGATGCTCGCGCGTATCGCCGATTCCGTGCACGAATACGACGCGCTGGCCGGGCTGCAGCTCTGCCATAACGGCATGAACGCGCCCAATCTGTATTCGCGCGAGATCCCGATGGGCCCCGCCGATCTGCCGGTGTTCTCGGTGTTCAACGATCCGGTGCAGGCCCGTGCCATGGACAAGGAGGATATCCGCAACCTGCGCCGCTGGCACCGCGAGGCCGCATTGCGCGCCAAACGCGCGGGGTATGACATTGTGTACGTTTACGCGGGCAAGCTGTTCGGCGGGCCGATGTTCTTCCTCTCGCGGCGCTTCAACAACCGTACCGACGAATATGGCGGCTCCATGGAGAACCGCGCGCGGTTGCTGAAAGAGCTGATCGAGGATGTGAAGGACGCGGTCGGCGATACCATGGGCGTGGCCTGCCGGATTTCCGTTGACGAAATGATTGGCGAGGAAGGGCTGCACGCCGCCGAGGTGCGGGACATCATCGCGCACTTAGGCGAGGCGCCTGACCTCTGGGACCTCACCCTCTCCTCCTGGGATAATGACAGCCAGACCTCACGCTTTGCCGACGAGGCGTATCAGGAGCCCTTCGTCACCGGCGTGAAGCAGCTTACCAGCAAGCCGGTGGTGGGCGTGGGGCGGTTCACCTCGCCAGATACCATGGTGCGCATGATCCGCCAGGGCGTGCTGGATTTCATCGGCGCGGCAAGGCCCTCGATCGCCGATCCGTTTATCCCCGAGAAGATCCGCGAGGGGCGGATCGAGGATATTCGCGAATGCATCGGCTGCAATATATGCGTGGCGGGCGACCATACTTCTTCCATCTCGCGCTGCACGCAGAACCCCTCGATGGGCGAGGAATGGCGCCGCGGCTGGCACCCTGAATATATCCGCCCGAAGCAGGATGAGAGCCGCGTGCTGGTGGTGGGCGCCGGCCCCGCCGGGCTGGAAGCGGCGATGATGCTGGGCAAGCGCGGACATGAGGTGGCGCTGGCCGAGCGCGGCACGCAGCTTGGCGGGCGCCTGATGGCTGAGCGCCGCCTGCCCGGCCTCTCCGCCTGGGGCCGCGTTGCCGATTACCGCGCCGGGCAGCTAACCAACATGAGCAATGTCGAGGTTTATTACGACAGCGCCCTGACCGACGAGGATATTCTCGGCTTTGGCTTCGACCATTTGGTGCTCGCCACTGGCTCTGCCTGGCGGCGTGACGGTATCGGCCGCGCCATCCTCAAGCCCCTGGCGCTGGAAGGTGTGGACGTGCTGAACCCGGACGATCTGATGGCGGGCTCCCGCCCCGAAACGCGCGAGGTGCTGCTGTTCGACGACGACCATTACTACATGGGCGGCGTGCTGGCCGAGCTGCTGGTGAAGGAGGGCTACAGCGTCACCCTCGTCACCCCCGCTGCCACGGTCTCGGCCTGGAGCTTCAACACCATGGAGCAGCACAAGATCCAGGCGCGACTGATCGAGCTGGGCGTGAAGATCAAGCCTAGCGCCATCTTGGCCGGCGTGCAGAGCGGCGTCGCGACGCTGTCCTGCGCCTTCACCGGCCGCACTGAGGAGATCGCCGCCAGCGCCGTGGTGCTGGTGACCGCCCGACTGCCGCGCCATGACCTCGCCCATGCCTTACGCGCCCGCCAGGGCGAATGGGACGGGGCCGGGCTGAAATCCGTGACCGTGATTGGCGATGCTTTGGCGCCCGGCACCATCGCCGCCGCCGTGTGGAGCGGGCGCCGCTACGCCGAGGAACTGGGCACTAACCCCGACCCGGCCGGACTGCCGTTCAAACGCGAAGTCGCCGAACTTCTCTCCTTCGACCTCAACACCATCCTGACGCGTTAACCCCAAGAAAGGAACAGACCCATGGCTAGCGAAAGACCGGGTGCCGTCGAACAGCACACCATCTACCAGATCCCGCACGACCAGCGTCACGGCACCTTCCGTGACCTGTTCACCATCTGGTTCGGCTCGAACATCATGATGCTGACCATCGTGACCGGCGCGCTCGCCACCACGGTGTTCAAGCTTGATTTCCTGTCCTCCATCGCCGCCATCGCAGTTGGCAATCTGGTCGGCGCCATATTCATGGCGCTGCATGCCGCGCAGGGGCCGCAATTGGGCGTGCCGCAGATGGTGCAGACGCGCGGCCAGTTCGGCTCCATCGGCGCGGTTCTGGTGGTTGGCATTGTCATTATCATGTATGTCGGCTTCCTGGCCTCCAACATCGTGCTGGGCGGGCAGTCGCTGCACACAGTCTTCCCCGGCATAAGCCAGAACGCGCTCATCGTGCTCATTGCCGTGGTCAGCGTCGTCGCCACCATCTTCGGGCATGATCTCATCCACGCCTATGCCCGCATCCTCACCTATGCCTCGGGGGCGGCGCTCGCGCTCACCTTCGTGTGGATGGTGTTCGTGCACGGCCTGCCCGCCGGGATGATGCACATGAACGCCTTCTCCCTGGCTGGCTTCTGCTCGATGATCTCGGTGGGCGCGCTTTGGCAGATCGCCTATGCACCTTATGTCTCGGACTACACGCGCTACATGCCGCATGACACCGGCGCCGCGCCGGCCTTCTGGGCCTCCTACTGGGGCTGCTCGCTGGGCTCGATCCTGCCCATGATCCTGGGCGCGCTGCTGGGGCTCGTCGCCGCCAATGGCGACCCGGTCAGTGGGCTCGCCGCCTTCACCGGTGTCGCCGCCATTCCCATCGTCGTCATCTTCTCGGTGGGCATCGCCGGCACCAACGCCATGAACCTGTATTGCGGCGTGCTCTCCACCATCACGCTCGTCCACACCTTCGCCTCCTCCTGGAAGGCGGGACCGGCGGCGCGCATCGTCACCGCGGTCGTCCTCACCGCCATCGGCCTGGCCATCGCCCTGTTCGCCGCTGGCAACTTCCTCACCAACTATACCAACTTCATCCTGATGCTGCTCTACGTGCTGGTGCCGTGGACAGCGATCAACCTGGTGGATTTCTACCTGGTGCGCGAAGGCGACTACGATGTGGCCGCCTTCTTCACCGCCGAGGGCGGCGTGTACGGGCGGTTCAACAAGCCCGCCATCGCCTGCTACATCTTCGGCATCCTCATCCAGCTGCCCTTCGTGGACACCACGCTCTACACCGGCCCCATTGCCAACATGCTTGGCGGCGTGGACATCTCCTGGATCGTCGGCCTGCTGACCGTCAGCCCCATCTACTACCTGCTGGCGCGTAAATTCGTCCCCATGGGCGCGGCCAAGGCGGCGGAGTAACCGTTGCGTTTAGCTCTCTGGCAGACGCAGGGGTTTGGTGCGGACAAGGCGGCAAATCTCGCCGCTTTGTCCCGCACGGCCGAGGCCGCCGCCGCTGCCGGGGCCGATTTGCTGCTCTGCCCCGAATGCTGGCTGGGCGGCTACAATGTGGATGTGGCGGCGGTGGCCGAACCGGCTGACGGTCCCGCCGCCGCAACCATCGTAGCGCTGGCGCGCGAACACGGCCTTGCCATCGTCTACGGCTATGCTGAGCGCACGATTGGGGCGTTTTATAACAGCGCCGCCGTCATCGGGCCGGATGGCAAGCTGCTTGGCCATTACCGCAAGGCGCACCTGTTCGGTGATTTCGAGCGCGTGGCCTACAGCCCCGGCGCCTGCTTCTCCACGCCTTTCGCCTATGGCGGTTTCAATATCGGGCTGCTGATTTGCTACGATGTCGAGTTCCCCGAGGCGGTGCGCGCCACCGCCCTGGGTGGGGCCGATCTTATACTCATCCCCACCGCGCTCACGCCCGAATACGGCGTGGTCCCGTATTTCATCGTGCCCGCCCGCGCCGTGGAGAACCAGATCTTCGTCGCCTATTGCAACCATGCGGGCGAGGAGAATGGGCTTGCCTATCTCGGCGGCTCCTGCGTGACGGCCCCCACTGGGCGCAAGCTCGCCGCCGCCGGAGAGGGCGAGGCGCTGCTCATAGCCGATCTCGACCCCGGGCTGATCGCCGCCTGCGCCGCCACCTTTCCCTACCGGGCCGAACGCCGCCCGGCGCTCTACACACAGGACCACCCATGACCGAAAAAATCTATCCCGAATGGCGCCGCCTGGCCGAGGAAGCCCGCCTGCCGACGCAACTCTTCATCAATGGCGCCTTTACCCCCGCCGATGGCGATGCCGTTTTCACCAAGCGCAACCCGGCCACCGGGGCGGTGCTGGGCGAAGTGGCGCGTGGCTGTGCGGCGGATATCGACTACGCCGTTGCCGCCGCGCACGCCGCCTATCAGGACAAACGCTGGCGCGGCAAGTCCATGGCCGAACGGCGGGATATTCTGCTGAAGCTGGTGGCGCTGATCGAGGCCAGTACGGAAAAACTCGCCGTGGCCGAAAGTCTGGACATGGGCAAGCCGGTGGCCGAGGCCGCCGCCATCGACATTCCCGGTGCCGCCGCCGTGTGGCGCTATTATGCCGAAGCCATCGACAAAGTCGGCGGCGAGGCCGCGCCCGCCAATGCGGGCAATCTCGCCATCGTCTCCCGCGAGCCGCTGGGCGTGGTAGGGGCCATCGTGCCCTGGAACTTCCCGTTCGACATGGCCGCCTGGAAGTCTGCTCCGGCGCTGGCGGCGGGGAATTCGGTGGTGCTGAAACCCTCCGAGCGCTCGCCCTTTTCCGCGCTGATGCTGGCGGCGCTGGCGCGCGAGGCGGGCATCCCCGATGGCGTGTTCAACTTCGTTACCGGCTTCGGCGCCGAGGCAGGCAAGGCGCTGGCCCTGCACAACGATGTCGATTGCCTGGCCTTCACCGGCTCCACCCGCACCGGGCGCACGCTCATGGGCTATTCGGGCGAGTCCAACCTCAAGCAGGTCTGGCTGGAGCTGGGCGGCAAGAGCCCCAACCTGGTGTTCGGGGACGCTGATCTCGACGCCGCCGCGCGGATGGCCGCATTCGGCATCTTCTTCAACGCCGGGCAGGTGTGCTCGGCCAATTCCCGCCTGCTGGTGGATCGGCGCATCCATGCCGGGTTCGTGGACCGGCTGGTGGCGCAGGCCGCCGCCTGCCAGCCCGGCGACCCGCTGGACCCGGCCAGCCGCATGGGCGCGCTAGTGGATGACGCGCATCTGGCCCAGGTGCTGCGCGCCATCGAGGCCGGCAAGGCGCATGGTCGGCTTGTGGCCGGTGGCGCGGCCGCGCCGCTGCACCCCAGGGGCGCCTTCATGCAGCCGACCATCTTCGACAATGTGGACCCCGCCTCCGCCCTGGCACGGGAAGAAATTTTCGGCCCGGTGCTCAGCGTCATCCCATTCGACACTGAGGAAGAAGCCGTCCGTCTGGCCAATGATTCTGAATATGGCCTCGCCGCCTCGGTCTGGACCAGCGACGTGAATCGCGCCCTGCGTGTTTCCGGGGCGCTGCGGGCGGGCACCGTCTCGGTAAACACGGTGGATGCGCTCTCCCCGCAGACGCCGTTCGGCGGCATCAAGCAGTCGGGCTTCGGGCGCGACCTCTCGCTGCACGCGCTCGACAAGTTCTCCACCCTCAAGACGACATGGATCAAGTTCCAATGAAACACGGTCCGCGCTCTGCCGCTTACGACATCCTGTTTGATCCGGTGAAGATCGGCCCGGTCACCGCCCGTAACCGTTTCTACCAGGTGCCGCATTGCAACGGCATGGGCTACCGCGACCCCACGGCGCTGGCCACCATGCGCGGTATCAAGGCCGAGGGCGGCTGGGCCGTGGTCTGCACCGAACAGGTGGAGATGCACTACAGCTCGGACATTACGCCCTTCATCGAGCTGCGGCTCTGGGATGACCGGGACATCCCTGCCCTCGCCCGCATGGCAGAGAAGATCCATGAGCACGGGGCGCTTGCGGGCATCGAGCTGGCCTATAACGGCATGAACGGCCCGAACCTGTACTCGCGTGAGGTGCCGATGGGCCCGGCGCATCTGCCGGTGGCGACGTTCTCTTACGATCCCGTCCAAGCGCGGCGGATGGACAAGACCGACATCGCGAACCTGCGCACCTGGCATCTGGCGGCGGTGCGGCGCGCGCAAAAGGCGGGGTTCGACTTGATCTACGTCTACGCCGCGCATGCGCTGGGGTTCCTGCACCATTTCCTCTCGCGCCGGTACAATGACCGCACCGACGAATACGGCGGCAGCCTGGAGAATCGCGTGCGGCTGCTGCGCGAGATCACCGAGGAGACCAAGGCGGCGGTGGGCGATGTCTGCGCCGTGCCGATCCGCATTTCCGTCGATGAACTGCTCGGCGAAGGCGGGCTGGAAAGAGCCGAGGTGGAGGACATGATTGGCCTGCTCGCCGACCTGCCCGACCTCTGGGACGTGACCCTGGCCGGCTGGGAGAATGACAGCCGCACCTCGCGCTTTGCCGAGGAAGGCGCGCAGGAGCCGTTCATCTCCGGCATACGCCGCCTGACGAACAAGCCCGTGGTAGGGGTGGGGCGTTATACCTCGGTGGACCGCATGGCAGCATTGGTGCGCAAGGGCGTGCTCGACCTCATTGGTGCGGCTAGGCCCTCAATCGCCGATCCGTTCCTGCCCAAAAAGCTGCAGGAGGGGCGGATCGAGGACATCCGCGAGTGCATCGGCTGCAATATCTGCGTCTCGGGGGATTTCACCATGTCTCCCCTGCGCTGCACCCAGAACCCCACCATGGGCGAGGAATGGCGCAAGGGCTGGCACCCGGAGCGCATAAGGGCGCGCGAGAGCGAAAAGCCGGTGCTGATCATCGGCGGTGGGCCAGCCGGGCTGGAGGCGGCGCACGCGCTGGGCAAGCGTGGCTACGAGGTGGCCTTGGCCGAGGCCGGAACTGAGCTGGGCGGGCGCGTGACACGGGAGGCGAAACTGCCGGGTTTGGCGGCCTGGGCGCGGGTGCGCGATTATCGGCTGTTGCAACTGCACAAGCTGCCGAATGTGCAAACGTACCTTGCCAGCCGCCTTTGCACCGCCGAGGTCCTGGAATTCGGCTACCCGCGCATAGTCATCGCCACCGGCGCCAAATGGCGGCGGGACGGCGTAGGCCACCAGCACACAAGCCCGCTGCCCATCGCGCCCGGGGCTGTGGTGGTCACGCCCGACGACATTATGGATGGCGCATATCCAGCGGGTACACGCGTGCTGGTGTGGGATGACGACCATTATTACATGGGCGGGGTGATGGCCGAGGCCCTGGCGGCCAAGGGCTACCAGGTGACCTATGCCACCCCGGCCTCTGAAGCCTCCACCTGGACACGCAACACCATGGAGCAGCATTTCATCCAGAAGCGCCTGCTGGAGGCGGGGGTGGAGATCGTCGTCTCGCACACGCTCACCGCCATCGCGCCGGACCATGCCGTGCTGGACTGCGTGTTCACCGGACGGCAGAAGATATTGGAGGTAGATGCGGTGCTGCCAGTGACGGCGCGTCTGCCCGAGGAAACGCTGCTGCACGAACTGCGTGCGGCGGATCTGGCGGCAGCGGGGATCGAGTCCGTCACCGCCATCGGCGATGCCCTGGCCCCGGCGACCATCGCGCATGCCATATATGCCGGGCGGCGCTATGCCGAGGAACTGGACGCCACGCTTTTGCCGCCGGACACGTTGCCTTTCCGCCGCGAGATCACCGAACTGCTTTGAGACTGCAAGCATAGCATTGTTCTTGCCGCCAAGGTGGCCGAGCTGCAGACCGCCTTGGATCGGCCGGACATTCGCGTTGAGGCCATGGAGGTATTGCGCACCCTGATCGAGCGGATCGTGCTGACCCCTGACGAGACCGCCCCGAATGGCTTGGCCGTTGAGCTGTTCGGTGATCTGGCGACAATCCTGAACCTAACGTCTGCAACGGGCCCGGCGCTGGCCCAATCCGCTGGGGGCCGGACAAGCAAAAACCCCCGGGCTGCAGGGGTTTTTGGGTCTACGCTTTCAGTGGTTGCGGGGCCTGCGGCCGCGTTTGTCCTAACAACCGGATTTGGCGGTTTCCCTCCCTTCCCGGCCGTCTCGAGTATCGCCATCAACTCGCCGCGTAGGCTGGCATTCGAAGGCTCACATTGAACGCTATGGGATACCGCAGCAGCCGCAAGAACTTCGCAATCACCGGGTCATTGGGCGGCCGGAGGATTTGTACTACTTGACCATGGTAACTTGGCTAGAAAAGCTTTGCCCTGGCCTCCAACCGACGTTGCGCCTGTCGTCACTAAGCGCTCAACTATCTGCCGTGAAGCAAGGGATCGGCTGGGCTGTCCTACAGAAATTTGCCACTAAAGACGCAGATTTGATACCTGTGTTCCCACCCAGAGACAGGGGCAAGTCAATCTAAGCGCTTTCGCCCCCCCGCCGTTCGCCCGGTGGAACGCCCGGGGCCGGTGAGATCGAGACGAGGACAGCAGCCGCGGCCCCCTGGGCCAGGAAGGACACGGTCTCGTCGGCGAAAATCAGGCAGTCATCCGCCGTCTGGCTCATAGTTTCGCTAGGCCGTAGTGACGAATTATTACCTGGGGGGATTCCGCCGCGGCTAAAAGTTTGATTCAAGGCTGATTTTTGGGGATCAGCTTGATGGAACGGGATGTCGACGCGCTGCGGGACGATCAATGGG
>Ga0335085_10016390_pt1 | contig 10711 bp, 6 predicted proteins | sample Lox_Sample_45_FD_206712 | JGI IMG/M metagenome (GOLD analysis project Ga0335085, IMG submission 206712) | Soil microbial communities from Loxahatchee National Wildlife Refuge, Florida, United States - Lox_Sample_4.5 | ecosystem: Environmental > Terrestrial > Soil > Wetlands | place: USA: Florida... | reverse complement strand
AAACTCGACGAAACATGATTCCAGTCACAGACACATAGAGCGCGAGGACTGCAGAACAGATTCGTAACTTCGCCAGAAACTGGTTTCGTGATCGGCGGCCGGCGAGGCTGTGAAGGTGTAGTCTTGCGTTTTCCAAAACCAACCAAGCTACACTCTTCGATAGACTCGCCCGCGGGGAAGGCTGGGGCGAGTCGCCTATAGCGTGCTCATAAACGCCACTAGGTCGGCTTTCTCCTGGTCACTGAGCAGCATGTTGAAACGTTGATCGTAGAAGTTGACTACCTCCATCAGACTTCCGGCGGTACCGTTGTGGAAGTAGGGTGCGCGCGCTGCCAAACCGCGCAGGCCGGGCACTTTGAACTTACCCATATCGGCGCATTTGCCCGTCACCAAGGCCCGTCCCGGATCGGAGGTTGCCACTTGCGTGCCGTCCTTGCACAGAATCGTGTAGGAGGGAAGATCGGCCTTGGGAGAACCGGTTCCGATGTCCATCATGGCGAAAACAGAATCGCTGCCAACGTTCGGCGCATTGTGGCAAGTCGAACAGGTGCCCACAACCTGAGTCTGGCCCTGAACGTCGTTGAATCCCGGTACCGCGGAAATATTCATAGGGCGATTGTTGAAGAGCATTTCTCCGCGCGCGATCGACTGCCGTGCCGCGGAGTTCGCGCCACTCGCGTTGGCCCACCTGGGATAAAGGTTAAAAGCATTAGGATTGAATTTTCGCCCGGAATTGATTCCCGGATAGAAGGGCTGCAGCGCCAGGAAAATAGGACCGCCTCGTGCCCCTTGCGCGATCAGACTTCCGGCCAGATTGTCTTCCGATTGTGCGGTGAACAAGGCGGTCTCAAGGCCAACGATATCCTGCAGCTGTGAATTCGTGGGCGGCTGCGCCGGTTGGGCATGCACGAGCGTCGCATTTCTGGCCTGGCTCCGTAAGTCAGGCTCCCGGCCGTCCCACATGATCCCGTTGAGAAAGCGCAGGTTGGTAGAGGGAAGCGGCCGTCGATAGAGCGCGGGCTGGGTCGCCGTGGTCTCCGGACACCGGTAAGGATCGCTGATGGCGATGATGCTGAAATCGGCAGTGACCGGCACCGCCAACGTCATGCGGATCAGCCCCTTACTCAACAGCAGGCTGTATGCCGAGGAGCGGGCTTCCACCGTAGACACATCGGAACTTGGGCAATTGGCGCCGTCGACGGCGCGAAACACTGAATCCGTGCCCTGGCTGATTTGGAATCGCTGCTGCAGGTGCGCCGGAGTGATGCTCCATCCGTCACCGGCGTCATGACAACTGGCACACGTGCGGTCGTTTGTCCCTAGTTTACTGAAAAACGGATTCGAGAGACTAATCGGCCTCAGACTCAGTGTTCGGAAAATGCCGCTGGGATCCTGGAACGGCATCAGGTTCGGAAAGTGGAACCCCGCAACGACGCTGGTTGCGAACCCACAAATCACAAGTCCGGCAACGGCGAGCAAAACCTTGGGTCGAATCATGGCTCACACCCCTTGATCCCCACGTCGGCGCGTCAAACAAACATGGCACTGCCCGACGGGTTAGTTGGAGATTCGCAGCAGGGAAGGGAAATTCAGCGTAGCACATTCACGTCGAAAATCAAGACGATTTGTGGAAATGTACATACGCTTTCAGTGTGCAAATCCTTGCACACGATAGTCCGGAGCAGAGTTTTGACTTTTTCTTCCCACTCAGCAGCGTGCTCGGGCTGTGGATTGGCGTTTACTGCCTTTGGAACCCTGGTGGGGTGCGATCAGGCGGATCCCATCTAGCCCCCTTTACTTCAGGTGCTCCACGAGGAATAGGTCGGACAAGTTGCGGGTGTAGCCAAAAACGTAGTGCGCCTCGTCGGCGGAAATGAGAGGGCAGGCAGCACCAACCACCCCGGCTAAGTCGGGCACCCCGAATGTTTTCCACGGCGTCCTGACGCCGGTCTGAATATCCAGGCGCGACACCGGACAGGAAGTTTCGCCACGGGATCCCACCAACAATGCCGAACCATCCTTTGCCCACCGCAAAGGCAGGTCGCCGGGTTGCGAGCCGCGCAGCGGCTGCGGTTCGCCCCCCTCGACCGACACTAAGGCGATTCCGTCGCTGCCAAGAGCGGCAATGCGTTTACCGTCAGCAGACAGCGCACGGCCTCGCAGGCCGAATCCTTCGGGGGTTATGGCGCGAGGTTGCCCTCCGTCCAGATTCACGAGGTAGACGCGCGAACCGTGACCTGCTTCGTGCCCAGCAAAAACAATACTTTTGCCATCGGGCAGGAACTGACCAAAGCTGGGGATCACGTTGCCGGTAGGAACCGCTCGCTGCTGCCCCACGCCGGTGGGGAGCAGCACGAAGTCAGGAGGCGAGAGGTTCTGCCGTAGTACCAGAGCCCATCGGCCATCGGGCGAAAGAGCACGCGCGCTCCCCTGGCCCAAACGCACGGCAGAATTACTATTGGTCTCGCGAGTAAATACGGCATATTCGCCGCCCCCGGCTTCCCCTGCTTCGATGAAGAGGAGGAGTTTGCCATCCTCGGAGAGGGCTCCGGGCACAGTCCAATCCTGCCAGCTTAGATCGCGTTCTTTGGTTTCGCCGGGGATGAGGCCAATCGCGCCCGCGCGTAGTGCGTCACGCGAAATCAGGGCGCGACCTCCAGCGCTAGTGTCATGCAAAGTGAGCGTTCCCGGTGCGGTGAGCAACTCGCGGAGTTTGCCGGACAAGTTGACGCCGCGCAGTGAACGGCTGAACCCGGAGGCGGTGGCCGTGAACCAAATCTCGTCCCCTGAAGGCGCCCAGGCCAAACCAAGCGCACTGGCCCAACGTTCGGTCAGGTCCGTCTTCTTCCCGCTAAGATCGATGACGCTGATGGTCCCGCCATCATCCCCCAATAATGGATGATCAACGAAGGCAAGCCGGTCACCTCTGGAGGAGAAACGCAGATTGCTGATCCAGCCGGCGGTCTCATACAAAACCTTGCCAATCGGATATTCGATGCGGCTCTTGCCGCCGACTTCGTGCACGACCGCCAGCGCGCTACCATCAGGATTCCAGTCGGCGTCCTCAACGTTGTCCAGCAGATCGCGCGGAGCATCGGCGCCGATGGAAAGCTGAGCTAAGGTTCCGATGTATGAGAAAACATTGTCGGCGACGCGGAAGTGGCGTAATACCGCCATTTGCCCGCCCGAAGAGACAGCCAGGACTTCCGTCTGTACGAGCCCCAGATCGCGGGATTCGGTGGAATTGGGGGAACTGATAAACACTGCCTGGGGATTGCCGTCCCAAGAGGCACTGTAGATGGCTGAACGCGGGTCGGGAGCAAATCGCGCCGACGTCAAAGCGCCACGGCGGAAGGTCAGTTCGTGAAAAGTAGGCACCGGCCGTGTGGCGGATCGCCCTCCAATCAGGAAGCCGCCGAGCCCGGCTGCCAGGAGCGCAACCAGGACAGCGCCGGCGATCAGCGGAAGGCGTTTGTGTTTCGACGGACTCAACACGGTAGAGTCTGCACTCTCGTGGCCGACTGCGGCCGATCCGCTAGAGTCCGTCGCCTGGACCGACTGCCGCGAGGAGGACGACTGGCGGTCCCGCTGCAGGCGTCTGAGATCCGCCCGCATTTCGGCTGCGGTCTGATAGCGCAGATCGCGGTCCTTTTCCAATGCTTTGTTGACGATGCGCTCCAGTTCAGGTGGGAGCTTAGGGTTCAACCGAACTGGAGCGGTTGGGACTTTGTTGAGAATGGCATTGAAAATTGCGGCTGACGTGCTTCCTTCAAATGGCAGACGCCCGGTAGACATTTCGTAGAGCACTACTCCGAAGGAGAACAGATCGGTGCGCGCATCCAGTTCTTCACCCAGCGTCTGCTCCGGGCTCATGTAGGCAACCGTGCCCACCGCAGAGCCGGGCGAAGTCAGGTCGTTGACGCTGACTCCGATCGTGGGACCGGCTGCAGCTCCCGCTGCATCCAGGATCTTGCCGCGGCCCGAGACGACTTTCGCGAGTCCAAAATCCAGGGTCTTGGCGTGGCCGCGCTCGGTCACGAATATGTTCGCCGGTTTAATGTCGCGGTGAACGATCCCTTTGGAGTGGGCAGCGTCCAGCGCGTCGGCAATCTCAATGGCGAGCTTGAGGAGCAGGTCCACCTCGAGTCGACGGTCGGTAATACGGTGCTTAAGAGTGCTGCCGTCCAGAAACTCCATGGCGATGAACGCCTGCCCGTCCTGCTCGCCGATGTCGTGAATCGTGCAGATGTTAGGGTGATTCAGAGCGGATGCGGCTTGGGCTTCACGTTGAAAACGGGCGAGCGCCTGCGAGTCCCTAGCAACTTCATCGGGAAGGAATTTCAAGGCGACGAAGCGATGTAGCCGCGTGTCCTCAGCCTTGTAGACAACACCCATACCACCGCCGCCGAGCTTCTCTACGATGCGGTAGTGCGAGATGGTTTGTCCGATCATGCGGGAGAATGTCTAGCTTGCGGGTCGCTTCATCTTACGGATGCCGCATAGGCTAGTCAACGCGTGACGGCTCGGGCCCGAGCGTCTCGCCCGGAACACTTGCCCTTGGAGCAGGTCCCTGTGGAACTGACCGTACCCGACATTTGGATTCGGGCCGCCTTATGAGTTACTCCCGGCTCGTCGCTAGCGACCATCCGAGATGTTTGCTCCTCCACAAACGAATGCACTCATGTTCGCCAAGTATCAACCTGTCGGCATTGCTTAACGACGTTGGGACAGAACAATCAGGGGAGCCTTCCGGCTCCCCCTCCCATTTGCTTTGGACTAGCTGTCTAGTGTTTGTCGTCCTTTGACTTGCCCTTGCCGTCCGAGTGCGACGAAGCCGGCTTGGATTCCTGCACTGGAACTGCGGCATGTCCAGAGCTTGAGTTGCCGTGCGCAGCCGGTGCTTCCTGCCGTTGCGATGCTGCCGGCCGGGACTCGGACTGGCTCGGTGCTGGCCGGTTATCGTAGCTGGTCTGCCGGACCGATGGAGCTGGCGCGGCATTGGCCTGTGACCGTCGTGTCTGAGCAGGGGCTGCATTGCTCGGAGGCTGTTCCGCCTGCCGGTTGGAGCGCGGTTGCGCGGAATAGTTTTCGTTTCCACGCCCTTGATCGCCGGCCGAGTTGCCACGCGGCTGCGAAGGTGCAGCCTGCACGGGAGCAGATGACTCATTCATGTTCCGCTCGGGTGGCCGTGGCGCGTTTCGTTCTTGTGCTCTCGACGCTTCCTCAGCAGGCCGGTTTTGAGACGGGCGACTCGCGGCAGGAGCTGAATTCTGGCCTCGTCCATTGCCGTTTCCGCGATCTCGAGTCGGCTGCGGCATCGGACGGCTCTCGGTTTGCGGCTGTTCGATGACCCTGCCTTGGGCCGGATGCGCTACTGCAGGTTCAACGTCTCGATTAGACCGGTTCTGTCCACCTCGCGTTTCCATTTCGCGCGGAGCACCATCTCCTTGCTGTCCTTGGCGCGGCTGCTCGGCCTGTTGAAAGTGTTGCGGTGGGCGGGGAACATAGTGTCCATTTGCCGCCGGTCCCGGCCGGTCGTTGTTGTTTTCCCGACCCGGTGCGTTGTTTTGTTGTACCGAACCCGGCGCCGGAACTCTGCCGTTTTCCCGGATGTCGGAACTCGGTTGCGGCACGCCGGCATTGCGGCCTTCCTGTCCGCGCCTCACTCCTTCATTTTCGTGTTGCGGGTCCTGCTGACCACGCCGCACGCCTTCGTTCTCATGTTGCGGGCCAGCAGCCTGCACACCACCTCTAGCTGGCGGATTCGCTAGCTGGCGTCCAACTTTGGTTCTGATTTGCTCTTCAGTATCACGATCCAACGGGCGACCGGGATGGCTGGCGAGCGCCTCTCGCTTGTCTTCAAACCGCACCGCCCTCGGTGGCGGAGCAACGCGCGACACTACCGCACGTGGCTGTACACGCACTGGTGGCAAACCTCGCGGACGATCGCGATCCATGCGCCCTCCTAGCACGCTCTCTCTCTCAGGCGCCACGCGCGGTGCGATCGCTATGGTCGCGAGCCGCAACTGCCCCGGAGGGATCTGTATCGGATGGCGTGCAACTGGTTGCGAGTTGACCATCGCGTCCCTGGGGACACAAATTATTGCGCCCGGAACTCGCTGGTTGACGTATCTAATCTTTTCCACATTCACATTCGTGACGTTCGTATTGCTGTAGTAGTTGTTCGTAACGGTCGTGATGTTTGTGATTCGGGTGTTGCTGGTATTCACATTTCGGAAATATGCCCGGCTTACCCCATATGGCGGAATGTAAGGTTCGCCGTATCCAAGAGGGAACCAGCCCACCGGTTCGCCCGACGTGATCGTCACGCCAAAGTTGCCTCCACCAACCCAAGCAACCAGGGCAGGTGCGTACACCGGCCGCACTGCGACCGGTCCCGGCACCCAACCCCACGCTCCTCCGTAGTACACCCAGCGTCCGTAGTGAGCAGGCGCAAATCCCCACGGGGCATCGTCAACCCAGGTCCAGCCCCACGGATCAACCCACACCCAATGACCATCGTGATAAGGCGCCCAGCCAGGAGCCACGGCGGGATACCACACCGGACCGTAGTTCGGCGCAACGCGCCACGTCCCGTAGTTGTCGAGATCTTGCGCGCCGATCACATCCGGCGAAACATAACGCGCCGACTGCGAATTCTCGAGCCGCTCGTCCCGCACACGGCACCAATCATCGAAGCCGTCGCGTTCGGGCTGGTCGAGCATCTGATGTTCTAGGGAATTGCCGTTGGTGAATTTGGCTTGCTCGCCCTGCCTTATAGTAACCGTGCGTTCATCCCCCGTCGCCTCGCCTTTGCCCTTCCATACCGTGACAAACGTCGCGTCTGCATCAGGGTCGACATCAAAGCGATACTCGCCCGACTTCGTGATCGTGAAAGCGACATTGGGAGTGTCAACCTCGTAAATCTCGCCATCGTAGAGGTGACGAACTCGGACGTTCAGCGTGCCCTGGTCCAGTTCGACCTGGACGGTCTGATCGCTGACGTTCGTCAACGTCATGCTAGTTTCCGCACTGATACGCATCAATGCTCCGCCGAGTTGCAGTTCTCCTCGTGAGTCCTTGTCGGCCCACACACGGTCCGCCGTGGTCAGTGGACGATTCACACTGGCATCTACCCAGTCGTCGACTCCGCCTGGCTGAACCGAAACCTGTCCGGAAATGTACTGCAACCGGGCCACGCGGCTCGGCGGATCCGCCACCGCCAACGTCGCGGTGCTCGAAATCATTGCGGCTATCACCGCCCCCAGTGCGAAACCTCTGCGCATTTTCATGACTTGTCTCCCGACCCAGACCTCTTGTCCCAAGCACAGGCAGAAAATTCAAACCAAGCCTTCATCCGATTCGAACCCGACGCGCCCAAGAGGTTACGAGCTCTGGCCCGAGAGTAGCGTGACCTGAGTTCTTGACGTTAGTTACGTTCGTTTTGTCACTAAGGTAAGCGCCTGGAATCCCACTATTTACGCGGCTTTGCTGCCTTCAACCTCATACACAATGGAGCCCGTAGAACCACCAGGATCTATCTGTATCCCTTCTCCATACCGCAACTCTTAAAGCCCATTGGGGTTCCAGTAGGTCGGAAGGCCGAGGTGAGCCCTGAACGGCCTTCGCTTCCCGGTGGTCCCGGAGGGCCGCAAGTTCTTCCGGTCGCAGGACAGCAGTTAGCTGCTCTATGGCGTCATTGCTTCAGCGCTGCACTGCAGTGTCGAACTCTGCTGCGCCATGCGCAGCCAACCGTAGGCAGAATCCAAGTTTTTGTCCACACCTGTACCCTGCAGGTAGGCAAGTCCTACCATGAACTGAGCCGTCGCCGAACCCTCTTCGGCGGCTTTGAGATAAATCTCGAAAGGGCTGCGGGCGTGGCCCAAACCCTGCCGGTAGGCGCCATTGTCTCTAGCGTTGTACAGCAGGAAAAGCAATTCGACCCGGTTCGAAACCCCAACTTTTCGAACACACGGAACAGGTAGTTCTTTACCGATTACTTCCGGGTTGCCGGCGATCCGATCCGGAATCGTTGCGTTTCCCAGAAGCTGGTTTGTGGACCGCGAGCCGAAGCGCGATGGGTCCCGGATTGTTTCCGCGACGTTTCGCCAAAGTGACTGGCCGATTCTGGGGTTGTTGGAATTTTACGTCAACAGCCCACGAGTAGTTCGCTTCGAGGATGCCATTGCCGAACTTTCTTGGCTTCGACCAGCCCCTCAGCAGGCCTCTTCAGGCCGTCATTACCGGTCGTGAAGCCCGATAAAGCTGCCCGGCAAACGCTCCCAAACCCAGGCAAACCACACCCAGGCGGACCAGCCCGCCAAGATACGGGATGAACCCAACGATGGTGAGGATCAGCAGGCCCACCAGAAGTCCCAGCAACCAATCGCCCTTCGTGGCTCCGGATGGCTTCAGAAGTATCCGCCCCAGGAAGGCTCCAACCCAAATCTTCGCCAGGTAGATCGCGGCCAGATAAACCGCGAGCAACATTAGCGAGATCGGGAAGCCAACCAGGGTGATGGCTGCCACGACCATGGCCACCGGCACCCCTGCCAGAACCCCAGCCCCTAGTCCCAGACTGCGCCAGCCTGAACCCACCAGCTGAGTCGTGGCCTGGAAGAAGCCGGGAAATAGAAGCAGGCCCAGCCATCCCACCAGCATAGCGCCAGCGAACCAGACAGCTTGGTGAAAGTAGAATCTGGGGCGCGTGAAGTGGCTCTCCCTCACGTTCACCTGGATGTCGCGTTTGCCCACAATGGTCGCGCCGTCGGCGATGTGCACCTCCTTCAACTGGTGAACGCGAGCGCTCAGGTTGCCGCCGACCCGGGCCGTGTTCGTCAGCGTAAGGCTACCTCCGGCCATGGCCAGATCGCGGCCGATACTGCCGCTCACATCTCCATTGCCAGTGAAGATGTTCACGCTGCGCTTCACCACGCCCTCGAGGCTAGCGTCGCCGGCGGCAACCACGATACCTTCACCCACGCGGCCCCGGTTATCAACATGCAAGGATTGCACCAAGCCGTAAATGCTGTGGCCCAATTGCCCTTCCAAGTCGAGCGAGTGCGAAAGGGTGTAGATGTGGCCTTCCACGGTTCCGCTGACCTCGGTCCTCTGGGCACAAGTGATTAGGTCCCCCTTCACCGTGCCGGGCACTTCCACGGTCCGACCGAAAGCCAGCAAGTCTCCATTGACCACGCCTTCCACGCGCACAGTGTTACCGGCGGCCAAAAGAGTGTCGTCCACAGTCTCGTTCGCCGCCACGTTGACAAAGTCAGCGTGACGTCGCTCCAGAGCAAAGCTGGGCAACGACAACGCAAGCAACATGATCAGCAGCCGCAGGCCAGGCTGGCTTAGCCGCCCTCGGCGTCCCAGCAGCAGTGCGCCGCCGCCCAACAGCAACAGCAGAGAAATCCCCCCCACAACAGCAGCATAATCGGCTAGCATGGCAGTACCTCCGAATGCAAAGTGGTAAAAAAAATAGGAGATCAGGTTCGTGCGGCCGCTCAGGCTGAAGGGATCGAACCATTCCAGCGCTGCCGGAATACTTAGCTCATCGAACCAAACGGAAATGATCGAACCTAGCGCCAGCAGCGCGGCCATGATCGCCAGGTCGCCCCACACCCAGGACCAGCGCGGATGGGAGAAGCCCGCCGGGCTGGCTGCTTCTTCCGGAAGCTCGTTCAGGCTTTCGCTCAGAACCCGGTTCTCAGCGCGCAATGCGTCTACTAGCGCCCGGCAGCGCCGGCACGTAGTTAGGTGCTCCCGCAGGCGCCGCGCCTCATCCGCCGCCAGTTCGCCGTCCACGGCGAGGGCGCAGGTCTGTTCCGAATAACATTCCATGATCAGTTGCTCCTATGGGGCAGTCTCCGGCGTAGCTCCTGCTTGGCCCGAAATATCAGCGCCGCCACGTAGTTCCTTTCCAGGCTCAACTGCTGCGCGATTTCGTCATAGCTCAGTTCGCTGTAATAACGCAGGACCAGCGGCACGCGATAGTTCTCCGGCAGGCGTGCGATGGTATCCCGCACCCTGGCCCTCTCTTCCATGCTGATAACAGCACCCAGCGGCGACGGCTCCGAACTGGCCGCCTCGATGACGGCGGCTCCGTCTTCAACTTCCACAATCGCCCGCCGCCCACGGTGCCGCCGTCGCAAAGCGTCAATGCATTGGTTGCCAGCCACCCGTAGCAGCCACCGGGGGAACGGTATCGAACCGTTGTAGCTCTCGATGCAGCGCTGCAGCTTGAGGAACACATCGCTGGTGGCATCTTCTGCGCTCTCCCGTGAGTCCAGCATGTAACGGCACAAGCCGAATACGCGTCGGACATAGCGGCGATAGATTTCCCCCAGGGCTTCGGCATCCTGACCTCGTGCGCGCTCTATTACGCTCTCCAAATCCAGCCCCTCCATCGGCCTGGTTTCACCCGAGCGGGGCTGCGGTCCTTTCGCCATGTTCCTGTTGGCGTCCATTAAGCAGTACGCTGCAAATCGAAGGATGTTACACACATTTTAGGGAGACGAGGGGAACCCGATTCTGGACTCCTAGCCCTCGTTGTTGCAAAGTCCGACGGGGAGTGGCAGGTCCGGATTCTGGTCGCGTCACCTGAGAATCAGTTTCGCCGCCTGCCAGTGCGCTACGAAAAGCGAGCAGACATCCACGAAGCATTCCTATCACTTGGATGTGCCCTAATCTGTTGGCGTTTCCTCCAAGGAGA
>Ga0335085_10016389_pt1 | contig 10712 bp, 5 predicted proteins | sample Lox_Sample_45_FD_206712 | JGI IMG/M metagenome (GOLD analysis project Ga0335085, IMG submission 206712) | Soil microbial communities from Loxahatchee National Wildlife Refuge, Florida, United States - Lox_Sample_4.5 | ecosystem: Environmental > Terrestrial > Soil > Wetlands | place: USA: Florida... | reverse complement strand
GCTCCGAGAACCCCAGTAAAGATCACGCGGGAAATGCGGGTCACGCTCGGCACCCTCACGCCGCTGCCGTGGCCCGAGCAGACGACTCAACCGGCGCCGGTCCGGACGCCGGGCGTCATTTCGATCGGGCGATCGCCGGAATCGGACATTGTCCTCGATTTCCCCATGATCTCCTGGAACCACGCTCGCATCTTGGAACGTGATGGCCGGCAGATCTTGCAGGATCTGAACTCCCGCAACGGCACCGCCATTGGTGAGATTCAAAACCGCATCATTGAAGCTCCCATTCTTCCTTCCGAAGACATCTACTTTGGCTCGTACAAGGTTCCTGCCTCCCGGCTCTTGAGTGGGCCGACGGTGATTGGAGACGCCGCTCACCAATCCGTGAGCTTTACCCGCGACTCCATCACCATTGGCCGTGATCCGCAATGTGAGCGCCCGATCGACCATCCTATGGTGTCCTGGCACCACGCTAAACTGGAGCGCACACCTGAGGGCGTTTTCGTAGAGGATCTCGGCTCCCTGAATGGAACCTTCGTAAATGGAATCCGCATCAGCGGCAGGGTGCAGGTCCTTCCTGGACAGGAAATTCGCCTGGGCAGCGTGGGTTTTCAGTTGCTGCCGGATGGCAGTTTGCAGCAGCGCCAATACCACGGCAATGTTTCCATCCAGGCCGTTGAAATCGTAATCACCGCTCCGGATGGCAAGCGCCTGCTGGACCCCATATCCCTGACTGTCTATCCCTCCGAACTGGTCGCCTTGATGGGCCCCGCGGGAGCGGGCAAAACCACCTTCCTGAAAGCGTTAAACGGTTATTCGCCGCCTTCGCAGGGGCACGTTCTGTTCAACGGCTCGGATTTATATAGATACTACGATCTCTTTCGCCAGCAGATGGGCTATGTGCCGCAGGATGACATCGTGCACTCACAGCTCACCGTCCGCGAGGCGCTCTTCTTTTCCACCAAACTGCGTACCGATTTGTCGAACCAGGAAATCGAAGCGCGCATCGATAAGATTCTCGACGAACTGGGGATATTGGATAAGAAGAATTCTTTGATCGGTTCGCCCGAACGCAAGGTGCTCAGCGGAGGACAACGCAAGCGGGTCAACATCGCGCTCGAACTTATCAGCGACCTGCCTGTGCTTTTTCTGGATGAGCCAACTTCCGGGCTCTCGTCCTACGACGCCGAAGGAGTTGTCGACCTGCTCAAACGCCTGTCCCAGCAGGGCAAAACCATCATTACGACGATTCACCAGCCAAGCAAAGACGTCTTCCGCAAATTCGATAACCTCATCATGATCTCCCGCGACTCGGGGGGCACGGGCGCGCTGGCCTATTTCGGCCCCGCTTATCCGGACTCGATCAAGTTTTTCCAGAGCAAGCCCTCCGTGGCTGCCCATACTCAACCTGAGAATGTACTGATCAGCGATAAGGACTTGAACCCGGAAATGCTGCTGACCGGCCTGGCCTCGGCTCGTACTCCGGAGTGGTGCGATCGCTTCAACAAGTCGCCCTACCACAAGCAGTTTGTGGAAGACCGCGCCCGTCAGAGCCCCGCTACCGGGGAAAACGCGGCTAAACCACCGCGACACATTGGACTCGGACAATGGGCAGTGCTGGTTCAGCGCAATCTTGTTCTGAAGGTCCGCGACCGCGCCCAGCTCATCATCCTCTTATTACAAGCGCCGTTATTTGGCGCATTGATTGGCCTGGTCTACAACATCATCAAGCAGCCAGAGCCGTTGAACTCCCGCACTCTGCTCTCTCCCGCTGCCGCCCAGAAATTTGCCGAACTGGGCGGCAACCTCAGCGGGGTGGAGTTCCTGATGGTGGTCGCTGCCATCTGGTTCGGCTGCAACAATGCGGCTCGCGACATTGTCGGCGAATGGACCATTTTTCAACGCGAGCGCATGGTCAATTTGAAGCTGCCGTCGTACGTCTTCTCGAAATTTGCCGTGTTGTTTGGCCTGTGCGTGTTTCAGTGCCTCGCATTGCTCACCATTGTTTACTTCTGGTGCGACTTGAAGGGAGACTTTCTTCAGACGGCTGCCGTCCTGATTCTGTCTTCGCTGGTTGGGGCGTCCCTGGGACTGGCCATTTCTTCGCGCAGCAGCACGACCGAAAGCGCAATTGCGTTGCTTCCGGTCGTGCTATTGCCCATCATCACCTTGGGAGGAGGAATTCGCGCAGTTTACAAAATGCCCCGCCCAGCGGAGTTGCTGAGCTATGCCGTCCCTTCACGCTGGGCCTTCGAATCGAACCTGGTCGAGGAAGCTAAAGGCCGTGCTTGCGGTTATCTTCCCGGTCCGGTGCATTGGGACTCCTGTCCCAGCGGGAGCGGTAAGGGAGTCGATGCCGCCACCGCTCAAATTCCCGAAGCCATTGACGGACCGGAGGGAGAGAAACAGCCTGCTCCACCCAAAGCAGGAGAAAGCCGCCGCTTTTCTTTCCTTGAAACCGTTGAGGCCTTGGGTGGGATGGCTGCTCTTCTGATCATTACGGTGCTGGGCTTCCTGAAGATGCGCGACATCAACTAACGTGGCATGTCGAAAAGGGGCGGCGGTTTCAGTTTTTCTCTCGCGGTCGCGGCGCTTTTCTTTGCGAGCTCAGAGGGGCACGGAGCTTGCGCGCCCCTCTGCATTGCCTGCGCTACACATTCCGCATATTCTTGGCAATGTTAGCGGCATTGCCGGGTACCGGCGCCTCTGCCTTAATCGGCACGGGTCCCATGACGTATTCCGTCGGTCCGAGCCGTTCGCTAGAATCCATCGCCTCGTCCCACTTCACTTCTTTGCCGGTGTAAGCCGCGATCCTGCCCATGATCCCGGCGAGCGTGGAGTAGGCTACGTTCTGCGCTTCATTGATTGGTTGATTGGTCCGAATGGCCGTGACTAAATCCACGTGCTCCTGATCGTAAGGATTGATCTTGCTTTTGCCTGGGTCCTGCCCCGGTTCCTGGTACATCCACACCACATTGTGTTTCAAGTCGTAGATGGTGTTTTTGCAATTGGTGTAGCCCTCGGTCCCTATGACGTACTCGGAAACTTCCTGCGCGCAGCCGTCAATCTGGCGGCACATGCTCTCCATAATTCCGCCGTTGGGATACGAGAATTGCACGTTGAAGACGTCGTACTGATCGCCGGTCACTTTCTGAACGCGTGCTCCGGACCCTATGACCGACGCCGGGTTCATCCCTGTGAACCATTGCGCGACGTCGAGGTTGTGAACGTGCTGCTCCAGGATGTGGTCTCCGGAAAGCCAGCGCCAGTTTACCCAATCGCGCAGCATGGCTTCCATGTCCGACCACCCTTTCTTCTTCGGCACATACCACAATGGGCTGCCGTTCCAGCGGACGCAGGCGCCGACGATCTGGCCGATGGCGCCGTGAGAAACGCGATTATAGGTTTCGAGATAGGTGCGATGATGCCGCCGCTGGGTTCCCGCCACCACCGAAAGGTTGTACGCCGCGGCTTTTTGCCCCGTCGCCAATACCGAGCGGATACCCGGCGCATCCACCGCGACCGGCTTCTCAATGAAGCAATGTTTTTTGGCGTCAACCGCGGCGTCGAAATGGATGGGGCGGAAGTGCGGCGGCGTAGCAAAGATGACCAGGTCCACGTCAGTCGCGAGCACCTTTTTGTAGGCATCAAAGCCAAAGAAACAATGATCGTCGGCAATTTGCTGTTGGCCCTTTTGCGCGAGATCGGCCCGGCATTTGGCCAGGCGCTCAGGGAACATGTCTCCGAGCGCAGTGATTTTCAAATTTGGTCCCGCCTTCAGAAAGTTCAACGCGGCGCCAGTGCCGCGCTCACCGCAGCCGACCACTCCTGCTTTCAGCATGGGGCCGTCCGGCGCCGTGTCCACAAACTTCACCGGCGGATAAGATTTCTTGCAACTTGCCAGCACCACTCCCGCGCCCGCGGCGGCCACTGCCCCGATAAATGTTCTCCGGTTAAAGTCCCTTTTCTCCGTTTCGGTCTTTTCATCGGTCATGTTCAAGCTCCTTTTGAACTAGAATGAATTTCAGGTTCTGAACCTATTGCACCGATCCATGCTTTCCGGCCTTGGCCACCTGCTGAGTTCGGGCAGGCTGGACTCCATCAAACTCACGAACCACACGAAAACCCACATCTGTCACATCCGAATACCACCAAATGCTTTTAGGAGATTGCGGGTCGGTGAGCAGCCAGTCCTCCTCCCGGGTGTGGTCGCGCGCAGCACAACGCAACTCGGCGGCGTCCGAGCGATACGACCCGCCACGAACCACGTGCTCTTTGCCGGATTCCGGGCCGCGAGGATCCACCGCCCCAGTCTCCGGCAGGTGCGAGTAAGCTTCGGGATCGTACCAGTCGAGGCAAAACTCACGCACGTTTCCTAACATATCCGTCAGGCCCCACGGGTTCGCTTTGGCTATGCCTGTGGGGTGGGTTTCGTCGGCGCTATCGCCCCTGTACCAGGCGAAGTCCATAAGCGGCGCAGTCTTTACACCCAGCACATGATTGAGCCATCGCCTGTTGGTGAAAGAAGAAGGATCACCGGCAAAGAAATAAGCAGAAGTGGTGCCCGCCCGCGCCGCATACTCCCATTCCGCTTCCGTGGGAAGGCGATACTTTTTCCCCGTAATGTGAGACAGCCATTCACAAAATTTGGTGGCGGCATAATAGGTCATGGTGATGGCCGGCCGGGAACCTCTACCCCAGCCCTGGTCAGGAGACCCATAAGGTGGGGAGGGTCCGCTCACAGCATCTACTTTGCCGTCGGCCAGCGCGTCCCGCGTGCGCCCTGCATTCCCGCGTTGCAGAAGGTAAACCTCATATTCTCTCCAGGTCACCTCGGTTCTTTCCATCCAGAACGGGCTGATCTTCACCTCATGAACTGGACCCTCATCGGCGTGCCGGTATGGCTCCGAATTGGGACTGCCCATTTGGAACGAACCGCCAGGAATCGCCACCATGCGGATCTTGACCGCCGACCCGGGAATCACTTCGGTATAACTGGCAAATCCCTGTGGATTGGAAGGGAATGCTTGCTCGAGTTCTTGCTCGTGCGCGGCCGCCTCATCCACCACTTCCTCAGACTCCTTGCCGCGATAGTGCCCAGTGTGCAGATGGCAATTGATACAGCGCATCTTGTCCCTGGAGCGCTGATAGTGCAGGTGACCGTCCACGCCTTTCTTGGAGAGGCCGGCGCTGAACAGATTGGCATGGCAGCGAATGCAGGCGCTGTCGTAGGTAAACGTCCGCGCCTGGATGAGCGTCTGCTTGGATTGCCAGTTGATCTTGGTGAGATTCTTGAATAACTTTCCGTAAATGTCCTGGCCGCCCAGCCGCGCCTTTTCGCTGTAGTAGGTGACACCTCCTCCGGGAAGGTGGCACTCGACACAATGCACTACGACACCGCTCTTGGTGGTATAGTGCGGCGAGCGAATCCAGGTTTGTGTGGCGTCCGGGTGCACATGGCAAGCCCGGTCGCAAAACCGGTCGGATGATGTGGCGTCCATTCCCGCTTTGCCCGAGAGCAGGATGGCGAAACCGAAGCAAGCCCCAATGCCGGCGAGCAGCAAACTCTTGTGTTTCACCCCGACGTTCTTGAGACCGGTAAACACGCGCCTGAGCTAATTTCCCCTTTCTCCGCAGCCGGTGGGAAAGCCGCGCGACCAGTTCCGCTTCCAGTGCCCATTCACTTCGCGAACCCATAACGCTGCCACTCCCGGAAGTGACTCGGCCACTCGAAGTCCCTCGGCCACCGGCATCACAGAAAACGCCGTAGCGAGAGCGTCCGCCGTGGCCGAATCCCTGGCGATGACCGTGGTGCTGTTTCTTCCCTCCAGAGCCCAGCCGGTTGCAGGATTGATAACGTGCGAATAACGGCGGCCATTGATATCCAGAAATTGATGCTCGTCGCCCGAAGTGGAAACTGCCGCTGTGTGCAAGAGCACCGTGCAGCGCTGACCACTGGCCTTTTCATCGGCTGTCTCAATCCCGATTTCCCACCCGGAACTGCCCGGCGGCGGTTCGGCCACGGCAACTTCTCCTCCGGCCACCACCATGGCGTGCTTGAGCCCATGCGACTGCAGCACTGCCAGCATCTGGTCTGCGGCATAGCCCTTCCCAATCGCTCCAAGGTCCAGCATCATGTTCGCGCGCTTGAGGAAGACAGTGTGGTGAGCTGCGTCTAACTCGATGTTGCGGTAGCCGACCAGCGTTTTGGCATTCGCAATTGCCGTGGCATCCGGCAGTTGCCCGCTATTTCTCGCCGTGCGCCACAGTTTCACCAGGGGCCCGGAGGTGACGTCGAACAAGCCGTCCGACAGCCCGGAAACCCAGAGGGATTTGGCGAGCACGTCATACAACTCGCCGCTGACCGGGAAGGGACCAGCCGAGCCTCCGCGCGACAGTCGCATGAGTTCGCTATCGGCCCGGTAGTCGCTCATGATCTCTTCGAGTTCCTCGGCGCGAGCGAAGGCTGCATCCGCCGCTTGGGAAGCCTGGACGCTCTCCGCGGAATACAGGGTGATGCGAAACATAGTCCCCATGCGGGGCAGAGCATATTCGAACCGTTTCAGGGGTGGGCCTGCCGCCAGACTGTGGGACGGGACAGAAAAGCCGAGTCCGAGCACCAGAAAAGCCAGGGTTATGGGGCGGCGTAGTACGAGGCAATGGCGGAGGTGGAGGAAAATCCTTGCTGACAAACGAAGAGTCAACTTCTCTTCCAGCCGCGCCCGCCGCTGTTCACGCGACGCCATGTTCAGCTTGGCAACCAGCAATCGGGCGCGAAATTCCATTGGTGGCCTGCTTGACTCTAAGTAAACCGCTCCCAGCGAGGTATGACTTCCATCACCGCGTTCAGTGACGGCAAACACCGCGTCAATGTTGGGTTGTTCCAACAGAGCTCCATGCCGCTCGAAGCCGCCTGGAAACAGCCGGTTCGGTCTGCCAAACTCGTGCACAACCATACTAGGTTTCCCGGATTGTGCAACTCGATCAAGTCAGCAGGCCCCGGGGTAAATTGCGCCATTTTTATGCGAATTCGCCGTAGGATTTTGGAATCCCTTATGCCTGCTGGGGAATCCAAGCCAACATGCCTACTCCTAATGCAACCGCCGGCGGTACCGTTTCTATCGCGGAAGACCTCGTTGTCAATCGGCTCGGATTTGGCGCTATGCGAATTACCGGCAAAGGGATCTGGGGCGACCCTGAAGATCCAGCCGAATGCAAACGCGTTCTCAAGCGCCTGCCGGACTTACATGTCAATTTCATCGATACGGCCGACTCCTATGGACCCGAAGTCAGTGAAAATCTCATTGCCGAAGCGCTCTACCCGTATCCGAAAGACTTGGTCATAGCCACCAAGGGTGGCTTTACGCGCCAGGGGCCGAACAAGTGGGCGCAGGTAGGCCGGGCCGAGTATCTGCGGCAATGCGTGGAAATGAGCTTGCGCCGCTTGAAGGTGGAGCGCATCGATCTTTACCAGCTTCACCGCTTCGATTCCAAAGTTCCGGCTGAAGAATCGCTCGGAGAGCTCAAAAAAATGCAGGACGAAGGCAAGATTTGGCACGTCGGACTTTCGGAGGTTTCCGTGGCGGAGATCCAGCGGGCCCAGCAAATCCTTCCGATAGTCAGCGTGCAGAATAAATACAATCTCACCGATCGGGCACACGAGGATGTAGTGGCGTACTGCGAAAAGAACAAGATTGTGTTTATTCCCTGGTTCCCGCTGGCAGCCGGCAAGCTGAGCCAGCCGGGCAGTGTCCTCGATAAACTGGCCAAAGCTCACCATGCCTCGACCTCACAGGTGGCTATCGCCTGGCTGCTCTGGCGTTCGCCCGTAATGTTGCCCATTCCTGGCACCTCGCGGGTGAAGCATCTGGAGGAGAACGTAGCCGCCGCCGAGCTACGGCTGAGCGAGGCGGAGTGGCAGAAGCTGGAGGAAGCAGCTACCAAGGCGGCATAAGGAACTGCCGGTGCCCGCTAGACAAGATGCAGTTCCCGGATTTTGCCCAGCAGCTTGGTGGTGTCGATCGGCTTGAACAAGTAAGCGTCACACAGCGACTGGAATGACTGCACGACATTCTTCACGTCATCCAGTGCGGTGGTCATGATGATTTTCACTCCGTGCGTGGATAGCGTGCCGTCTGCTTCCTCGATTCCGCGGATTTCTTTGACCGCCGCCTGCCCATCCATTTCGGGCATCATAATGTCCATGCAGATGAGGTCGTAGCCCCGACCGCTCTTGTGCGCAACCTGAAACGCTTCTACTGCCTCTTTACCGTTTACCGCAATGTGGCATTCGCCGTAATGCGAGAGGAAAGATTGCAATAGGAGCCGGCTGGTGAAGTCATCTTCAACGATTAGTGTGCGCATTTTCGGAGCCTCCTCTGGAGCTTCATGGCATCCACCCGGAACGTTTCAAGGTGGCTTTGAGTTTTTCGAGCTCCTCTTCCAGTCGCGGTAATAGATCGAAGGCACGGCCCAATTGTTTCGCTGCCGCGGCCTCTTGTGCCTCGAAGCAAAGCGCTTGCAACGCTTCTGCAGAAATTGTGGCAGCGGCTCCCTTCAAAGTGTGCGCCTGCAGCCGGGCGCCATTGGCGTCGCCCTTTTCCAGCCGATCCTTTAGCGCTGTGAGTTGGAGCGGCGCGTCGTCCACGAACCCAGCGATGACCTGAGCCGCCAGTTGTCTGTCGCCGGCCACTCGGGAGAGTAACTCTCGTTCATTGAAAACCAAGGCAGTGATAACGGGCGATAGCAAATGTGGTGTTGCTGCGCCGGAGCCCCGGTTTAGCCACTTCTGCAGCGTGGCGGCCAGTTGCTGCGGTTCGATCGGTTTAGCGAGGTAGTCGTTCATGCCCACCTGAATACATTTATCGCGGTCCCCGGTCATGGCATCGGCGGTGAGCGCGATGACGGGAATGTCGCGGTTTCGTACGCCGTTCCCCCCCTGACGAATGCGGCGCGTGGCTTCGTAGCCATCCATTTCGGGCATGCCGCAATCCATCAAAACCGCGTCATAATCCTTTCGCTCAAGTGCGGCGATAGCCTCCATGCCATTCGCGGCGACGTCGGTTTCGTACCCCAGCTTGCGCAGGATGGCGGTCGCCACCTGCTGATTGGTGCGGTTATCTTCGGCCAGCAGGATCCGCCGCCCTTGCCCAGAAGCTGGTCTTATGCTGTGTGGAGTTGCGGCCCGCAGGCTATGGTTTTGTTCAGCTTTCTCCAGCGGGCTGCCGTACGGCTGCTTTTCAAAGACCGCGGTGAACCAGAATTCTGCGCCTTTACCTTCTTCACTCTTTACACCGATCTGCCCGCCCATCATCTCCACCAGTTGCTTAGAGATGGCCAGGCCGAGTCCGCTGCCGCCATACCGCCGCGTGCTGGAGGCATCCGCCTGGACAAAGGGTTCAAACAGGGCGGCGGCCCGCGCCTGCGGGAAGCCAATGCCTGTGTCGCGCACGGTAAAGCGCAGAATGATCGAGCTGTCTCGCTGTAACTCGAGTTTCGCTGTGGCGTTGACTTCACCTTTAGCTGTAAACTTCACCGCGTTTCCCAACAAATTCACCAGAACCTGGCGAACTCTACCGGGATCGCCACGTAACCGACAGGGGGTTCCCGGCTCTACCTGGCAAATCAGTTGCAGACTTTTTTCGGAAGCCTTGATGGCCAGCACCGCGGCCGCGTCCTCCAGCACTTTGCGGAGATCGAAGTCGGTCGTTTCCAGTGTCAACTTGCGGGCTTCGATCTTGGAGAAATCCAAAATGTCGTTAATCACTCCCAATAGCACTTCGCCACTGGCGCGGACGAGATGGGCATACTGCCTCTGCTCCTGCGTCAGTTCTGTGTCGAGGAGTAAGCCGGCAGCTCCGATTACGCCGTTCATCGGGGTGCGGATTTCGTGGCTCATGTTGGCCAGGAACTGGCTCTTCGCGCGGTTGGCGGCTTCCGCGGCTTCTTTGGACTTCCGCATGTCCTCTTCGGCCCGTTTGCGCTCAGTGATATCGACAATCGTGCCTTCAACTATTACCTCGGCTCCGGAGTCGTCCTTGACCAGATTCATATTGCCGATCAGCCAGACCAGGGAACCATCCCTGTGCCGGAGTTTCATTTCGTAATTGGTAAGGCTCTTCTCGGACTTGATCCTGGCAAGAAAGGCTTCTCGATCGGAGGCCGCGGGATACAAATTTGCGACCGGGAGATTGCGGACATGTTCCGGGGAGTCGTAGCCGAAGATGCGCGCTGCGGCTTGATTGCACCGGAGAATGCGCCCATCCAGGGAGGTGTGAAATACGCCAGCGAGGTTGCGCTCGAATAGAAGACGATACCGCTCTTCCGACTTTCTCACGCTCTCTTCCGCAAGTTTGCGATGGGTGATGTCTTCGTGCGCAATGACCACGCGGCCGGGGCGCTCTCCCGCGAAAGGGGTAACTTGCATCGTGAACCAGGATTTTTGCTCCCCGATGTGACAGGGATACTCGAAACTGAAATCGCACTGTGCCCCGGCGATGGTTTGGCGGATTCCTTCCGCGGCAATCTCCGCTTCGGCGCAAAAGGCCGAGGCATTTCTGCATACCTCCAAATAGTTGCTGCCCACTCCGCAGGTGACTATGTTCCCACCCTTTATCGCAGCGAAGCGATTCCAGGCGGCATTGACAGCCACGATCTCGCCGGCCTGATCCAGGATTGCGACATGCGATGACAAGGAATCGAGAGAGGATTGC